>Ga0182024_10018150_pt1 | contig 13128 bp, 8 predicted proteins | sample P32metaG_FD_120480 | JGI IMG/M metagenome (GOLD analysis project Ga0182024, IMG submission 120480) | Permafrost microbial communities from Stordalen Mire, Sweden - P3-2 metaG (Illumina Assembly) | ecosystem: Environmental > Terrestrial > Soil > Wetlands > Permafrost | place: Sweden: Stordalen...
CCATCCCAACGATCACGTCAACATGAGCCAGTCGTCGAACGACTCCTTTCCGACTGCCATGCATATCGCCGCGGCGCAGGAGATCACGCGGCGGCTCATCCCGGCGCTGACGCATTTGCACGAGGCGCTCCAGACCAAGACCAAGGCGTTCCATTCCATCGTCAAGATCGGCCGCACCCATACCCAGGATGCGACGCCGCTCACGCTCGGGCAGGAGTTCTCCGGCTATGCGGCGCAGGTCAAGTCCGGCATCGCCCGCATCCGCGTCGCCGTAAAGGAACTGTACCCGCTGGCGCAGGGCGGCACGGCGGTCGGCACCGGGCTCAACGCCAAGCGCGCATTCGCCAAGCTGTTTGCCAGGAAGGTCGCCGACATGACCGGCCTGCCCTTCGTCACCGCGCCCAACAAGTTCGAGGCGCTGGCCTCGCACGGCGCGCTCGCCTTCGTTCACGGTGCGCTCAACGCGCTGGCCGCCGACCTGTTCAAGATCGCAAACGACATCCGCTTTCTCGCCTCCGGCCCGCGCTCGGGCTTTGGCGAATTGATCCTGCCGGAGAACGAGCCGGGCTCCTCCATCATGCCCGGCAAAATCAACCCGACGCAGTGCGAGGCCATGACCATGGTGTGCTGCCGCGTGTTCGGCAACGATACGACCGTCGTCGTCGCGGCAAGCCAGGGCCATTTCGAGCTCAACGTCTTCAAGCCGGTGATCGCCTACGCGACGCTGCAGTCGATCCGGCTGCTTGCCGACGCCGCCAACTCGTTCACCGACCATTGCGTCGTCGGCATTCGCGCCAACGAGCCGCGCATCCGCGAACTGATGGAAAACTCGCTGATGCTGGTCACTGCGCTGACCCCGCGCATCGGCTACGACAAGGCGGCGCAGATCGCCAAAGCAGCGCACGCCAATGGCACCACGCTGCGGGAGGAGGCGATCAGGCTCGGCTTCGTTTCGGGCGCGGAGTTCGATCGCCTGGTGCAGCCGGCGCGCATGACCCATCCGGACTGAGCCGGGCCGAGACGCCGCGCAGCCTTCCCTGGGTCACCACCAGGCCCGCTCCTACAGGTTGTAAGATATGACACTTGTAACTTTTGAGAGCGACCGGTAACGTCTTCGTGTTCACCGCCTCTGCTTAGTCCCACTCATTTTCCGTGTGAATTCTAGAAATATCTATCGCCTGACGTAGCGTTATTGAGGAGAACATCCAAAGAATACAGTCCAGATCGCAGCCAGATGTCGCAGTCTGCAGTGAGTATTCCTCGTAGTTCTCCAATTTGTTCTCAAATAGTTCCTCAGCATAAGGTTCCCGGCCCGCAGGCAAGTCTTTTGCTCAATCAACCGTGTCTTGCCGAACGCAGCGGGTATCGGCACACTTCCACTTGGCAATCGCGGACGCGTTTCCCCTAGGCTGTGTTGGGCCATGTATTGCCGTGATCCAGTATCAGTGTGTCGGCGTAATTCGTCGTGACGAAGCGGGCCAGGATGGCCCCCACACACTATCCGGTTACCTGCCGAATTCCCCTGGGCGACACTCAAATGGGCCACCTCGTCAATCTCCGTACTGCACGCAAGCAGGCCAAGCGGCGCCACGCCGAGCAGCAGGCCGCGTCCGCGCGGCTCCTGCATGGCCGTCCAAAGGCCGAACGGAAACTGACGCAGACCCTGACCGACAAAACCCAGCGGACACTCGACCAGCACCGGATCGAAACGGGAGACAGGCAATGAAGTCGCCGGTCATCAAACGCTCGATCGTCATCGCCGGCCACAAGACGAGCGTCAGTCTTGAGGATGCATTCTGGAAGGGCCTGAAGGACATCGCCGGCAACCGGCGCATGACCTTGTCGGACCTAGTGGCTTCGATCGACACCGATCGCCAGCACGGCAATCTGTCGTCGGCCATCAGGCTGTTCGTGCTCGACCACTATCAGGCGAAGATCAACGGCCACGCTCAGCCCGGCGAGACGCCGCACGAGATGATGGTGGTGCCGCCGGCGGCCGCCTCAGTTATGCGACCCGAATAGAAAATCGAACGGCGAGCGTTTGGCTGGCGCGGCCGGTTGCGGCGGCGCGGGCTGTCGCTTAGCCTGCGCCGGCGTACCCGCCGTGGCCGTCGCATTGTCGCTGCGCGGCGGCGCCGGGGTGGCGGGCGTCGGGACCGGCTTGATGTCGATCGGCGGCGGCAAGGTCGCCGCCGGAGCGGCAGCGCGGTTGCCGCCGCCGGAATCCAACCGCGTCGCATCCGGCGCCGCCGCCGGCGTTTCCGGCTGCAGCCGATCGAAGGCTCGCGCCGCGGGCGGCGCCATTGCCATGTTGGCCGGCCGCTCCGATTCGGCGACCGCGCCGTTCGGCACCGAGCGCACCGCCGGCGGCTCCGGACGCACGATCGGCCCGATGGTGTCCGGCCGCCGATTGGCCTCGAGCGACTCGAGGCGGCGCGTCTGCAGCTCGGCGGCGCGCATCGTCAGCCAGCCGGTCAATGCCGAAACATCGAGCGTGCGCTCGGGCGCCGCCAGCGGACCTTTGAGCCTGACCGCGAGCTCCGGCCGGATGCGGATCATGGCGTTCGCGGCCGGCCGTTGCGACAGCGTCAGCGTCGCGTCGATTGCGGCGTTGCGCAGATCGAGCACGCCGGCGAGCGCCAGCGCGGCGCCGTCCGGCGCCTGCAAGGTCACGTTGGAAAGATTAAGCACGCCGCCGGTGATGGTTGCCGCCGCATCGCCGTGCGGCACAGCGAGCGCGCCGTGCGCCATGGCGGCGCTCACGGCGGCCTGGATCTTGGCCGGCTCGATGGTGGCGTTCTGATCGGCCGCGCGCATCGCGGCCTCGAACGCCGCCGCATCGATTCCTGAAAAATGCGCATCGGCGAGCGCAACCGTGCCGCCGCCGTGCAGCGCGCCGACCAGGGCGTCGGGGCTGCCGCCGATGCTGTCGCCCTGCAGCGTCAGCGTCAGTTGGCCGTCGAGCGCTCGCTTGCCGGGCGCCAGGATCGCCGCCGCATCGGCGCCGCTGAGCTCGACGCGACCATGCGCGGCGACCCCATCCGAGGTACGGCGCAGCGACAGCTCGCCGCCGAACCGCCCGCCGGCGAGACTGCCGTCGATATCCTCCAGCGCGATCTCGGAGGGCCGGAAACGCGCCACGCCCTTGAGATCGTGCGCAACCAGCGCGCCGGTGAAATCCGCGCGCGCGAACTTGAAAGTCACGGCCCCGTTCACGGCGCCGAACGCGCCGGTACCGAGCAGCGCCGACGACCACGGCCCGCCCGGATTAGCCGCGCTCGGCAGGCCGGCGAGCATCGCCAGCGCGCCGGCGGCGTCGACCTCGTCGGCCGCGATGTCGCCGTCGAGGCCGAGCGGGCTTGCAAGATTGAACGCGAGCCGGCCGTGCAGCACCGCCTTGCCGACCGTCACGGCCAGATCGTTGATCGACAGGTCGACGCCGGCGAGTGCCACCGCAGCGCTCGCAGAAACGGGGACGGCGGCGCCGGGCTGTCCGGTCATGAACTGGTGCAGCGGCCGCAGGTCGGCGAGCGAGGTTTTCACCTCCAGATTGCCGGCCGGCCGCTCGCCGCTCAAGCGCAACGCGCCGCGGGCCGTGACCGCGATGCCGCCGGCGGCTACCAGGCCATCGACCTGAAGATCGCCGTCGAGCGGACCCGCGGCCGAAAGCGTGATCCGCCCGGGCAGCCGATCGACCGCGACGAAACGGTCGAGACCCATCAGCGTCATCAGCGTGCCGCCGTCGTCGGCGTCGAGCCGGCTCTCGATGCGCACGGCAGCGGCGCCAAGCTGGGACGGCTCGCCCTTGGCGTCGCCCTTGAGCGCGACCCGCATTACGCCCAGCTGCCCGTTGAGGTCGAGCTTTGCGGCGCTACCCGCGCTCGCGTGCTCGACGGTCAGCACGCCATGCACTTTGGCCGGCGCCAGACGATCGGCGTAACGGCGGAACGATGCCGCGGCCTGCGGCGCGAACTTGCCGATGACGTTGGTCAGGCCGGCGAGCGTGCGCGCGTCGAGGTCGAGCGTCAGGCGCCCGCGCGGCTGCGACGACAGCTCGTCGATGCGCCCGCCGATGTCGAGCGCCGTGCCGCCGAGATCGCCGACCGACAGCCGGTCGATGTTGAGCACGCCGGAGTCGATCTTGAGCTTGGCCTTGACCTGGCGCGCGTCGACGCCGGCGAACGTCGCCTTGCCGATGTCGAGGTCGAGCGCGACCTGGTGCGGCAACTCGAAGCCGCTATCGGCGACCGCCGCCTTGCCGAAGGTCGTCACCGCATCGACATCGAGCTCGGCGGCGCGCAGATCGGCATCCAGCATGGCGGGGCGATCGCCGTCGGCCCAGCTATAGGCGAGCCGCCCCTCGATCTTCTGGCGATCGAGCGCCGCCGTCAGTCCGTCGATCGCCAGGCGGTCGCTGGCAACCGTCACGTCGCCGCGGGCGCTCAATGGCGTCGCCTCGCGCGACGGCCGATCGCCGTGGCCGCTGAGCGCCGCCAGCAGCATGTTGGCATCGGCCGATTCGACCGTCGCCGGGCCGGTGAAGGCGAGGCCCTGCGGGGTGTCCTGGAGGCGACCGCTGAGGTTGACCTGGGTGAAGCCCGGCGCGCGGAACTCGAAGCGATTGACGCTCCAGCCGGTCTCGTCGAAGCGGATGTCGCCGCGCAGCGCCTGGATCGTGGTGCCGCCGAGCGTCAGCGCATCGACGGCGACGCCGAGCTGTGCCGGCAGCGGCGGCTTGATCGCCGCGACGAAGCTCTCGACAAAGCTCTTGACCACGAGGAGCGGCGGCTGGTGCGTCAGGTCGGGATCGGCCGCCGCACGATCGACATCGAGCCGCAGCGCCGAGACGACGCCGTCGAGACGCGGATGCTCGCCAAACTTCAGGTCGGCGCGGCCACTGAAATTGATCGCCCGGCTGTCCGGCCCGTACTGGAATTCGACGTCTTGCACCGACGCCGACGCGGACGTCGCCTGGATCTTGCCGCGGGCGCGCCACGGGTCGCTGACCACGCGCTTGCCGCTCGACAGCGCAGCGCCGACCGGCCGCGTCAGCGTCACCGTGCCGTCGAATTGCGGTACGCCGTGATCGAACACGAGCGCGCCGTCCAATTCCGTCGTCAGCGGGCGATTGGACGGATCGATGCCGAGCCTGATCTTGAGGCCGCGGTCGCCATCGGCGCGGCTGCCGGATACCCGGTAGCCGTAAAGCTCGTCGCCTGCGACGAAGGCGCCTTCGCCCTGGAACGGCCCGACGAAGGAGCGGATGTCGCCGACGAACCAGAGCTTGTGCAGCATCAGGCGCCCGCCGGAGGCGGCATCTTCAAGAATGACGCGGCCGTCCTCGACGTTGAACCGCGATACCGAGAGCGTCTCGGGACGGAACGATGGCGATATGACCGGCCACTCGATCGCACCGGTACGGTCGAGCCGCAGAGCGAGCTGCGGGGCAATGAGGCGCAGCTGCGAGGCCCGCACCTCGCCGCGCAGCAGCGGGCCAAGCCCGACTTCGAGCTCGAGCGTGCCGACGCGCAGTTGCGGCGCCCGGCCCGGCTCGCTCACCTCGACATTGCGCAGCTTGAGGAGCGGCGTCGGCAGGATGCGCGCGTCGATCGAGCCGTTGACGCGCACGGTCAGCCCGGTCAGCCGGCTCGCTTCCTGCTCGAAGGCCGCCCGATAGTCGTTCCAGTCGACGACAAGCGGCGCCACCAGCGCCGCGACGAGCGCCAGGATGATCGCGATTGCCAGTCCGAGCAGCGTCGTCTGCACGGCGTCTCCGAGCTTTACTGGGTCGGCTTCAGAGCACGCGAATCCGCCAAAGCCTAAGCCAGGCCTCGGCGGTTTGCACCTCTCGTGCCGTGCTGCGTTCGCAAGACCGGCGCGGGCGGCCGATCGCCGCGCCTCGAGCCCGGCATGTTGGCCGCGTTCGGGGCGATTCTGTGTCGCCGCGGCGCGCCCCGGTCACAGGCTGACGATCTTGCCCGGATTGAGGATATCGAGCGGATCGAGCGCCCGCTTCACCGCGCGCATGGCCGCGAGCGCCGGTTCGCCGTGCTCGGCCGCGAGATATTTCATCTTGCCCTGGCCGACGCCGTGCTCGCCGGTGCAGGTTCCGTCCATCGCCAGCGCGCGCTCGACCAGGCGTTCGAGCAGCGCCTTGGCGCGCGCCACTTCGTCGTCGTCGTCGAGGTCCACCATCAGCGAGAGGTGGAAATTGCCGTCGCCGACATGGCCGAGGATCGGGGCAACGAGCCGGCTTGCCTCGACGTCGCGCTGCGTTTCGCGCACGCATTCGGCGAGCCGCGAGATCGGAACGCAAACGTCGGATGCCACAGCCTGCGCGCCCGGCCGCAGGCTTCGCGCCGCCCAGTAGGCGTCATGCCGCGCCTGCCAGAGTTTTGTGCGGTCTTCGGCGCGCACCGCCCAATCGAACGGTCCGCCGCCGAGCTCCTGGGCGATCTCGCTGAAGCGCTGCGACTGCTCGGCGACGCCCGCCTCGGTGCCGTGGAACTCCACGAACAGCAGCGGCATTTCGGGCAAAGCGAGCTTCGAGTAGGCGTTGCAGGCGCGCACCTGCAGCGCATCGAGCAGCTCGATCCGCGCCACCGGAATTCCGGACTGGATCGTCATGATGGTGGCGTTGCATGCCGCGTCCACGCTCGGGAACGGACAGACGCCGGACGAGATCGCCTCGGGGATGCCGGACAGCCGCAGCGTCAGCTCGGTGATGACGCCAAGCGTACCCTCGGAGCCGACCATCAGCCGGGTCAGGTCGTAGCCGGCCGACGATTTTTTCGCCCGCCGCGCCGTCGACATCACCTCGCCGCTGGCGAGCACGACTTTGAGCGCCAGGACATTGTCCTTCATGGTGCCGTAGCGCACCGCATTGGTGCCCGAGCAACGGGTCGCCGCCATGCCGCCGAGCGAAGCGTCAGCGCCTGGATCGAGCGGAAAGAACACGCCCTGATCGCGCAGGTACTCGTTGAGCTGCTTGCGCGTGACGCCGGGCTCGACCACGCAATCAAGATCCTCGGCGTGGACCGCCAGCACCCGGTTCATGTCGTGCAAGTCGAGCGAAATGCCGCCGCGCGGCGCGTTGACCTGGCCTTCGAGGGAAGAGCCGGCGCCGAACGGGATCACCGGTACGCGCGCCTTGGCGCAGAGCCGCACTACCTCCTGGACGTCCTGCGTGGTCTGCGGAAACACCACGGCGTCGGGCGGCTCGTTCGCGATCCAGGTCGTGGTGTTGGCGTGCTGCTGGCGCACCGCCTGCGAGGTGACGAGCCGGTTGCCGAACCGCGCCGCCAGCGCGGCGATGACGGCGTCGACCGCCGCGCGGTCGCGCCCGTTCCGGTGCGTTGCTTCAACCAGCGCCATCGCCTCTCCTTGTGCTGCGCCCAAATGATTGGGCCGCGCCCAAACTGGCGGCGCAACGCCCGCAGGTCAAGTCGCGCGGCCGGGCCTTGCGCCGCGGCAAAAACCGGTCACAGTGACGGCCCCGACGACGCCGTTTGTGGTGCCATGCTCGACCGCTGCGACCCCGAGCCTGCTTTCTTCGCGCCCTTCGTCTCCTCGGTGATGCGCGTCGAGCCCGGCTGGATCGACTACAACGGCCATCTCAACATGGCCTACTACAACGTGCTGTTCGACCGTGCGGTCGATGAAGTCTACGAGCTGCTCGGCTGCGGCGTGGCCTATGTCGAGCACACCCGGCATTCCTGTTTCACCGCCGAAGTCCACGTGCGCTATCTGCGCGAGCTGCACGCCGGCGATCCGGTGCGCGTGAGCTTCCAGCTCCTCGGTTTCGACGCCAAGCGCCTGCATTATTTCGAGGAGCTGCGCCACGCCGAAGAAGGCTGGCTCTCGGCCACGTCGGAGAACATGGCGCTGCATGTCGACATGACGGCCAAGAAGACCGCCGCCTTGCCGCGCGAGGTCACGGCGCGCCTGCAGCGCATGAAGGCCGCGCATGCTGGCTTGCCGATGCCGCGGGACGCCGGACGACGAATCGCCATGCCGGCGAATTGACAGCTTCCGGCTTTTTCCTGAAGCGTAACCGATCACCAGGTTGGAAAGGCCGGGCACAATGTCATCTCCCTCGCGCGCCCACGCAGCGCCGGCCGCGCCGGTGACGATCCGCGAGCACCGGATTCCGAGCGCGGACAGCAAGCCCTATATCGCCGTGCAGGGTCCGGACGGAAAACTCTGGTTCTGCGAAAGCGGGACTGCAAAAATCGGCCGCTTCGATCCGGACCGCGGCACGTTCGTGGAGTTCGCACTTGCGGCCAAGGACGCAACGCCGATCGGCATCACCGCGGGCGCCGACGGCAATCTGTGGTTCGCGCAAAAAGCCGCCAACAAGATCGGCCGCATCACGCCGCGCGGCGAGATCACGGAATTTGCGCTGCCGACGGCGAATGCCGGTCCCGACGGCATGGTGCTCGGTCCCGACGGCAACGTGTGGTTCTCCGAGACCGAGGCGAGCCGGATCGGAACCATCACGCCGCAGGGCCGCATCACCGAATATCGCGACGGCATTTCGGCCGGCAGCAAGCCGCTCTCGATCGCGGTGCGCGACGGCGCGCTGTGGTTCAGCGAGGCCGCCGGCAACCGCATCGGCCGTATCACCGTCGACGGCAAGGTGACGGAATTTCCGATCCCGAGCCACGACAGCCAGCCGCGGGCCATGGTGGCGCATCCCGACGGCAGCATCTGGTTCGTCGAGACCTCGACCAACGCGCTCGGCCGCATCGATCGCGACGGCTGCATCACCGAGCATCCGGTGCCGACGCCGAACGCGTCGCTGCGCGGCGTCACGGTCGGCGCCGACGGCGACCTCTGGTACACGGCGAACTCCGCCAACAAGATCGGCCGCATGGCGCCGGACGGCACCGTGCGCGGCGAATACGACATCCCGACCCCGGCGAGCGGGGCGCGCTGCATCGCGGCGCTGACGGACGGCCGGCTGTTCTTCACGCAATATGACGCCGGGCTGATCGGCGAGATCGTCCTGCGCTGAGGAGAGAAACCCCATGAAGCGATTCATGAAGCGATTCATGCCCCTGCTGGTCGCCGGCCTCGTTGCGGCATGGCCGTCGGCCGGCAGCGCGCAAAACTATCCGAGCCGGCCGATCAAGATGATCGTGTCGATCGCCGTCGGCAGCGTCACCGATGTGATCATGCGCAACGCGGCCGGACAGTTGCAGCAGCGGCTCGGCCAGCCGATCGTGGTCGAGAATCTCGGCGGCGCCGCCGGCATTGTCGGCGGCCAGACCTGCGCGCAGGCGAAGCCCGACGGCTACACGATCTGCGCCGTCTATCACTCGACGATGTCGTACAACCCGCTGCTGTTCAGCGACCTGCCGTACAACCCCGACACCGACTTCGCGCCGATCACGCGGCTGTTCTGGCTGGTCGAAGGCATGTTCGTGCCGGCGAGCCTGAAAGTGGACTCGGTCGCCGCGCTCAAATCGCTGGCGCAGGCGAAGCCGAACGGGCTCAACCACGGCACGCTCGGCGAAGGCTCGTTCCCCGACCTGTTCCTGCGCTGGCTGAACAGCCAGTGGAACACGCAGATCGTCGGCATCCCCTACAAGGGCGGCGGCCCGGCCGCGCAGGCGCTCGCCGGCGGCGAGATCCAGATGACGCGCTTCGGCGTCGGCAATTTCATGGGTCTCATCCAGGGCGGCCAGGTGAAGGCGCTCGCGGTCACCTCGGCGGAGCGCTCGCCGCTGCTGCCCGACGTGCCGACCTTCGCCGAGGTCGGCTGGGGCGGCTATCCGGGCCAGGGCTGGTGGGGCCTCGCGGCGCCCAAGGGCACGCCGCCCGAGATCATCGCCAGGCTCAACGGCGAGTTCGTCAAGCTCTTCACCGAGCCGCAATTCACCGCGTTCCTGGACCACAATGCCGTGGTCTCGGCGACCACGACGCCCGAGGGCTTTGCGCAGTTCCTCAAGCAGGACCGCAAGGCGGCGGAAGAGCTGATCAAGATCGCCAACGCCAAGCGCGAAGCCTACGACCCGGCGACGGCGAAATAAGCCGTCGTCGCATCGCCGCGAAGCAGGCAAGTCCGCAATCCATGTCCGCCGGCACCCGGCTGTGGATTGCCCGCAATAACGCGGCAGTCCCGCAGCAGCCTCGTAAAAGCCGCGCCCAGATGCCATCTTCTCCCTATGAGAATCAGTGATACTGGCCGCCTTGGCTGACCCTCTGAAGCGCACCATCGAAGCGACGGAGGCGCCGGAGCCCGTCCCCGGCGGCATTGCGGCGCGCGCCCGCGCGGCAGCGGCCGTGGGGGCCGGCCCGGCGTATCTGGCCGGGCTCAACCCCGAGCAGCGGCTCGCGGTCGAGACGCTGGACGGCCCGGTGCTGGTGCTCGCCGGCGCCGGCACCGGCAAGACGCGCGTCCTCACCGTGCGCATCGCCCACATCCTCAGCCTCGGCCGCGCCCGGCCCGGCGAGATCTTGTCCGTCACCTTCACCAACAAGGCGGCGCGCGAGATGAAGCACCGCATCGGCGACATCGTCGGCGGCGTGGTCGAGGGCATGCCCTGGCTCGGCACCTTCCACTCGATCGGCGTGAAGATTCTGCGCCGGCACGCCGAACTGGTCGGGCTCAAGCCGGATTTCACCATCCTCGACGTCGACGACCAGATCAGGCTCATCAAGCAGTTGCTCGAAGCCGAGAACATCGACGAGAAGCGCTGGCCGGCGCGCGTGCTGGCGATGCTGATCGACGGCTGGAAGAACCGCGGGCTCACCCCCGAGCAGGTGCCGCCGGGCGAGGCGGCGGTGTTCGCCAACGGCAAGGGCCTCAAACTCTACAAGGCTTTTCAGGAGCGGCTGAAAATCCTCAACGCCGCCGATTTTGGCGATCTCCTGCTGGAGAGCATCCGGCTGTTCCGCGAGCAGCCCGAGGTGCTGCGCCAATACCAGTCGCGCTTCCGCTTCATCCTGGTCGACGAATACCAGGACACCAACGTGGCGCAGTATCTGTGGCTGCGGCTCCTGTCGCAGCGCGCGAGCGCGAAGAGTGCATCCTTCCCCTCTCCCGTTCCGGGAGAGGTCGGTTCCGAGCGGAGCGAGGAACCGGGTGAGGGCCGCAGCGCTGCGGCCCAGCCCCCACCCTCACCTGATCGCGCGTCGCGCGATCTGTCCTCTCCCGCGAGGGGAGAGGGAAGTGTCGGAGAGTGGAATAAAAACATCTGCTGCGTCGGCGACGACGACCAGTCGATCTACGGCTGGCGCGGCGCCGAGGTCGACAACATCCTGCGCTTCGAGCACGACTTTCCCGGCGCCACGGTGATCCGGCTCGAGCGCAATTACCGCTCGACCGGCCACATCCTCGCCACCGCCGCGCACCTCATCGCCCACAACGAAGGCCGGCTCGGCAAGACGCTGCGCACCGACGACGAGCTGGGCGAGAAGGTCACCGTCACCGGCGCCTGGGATTCCGAGGAGGAAGCCCGCGCCATCGGCGAGGAGATCGAGGAGCTGCAGCGCGGCGGCCGATCGGGTGCACCGCATGCGCTCAACCAGATCGCCATCCTGGTGCGCGCCTCGTTCCAGATGCGCGAATTCGAGGACCGCTTCATCACGCTCGGCCTGCCCTATCGGGTGATCGGCGGCCCGCGCTTCTATGAGCGCGCCGAAATCCGCGACGCGCTCGCTTATCTGCGCGTGGTCAATTCGCCGTCCGACGATCTCGCCTTCGAGCGCATCGTCAACGTGCCCAAGCGCGGCCTCGGCGACGCCACCGTGCAACTGCTGCACGACCACGCCCGCAAGCGCCGCGTGCCGCTGACCGAAGCGGCGCGCGCCATCGTCGAGACCGACGAGCTCAAGCCGAAACCGCGCGGCGCGCTGCGCGGCGTGCTCGAAGCGTTCGAGCGCTGGCGCAAGCAGCGCGACAGCCTGCCCCACTCCGAGCTCGCCGAGATCGTGCTCGACGAGTCCGGCTACACCGAGATGTGGCAGAAGGACCGTTCGGCGGATGCCGCGGGGCGCCTCGAAAATCTCAAGGAGCTGGTGCGCTCCATGGAGGAGTTCGAGAACCTGCAGGGCTTTCTCGAGCACATCTCGCTGGTGATGGACAACGAGAAGGCCGCCGAGGCCGACTCGGTCAACATCATGACGCTGCACTCGGCCAAGGGCCTGGAGTTCGACACCGTGTTCCTGCCGGGCTGGGAGGAAGGCCTGTTTCCGCACCAGCGCACGCTCGACGACCAGGGCCGCGCCGGCCTCGAAGAGGAGCGCCGGCTCGCCCATGTCGGCATCACGCGCGCCAGAAAACGGGCGAAAATCTACTTCGCCACCAACCGTCGCATGCACGGCCTGTGGCAGACCAACATCCCCTCGCGTTTTCTGGACGAACTGCCGCCGGCCAACGTCGAAGTCGTCGAATCCAAGGGCGGCTTCGGCGGCTATGGCGGCTACGGCGCCTCCCGCTTCGACGCCGCGACCTCGTTCGGCTCCAACTACACCACCCCCGGCTGGCAGCGCGCGCAGGCCAAACAAGGCAAGAGTGGCGGATTTTCCGAGTCCGGGTCGCGCTACGCCGCGGACGAGCACAACGACGGCCTCGACGACAACTCATCCCCTTCGCCCTGGCGGGCCAGGAAGGACGGCAGCGCCAGCAGCGCCCGCCGCCTGCCGCTCACCATCGAAGGCGAGCTGGTCGCCAAATCGACCGGCACCGTCTCCGCCTTCACGCTGGGCGACCGCGTCTTCCACCAGAAATTCGGCAACGGCAACGTCACGGCGATCGACGGCAACAAGCTGACGATCCAGTTCGACCGCGCCGGCGAGAAGCGGGTGGTGGATAGTTTCGTGGAGCGGGTGTGAAACAGGCTACGCAAGCCCAAAAGCGTCTGGATAGGCCGCTAATAGGCGATTCGTATCGTCGCCGTCGATGAGGCCATACCATATTCGCTTTCGCTCCCGAATAGACTTTATCTCAGCGAACGCTTGCATTTGTTGGACTACGCTTTCTGCGATCTGGCCATGATATTGAATCCCAATAAGCCAGATCACGCAGGTCGATGTGGGGTGGTTCGCCGCTCATGCGGCAAAGGTAGGACGGCCTGGGTCGCCGTCCTAGCCGCTAGGGATTGTGGGGTATTAGCATTGGAC
>Ga0182024_10018151_pt1 | contig 13128 bp, 9 predicted proteins | sample P32metaG_FD_120480 | JGI IMG/M metagenome (GOLD analysis project Ga0182024, IMG submission 120480) | Permafrost microbial communities from Stordalen Mire, Sweden - P3-2 metaG (Illumina Assembly) | ecosystem: Environmental > Terrestrial > Soil > Wetlands > Permafrost | place: Sweden: Stordalen...
CGAAGGATTGGTTGAGACTCTGGCCGCCCCGGAAAAGCGGAAGTGGGAACCGGTTGATCTCCCGGCGGCCCAGGTGGACGCGGCGTTGGCCCATCCCTCGAGCGCCACCGTTTCCCGCCGGGGCGGTCAGGAGTTTAGGGTCCTGACCCGGCCAGCATCCGTGCCCTTGCAGTTCCCAACGAAGATTCTGGTTCTTGATCAGAAGCTCGGCGATGATCGCCCGTAAAGAGCGCCAGATGAAAAACATTCGAGAATTCTTAGAGCCATTCGACATACTCCCGTAATCCATGGCATAGGTAGGAGACATGAAAATCAACGCTTGCCAAATAGAGGTGCACTGATGAGCGAAATAATACCGGCCACTACCTGGCCGAATGTGGAAGGGATGAACGATCTGATGGAGATCGCCCTCAACCTTCATTCGTGCTGGAACCATGAGGCGGACGAGATGTGGAGGAGCCTCGACCCGGACCTCTGGGAGTGGACACAGAATCCATGGGTCATCCTGCTAACGGTTTCCCGGGACAAGATTATCGCTCTGCTGGCATCGCCCAGCTTTCGTACGCTGGTGTACGACTGCCTGCACCACAAACGCAAATCTTTCAACGAAAAGGCGTGGTTCCAGGAGAAGTATCCAGCGGCCGCGCTTTCGCTGGTCGCTTACTTCAGCATGGAATTCATGCTCTCCGAGGCACTGCCCATCTACTCCGGTGGTCTGGGCAACGTCGCCGGGGATCAGCTGAAAGCAGCGAGTGACCTGGGGGTACCGGTGGTCGGCATTGGCTTGCTCTACGGTCAAGGGTACTTCCGCCAGGACTTCGATGCCGACGGCAACCAGCAGGCGCTCTACCCCGTCAATGATCCGGGCCAGTTGCCCATTCGGCCGCTGCGCCAGGCGAGTGGCGAATGGCTACGGTTACAGATTCGTTTGCCCGGGTCGAAGCTGTGGATCCGCTGTTGGGAGGCCTGGGTAGGAAGAACCAAACTCTACCTGCTGGACACCAATGACTTCGCCAATACCGCGGCTCAGCGCGGGATCACCAGCGAACTCTATGGCGGCGATGCCGAGATGCGGCTGAAGCAGGAGATGGTGCTGGGTATCGGCGGTTGGCGGTTGCTGCGCGCACTCGGCCTCGAGCCGGATGTTTGCCATCTCAACGAAGGCCACGCGGCGTTCGCGATCCTGGAAAGAGCCCGCTGCTATATGGAGGATCACAAAACCTCGTTCGAGCTGGCCCTGACCGTGACCCGCGCGGGCAACCTGTTTACGACGCACACCGCCGTCACCGCAGGGTTCGACCGTTTTCATCCCGACCTGATGCACAAATATCTGCACCGGTATACAGAGGAAGAACTCTTCATCCCCCTGGAGGACATGCTGGCCCTGGGAAGACAGAACGCGGGCGATGCCCTGGAGCCCTTCAACATGGCATACCTGGCTATGCGCGGCAGCGGCCGGATCAACGGCGTGAGCAGACTGCATGGGCAGGTGAGCCGGCAGATCTTTGCGCCGCTTTTTCCCCGATGGCCCGAGCAGGAAGTTCCTGTTGGCTCTGTGACCAATGGGGTTCACGTGCCGACCTGGGACTCAGCCGAGGCCGATGCGCTCTGGACCGCAGCCTGCGGTCAGGGGCGTTGGTCGGGCGAAGAGGTTTGCGCGGACAAGATCCGCCAGCTGAGCGACGAGCAGCTATGGCAACTGCGCAACAGCGCGCGTAAGAAACTGATCGACCGGGTTCGCGTGCGCTACGCGCGCCAGCGCGCATCGGGATACGACGGTCCACACGACCTTCCCCAGCTGCTCGATGAACACGTGCTGACCGTCGGCTTTGCCCGCCGGTTTGCGACTTATAAGCGACCCAATTTTCTGTTGCACGACACGGAACGGCTGATTCGATTGCTTACCAATCCTGAGCGACCGATGCAGTTGATTCTCGCCGGCAAAGCGCATCCTGCGGACAAGCCCGGACAGGCACTGATCAAGCAATGGAACGACTTCATCCAGCGGCCCGGGATGGCGCAGCATGTGGTCTTCCTGAGCGATTACGACATGTTGATGGCCCAGGAGCTGGTACAGGGCACCGATCTATGGATCAACACCCCGCGTCGTCCGTGGGAAGCCTGTGGGACGAGCGGAATGAAGACCCTGGTCAACGGCGGTTTGAATTTCTCTGAGCTGGACGGCTGGTGGGCGGAGGCCTATTCTCCCCAGGTCGGCTGGGCGATCGGCGACGGGCAGGAGCACGGTGACGACCCGGCATGGGATGACGTCGAGGCCGAAGCCATGTACAGCTTGCTGGAAAAGGAGGTGGTCCCCGAGTTCTATGAACGGTCCGAAAACGGTATGCCGTCAAAATGGCTGAGCCGCGTCCGCGAGAGCATGGCACGCCTCACTCCGGAATTTTCGGCCAGCCGGGCCATTCAGAACTACACCGAAGAGCACTATCTTCCCGCGGCCTCCGGCTATCGCCAACGCGCCGCGAACAACAGCGGCCTGGGGACTGAGGTGCTGCAGTGGCTGCACAAGATAGCTCAGGGGTGGAACACGGTGCACTTCGGGCCTTTGCAGGTAGAAACGCGGGACAGCCGGCATTTTTTTCGGGTACAGGTTTGGCCAGGTGATCTTTCTTCCTGTGATCTCAGCGTAGAGCTCTATGCCGATCCCCACGGAGAGCACGGCGCAGAAATCGTAACCATGACTGCAGGTGAAAAGTCGCCGGACGCAAAGGGGTCCGTCATCTACTCGGTCGACATATCTGCAACTCGTGCGGCTAGCGACTATACTCCGCGCGTCGCCCCTCAGCATTCCGGCGTCGCCGTGCCTCTGGAGGCTGGGGAGATTTTATGGCAACGCTGAAGTTACTGCGCTAAACCGTCAAAGTTCGATTTTACAAATGAAGGAACAGGCTGCCGAAAAACTCTCATTGATGCTGCCAATACCCTGTGGGGGCGAAACGAATCCGTAGCGAATGCGCGAGCAGAGCTCCCGGCCCCGATAATTTTGGCGGAAGTGCGTGCGAGTCGAACACACCGTCGCCCGTTAAGAACGACCACCGGTTTTGAAGACCGGGAGGATCACCGGAACCTAAGCACTTCCGCGGTAGGCAGCAATCGAGGATTCTTGCTGATAGCCTATTATGCTAACCGACGAGGAGTCATGGATTGCCCACTTCGACACCAATAAGGCTTACCCAGCAGGTCAAGGCCGGCGGATGCGCGAGCAAGCTCCCACCGGGATTGCTGGCAGTGGTGCTTGCCAAACTGCCCAGGCAGACGGATGCCAATCTTCTGGTGGGGTTCGACACCTCCGATGACGCCGGCGTCTACCGCATCGCGCCGAATCTTGCCCTTGTCCAGACTGTGGACTTTTTCACGCCGCTGGTGGATGATCCCTTTACCTTCGGCCAGATCGCGGCAACCAATGCGCTCAGTGACGTATATGCCATGGGCGGACGACCAGTCACCGCGCTCTCCATCGTGTGCTTCCCCCAGGATGGGGACCTCAATGTTCTTGAGGCAATCCTCTGTGGGGGCATGGCAAAAATTGGCGAAGCTGGCTGCGTGGTTGTGGGGGGCCACAGCGTGCGCGATCAGGAAATCAAGTTTGGCTACGCCGTGACCGGCCTTATCGACCCTGACCACGTGCTGACGAATGCGGCCGCCCGGCAGGGCGACGATCTCATCCTCACCAAGGCCATCGGCACCGGAGTCATTACCACCGCCTTGAAGCAGGGAAAGGCTGAGCCGGCATGGGTGGCGGAGGCCATCCGCTCCATGACCACGCTCAATCGTCGCGCGGCGGAAGTGGTGGCCGGCGTGGATGGTGTGCATGCGATGACAGACGTGACCGGCTTTGGCCTGATGGGGCATGCCCGCGAGCTTGCCTTCGGCAGCGGCATGCGCATTGAGCTCATTGTCGACCAAGTGCCGCGGATGCAGGGCGCGCTCGATGCCATCGGTCGAGGCGCCATACCCGCTGGGCTGCTGGCCAATCGCGAGTTTGCCGAGTGCGTCAGCGCAGATGCCCCCGGCGCTCGTATCGCGGACGATGTGCGTGCCCTGCTCTATGATCCCCAAACAGCAGGTGGGCTGCTCCTATCTGCTGCGGCCGGCTGCTCCAGCGCGCTGCTGCAATCCTTGCGCCATGCAGGGGTAACCGCAACCAAGATCGGCAGCGTGCTCGGTCCCTACACCGCAGGCGGGCCGGCGATCCTGCTGCGGTAAACAGAAACCATTGAGACTGGCGTGCAATGAAACCGAGCCACCCGGTGACTGACGACAGCAAGCCCAATCTGTACCGGCTCCTTCCCTCGCTGCATGAGCTGCTGCTGACACCGGGCTTTGCTGCGCTGCTGGAAACCCGCTCTCGCGATTCCGTCACCCGCGCGGCACGCGCTGTGTTGGCACGCCTCAAGCAGGAAATTGGAAACGGGCGCCACACCCAGGCAAGCCTGGAAAGTGAGCTGTCAGTGACGCAGGTTACGGTTGCCAATCAAATCGCTCAGAGTGCGCGCTATCGCCTGCGGCGGGTGATCAACGCCACTGGAGTGGTTCTGCATACAAACCTGGGGCGAGCGCCCTTGAGCGCCTCTGCGCTGGCCCACATTCTCGACACAGCAAGCGGATACTCGAACCTCGAACTCGATCTCGAGTCAGGTGAGCGCAGCCGCCGGGATGTCCATACGGAGGAGCTTCTGCTAGGCGTTTTAACGGCCCAGGGCGGCGCAACCACTGCGCTGTCTGCGCTGGTCGTTAACAACTGTGCGGCGGCCACGTTCCTGGCCCTGAATACGCTCGCGGAGCGGGGCGAAGTGATTGTTTCGCGCGGAGAGTTGGTGGAGATCGGCGGCGGCTTCCGGATTCCCGAGATTCTCGCCAAATCCGGCGCGATCCTACGCGAGGTGGGCACCACCAACCGCACCAGGCTCGCCGACTACGAAGGCGCCATCTCAGCCGCAACACGGGTCATTTTGCGCGTCCACCAATCGAATTTCAGCATGGAAGGGTTCGTCGAGCGGCCTGCTCTGCGCGACCTGGTGTCTCTTGGCAAACAGGCGAAGATTCCCGTATTCGACGACCAGGGAACCGGCTTGATCGCCTCATTGGAACCTCTCGGGATTGCTTCTGAACCGACCTTGCCCGAGAGCGTTCAGGTGGGTTCCGATTTGATTGCTGCCAGCGGAGACAAGCTACTCGGCGGCCCCCAATGCGGCCTGCTCATCGGAAGAGCTGAGCTGGTGCAGAGCATCCGCAAGAATCCTCTGTACCGGACTTATCGTGTTGATAAGCTTACGTACGCGGCGCTCGAAGCGACGCTGATGGACTATGCCTCGCAAAAAGATTCCAGCATCCCGGTACAGAAAATGTTGAAGGCTGCAGCGGGGGAGATCTTCGAACGATGTGAATGGGTCAGCCGCCAGGTCAACTGCGCCGAACTGGCCGCAGAGTCTGTGCCGGTGCAGAGCCTGATCGGCGGCGGGACGGCGCCCACAGCCCGGTTGCAGAGCGCAGCCGTCTCTCTTCGCCACGCGATACTGCAGCCACAGGCGCTCCTTCTGGTTCTTCGGCGGCTTGAGCCGCCGGTGGTCGGCCGCATCCACGAAGACCACGTCTTGCTGGATCTGCGCACGGTCGAACCGGAATTCGATCCAACGCTTGCCTCCCTCCTGCAGCAGATCGCCGCCATTGCTCCCGAAAAGGCTGCAAGCTCCTGATGCCGCTGCGAAGAGTCTTTCAGACCTAGCATGACCCCATCGGTTAAGTCCTTGGTTATCGGAACGGCGGGTCACATCGATCACGGCAAGACTGCGCTGGTTCGCGCTCTTACCGGTATCGATGCGGATCGCCTGCCGGAAGAGAAGCGGCGCGGTATCACCATCGATCTCGGCTTCGCCTCCCTCGAGGCGGTGTCTTCCGCTGGCCGTCCGCTCAGGATCAGCTTCGTCGATGTGCCGGGCCACAGCCTGTTTATTCACAACATGCTTGCCGGGGCCGGGTGTATCGGAGCTGTGATGTTGGTAATCTCCGCGGAGGAAGGCGTTAAGCCCCAGACCGTGGAGCATCTGGCGATCTGTGGGCTGCTCGGCGTTCGCGCCGGCCTGACGGTCATCACGAAGATCGATGCAGTCGAGCCCAGCCGCGTGGCACAGGTCGAGCTGGAGGTGAAACATTTTCTTCGCGGAACCTTTCTCGACGAGGGCCGCGCAGAGATTCTTGCGGTGAGTGCAAGCACGGGACAGAATTTAGAGGAACTGCGGCATAGGCTCATCAGGCTCACCGAGGAGGCACAAGACGGCGATTTTGATCATGTGCCGCGGCTCCCCATTGACCGCGCGTTCGTGATGAAGGGATTCGGCACGGTGGTTACGGGCACTTTGCTTGCGGGCAGCTTTCACACTGGGCAATCACTCACCGTTGAGCCCGGCGGACGTATCGTGCGCGTGCGCGGAATGCAGACGCATGGGCGCGCGGAAGATCTTGTTGTTGCCGGCTCGCGGGTGGCCTTGAACCTTGCGAGTGTTGAAGTGTCGGAGGTAAGCCGAGGGCAGACTCTTGCGGCTCCGGAGACGCTCATCGCGGTCACCTCGATCGATGTCGAAGCCTGGTTGCTGCCCGGGTCATCGGCGTTGAAACACGGAGCGCTGGTCCACTTCCACGCCTTTACCTCTCACACGTTGGCCAAGGTACTGATCTACGGCCGGGGCAGGTTCGAAGCCGGTTCGAGCAGGCTGCTGCGGATCAAACTCCAGAGCCCCATCCTGCTCACTGCGGGCGATCCATTCGTGCTGCGGCAGGTTTCACCGCCGGCCACCATTGGGGGCGGCCGGGTGCTGGACGCAAAACCGCTTCCAGGACTGCGCAAGCTACAAGCCATGGATTGGCTCGAGACTTTGCGAGGCGCTCCCGCCGAAGAGCAGATTCTCTTGCGGGTAGCGCGTCGGCGTGTGGAGGGGCTTTCGCTGCAGAGCCTGGCGGCGGAGACCGGTCTTGCCCGGGAAGCCGCCGAGCGCCTGTTGCAGCGCCTCGTCGTCAGCCAACGTCTGCTTCAGATTCCTGGCGAGATTCTGCTGGACAGCCAGGCACTCGATGCAGCCTGTGAAGCCATCCGCAGCGTTTTGAAACAGCATGCGAGCGGTGTCAAACGATCGGAGCTCAAAACCCGGACTTCGCTGCGTCCGGAGATCCTCGATTTCTCTCTGCAGCGCCTTGCCCGCGCGGAGAAGCTACGGTTGGACGGCGAGCTGGTTTATCCGGTCCTAGCCGGCAAACCTCCTTCTGCTCCTGATCCGAACTTGTCTGCAATCGCGGCAATCTACCGGCAAGCTGGCCTGTCAGCTCCCTTGATCTCCGAAGTAGCGGCCACCCTGAAACTCAAACAGAGCGAATTGCGCGGGCTGGTCACATTACTGCTTCGGGAAAAGATTCTGGTGCAGATGGGAAGCGAGGATCTCTTCATGCACCACGAAGCACTTGCCCGCTTGCGCTCCGAGATAAGCGAACTTCACGGGCAGACGGTGGACATCGCCCGTTTCAAACAGTTAACCGGGTTGTCGAGAAAATATGCTATTCCGCTGCTGGAATATCTTGACCGGCAAAGAATTACTCGCAAAATGGGCGACCAGCGCCTGGTGATCTAGCCGGCTTACTGGCATGGTTGGTTATGCTAACCTTTGGCCAGTGGCACCATGACGGACGCAAAGACAAAGATTAAGGTGATCGAGGATGCTGACGCGACCGGCGAGGTGGCGAAGGTATACGACGAATGGCGCGCCCATTCGGGGCGCCAGCAGATGCCCGGCATTCTCAAATGCTTTAGCCATCGCCCTGATTTTTTGCGCGAGGTTATGAGCTTCAGCAATACGGTGCACTTTTCTGAAGGGCACCTCACGCGCAAGACAAAAGAAGCGATCGCCAGCTGGGTCTCCTGGCTGAATCGTTGTCCGTATTGACTGGATTCGCATGCTTACTTCCTGCGGGTTCAGGGAGCAGAAGAGAAAACGGTCCAGTCGCTGGTTGCGGGCAACCTTGAGGAGGCGGCGCTCGACGACGCACACCGCGTGCTGCTCGAATATGTCACTAAGGTGACCGAGGCGGCGTATCGCACGACCCCGGAAGATGTAGAGATCTTGCGCCAACACGGTTGGAGCGAGCCCCAGATTGCCGAGGCGGTGTACATCACGGCGATGTTCGCCTTCTTTAACCGCGTGGCAGACGCCTTCGGCGTCGCGCCGCAAGGCTACCTTGAAATGAACAAGATGACGAAGTGAGCGGGTAGCTGAAACGCCTGTATTTCTCCAGCGAGGCAGCCACGCAGACTCTTCAGGCAGGATCATTCGGCCTTCAGGCCCGCGTGAGAACTGATTGCAAAATGAGTCCCGCAGGGACGGCTGAACTTAGCCCAGGACGCAGTCCTGGGTAGAAATTCGACGTCCGAAAAGTCCCGTAGGGACGACTGGAATTTAGCTGGAGGCTACCTCCAGAGCACTTCCATCTAAGCCAGTCCACGATTGAGAATTCCCGGTCCGATAGCTTTTTCAGTCGTCCCTACGGGACTTTTCAAAGGCGCATGCTAACCCAGGACTGCGTCCTGGGCTAAGCTCAGCCGTCCCTACGGGACTTAATTTCATGATGGTTAGTTCTCACGCAGACTCTTTAGCCCTGAAGTACGCTTTCCATTTCATTTCCCCCGAAACGAGACGCCTTCTCGATGTCCTATTCCGCGGACTGGCGTTTACTCATCAATACAGATCGAGCGAATGAGCCGTGATTCTGTACCTCCATCTTTCGATGGATGCGCCGGGGAGCCCGACCGCGGTAAAGTTCCCTGATGTGGCGATTTTGAGCCATCCCGAGGACGTTTGCTGAGGAACAGGCCGGTGCCCGCTCAGGTTCTGGTTATCGATTCGAATCAGGTAGGATTTCCATAATGATCGCTGGCGAAGCCCGCACGAAGAGACGCTTGCAGAATTTTGTCCTGGGTTCGTGCCTCTTCCTGGTCAGCCTCGCTGCTCTGGCGCTTGCGCTTTTTCCAATGTATGTAATTCGCCCGTTTCGGGAGCAAAAGCCTGCCGCTCTGCAGCACGCCCTTTGGGTCACGCTCCACAACAAGCCGATTTTGTTTGGACTTTTTCTCCTGATCGCGATCTGCGCGCTGTTTGTCTGGCGACGCGCCGGCTGGGTCGCGAGGCTGCTGCTGGCTCCGGCTATGGGGATAGCTCTGATCGCGGCCGCTGCGTCGTGGGTCAATCCTTATGAACAAATGATGTTCCACCCTTTCGGAGAGCCCCGCTACGTCACCATCCAGCAAGCCGGCATCGACGCGAAAGACATGGTCATCGCGGTCACGCTGGGCGGGGAGAGCCGCGCGTATCCCATTCGTGAGATGGGGTATCACCATGTCGTGAATGATCGGCTGCATCAACTACCCATCGTCGTCACCTATTGAACGCTTTGCCACACGGGTCTGGTCTGGACCCGCAGCATACAAGGTCGCGAGTTGCACTTTCATCTGGCAGGCATCAACAACCAGAATTTTCTGATGCGCGATGAGGAGACAGGGACCTTCTGGCAGCAGATCACCGGGACTGCGATTGCGGGCCCTCTGAAGGGTGCGAAGCTCAGCCTGGTGGCCCAGGATGAACTTACGTTTGGGCTGTGGAAGAAAGAACAGCCGAACGGCACCGTCCTGGCGCCTCTGCAGCGCGATGCGGCGCACTATGAGAAAGCGACATGGGAGAGCGAGATTGCGAAGCTGCCCACCGTGATTCACGCAACCAAGGGAACACTTCCCGACCGCGAGACGATCCTGGGTGTGTCGATGAACGGAGCCGCGCGCGCGTTTCCATTGAGCAAGCTGACCATTGCATCTCCAGTATTGATCGATGACGTCGGGGGCAAACCGGTCATGCTCGTACTTGGCCCGGATGGAAAGTCGGTCCGCGCTTTCTCACGCGAGATGGGTACGAACACGCTCGAATATTATGGCCGTGGTGGGGGAAACACCGGCGATCCTTGGGTGCTTTTGGATTCCGATTCGCTCAGCGACTGGAGTTTCGAAGGCTGTGCCTTTTCTGGACCGATGAAAGGACAGTGTCTGCGGCGGATCGATGCGTTAAAAGACTTCTGGTTCGACTGGCAGCACTACCATCCAGATAGCAGTATCTATCGCCATTGAAAAACTTGGCTGATTAGCGGCCGCGGCCCTGGGAAATGGCAAATGGACAGAGGTTCCATGGCTGCGCTCCGAAGCGAGTGAATGATTTCCTGGCTTCTGGATTCCGTTGCCCTCAGCGGAGCGCGTCACAGATTTATCTTCCGTTGCAGTTTGCGGCCGGAAAACTCCCTAGAGCATCTGCCAACAAGCATCGCCGGGGTCCTTCGACTCCGCGCTATAAGCCCTATGTTTGCGACAGATCTGCGAAGCGCTTCGCTCAGGATGACGGCTTTGTTGGGGCCTTGTTGCGATCGGTCCTGGAGCCGGAGGCAATCCGCCTCTAACGTCCAACTAGGGGAAACTCAGCCGAAGGATTGAGTTAGCTACCCATCGACGGGTGCAGGACAATCTTTAACTTAACCATTACTGTTCATCCATGCAGCCGGCAGAGCGCTTTCTTCCCCTGAATGTGAGCGGACCCTGCTTGCTTGCGTTCCCCGCCAGAATTCTGCGAACTACCGGCGTCACTCTGTTTGTCGTGGCAAATCTTCCTGGAGACTCGAGAACAACATGAACAGCGTTCGCAATGTGCTGGCATTTGTAGTGCTTGCTTGCCTCAATTCCTCTGCGCAGCAGATCACGGGGAACTTTCGCGGAACAGTGACAGACCCAAGCGGCGCTGTCATTTTGGGCGCCGAGGTAACAGCACAGCAGGCGGAAACGGCCCTGTCGCGCACGACGACCACCGATCGCAACGGTAACTACGTTCTTCTGGAACTTCCGGTTGGACACTACCGCCTGCGGGTCGCAGCGAAAGGCTTTGAGGAATACGTGCAGGATGGCATCACGCTCAACGTGAACGAGACGGCTTCGGTCTCGCCACATCTCGCGGTCGGATCGGAAAAGCAACAGGTGCTGGTGCGCGCCGATGCCGAGTTGATTGAACCAACCGTCACCAGCATGGGCTAGGTTGTGGAACAGCGCGAATTGGAGGACCTGCCGCTGAACGGACGCAACTTCTCGCAACTTGGCTTGTTGCAGCCTGGGGTCGTTCCCTTGACGCCTGGGATAGCCGAAGCGGGCGGATCGCTCCGCAATGGACAGGCTTATGCGGTCAATGGCCAGCGACCCGAATCTAACAACTTTCTCATCGACGGCGCGAACAACGTCAACGGCGTCGACGGCGGATTCGTCCTCAAGCCGCCGGTGGACGCGATCAGCGAGTTCCGCATCATCACGCATAACGCGAATGCTGAGTTCGGAAACGCGCTGGGATCGACGACCAACATCATCACGCGCTCGGGCACGAACCAGGTCCACGGGACGTTATGGGAGTTCCTGCGCAACGACGATTTGGACGCCAACAATTATTTCGCGCAGACCAAGGAGCCGCTGAAGCAAAACCAGTTTGGCGCCGCGGCCGGTGCGCCGATCAAAAAGGATAAGACGTTCATTTTCGGCTTCTATGAGGGTTTCCGCAATCGCCAGGGCGAGACAACACTCACCACAGTGCCGTCGCTGAAGCAGCGTACCGGCGACTTCTCTGAACTCTGCCCGGAGGGCTTCACGGAGGGCTTCTGCAACAATCCGGCGAACCAGCTTTTCAACATCTTTGCCAACGCACCGTACCCGAATAACCTGGTGCCGTCGGCTCAGATCAACCAGGTTTCAACAAACCTGCTGCCCTTCTTCCCACTTCCTAACGCCGGGACGAATCTGTTCTCCACAACGCAAACCTTAAGCAATAACACCGATCAGTTCGGCTTCAAGGTCGACCACTACCTCGATCCGCGCGACACCCTGAACTTCCGTTACATGTTCAACCAGCTCTCCCAGGTCGATCCGCTATCGCCGGGGGGCGCCAGTGTGCCCGGCTTCCCGGTAGGGGAAAACCAGCGCGCGCAGAACTTTGTCGCGGAAGAAACACACACCTTTTCGCCCTCCGTCGTCTCTGTGGCGCGCTTGTCGTTTCTGCGCAACAAGTTCCTCTTCGGCGAGCACGAGAACCATCAGTTGCCCTCAAGCCTTGGATTTAAATACACGCCGAGTCTCGATATCGCTGCTGGACCGCCATTTGTTCAGGTAAACGGCTATACCACGGTGGGTGATCCGATTACCGGGCCGCGCAACACCTACGAAAATGTCTACGATATTTCCGGATCGCTGAGCTGGGTTCACGGCAAGCACGAGCTGAAATTCGGCGGCGGCTACGAGCGTCAGGTGATCAATGCGCTGCAAGGGATCGCGACCAACGGCTTCTTCGTATTCTCGCCGTTCCCGATAACAGACGCATTCGCCAGTTTCCTCACAGGGCAGCCGGTCGTCTTTCTGCAAGGCATCGGCGATTTCTCGCGCGGTATTCGCGGCAACAATGGGAACGGGTACGTGCAGGATACGTATAAGGTCACGTCGCATTTCACCATCAATGCCGGACTGCGATACGAGTTACCAGAACCCTATACCGAAATTCATAACCGGACGTCGTTGTTTGAGCCGGGGAAGCAGTCGCGGGTTTTACCAAATGCGCCGACGGGATTACTGTATCCGGGCGATCCCGGTGTGCCGGCGGCCTTGATCCCCACCGATATGAAGGCGTTTGCCCCACGCCTTGGTGTCGCATGGGATCCGAGCGGTCATGGTAAGTTGCTAATCACTGCGGCGTACGGCATCTTCTACGAGCCTTATTACACCGGCCAGGGTGGGCCTTTGCAGGCGCCGATCAGTGCACCTCCCTTCCTGGGAACGCCCCAAGTGAGCTTGCCGAACTTTGCGGATCCTTTCAACGGCAACCCTCCGGTCGCAGGGACGTTCTCTCCGTCAATCACGAACCTGACTCTGTCGCCGACGTTGAAACTGCCTTACACGCAGGATTGGGACTTGAATTTGCAACAATCGTTCGGATCCGATTGGCTGTTTGAGATCGGATACGTCGGCACCAAGGGCACGCGCCTGCCGCGCTTTATCGAAGCGAACCC
>Ga0182024_10018152_pt1 | contig 13128 bp, 16 predicted proteins | sample P32metaG_FD_120480 | JGI IMG/M metagenome (GOLD analysis project Ga0182024, IMG submission 120480) | Permafrost microbial communities from Stordalen Mire, Sweden - P3-2 metaG (Illumina Assembly) | ecosystem: Environmental > Terrestrial > Soil > Wetlands > Permafrost | place: Sweden: Stordalen...
CGTGTTCCGGGCCCTCGCCGACACGACGCGGCGCGACATTTTTCAGCGCGTCATCGGCGACGGTCTTTCGGTCTCCACCTTGGCCCAAGACTACGCCATGAGCTTCGCCGCGGTCCAAAAACACGTCAGCGTGCTCGAGCGAGCAGCGCTGGTCACGAAGGAGCGTCACGGTCGAGAACAGATCGTTCACGGGAATCTCTCCACCCTCCGTCGAGCGGCGGCCCTGCTCGACGCCTTCGAAGAGATCTGGATCGGTAGGGCCACAAAGATTGCCGAGATTCTCGGCGAGAAGGGAAGTGCATCATGACAGTCATTTCAACTACGACGGACCCGGTGGCGTTAAGCCTCACGGTGATCGCGGAATTTGCTGCGAGCCCGGAACGAGTTTGGGCGGTCTGGGAGAATCCCCGTCAACTCGAACGCTGGTGGGGTCCGCCCACGTATCCGGCGACGTTCACACGTCACGATTTCGAGGTCGATGGCGAATCGCGGTACTTCATGACCGGTCCCCAGGGCGACACGCCCCACGGGTGGTGGCGCATGTACCTGATTGACGAGCCACGACGCCTCGAGTTTGCGAACGGTCTCGCCGGCGATGATGGTGAGCCCATACCGGGCGTCGAACCGATGGCCGCGCACGTGACGTTCGAGCCGATCGATGGCGGAACACGAATGAGCACGGAGAGCAAATTCGTTGACGAGGCGCAAATGGAGAAGATGTTGGCCATGGGAATGTCCGAAGGGATGACCCAGGCGGTTACTCAGATTGACGAGTTGCTCACTTCCGGAGCCGCCTGAAACGAATTCAACTTCACGACGCCTTCGACCCCGCCGTCACTGCCGAATACTCGCCAATACACTCGTGAGAGTTGTCTCGTGCAGTCATTCAACGGAGATACTCGATGGCCTTGGCGAAGAACGGCACGGTGGAGATTTACTACGAGACCTTCGGTGACGCTGCGAACCCGGCGTTACTGCTCGTCAACGGTCTCGGCAGTCAGTGCATAAATTTTGACGTTGAGTTTTGTGAGATGTTCGTCGGGCGTGGTTTCTTCGTCATTCGTTTCGACAATCGCGACGTGGGTCTCTCCACGAAATTCAATCTCGTATTGCCGGATCTCTTCTCGGTGCTGAACGCGGTCAAGGACGGCGTCGAACCTTCGGTGGCCTATCGGCTTTCCGACATGGCGGAGGACGCCTTGGCCGTTCTCGACGCGCTCGACATCGAGCGTGCACATGTGGCCGGATGGTCGATCGGCGGCATGGTCGCCCAACAACTCGCCATCGATCATCCCGATCGGCTGCTCTCGATGGCGTCCAACATGTCAACGACGGGGGACCTCGACGTGGGACAACCGTCGGCGGAGGCCCTCTACATAATTCTCGGTCCGAGTGAGATCGATCGAGCGTCGATCATCCAGCGACGATTGGATCTCGAGCGGGTGATCGGTAGTCGCGCGCATTTCGATCCGGAACGAATAGCCAAGCAGACCGGTGACGCGTATGACCGATGCTTCAACCTGGCCGGTGTCGCCCGGCAACTCTGTGCCACCGCGGCGTCGGGCAGCCGAACGAGTCGACTACACAACGTCACCGTGCCCGCACTGGTGATGCACGGCGACGTGGACAACTTGATTGACATCAGCGGTGGCGTGCGCACCGCCGAGAGTATTCCGGGGGCTCGATTCGTCGTCTTGGAAGGAATGGGCCACGACCTGAGTCTCTTTTACTGGGACCAATTGGTGGATGAGATCACCACCCACGCGCTCGCCGCCACCGCCGACTAATCATTTTCAATCGGTCGGCGCGAACGGTGGCCGACCAGTCACTGCCGCTACCCGCCGGATACGTTGTGATAGTGAGACGGTCACTTCGTTGGTGGATAGCGGTTCTTGGTCTGATCGCCTTTCTACCGTTGACGGTCACAGGAAGATCGAGCATTGCGGTGGCCTCGACACGATCGTCGTGCCACGTACCGCGAATGACGGGGTTGACGGTTATGGCGGCTCGCAGTAGGGCGAGGGTGGCCGGTTGCCGGCTTCGACTCACCGGAGCTCGGGTCCAAACGCCCTCGATACAGACGATCCATACGCAAAGTGCACGACCGGGTCAGGTGGCCCGAGTGGTAACGGTCTCGGTGAATCCCCTCTGTACCGGCTCCATTAATCCCGGGCCACCTCCCGGAGAACCGATCGTGAAGCCGGGGCCGACCGCACTGATCGCCGGCCTGTTCATCGAAGGGGGAGCGTTCATCGAGCGTTCGGCGCCGAACTGCAAAACACTGGTGGGCAAATCCAGCGCCGGGACCATCACGATCACCAACTCGGTCGGGACGGTCGTCGCCACTACGGCGCTCACCGTGGGCCAGTTGTTGTCGGTCAGCGTGACGGCCGGAACGTACACGATCTCCGGCCAGTTCGCTGGCGGCACCAAGGCGGGCCCGACCACCGTCAACGTTCCCTCCGGAGAGATCGTGCGACAGGATCTAGTTCTCGACGTCCCGTAAGCGTCATCGTCGAACCCAAGCGGTGAACGAGTGGAGTGTTCGCGCTTGCGGTCGTGATTCTGGCGAAAAGCGGCTCCGGTTTCTCGGGGTAATCCCCTATAGGACGAATGTTCGCGCAGATTTAACATGACGTTCATGATGCGCTTCCACCGCTCGAATCGCTGTTCGTGAGAGTCAAATCGTGACTGTTCGTTCTGAGTCGGGATCGCGTAAAGAGACCATTTCGCGAAATCGCTGGATTGTCCACGTCGCGTTGATCGTTGGATTTCTGGCCGCCGTTCTTTCGGCGATCGAACTCTCGAAAAAGTACCTCGGCCATTCCGGAGTCACCGATCACTCGATCATCGGACTCGTCGTCCTCGCGTTCGTGCTGGTGCACCTCATCCAGAGGCGACGTACGGTCGCACGACTCGCCACGACACTCGTTGGTCTTCGGAGATCGACGGAGACCCGAACACGTCTGGCGCTGTCCGACGCCATATTGTGGCTCCTGACTTTGAACGTCATGGTGTCGGGGTTCGTTGACTTTGTCGTCGGTCACACCATCTTCTTGTCCATCCCCGGGCCGGACCAATTTCGCAAATGGCACGAAATGGCAGCCTTGGTGCTCATCGTCTACGTCATCGTTCACGTACTTCGCCGTAAGACTCGACTTCGGACTTCGCGAATCAGGTGACGATCTGCGGCGAGGAGCCGATGAAAATGATCAGTTCACTTCGACGCGGGGTTCAAGAAGGCAGAAGCTCATCGAGGAGACCTCGCACGCGACGTTCAATCTCGTCGCGAATCGATCGGACTTCTTCGATTGCCTTGCCCGCGGGGTCGGTCAACTCCCAGTCGACGTACGTCTTCCCGAGATAGACGGGACAGGCGTCACCACAGCCCATGGTGACGATGACGTCGGCGCTCTGACCCATGTCGAGAGTGAGCGCCTGCGGTGACTCATTCGAGATGTCGATACCCGATTCCATCATCGCTTCCACCACGGCGACGTTGAGCGTCTCTCCGGGCGCGGAACCGGCGGAGTGCACCACGACGCGGCGTCCGCCCATCTGACGAGCGAAGGCGGCCGCCATCTGTGACCGTCCGGCGTTATGGACACAGAGGAAGAGAATCTCCGGTTGCGTGGCGCTCATCCCCTTCTCCTTTCTCGTAAATCATCAATGTTCAGCATCGTCGACGATCTGTTCGTGCGCCACCGTGACCGCGGCGGCCCTCGTCCGGTCGAATCCGGGGTAGAGCGTTTTGATCAGCAGGTAGGCCACGAATCCGCCCACCGCCTCCGCGACGACGAACGCCGGAACGGACGGCGGCGCGATGCCGGCGAAGGAGTTGGAGAACATCCGACCGACGGCGATCGCGGGATTGGCGAAGCTCGTCGAACTGGTGAAGAAGTACGCCGCGCCGATGTACGCGCCGACGGCCGCGGGCGCCTTGTCGCTTCTATCGGTTCGGGCCAACGCGAAGATGAGCACGAGTAAACCCACGGTCGCCACGATTTCCGACAGCGCGTGGGCCGTGGTCGCCCTGGCGTGCGTGGAGATCGAGACCGCGGCCCTCGAAAACATGATGTTCGCCACGACCGCTCCCGAGACGCACCCGGCAACTTGGACCAACAGATACGAGCAGGCATCGCTCCACGAGAGACCACCGAACGCGGCGTCGACGAAGGACACGACCGGATTGAAGTGACCTCCCGACACCGAACCGAACATGAGGATGATGACAAAGAGGCCGGCGGCCGTGGCCGCCGCGTTCTCGAACAGTTCAAGACCGACCGCGTTGGGAGAAAGCCGCTGCGCGGCGATTCCGGATCCGATCACTACGGCGGCCAGGAACAAGCTCCCCAGGAACTCCGCCAACAGACGGCGCCAGAGATCTGCGAAGTGTGACTTCGACACGGCTCGTCGGTCTCCCCTTAGCAACAGGCTGCTGACTCGGGAGTGTTCGAGATTGCATCGGAACCGAGAGGAGTGCAACACAGGTTGTCGCCGGGTGACGGGCAAAATACGTCTGCGTCCGACAATACGGTGTACACCTCCCAGCGGGACCGGTCCGGACCCTCAACCCACACTTTGTCTTGGACCGCGTAACAGCACGTGGTTTCTTGTTCGACGTCGGTAGCGAATCCATTCTCGGACAGGTACGAAATGGAATCCTGAACCTCAGCTTGCGAGAACACCTCAACGCCCAAGTGATTGATCGCGCCCGGTTCTCCTCCGCCTTCAATCAAAACGAGTTTCAGTGGTGGTTCGTCGAGGGCGAAGTTGGCGTAGCCCGGCCGCATTTTGGCCGGTTCACTCTTGAAGAACCGGGAGTAGAAATCGACCGCTTCCTCGAGGTTCGAGACATTCAGCGCTAATTGGATCCGACTCATCACACGCTCCCTTAAATTGATAGGCGTCAATCTGAAGAGTAGCAATTACATTGATGGATGTCAATGGATAGTATGTGAGTGATGGCGCAGAGAATGTCAATCAAGATCAGCGACTCGATCGTCGACTGCTGCGGCCCGCTCAGTGAGAGTGCGCTCTCCGAGGTTGAGGCTGATGACATGGCCCAGATATTCGCCGCGCTCAGCGACCCGGTACGACTACGAATGCTCTCGCTGATTGCCGCTGAGGCCGAGGTCTGTAGTTGTGCGTTGGAAGCGCCGCTGGCCAAGAGTCAACCTACGGTTTCGCATCACACGCGAATACTGAGCGAAGCCGGACTCATCGTTGGCGAAAAGCGCGGCCGCTGGATGTGGTGGCGCGTCGTTCCCGGCCGGTTGAAGGTGGTTTCGCGAATACTTTCCAACTGAACTTGCTGCAACGTTCAATTGGCGCAACCGAAGCCCTTCCGCCTCACGACCGTCACGATCGCGCGAGACCGTCGTCCTTTCGTTCGCGCCCTTTCCTCAACAGATAGCCGCCGAGGAGTATCAACCAGAGCGTTTGGGGATACGCGACCAGCCGTTCGATGCCGCCCTCGCCGAGTCCGAGGTAGTGCGAGCTGGCGTAGAACACGAGAGCCGCGAGTGCCATCACGCCCAGGGTCAGCGTGACGAGGCGAAGCACCCGAGGAAGCTCTAACGAGAGGCCGAGCACGATGACGCCCACGTTGCCGAGGGTGAAGGGCAACGTCGCGCCCAATCCGTGAAGGGCTGAGACGGTGTTCTCGGGAAAGATCCCCACCACGACCACGCCCACTCCGGCGAAAGTCATGAATATGAAGCCGAGTTTCCGGGCGCGAGTCGGTGGGAGTGTCTCACCAATCAAAGCCGAACCGGCGATCATGGTCGCTCCCAGGACGATGAACGAGACGTTCATCACAGTGTGGAAGGGCGAACACACGAATCGACCATTGAAACGACCGCACGCCGTGTTGCCCAGGTCGCTGATGGTGTTTCGCCGAAGGTTGTAGGCGGGTGACCAACGAAGGGACACCACGAGTTGCACCACGAAGTATTGAAGGCTTGAAAGGTACAAGTAGGGACCCAGTCTCGGCACGCGGTCACCGGACGCGCGCCGTCGTGAGAGTGCGCCTCGGCTCATCACTTGACGTTATCGAGCACAAGGACATCGCTCCATTCCAACTATCCTTCCCCACCATCGATAAACGAAGTGAGGCAATTACTTCGCTTCGGCATTCGCGAAGCGATAGACGGCGGAGAGGTCGAGGTCGCCGGCACCGTTGTCGACGGCGCGCTGCCACGATGAAATCAGACTCGCCGTCAACGCGAGTTCGTGGTCGACACTCTTGGCCGCGTCGAGCGCCAGCCCGGCATCTTTGACGGCGTGCTTCAAGGCGAAGTTCGTCGTGAAGTCTCCCTCGAGCATGCTGCGCGCCTTGGAGATCGCGTAAGGCGACCCGATGGGCGCATCGGCGAGAATATCGACGATCATCCGCGGGTCGAGACCGAGGGCCTCGGTTATCGTGAGCGTCTCCACCACCATCTCGACGAGGTCGACCAACCAATTGTTGAGTATGAGTTTCGCCCGACTGCCCGCACCCGCGGCGCCTAGCCAGAACGTGTCTCGACCCATCGCGTCGAAGGCCCTGGTGGCCACGGGCTGTGCCGCCAACGGTCCGCTGGCCAGGATCAGCAGTTCGCCGGTCGTGGCCGGCGCGACGCTTCCCGACACCGGCGCATCGACGAACAGCACGCCCGCTTGCATGGCCCGAACGCCTAGGCGTGCGGTCCACTCGATGCCGATGGTGCCCATCTGAAGCCAGAGGGCGCCTTGGGCCATCGTGGCAAACGCCCCGTCTTCGCCATCGATCACGGTCTCAATCGTGGGACCGTCGGGCAACATCGTGATCACGAGGTCGGCGCCGCTCGCCGCTTCGGCCGGCGTCGTAGCTTCGATTCCACCCAGCTGGACCAAACCCTCGAGCCGCTCTTTCGACCGATTCCAAACCCGGAGGTTGAATCCGGCCGCGATCAGACGCGAGGCCATCGGCGTTCCCATCTGACCCGTTCCAAGAAACGCGATCGTCAAGCTGCTAGTGCTCTTATTTTCCATTTGTTCCCTCCCTGGGGGCATCCTCCTCCTCTACTGAGTATTTTGCAAGGTCATCCGGCGATTACATCGCAATTCATTGAACTCGTGGCTCGAGTGGTCGCCGAGGGCGGCAAGTCCGGCGCCGCCAACACGACGAAGTAGGCGCATCCACATCGGTGTCGGGTCGTCGCACGACGTTCCGGAGCGGCATCGGCAATCACGACGAGTCGGGTGAGACAGTCCGGTGACCAAGAAGCGGTTTCTTCGACCACATTGTTGGTGATACGTTCAGCGAATGAATAATTTCCACGACACAGTGCTCGAATCTTCGATAAGTGACCTCAGGTTGTTAAACCATCCGTTCTATCGACGTTGGGAAGCGGGCGATCTCTCGTTGGATGAGTTGCGACTCTACGCCGAGCAGTATCGATACTTCGAACAGATGCTGCCGCGATTCCTGGAACAGTTGGCGGAGGAGTTGCCCGACGGCATCGCGCGCGAGTCGGTCCTCAAGAATCTCGCCGACGAGGTGGCGACGCCAAGTCACTTGGAACTCTTCGAACAGTTCGCGGAGTTCTACCAAGCGTCCGTCGCTCCTATTTCACCGGCGATGCTACGTTTGGTTGACGCCTACTCTGCCGTGCTGACCCAGGGTCCTTCCGCCGCGCTCGCTGGTCTTTGGGCCTACGAAAGTCAGGGCGCGGGGATCGCCGACTCCAAGGCCCAAGGTCTCGCCACGCACTACGGCGCCAAATCCGAATCGCTTGAATTTTGGTTGGTGCACGGAACGATCGAAGGAGATCACGCGCAGTGGACGCTCGAAGCGCTCGAACTTCTTGAACCCGATGAAGACGTCGCTCGCGAGGCCACGCGGCTCATCGGCGACGCCTGGTGGGCCTTCTTGGACGAACGCGAGTTGATCGCGTCGTAGTTCGATGACGATCCGGTGACGATCGATGGTGTGTTCAGCCACTGCGACGTGCGGCCAGCTCAACCCGCCGACTGTGTCAATTCCTTTCGGGCGGCTTCTACGATATCGGCGCTGGTGTTCGCGTGACCGTTGATGCCCCATCCACCCTCGGGTGACTCGGTAATCAAAACCCAGGTTCGTTCGACCAAACTCGGATCGCCGGCGGCGGTGGCGACGATGTCGGTGAGTTCTTGCACGACCCCGAGCTGTTTCTCTCGATCCAAGACGCCGACCGGCGTCAGAACCTGTACTCGCACGTAGTTCGTGTTTCCCGCGGCGTTCGAGATCGCACCCTCGGGAAGGTCGTGAATGAACGCGGCCGTGTTGTTCTTGAAGAGCGAGATCGGTGGAACCTTTTCCCAGCGCATCACGGCGTTGGCCAGATCGCTAGCGAGTGAGTGCTTGTCCGAGAACGTCCCTTCGGTCGAATACACGTCGATCATTGGCATTTCGAATCTCCTAAGTCCCGTATGATGACTGTCATAGTCAGCGGGCTCAGCGTACTCTATGACGCCCGTCATAGTCAATGGGGAGAGTGTGACTAGCGACAGCCGAAATAAAATGGTGCAAAGCGCCGCCGCTCTCATCGGCTCACAGGGGATGAACGCTACGTCGTTCTCCGACGTACTCGCCGACAGCGGGGCTCCTCGCGGTTCGATCTACTTTCACTTCCCCGGGGGAAAGAGAGAGTTGGCGAAGGACGCCATTCGATGGACGTCGGATCAGGTGATGGCACACGTGCGCGCGAGTTCACCAGGTTCGGCCTCGGAAGTGCTCCAACACTTCGTCGCTCTCTTCCAACACGTGGTGGAAGCGAGCGACGGAGCTGCCGGTTGTGCGGTGGCCGGCGTGACGATCGATATTCCCGCGAGCGATGATGAGCTCTTGGCCGAAGCCCGAGCGGCGTTTCACGCCTGGTCGGCGCTCCTGGCCGAACAACTCACCGTCGCGGGCGTGGCGAGTGAGCGGGCGGCGGGTATTGCCACGATCGCCGTCGCCAGCGTTGAAGGCGCGCTCATTCTCTGTCGAGCCGAAGGCGGAACTGCACCGCTGGACGCGGTGGCGATTCAGTTGCAGGTTCTCGTGGCCTCGTGACAATAACCGTCGTCAGCGGAACGAAGTTCTGAACTCGCGACTTAGGCCGCGGCTACGAATTCTCCGTTGGCGTTGGCGTCAGGTTCACTTCCGAGTGCCGGGCGCAGCACGTCGGCGATCGTGCCGGCCAGGTGAAAGGTCATGGCGTTGCGAACCTCTTCGGGGACATCTTCGAGGTCGGGACCGTTTCGCTCCGGCAGGATGACTTCGGTCAATCCGGCCCGGTGCGCGGCCAAGACCTTTTGCTTGACCCCGCCGATCGGGAGCACGCGACCCTGGAGAGTCACCTCTCCGGTCATGCCGATGACCGGTCGCACCGGTTCGCCTCGCAACAGACTGACGAGGGCCGTGGTCATGGTGACGCCGGCCGAAGGTCCGTCCTTGGGAACGGCCCCCGCGGGCACGTGGAGGTGGAATCGCTTACCGGTGAAGGCCTTGGGATCGATCTTCAGCTCTTCGGCGTGGCTTCGGACGTAGGACATGGCGATCTCCGCCGACTCCTTCATGACGTCACCCAACTGACCGGTGAGCGTCAAACCCTCCGGGCCCTCGGACACGCTGGCTTCGACGAAGAGTACGTCGCCTCCGGCGCCGGTCACGGCCAGTCCAGTCGCCACCCCGGGCACACTGGTCCGGTCGGCCGACTCGAAGTAGAAGTGAGGCCGACCGAGCCACTCGCGCACGTCGGTCGCGTTGACATGAATCGGAGCGTCGCGATCGCCGGCGGCCAACTTGGTCGCCGTTTTTCGAAGAAGCCGTCCGATCTCTCGCTCCAGGTTGCGCACGCCCGCTTCACGGGTGTAATCGGCCACGATCGTTTGCAACGCTTCGTCGTCGAACGTGACTTCATCGTCGCGCAGCGCCGCTCGAGCCAGCTGTCGACCGAGGAGGTGGTGTCGGGCGATCGAAACCTTCTCGGATTCGGTGTAACCGTCGAGTCGAATCACTTCCATGCGGTCGAGCAGCGCTCCGGGAATGGTGTCGATCACGTTGGCCGTCGCGACGAACATGACACGCGAGAGGTCGAGGTCGACTTCGAGGTAGTGATCGCGGAACGTGTGGTTCTGCGCCGGGTCGAGGACCTCGAGCAACGCCGACGACGGGTCGCCTCGATAATCGGAACCGATCTTGTCGACTTCGTCGAGCACGATGACCGGATTCATGGTGCCGGCCTCCCGCAAGGCTCGCACGAGGCGACCGGGCATGGCGCCGACGTAGGTGCGCCGGTGGCCTCGGATCTCCGCTTCGTCGCGGACGCCGCCGAGCGCGACCCGGACGTATTTGCGTCCGAGTGCGTTCGCGATCGACTGACCGAGTGAAGTCTTGCCCACGCCCGGAGGGCCGACCAGCGCGAGAATGGCGCCCGAGCCCCGACCGTCGACGGGCGTCAAGCCCCGCTCGGCCTGGAGTTTCCTGACCGCGAGGTGCTCGAGGATGCGATCCTTCACGTCCGCGAGCCCGTCGTGATCGGCGTTCAAGATGCGTTGCGCTTCAAGGATATCCAAGCGATCCTCGGACTCGATGCCCCACGGGATTTCCAAGATGGTGTCGAGCCACGTGCGAATCCAACCGGTCTCGGGACTCTGGTCATTGGTGCGTTCCAGTTTGTCAATCTCTCGAAGGATGGCCGTGCGTACGTGATCGGGAAGGTCTCGATCGGCGATCTTGGCGCGGTAGTCATCGGGGTCGACCTCGTCCTCGCCGAGTTGGCCCAACTCCTTCTTGATGGCGTCGAGTTGTCGACGAAGCAGAAACTCACGTTGCGTCTTTTCCATTCCCTCTTCGACGTCGTTCTTGATCCGGTCGCGCAGCGTCAGGTCGGCCAAGGTGTCGCGGGCCCAGCCCAGCACCAATCGAAGTCGCGCTTCGACGTCAATCGTCTCCAGGACTTCAACCTTTTGGGCGAGCGTGAGGTCGGGGGAGTAACCGGCCACGTCGGCCAAACGTCCGGGTTCGGTGACCTCGCGCAGCTGAGCGGCGATTTGACGCGCGCCGCGACTGAGCAGAATATTCTCCAAGACGGCGCGGTACTCACGAGCCAGCTCGACGACGTTCGAGGTCGACTCGCCGTCATCTAAGGGTTCGGCCTCCACCCACAGGGCGTCGCCCGTACCGGGAACGCCGGTACCGATCGTGGCGCGCTGATCGCCGCGAATGACGATCGCTTCGAGGCCACCGGGCAACGAACCTTCTTCCATGACTTCGGCGATGACGCCGACACTCGCGTAGCGACCTTCAATATGGGGAACCAAAAGAAGTCGACCACCGGCGGAACGGGCGGCCTCGACCGCGACGCGCGCCTCGTTCGATTCGAGGGCCATGGAAAAGACCATGCCGGGCAGGATGACGCCGGACTTCAGAGGAAGAAGCGGCAGGGTGACTTTCTTGTTGGTCATTACAATTCCCTTTCCAGTGATTGAATCCACCTGATTGACCGCTTCGGTCATCGGGCGAAAACCTTCCTTCCCGGACTCGGGGAGGATCCGGAAAGGAAGCCGAACCTAAGTTCGGGACGTCAAGCATAGAGGTCTGTTCGAGATTTCTGGCAGTCTCGGAGGTTGAGTGCCAATCGAGGCGGTCCAGGCGGAAAACCCTTTGATTCGTGCCAAATGAGTGCGTGGCGACCCGTTTCGCCGAACATTGAACAGCCGAGTAGCCATTCGAATGACCGGCGCACGTCGTGAAGAGGCGTCTTATACTCGCCCTCAATTCGAAGTTGGTCGAAGCGATGTTTTCGGAGAGGAGTCCCAATGGCGTTGGAGACTGGAGTCGTTGCTCCGGCGTTCGGGCTGCTCGCGACACCCGATCAAAGGGTGGCGCTCTCGGAGTTCGACGGTCCCGTCGTCCTCATCTTTTATCCGGCCGACTGGAGTCCCGTGTGCAGTGACGAGCTCTCGGTGTTCAGCGCCGCGAGCCGGTTGTTTCACGCCCGCGGTGCGCAGCTTCTCGGTATCTCGGTCGACGGTCCGTGGTGCCATGAAGTCTTCAAGGAACAGCGCAAGGTGGCCTTTCCGCTCCTGGCCGACTGCAACCCCAAGGGCGAGGTGGCCAAAGCGTACGGCGTGTATCGAGAAGACGACGGCACGTCGGAGCGCGCTTTATTCGTCATCGACCGCGACGGTAAGGTCGCCTGGAGCGAGGTGTCCCCGGTCGGTGTCAATCCCGGCGCCGACGGCGCCCTTCGAGCGGTGGAGGCGTTGTCATGAGTGAAAGCGCCCAGCTTTCGGTTCCCGTCGGACCGGAGGATCATTCTCGCGGACCGCTGGACGCGAAACTCACCGTCGTTGAGTACGGCGATTATCAGTGTCCCTACTGCGGGCAGGCCTATCCGATCGTGGAGAAGTTGATGACGTCGTTCGCAGATTCCATGCGCCTCGTGTTTCGCAACCTGCCCCTCGCCGACGTGCACCCGCACGCCGAAGCCGCGGCGGAAGTGGCCGAAGCGGTCGCTCTGCAAGGCAAGTTCTGGGAGATCCACGACACCCTGTTCGAGCACCAACGAGACCTCAGCACCGCAGCACTCTTGCGCTACGTCGCCGACGTCGGCGCCGACGCCAAGAAAGCGACGGCCGATATTTCCAACGGAGGACCGCGTCAACGGGTCGAGGCCGATTTCGAAAGTGCGATTCGTAGCGGCGCGAACGGCACGCCGACTTTTTTCGTGAACGGCGTGCGCTACGACGGCTCGTGGCAGTATGAACCGTTTGCCGAGTATTTGACGCAACTCCTCGATGGTTCGTAATTGACGCGCTGAAGCATGGTGTTCGTATCAACTGCCCACTCGCTGGCAGCATGCACGATTTTCGTTGCCGATTGGTCGGGCGGACCATTGAAGATAGAATTGATCATTCGCGAACTTGGCGACGCGGTACGACGACGGACCTGCAACTCGATGTCCATCATTGGTGAAGCCTGAAAAAAGTCGGAGGTGTCACCGGATGAAGTTCCGCCGTCGAAGGTTATTCCGCCGTCGGATGAGGCTCAACCTTCGCACTCTGATCGGATTAGCCGTTCTATGCCTGATCGTGGTGCTTATCCTTAAGGAACTGAACGTCATTTAGCGGTGGGGC
>Ga0182024_10018153_pt1 | contig 13127 bp, 12 predicted proteins | sample P32metaG_FD_120480 | JGI IMG/M metagenome (GOLD analysis project Ga0182024, IMG submission 120480) | Permafrost microbial communities from Stordalen Mire, Sweden - P3-2 metaG (Illumina Assembly) | ecosystem: Environmental > Terrestrial > Soil > Wetlands > Permafrost | place: Sweden: Stordalen...
CTCGAGCACCACCTTGCGCCGCAACTGATCGCACAGGGTGACCAGGTCAATTGGTTGCTGCGCCTCGCCCAGAACGATCATGTGGACGAAAATGCGCCGGTGCTGATCGAGAAAGAAATCCTCGGGTTTCAGCTTTTCGATCGCCATGTTCAGGGCGTGGTTATCGAGCAGAACGCCGCCGAGAACGCTGCGTTCGGCTTCCACGTTTTGGGGCAACTGTCGTTCGAGCGTGGTTTCGGTAGGCATCGTGATTAGGAACTAATTCGCTATTTATTCGCCAGCGCTATTTTGGCGCGGAATTCGTGCCGCGACAAGCCTCTTTTCCATATCCCCTCAGGCTCGCCTGCGGATTGGCAGGTACAGCGGCAATGGATTGTGCGGTGTGATCTGAACAGGCGCAACGCAATCGAGCTGTGAATTTCTATAATGCCGGTGCAAAAATGCAAAAACTTCGCGCGGTGCACAGCGTAAGAGGTAACTGGAGTGAAAAAATCTTTACCGTATGGCGAATGATCGTTGCGCCGCAGACGTAAGACCGACAGGCCCGCGAGGCCGTCTCCGTCCGAACTCAAATCTGGCCGAAGCTATTCCTCGCGCGCTACCACGACTTGGAATGTCGCCGTGACGTCGTGAACCAGCTTCACGTTTACCGGGTATTCGCCAACAAGCTTGATGGGCTCGGCAAGTTGTATGCGGCGCCTGTCTACTTCAAAACCCTGTGCAGCCAGGGCTTCGGCCAGGTCGCTAGCTGTCACCGAACCGAATAGTTGCCCAGTCTCGCCGGCTTTGCGCGACAGCTTGACTGTGACTGCATTCAAAAGTTCGGCCTGCTTGCTCGCGTGATCGCGCTCGACGGCAGTCCGCTTGGCAAGCCCACCGCGAATTTTTTCAAGGCGCTTGACGTTTCCCGGCAACGCTTCGAGCGCAAGTTTGTGCGGCAACAGATAATTTCGCGCGTAGCCGTCCGCGACGTCCACCACTTCTCCGCGTGAGCCGAGCTTTTCGATGTCTTCCTGCAAAATAATTTCCATGGCTTCTTCCTCATGACGCTAACGTTGATTTACCCGTGTCTAGAATCGGGGCGAAAACCGTCTTTACAGGAGCCTATAGTTCGGTCGCAAAAGGGAGCAGCGCAATGTTACGTGCGCGCTTGATGGCTACTCCCAGCCAACGCTGGTGGCGCGAACAAGTGCCAGTCATGCGGCGCGGCATGATTTTGCCGCGGTCCTGCACGAATGGCTGAAGCATCTCCACCTTTTTGTAATCGATAAAGTCCACTCTTTCCACGCAGAAGCGGCACACCTTCTTCTTGCGGAAATATTGGCGCTTGCCGCGCCGCGGGCCGCCGGGGCCGCCCCCGCCCGGGCCTGAGGGACGGCCTTCGCGCGATGGCGGGCCGCCGTGCGAAGACCGCGATCCTGTATGTTGCTCACTCATGATTCTCCTCTTCTCTCTTATTCTGTTGCGCCGCTGTTTCGATGCGTATCGCGGTCACGCCAACAGGCAATGATCCGCGACGAACGTGTTTAGCTAGTGGGAGGCGTTTGTTCATCCGGTAGCGCCGCAGGAGCCGCAGGGGCACTTGCCGGCGCTCCGGGCCCCGCGCCCGGAACAGTCCCTGTGCCCTGCGTTGAACCAGCGCCAGGTGCCGCGCTCGCGCCCGCAGGCTTCCGCGGTCGCCGCTTCGCGCGACGTTCGCGCCGTCCAACCAATTTCTGCTGCCGTTTGATCTCTTCGTCCAGCCGCACGGTCATGTACTTGATCACCGGGTCTGCGACACGCAACCGGCGCTCGAGTTCCTTGATAACCTCTCCCTGCCCGCTGCGCAATGCCATATAAACGTAGTAGCCCTCGCGCTGCTTGGACACGCGATAGGCCATTTTCCGCGCACCCCACTTCTCGATTTTTTCGAGCCTGGCACCCTTGTCGGCTACCGCCTGCTCTAAAACACCGATGAGCCTGGTGATTTCCTCTTCAGGAGTCGCCGGCATGCAGATAAAGATCAAGTCGTACAGACGCTCTTCCATGTTTCCTCGATTCGGGCTCCGGTATCCTCGGTGAATCCGGCCGCTATGTTTCGATTTCCTCGGGAGGCGAATCGCGCCGGTTAAACCGGTTCATCGCATGCGCCGTCCCCAGTGCCAATATGTCTTCGACTGCTTCTGCTGCCTGCTCCACCATCTCCCCGGCGATCTCAAGTTCGGCCTTGCGCATCGGGCGCAGCACATAGGTCGCTAAGTCGCCCACGGGATGATCGGGCTGTACGCCCATCCGCACGCGAGTAAATTCTAGCGTGTTGACGGCGCCGATGATCGACTTCAGGCCGTTGTGGCCTCCGGCACTGCCTCGCTCGCGAATCCGCAGCATCCCCCAGGGCAGCGCCACATCGTCATAGAGCACGATCAAATCTGCCGGCGTGCTCTGATGGCGCTGTAACAGATCCCGCACTGCCACGCCGCTCAGATTCATCATCGTTTGCGGCTTCGCCAGCAGAACTTCGAATCCGGCGATTGATCCCAGTCCCACCAGCGATTTCGCCTCGGGCCTTTGTACGCGAATGCCAGAGCGTTCGGCAACTTGGTCGGCGGCCATGAAACCCAGGTTATGCGGCGTCCCGGCATAGGCCATGCCTGGATTCCCGAGGCCCACAATCAGGCGCATCGCGCTCTCAATTCCATATTCCGACCGGTGCCGAAACCAACTCCGCCAAAGCAAGCACCGTTTGGCTAAAGACGGCGCGCGACACGGCTTGAGTGCGCGCCTACTTCTTGGGCTTTTCCTCGGCCGCGGCGCCTTCTTCGCCTTCCTCTTCCTTCTTACCCTTCTTGATGACCTCAGGCTCCGCCGGAGTCGCCGCTTCCGTGGCCGCCACTTCCGCCGGCTTCTCCTCCTCGACGCGCAGCGGCACTACGTGTGCGAGGACGCGCGTGGGGTCAGTCAACAGCTGGATCTTGTCTTTATCGAGACGTAAGTCTCCTGCGCGCAATTGCTGGTTGAGCATGAGCCCGCTCACATCCACGCGGAATTCGCTGGGTATCTCGGAAGGCAAACACTCGATTTCGACCTCGCGCGTAACCATCTCGAAAATCCCGCCTTGCAGCTTCACGCCCTGGGGATCGCCAAACGTGTGCACCGGCACCTTAACGCGCATGCGCACGTCCATGGCGATGCGCAGCAAATCCACGTGCAGCAGCGACCCAGCCACCGGATCCACTTGCCAATCCTTCACGATGGCCGTGTGTTCTCCGCTCGGCAGTTTTACCTTGAAGATGGTGTTGTGCCCGGACTCAGAGCGCAAAATCACGCCCAATTGTTTGGCATTCACAGAGACGGTGACCGCCTCTTCCCGGCCACCATAGAGAACGGCCGGCACGTTGCCGGTGCGCCGCATACGCCTCGCGGAATTTTTTCCGCGGTCTTTGCGCGGCAACGCTTCAACAATCATCTGATCCATAACTTTGCCTCCTGCATGTTGCGCGGTGCATGCCGCACCGGTCTTGCGATTGCCTATTTGAACAGCTCGCTGATTGAGGTCTCTTCGTGAATCGAGCGTATTCCCCGCGCAAATAATTCAGCAACGCTAAGCACTTTGATCTTCGAAACTTTTTTCGCCTCATCGCACAACGGCACTGAATCGGTGACGACCACTTCGGTGATGGGCGACTGACAGATGCGCTCGACGGCCGGGCCGGAGAGTACCGGATGTGTACACGCCGCAAATACTTCCGTGGCCCCTTCCTTCAGCAGCGCCTCGGCCGTTTTCACAAGCGTTCCAGCCGTATCGATGATGTCGTCCACGATCAGCGCAGGCATGCCGCGCACATCACCGATCAGGTGCATCACCTCGCTCACGTCCACGTCCACACGCCGCTTATCCACGATGGCCAGCGGCGCATCTAATTTTTTTGCGAAGGCCCGCGCCCGCTCCACGCCCCCGGCGTCTGGTGATACGATGGTCACGTTGTCAAGCTTGCGGTGCTTGAAATAATCCACCAGCACCGGCGAAGCATACAGGTGATCGACAGGCACGTTGAAATACCCCTGGATCTGCGGTGCGTGCAAGTCCAGTGTCAATGCGCGCGTCGCGCCCGCCGTTTCCAGCAGGTCCGCGACCAGCTTCGCCGAGATCGGCACGCGCGGTTTGTCTTTGCGATCCTGCCGCGCATAGGCGTAGTAGGGAACCACCGCAGTCACGCGCCAAGCCGATGCCCGCTTGAATGCATCGATCATCAAGAGGAGCTCGAACAGGTGATTGTCCACCGGCTTCGAGCAAGGTTGCACCACGAAAACGTCCGCGCCACGCACATTTTCGAGAATCTGAAAATAAATCTCCCCATCGCTGAAGCGGCCCAGGTTTGCACGGCCCGGATGGACGCCTAGATAAGTGCAAATCCGCTTGGCAAGCGCCGGGTACGCACTGCCAGAGAAGATCTTAAATTTTTCGTCCAGCACGCTCGTCGGCTCAGCCAACAATGTTCCCCGGAATTATGATCTGGCGTTCGCAGCGACAGGCTCATCGGTGGAACTCCAGCGAGTGATGCCCTCGACGGAACCCCACAATGCGCGAGCGTACGCCTTTCGCGATTGCGTACTGCAAAGGAAGACCCGGTCTTCGGGAAACTTCCGCGCGGCTCGACGCGCCTGCGCTGGGTTTCGGAATATTGCAAACACCGCCGAACCGCTACCCGCCAGCGAGGCCCCCGCGGCTCCTTGCTCGAGCAGATCGCGCCGGATACGGCCGAGGCGCGAGTGCCACCGGAAAACCGCACGCTCAAAATCATTTGAGAGGGCGATTCCCTGCGGGCTCCAGCATAGAGCGCAGAAACTCCGTAGTTTAGAGGCTGCGGCTCGCTTTGTCAATCCTGTGCTGGCTGGTCGATTCAGCCGGTCTAACCGTGCATACGCTTCCACGGTGCTTACCGATATAGCGCGGGGCGATACGACCAATACGGTGTGCCGGGGCAGGTCCAGTTGAGGATAAATTTCATCGCCCCGCCCAACCCCTAATGCCCGTCCACCGAACAAAAAAAACGGCACGTCGGAGCCGAGCGCCCGCCCAATTTCCAGAAGTTGCGGGAGCGGAACGCGGTGCCCCGTAAGGCGCAACCATCCGGCCATTGCGGAAGCTGCGTCGCTCGACCCTCCCCCCAGCCCCCGGCCGACAGGAATGCGTTTCAAAAGCTCAATACGCACTCCGCCGTTCACGCGGCGCTGAGCTTTGCTTTGCGGTCCGCCATCGGCCGCGTGAAAACCTCTGACGGCCTGGCTGAGCATGGTGACTGCTCGCCAAACCAGATTTTTTCGCACATCGCTCGCCGCCAGTGATGCATCGCCGGAAACGCGCAACTCGATCCCGGGATTCTCCGTGAGGGTCATCACCAGCGTGTCGTGCAACGTCAGCGATTGGAAGATCGTTCGGAGTTCGTGATAGCCGTCTGGACGGCGACCCAAAATGTCCAGACGCAGATTGACCTTCGCGAATGCGGGAACGCGGATCGATCGCATCGAGCAGCGCGTTACTGCGGCTTGGTCCCGATGGGCATTTTCTGAGGCGGCCCGCTACGTTTCAGGGCGGAAATTTTTCGTTCGAGTTCAGTGACTTTATCCGCCTCATATTCGGCGGGCACCACGCGATGCCATTCGGCGAGCGATTTCTCCCATTGTGTCGCGGCCAGATCGGCGTGGCCGGCCTTCGCAAGAACGTCGCCCAGGTGGGCCAGAATATTTGGATCGCGCGAATCCCGGTTCACGGCTTTGCGCAGAGAAGTTTCCGCCTCCGCCAGTTTGTTCTGTTTGTAGTAGGCCCAGCCAATGCTGTCCAGGTAAGCGGCATTCGTGGGATCCTGACCAAGCGCGCGTTGCACCAGCGTCACCGCTTCATCGAGACGCGTGCCGCGGTCGGCAAGTATGTATCCGTAATAATTGAGCACCGGAGCATTCGTGGGATCGCGCGACAAAATATCCTTGAACACTTGTTCGGCCTGGTCGTATTTCTTCTCACGAGCGAAGATCGCGCCCAGCAGGAAAGTTGCGGCATCCTTGTCTGACGGTCGCTGCGCCAGCTTATCCGCCGACTGCACCGCCTGCTCTGCCTCCGCGAAGTGCTGGTCCCGTTCGTAGATTCGCGCTAGATCGAGGTAGATCTCGGCGTCGGCGGGCGAATTGTCGAGCAGCGGTCGCAGGATTTCGGCGGCCCTGTCGCTCTGGTTGTTGTCGCCGTAGAGCATCGCCTGGTCGATACTTAAGGACCGGTCATGCGGATAGTCCGCCAGTGCCTTGCGAGTCTCGTCAAAGGCCGGCCCCAGGTCTCGATCGGCGCGATAGCTATCGATGATCAGCAGACGTCCGCGACGATCTTCTTCCGGACCGAGTTTCACCATCTCGCGGAACGTGTTGATCGCTGCCATATAGTTCTGCGTGTCCTGGTAAAGTTGCCCCAGAAGCTGGTATAGGATCGCCATCGTCCGGCGCCGCGCTGGCGTGATCTCCGCCTGGGCCTTGACGCCGGCTACGGCGTCGGAGAGCACACGGATGGCATCGTCGTAACGCTCTTGTGCTTCGTAAATCACCGCCTCGTTGTAGAGCACTTCCAGGTTGCCCGGAGCTTGTTTTTTCGCAATCAGCACTTCTTGCTCCGCCTTGCCGTAGTCCCGAAGCGCGCGATTAATTTCGGCCAGTCGCAGGTGATTGTTGGCCTCGTCCGGCTCTATCTGGGCGAGTGTCTGGTACTGCGCGGCTGCTTCGGGGAATTTTTGCTGATCGAACAAGGATTGCGCCAGCGCGTGCCGATGGCTCGGTTGTCCCGGGTCGAGCTCTACGGCGTTTCGATACGCTTCCTCCGCATGATTCGCGTCATGCAATTGCGTATATGCGTCCCCCAGTTGCTCGTAAAGATTGGCGGTAGGCGTTCGCTTGAGGACCTCCAGGAGTAAATCGACAGCCTCGTTCGACTTGTTCGCATCGAGCAGCAGTTGGGTCAATTGCTGCAGGGCTTCTTCATTCTCGGGGTCGCTCGCCAGAATAGCGCGCAACTCTTTCTCCGCCAAGTCCGCTTGTCCGGTCACTCGCTCGAGGCGCGCGAGCCACAGGGCCGATTCGGTGTCGGTCGGGTCGAGGCGCACGATTTGGTCCAACTGCTCGAGCGCAAGCGACACCGTGGCGCCCTGCTCCTCAGCCTTGGTCAGATCGCCAAGACTGCGCAGGTAAATGCGCGCCAGCAGGCGTCGTGTCGGCAAATTCCCGGGGTCGCGGCGAAGAATTTCCTGCGCCTCGTTCACGGCGTCTCGCACGCGTTGCGCAACAAAATACATTTCCGCAAGCTGCTCGCCGATCACGGGGCTTGTCGGATCGAGCAAGTAGGCCTTCTTGTAAAAGTCGATGGCTCTGTTGGCATCGTCACTTTGATTCGAGCTTTCGTATTGGACTTCGTAAAGGTGCGCCATCGTAACGTCGTAGTAAACCTCGGCGCGGTGATCGGCATTCAAGTTTGCTGCACCAGCAGGCGGCTCGTTTCCTGCCGCAGCTTGCGCGCCCGGGCGTGGGCCCGTGGGCGTGTTTCCCGATGCGGGAGGAAATCCCTGGCTCGCAGCCGGAAGCAAGGCTACACAGACGTACACCAGGGGGAGCACACCTTGGAAAAGCGCTCTTATCACGGATGCTTTCATCGAGTGTCTCATCGGGTGACTTGCGGCAATTATCCCACGAACCACGAACCCCACAAAGCCTCAACGTCCGAGTTTCCCCCCGAGAGAACGGCGCCTCTCGCGGCGTGTGTATTTCGTGGCGCGTCAATGCTTGAAGTGTCTGATACCCGTCAATACCATCGCGAGGCCAAGCCGGTCAGCTGCCGCTATGACGTCGTTGTCACGCACCGATCCCCCAGGCTGAATCACTGCCGTCGCCCCCGCACGTGCAGCCTCCTCGACGCCGTCGGGAAAAGGGAAAAATGCGTCTGAAGCCACCACGCTGCCGCTCAGTGACTCGTTCGCCTTCATCACGGCAATCTTCGCCGAATCCACCCGGCTCATCTGCCCCGCGCCCACCCCGAGTGTTCGCGCGTCACGAGCGAAGACGATGGCATTCGATTTGACATGCTTGGCAACTTTCCACGCGAACAGCATATCCGCCAGTTCCTGGCTACTCGGCGGGCGGTTGGTCACCGTCTTCAAATCTGACGGGTCGAGTATGCGTCGGTCTGGCTCCTGCACCAGCACACCTCCCGAAATACGCTTCAGTTCCAGTTCTGCTTCTGTCTCGGAATCGTCGGTACGGGTTTCTTGCGTAATTTCCATCAGGCGCAAATTTTTCTTTCCAGCGAGAGCTTCGCGCGCCGCTCGAGCATAGCCCGGCGCGACGATGCATTCGACGAAAAGCTTCGCAACTTCGGCCGCAGTCTCCGGGTCCAGTGGCCGGTTGAAGGCCATCACGCCGCCAAAGGCAGAGACCGGGTCGGTTGCGAGCGCCTGGCGGTACGCCTCCGCCAAAGTCGGCTGCTCCGCAGCTCCACAGGGATTGCTATGTTTCACGATGACGGCACTGGGCGCAGCAAACTCCTGCGCCAAGGCCCAGGCTGCGTCCAGGTCCACCAAATTGTTGTAGGAAAGTTCCTTTCCCTGGAGTTGCCGCGCACCGGCAAGTCCGGAGGCCGGGCGGGCCGCCGGAATGTATAGCGCCGCTTGCTGATGTGGATTTTCGCCATAGCGCAGCGCCGCATGGCGCGCGAGCGTCAAGTGCAATCGCAGCGGCATAAGCTCTGCGGATGGCAGAATTGCTAACTCCGCCTTGGACGTTGTATTTGACGCCATGTTTGAAATAGCGGATGAAACATGACTTGCAACAGCCTTCGCAGCACTCGCGCCGGGACGCTTCTCGAGCGTCAAGGCGCTACCCAGCATCGCAACCCGCTGCAGTTCCGTCGCGATTACTTCGTCATAGCGCGCCGTCGCCGCAAATGCTTTCTGCGCGAGCCGCAGCCGGGTGGCGAGGCCCCACCCGAGATTGCTGATCTGTGGACTATGATTCCCAGCGGGTTTTTCACTAGGTTGTTTGTCGCTTTGCCCAGTTAATTCGGCGGCAAGCGCGGCATAATCGGCCGGATCGGTGATCACGGCCACACTTTCGAAGTTTTTTGCCGCCGACCGAATCATCGCCGGACCGCCGATGTCGATATTCTCGATCAGCTCTTCGACGCTAACGTCGGCCCGCGCGGCCGTAGCCGCAAAAGGATACAGGTTCACCACTACTACATCGACAGCCAACACCTCATGCACGCGCGTCTGTTCGAGATCGTCGGCACGGCCGCGCCGGAAGAGAATGCCGCCATGCACCTTGGGGTGCAGGGTTTTCACACGTCCGCCAAGCATCTCGGGCCAGCCGGTAAGTTCGGAAACGTCGCGAACTTTCAATCCTGCCTCGCGCAAAAGTTTTGCGGTCCCCCCGGTTGACACGATCTCCGCTCCGGCGTACCCGAGCGCACGCGCGAATTCAACAATTCCCGACTTGTCATATACACTGATCAGAGCGCGTTCGATGGCCAACACTGCCTCCTATCGCTCGATAAAGCGCATCATTGTAACGCCGGCCGGTCCGGTTTCAGTAGCCGGAAGGAAGTCAGCCTGAGGCGCCGCGGGCAGTTTGCAGAAAACCTGCCCGGACGGCTCATCGCCAAGCTGGTTGGTCGATTTTTTTAAGATGCTCACAGGTAGCAGTTGGCAAACATTTCGTCCGGAGCCTTGCCCCGGCAGACTTCGTCCGGTATAAACACGCAAGTGACGACGGAAGCCGTGCGTGTCGAACAACTGGAGAAGTTCTTCCCCCCCGCGCTTGCCGGCTGGCGGTCACTGTTGCATCCGCTGATGCCCGCGACGGTTCCTGCGCTCCGTGGTGTTTCTTTTACTGTCGCCAGCGGTGAAATTGTAGCGCTCGTCGGCGCCAATGGTGCCGGCAAATCCACCCTCCTGCGCATTCTGACCACACTATTGCTGCCGACGCGAGGGCGCGCATGGGTTGGCGGAGCCGAAGTTGTGCAGGAGCCGGCTCGCGTGCGACAACAACTCGGCTACCACGGTGCGTCGGATGCAAGTTTCTATGCGCGCCTGAGTGCCCGCGAAAACCTGCGGCTGTTTGCCACGCTGAACAATATCAGCCTCGGGCAAATGGACCGCCGTATCGCGGATCTCGTCGATCTGCTCAATCTGGGCGCGGTGCTGGATCTGCAGGTGCGCACGTTTTCCACCGGGACGGTACACCGGCTAGGTTTAGCGCGCGCGCTTCTGCACAGGCCTTCGGTGCTGATTCTCGATGAGCCAACGCGAAGTCTCGACCCACTCGCAGCTGCGGAATTTCGCCGCTTCCTTCGTGACAATGTCATTCGTCGGTACGGCACCACGTTGCTTTTTGCCTCGCACACCCTTGCCGAGGTCGAGCAGTTGGCCGGCCACGTCGCTGTTTTGCACGAAGGCAAACTCCTTGCCTACGACACACCAGAGCGAGTGCAGACGGCCGCCGGCGCCCGCACGCTCGAACAATCGATCGAGAAGCTGGTCCGCCACGCTGGCGCGGCCTTATGATCGTGAAACGGACACTGCGGAAAATCCTTTCGCTGTTGTGGCGCGATCTGGCGGTCGCTCGCAGCTACCGAGCGATGTTTGTAATGCAGTTTTTCAACATCCTGTTTGGCGTGGCCTCTTTCTATTATTTGTCGCGCTTCATCGAGAACTCGGATCTGCGTCGCGCCCTCCCGCAGGGCGGAACCTATTTCGCCTTCGTATTGATCGGTGCGGCTTTCTTCGATTATTTGGGGGTCGCCCTCAATGCCTTCGACGAGAGCCTTGCGGAGGCCCGGCAGAACGGCACGCTCGAGTACCTGCTGGTAACACAAACCTCTCTACCGGTGATCCTGGTGGGTTCGGTTGTGTATCCATTCGTCCTGCTTTCGTTGCGCACTGGGGTATATTTCGCCTGGGGCATCGTGGTTTTTGGCTTTCCAGTAGGGCAGGTGAACTGGCTGGGCGCCGCCATAGTTCTTGCCTCGTCCGTACTAGCCTTCATCGGGCTGGGAGTGCTTTCGGCGAGTTACACCTTGGTGTTCAAGCGAGGAAATCCAGTGAAATGGTTATTTCTCGGTCTGGCGGGGCTCGTAAGCGGAGTTATGTATCCAGTGAGCGTTCTACCAGTTTCTTTGCAGTGGACCGCTCGGTTGATCCCGGTGACGTACTCGCTCGAAGCGATGCGCCAGGCCATGCTGGACCATGCGCCAATGGCGATCCTGTGGCCTTCGATACGCGCCTTGTTGCTTTTCGCCATGGTGCTGCTGCCTGCTTCACTCGCGGCTTTTACCTGGGCGCTGCGACGCACCAAGATCACGGGCACACTCGTCCACTTCTGACACAAGATTTCACCGCCGAAAAAGCGCCATAAACAAGGAATCCCGCGAATTGCCTTCGCGGGATTCCTAAAACCGATATTGGTAGTCGTCTTTACTTCTTTTTCTGCTGCTGGGTATTTGGCCGTTGGTTTACCTTGGTGTCGATCCCGACGCCCATCGCCTGAAGAGCGTCTATGCCTTGCTTCGCCTGCGCCGCATAGGGACCGTTGGGATCCAGATCGATAGATTTCTGGTACGCTTCGATCGTTCCAGGCTGCAATACCGGCACGAGCTTGTCGCCATCCTGCTTGAATTCCATCGTGTTCACCAGCGCCGCACCCAGCAAATACCACGCTTGCGCGTTTTTGGGATCGGCCGCCGTAGCCTTGCGGAGCGGGTCCACCGATTCCTTAATCCTGCCCGTGTTGTACAGCCCAACCGAAAAGTTGCGCCAGTACATCGCCGTGTTGGTGGGGTCGAGTTCAATGGCCTTTTGGTACGCGACAAGGGCATCGTCAACCTTGCCAGTCCTCGCCAGGCAGTTGCCTAAATTGTTGTAGTAGCCAGGATCCGGCTTGAGCGCCACGGCCTTCGTATACGCATCGGCCGCCTCGGTGTACTTACCCGTCGTCTCGTAAGCGTCACCCAGTCTCGCCAGCACGATATTACGGTTTGGATCGGTTTCAGCGGTACCTTCCAGCGCTTGCTGGAGTTCAGAAACCGCTTTGCCAGCGGTATCCTGCAGTTGCCCCTGTGAAGCTGCCTGCTGATCCTTCGGCATCTTGTCGATCTGCGCGCGCAATTGCTTCGCTTGTTCCAGCGCCGCGGTTCCCGCATCAAAGTGCCCCTTCATAGCGGCAAACTTGGCTCGCGACTCGGCGGCTTTCTTCTCCGCTTCGGCCGCGTCGGCACCCGATTTGGCCTGCAAATCCTTGAAATTTACACTGACCGCGGTGTCCTGGCCCGCCGCCAATTCTGTCACCATCTCGTAAATGACCATATCCTTAAGCTTCAGCGAAACCGAATAGCTGCTCGCCGGTAATCCGCCTTTCGCGTACCGCCCGCCCGCATCGGTTACCACGTCGAACGTTTGTCCTGTCGTGCTGTTCTTGAACGTGAGCAGGATGCCCGGAAACGGGTTCCCAGCGCTGTCCACGATCGTGCCATGGACTTTCGCCGGAGCCTGATTTTGCGCGCCGGCGCTGCTGGCAACACCCGCCAAGAGGACCAGCGTGCACGCAATGATCGTGGCCAGCCAGAATCGGTTCAATCGCTTCATGTTTACTTCCTCCTCAAATCCGGCGGGCTCGCCGGTCGTTCCGAGTACTCGTGCCGCGCATTATCTCGCAATTTGGTCACGATGAGCAGACCTGTAGGGTATGGGATCGGCAATTTCAGCTTCCGCAAAAGCCGCGAGCCGCAGGCGGCAACTATCGCAAACGCCGCACGCAACATCTTCGAGCCGATAGCAGGACCATGTCAGGCTAAGCGGCGCAGCCAGTTCAACCCCACGTCGTACGATCTCGCTTTTGCGCATCCCAATAACCGGTGTCGCAATGCGGATGTGCGTTTCCGGACGCGTGCCTACCCGAACAAGTTCTTCGAACACATGATAATACTCGGGGCGGCAATCTGGGTAGCCCGAGCTGTCCTCCGATACGGCACCGATGAACACCGCACTGGCTCCAATCACTTCCGCCCAACTTACGGCCACCGAAAGGAAATGCGCATTGCGGAACGGCACATACGTCGGCGGAATTTC
>Ga0182024_10018154_pt1 | contig 13126 bp, 11 predicted proteins | sample P32metaG_FD_120480 | JGI IMG/M metagenome (GOLD analysis project Ga0182024, IMG submission 120480) | Permafrost microbial communities from Stordalen Mire, Sweden - P3-2 metaG (Illumina Assembly) | ecosystem: Environmental > Terrestrial > Soil > Wetlands > Permafrost | place: Sweden: Stordalen...
GACCCTTATTGGTATATCTATAACGGTCAAATGGACGACTTCCGCATGTATAATACCATTTTGACATCCACCGAGATCGCCGCTATTGGCGCGCCCGCCACCAGCGACCTGCTTGAAGAACCCAACGCGCTGAATGTGCGCTACAATTTCGACACCGGAACTTACGGCCACAGCTTGGTCTGGTCTTTCGGCACGCTGCAAAGTTCGCCGACGCTGGACGCAGGAGCGGTTTGGACGACCCTCACCAACGCCACTTCACCGATGCCGTTCCTGCCGACAAATCCCGCGACATTTTATCGTCTGTCCGGCACGCCTTGATCGGATTTAAAAATGTCATGTTAAGGATGAATATGAATGATAATCCGAGGCAACCGTTTCCCCGTCGCAAGGGTGCCAGCGGATTTACCCTCATCGAGTTGCTGGTGGTGATCGCCATCATTGCCATCCTGGCGGCGTTGCTCTTGCCGGCGCTGTCGTCCGCCAAGGGACAGGCGCAAAAGACGCAGTGCATGAACAATAACAAACAGTTGGGCCTGGCGATGACGATGTACTCGGGCGACTACAAGGATTATATGACCTACCCTAATTGGAATCCGCCGTGGACGGACGCCAGCGGGCTGCCTTTGCCTGGCTGGCTGTATGCGCCTGCGAACAACGCTCCTCCCAATCTGGATGTCGCGCCCTACACTATCAATCCGATCCTGGCCTATCAGGGAGGGCTTTTCTGGAACTACCTTCGGAACGTGGCCGTTTACCGCTGCCCGCTGGATATGACCAACACCGCGAACTTCAGGCAGCGCATCAACAAGCTGTCCACTTATGTCATGAATGGCGCCGTCTGTGGTTATGGCGCCGTTGCCCCCAAATCCTACCATCAAGGTCAATTTCACCAGAATGACTATGTCATGTGGGAGCCGGGCGATACCAGCCCTAACCTCGGCGTTGATACTTACAACGACGGTTCCAGTTATCCTGATCCGGCCACGGACTTTGCCTTGGGCACGCGCCACGACAAGCGCGGCGGCCTGGTCGTGACCGCTTGCGGCTCAGTCGCGTTTGTGACCACCACGGTTTGGAACGCCATGGGGTTGTCACCTGACAGGAACCAGGTTTGGTGCGACCCGGGCTCCCTCACCGGCCACTAATCGTTCAAATCTGCGCGCAGTTTGAATCATGCGCCGGCCGAATTTCGCCAGGCGGATTCTTGCTTCACCAAAACGCAAAGCGGGCGCATACTCCCCCGGCATATGCATGGCAATTCGGCCCAACTGCGACTTTCTCCGCGCGATGCCGCGCGCTGGCAACAAGCTCAACAACAATTGCTTGGCGGCCGGTATCGGGCCGCGCTGGCCGCCTACCGCGCGCTCGTGCATCGGTCTCCATCCATGCCGGAGTTGTGGTTTGAACTGGGCAATGCCGCCTCGGGCGAACTGGATTTTGCCCAGGCCAACCACGCTTACCGCCGGGCGCTTGCCTTGGCGCCAAATAATTCCTCTTTACTGTCCATGATCGGCCAGCAATATCAGGGTCTGCGGCAGTTGGACGACGCTCGCCATTGTTTTGCGCGGGCGGTGGCGGTCAACCCGGATTCCGTGGACGCCCGCATGAGTCTGGCGGTGTGGTTTGAGAAGGAGCGGCGGCTGGCCGAGGCCTGGGAACAAGTCCAGGCCTGTCTGGCCAAATATCCACGAGACGATCAGGCGCGGTATTTTCACGCCTTCCTGCTCCACCGGCAGAAAAAAGAGGCCGAGGCCGAAACCGCGTTGCGGGATTTGATCCGGGACGGTCCCCAGTATCCTTATGTCAAATATGCCAGCCGCCATCTGCTCGGGGTGGTATTGGACCAACTCGGAAATTATGCCGAGGCCATGAGCTGGCTTCTGGAAGCCAAGGCGCAGGTGCGCACCATCACGGACACGCCCTTGCTGGAGCGTCAATATGACCAAACCGACCATCTGCGCCGGAAGTTGCTCGCGGATTTGACGCCCGAAATGATCCGGCGCTGGCGCCAGGAAGCCCCCGCCGCGCCCGAGCGTTACCAGATCGCCTTTTTGGGCGGCCATCCCCGCAGCGGCACCACGCTCTTGGAACAGATTCTGGACGCAAACCCAGGGGTGCTGGCCTTCGACGAACCGGTGGCTTTCAATCAGGAAATCGCCGGCCAATTCGATGCGTCCGAGATGCAAAGCCAGCCCCAGTCGCGGGCCTCGGACACGCTTTCCGCCGCCCGGCGCGCGGAGATGCGCCATCGTTATGTAAAAAGTTTGTTGCGCGAAACACCTGGGGAACCCACCGCGCGAGTGCTGCTTGACAAGAATCCATCCCCCACCATGTCCCTCAACATCTGGCTGCGCCTTTTCCCCGAATTGAAGGTCATCATTGCCCTGCGCGATCCACGCGACGTGATCATCAGTTGTTTCTTCCTGAACATTATGCTCAATGTCACCAACGTCAACTTTCTGAGCCTGGACCGCACTGTCAAACATTACGCGGACCTCATGGACGTGTGGCTGCGGATGCGGGAATTGGGCGGCTTTGACTGGATTGAAACGCGCTACGAGGACGTGGTGCTGAACATGGAGGGAGAAGGCCGCAAGGCCACGGAATTCCTCGGCCTGCCCTGGCATCCCAACCAGGCGCGCTTTCACGAAACCGCCCGCCAAAAAGTTCTCTACGCCCCAACGTATCACGACGTGACGCAACCGGTCTATAACCGCGCCGTGGGTCGTTGGGAACGCTATGCCGGAGCACTCCGGCCATTTCTGGCGCGACTCGCGCCTTATTGCAAAAAGTTCCATTACGAATTATAAAACCATGCAGGCGCAAAACTGAAACGAACGACTCGGCCAAATTTGTCAAATAACATGGACCTGAAGCTCAAACACGATGTCCGCGCGGTGGCGCGGCAGTTTCCGCTGCGCGGTGAATTCTTCTCCGCGACTCCTTACGGCAGCGGCCATATCAATGACACCTACTGCGTTGTGTTCGATCACGACGGCGCGCGCGTTCGCTACATTTTGCAACGCATCAACCACCTCATCTTCAAAAATCCGGCGGCCCTCATGGAAAACGTCCGGCGCGTGACGGCGCACCTCGGCCAAAAAGCCGCCGGCCAATCCGACGCCGGCCGCCGTGTGCTCACTTTGATTCCGGCTCTCGACGGCCAGCCGCATTATTGCGACGCGCAGGGCAATTTCTGGCGCGTCTATGTTTTCATCGAAAAGGCGCGGACCTTTGACGCCGTCGAGTCCACGCAGCAGGCCTTTCAGGCGGCCAGGGCTTTCGGGCAATTTCAGAAGCTGCTGGCCGATCTGCCCGCCCCGAGGCTGCATGACACGATCCCGGATTTTCATCACACGCCAAAACGGTTTGCCGCGCTGGAAAAAGCGATTGCAGCCGATGCCGCCAACCGCGCGCATCTGGCCAAATCGGAAATAGAATTCGCCTGGCATCACAAAACCGACAGCCACATTCTGCTGGATGCAAAACTGCCGGAGCGCGTCACGCACAACGACACCAAGTTCAACAACGTCATGCTGGATGACGCGACGGGCGAGGGAATTTGTGTGATTGATCTGGACACGGTCATGCCGGGTCTGGCGCTTTACGATTTCGGCGACATGGTGCGCACGACCACCAGCCCGGCGAAGGAGGATGAGCGTGATTTGTCGAAAGTGAAGATGCAGCTTCCGATGTTCGAGGCCCTGGCGCAAGGGTATCTGGCGTCGGCGGCGGAATTCTTGACGCCGGCGGAAAAAAAGTTGCTGTCCTTTTCCGGCAAACTCATCACGCTGGAAATCGGCCTCCGCTTCCTGACGGACTATCTCGCGGGCGACACTTATTTCAAAGTGCATCGCGAAGGCCACAATCTGGACCGCTGCCGCACTCAATTCAAACTGGTCGAGGCCATTGAACAACAGGAAGCAGCCATGAACAAACTGGTGGAGACAATTTAAAATGAAAAATCTACGAGAGTGTCCGAGCATTCAAACTCAATCCGGGGAGCGCACGCGCCCTCGCGTGCAGCCAACCGGCGCCCTCGCCGGTTGGTATTGCGCTACCGGCTTCGCTAAATGGTGGGATCCCAGTACAACTGCATGGTTCCACCTAAGCCGCAAGCATGCAGATGGATTGGGGAGCGCGGACGTCCTCGTCCGCCGCCTTCGGCGTCTCGCCGAAGACATCAGCGCCTTTGCGGCGGCTCACCAAAAAGTGAGTCGTTTTCAGTCCGACGCCAGTCGGCGAGACGCCGACTGGAGGCGATCGGGACGATCGCGCTCCCACTTTTCAACCGCATCGTTCGGGCTAAGAGCGTGGTTCAAAAACACAGGCGGCCTCGTCGTGTTGCTAGGGGCGGCGCTTCCGATGTTCTCGCCCACAACTCGCCTGCACGCGGCCCAATTCACTTTGGACAACGATCTGGTAACCGTCACTTGCGAGACCAAAGGCGCACAGCTTTTGCCCGGTTCGTTGCAGGATAAAAAAACCGGCCAAATCGTGCAGCTCGGCACGGACTTGTTCAGCCTGGTGCTGACGAACAGTGAAGTGCTGCATTCCGGCCAGTTCAAGTTGATCGGCCAGCCGCGCATTGTACCGTTGCCGGTCAATCCGAACGCATCGCGTTTCGCCGAGCGGCTGCCGGGCAGGGAATTGGTCGCGGACCTGGCCAGCGCGGACGGCAATTTGCAGGTGACGTGGCACGCGATTTTGCGCGACGGCTCCCGTTATCTGCGCGAGCAAGTGGTTCTCAAAGCGGGAAAAAGCGCGTTGCCGCTGAAGGGCGTGGGCCTGTTGGAGACGCCCAATGTCACGGCGCGCGCGACCGGCACGGTGGACGGTTGTCCGGTCGCGGACAAGACGACGTTCTATGGCTTGGAGCATCCGCTTTCGATCAATCGCGCGGAAATGGGTTATGTGCGCTGCTACCTGCCGCGCGGCGCGGCCATTGAGCCGGGCGAAACTTTTGCCTGCTCGCTGGTGACCGGCTTCGTGCGGCCCGGACAATTGCGCCGCGATTTTCTGGCCTACCTCGAACGCGAACGCGCCCATCCCTACCGGCCCTTCTTGCATTACAATTCGTGGTATGACATCGGCTATTTCAACAAGTATGACGAAGCGGCGGCGTTGAATGTAATCCACGCATTCGGCGAGGAGTTATCTGTCAAGCGCAGTGTGAAACTGGATTCCTTCCTGTTCGACGACGGTTGGGACGACCCCATGACGCTGTGGCATTTTCACTCCGGCTTTCCCAACGGCTTCGCGCCCCTGCAGCAGGCGGCGGCGCAATACGGCGCGGCCCCGGGCATCTGGCTTTCGCCTTGGGGCGGCTACGGTCAGCGGCATCAGGACCGCATCAAATTCGGCAAGGCGCAGGGAGTTGAAATCCGCGACGGCAATTTTTCACTGGCCGGGCCGAAATACTACGAACGGTTCCGCGGACTGTGCGTGGAGGTGGTGAAAAAATACGGCATCAACCAGTTCAAGTTCGACGGCATCGGCGTGGATGGCAGCGACGAGTCGGGCGCCGGCCTGCGCGATTTTGAGGCTATGCTCAGGCTCATCGCCGAACTGCGCTCGCTCAAGCCGGACATTTACATCAACCAAACCACGGGCACCTGGCCGTCGCCGTTTTGGCTGCTGCACGCGGACTCGATCTGGCGCGGCGGCGAGGATCATTCCTTTGTCAATGGCACCGCGCCCGAACGCGAGCGCTGGATTTCCTACAAGGACAATGACGTGCATGACAATGTAGTGGGCCGGAGCGATTTGTATCCGCTCAATTCGTTGATGCTGCACGGCATCATTTACGCCAAACAGGCGCACGGGTTGAACTATGACACCAACAACATCCTCAAGTCGGAAATCCGCGCGTTCTTCGGCAACGGCACGCAGTTGCAGGAGATGTACATCACGCCCAGCCTGATGTCGGCGGAAAACTGGGACACGCTGGCCCAAGCCGCCAAGTGGTCGCGCGCCAATGCCGACACACTCGTGGACACGCACTGGGTCGGCGGCGCACCGGCCGACCGGCAAGTCTATGGCTGGGCGTCCTGGTCGCCGAAGAAAGGCATATTAACCTTGCGCAATCCATCCACCAGGTCCGGACAAATCAATATCGACCCGGCCAAAGCATTCGAGTTGCCCGAAGGCGCGCCGCAACATTATTCCATCGTCAATCCCTTCCCGGATCAAAAAGTGGAAGCCACCCATCTGCGCGCCGGTGAAGAAACCGCCTTCAAACTCCAACCCTTCGAAGTTCTGGTCGTCGAGGCTCTGCCGGACGGTTCTTAGCCATCATTTAAAAACCATCCATAAGGCCGGCTTGGCCGACGGATTTGTTATCAAAGCTACCAGAATATCTTACGGTTTTCCGGTAAACTTCATAAGTGGTTTTTGCGCAATGACTTGTGTGTGCAATGCGAGATGCGCCGGAAATATTGTCGAAACACTTTACAGTTTCCCACATCTCTCCTCCAATTGACGCAAGGGCGAGCAGGAAATCAGTCAACGGTAAATATCTCATAAAGAGCCACTTGCGCTGAGGACGCTGATGGGGACACTTCCGAGGGTGGAACTGGCACAGACGCTGCTCAAAATCGAACAACATGACTTGCGCAACCAAGGCCGCGTTGTTGGCGTTGGGGCGGATGATTTGACACTAGTTGTATTCACATTAAGCAAACGAGTTAAAAACAAGTAGCGGAAACAAATGAATAAGACACAAAAAATGGCGATTGCTGCGGCGGCAGTGTTGCTGGTCGCGTGGACCTATTCGGCGCAGGCCGGATTGGACGGCGCGACCGTAAACCTCTCAGCGTATTACCCCAATTCCAGTTCGCTTTTTGCCAATGGTGGCAATGTTGTGGCGCCGGCGACCTACGGCACGGGCTTCGCCTCCTCCTTTAGTCCAGGAGCTTCTGCCCAGGTTACCGACACGCAGCTAATCATCACTCAAAATCTCTCCGCAACCACATATAATCCCGCAGCCTTCGACGGCTGGGTTCTGTCCATCGTTTCTGGTGCTACGATTGTATCCGCTTCCGTTGACGCATCCAGTCAAGTTGATCCCGTATCAATATCAATCGTGGGTGGCGACCAACTTTTTCTGAACTACGAGGGCGTTACGTTTCCGAATGGTGATAGTTCGATCATTGATATAACCACCCGCGCTTCCGTTCCCGACGGCGGTTTGACCCTCGCCATGCTCGGAATGGCGATGACTGGATTATCATTCATCCGCCGCAAGCCCTAAGGTTGAAACGGCAACGCTGTTCGTTCAACCGCATGGCGCATGGAATTGCCGCAAGAAAACTCCATCGGCTATAAAGGCCGATGGAGTTTTTCCTTTCAGACAATTCCTCGCCTATGGCGGGAGGCAGTTTCGCGATTTTGCCGGTGCGGGCGCGCCCGGTCGATCCGGCCCATTCCTTTTGTGAGGCCAGTTCAATTATTGTTTTCCTACGCCCAACTAGGGCGCCGTTCTGGAAATTGCACGCATTTTTGTGCTTGCATTCCCATTTATGCGTGCTATTTTCCTATTGTGTTGCGCTCACGCGCCTGTTCTTTGAAATAGGGGTTCGTGGTCAGTGCGGATTGTGGCGACAGCGTCCTCGCCTGCGGAGCGAGTTGCGACGGCGTCTCGCCCTCCGTTTCGCCGGGGTCTGAACGAAAGCGGAAGCCTAGGCGACTGCATGGATGGCGAATTCACGCAAGTCGTTGATTTCCAACATAATTTCCGATATTCCCGCTCAAACCGGGACTGAAGGATGACCGAGGTAAATTGCGGTAACTTGCACCAAATTGCACCTGCAAAATAAAATCGGCTTTTTCGTGGATAAAAGCCGCCAGGTCGACGTAAATGAGACATGCTGAAATTGAGACACATCATCCTGGCTTTTTTTCTGTTCGCGTTGTGCCACGCCCAGGCGCAACTGCGCGTCCCTGCCTTCACCGCCTATCTTGAGCCTGATCCCGACGGCGCGCGTGTCTCGTCGCGCTCAGGCATTTCCGAATGGATGGACCCCGCGCTCAAGGTGCTTTGGTTTGGCGACGTCAAAACCCCCGGCAAGCTGGACTGTTCGGTGGAACTGCGGCTGGCGGCCGGCGCGGAAACCAGGCTGCGTCTCACGGTCGCGGGAAATTCCCGCGAGGCGACAGCCAAAGGCATGGGCGGCGATCTGGTCAAGGTTGATTTTGGATCGTTCGAAATTCCGGCAACGGGTTATCAACGGTTCACGCTCGAATCGTTGAACGCGCCGGGCCACGCTGCGGGCGATGTCCAGGCGCTGCTGCTGGACGGTCCCGCCGCCGTGGGCGCCCACTTCAATCTCAAGGAGCGCCGCAATGCCGCCTCGGTGCATCTCGCCTATCCTGTGGCGGGCGCGACCAACGTGGATGCGTTTTATTGCGAGGTGACCGGCGTGGAAACGCCCCTTTGGACTTACTTCGAGGCTTGCGGCTGGCATCGCGGCTATTTGGGCATGCAAGTCAACAGTCCCACCGAACGACGCATTATCTTCAGCGTCTGGGACAGCGGCGGCGAAAGCAAGGATCGGAATAAAGTCGGCTCGCAGGATCGCGTCACCCTGGTGGCCAAGGGCGACGGTGTTTTCTCCGGAGACTTTGGCAACGAAGGCACCGGCGGCCACAGCCATCTGGTTTGCGATTGGAAGACCGGCCAGAAGCAGCGGTTCCTCGTCACGGCCAAACCGACGGATGCGACCCACACCATTTATGCCGGCTATTGGTTTCAGCCGGAGCAACAAAAATGGATGCTCATCTCAAGTTGGAAAGCGCCCAAGGATGGCGGGTATCTGCGCGGCCTGTACAGCTTCGTCGAAAATTTCGGCGGCAGCAACGGCCAGCTCCTTCGCAAGGCTCTTTACGGCAACCAATGGTTTCACACGGCCGATGGCCAGTGGCATGAACAGACCACCGCGACTTTCAGCCACGACCCAACCGGCAAAGCGGACCGCCTGGATCGTTTCATGGGCGTCGAGGATGGACAGTTTTTCCTTTCGACCGGCGGGTTCCTGCCCGCCTCGACGCTCTACGGAAAACTATTCACCCGTCCGTCCACCGGCCGGTCGCCAACGGATTTTGTTCTTTCGCCATTTCCCGAAAAGTGATCGAGGAGGAACGCGTTGCGAAATCGAACGAAACCTCGTCCCTCAAGGAAAGCTGGCCAGCAAAACTTGCGTGGTGCTTTGCAAGTCGTGGTCCATGCGCGCCCATTCGTCGGACAGCGGCGACATCACTAAGGTCGGCATGGAAGCGGGCATGTTTTCGCTCATTTCCAAAACCATGACCGGGCCGTCCAGCGCCTGCCGGCCCGGAGGCTTCGTGCGTAAAAAGGTCAAATAGAGGCACACCGCCGCCAGCGCCGCCAGCGCCGCCACGGCGCCCGACGCCGCCAGCCAGGACAACACCGGCGCGCGCCGGGGTTGCTCCAGTCGTGCCGCAGCCCGCACAGCGCGCATGATGGAATCGTGGAGCGGCGGTCCGGATGGCGGCAGGCTCCGCAAATTTTGGCCCAGAACTTGCGTTCGTTTGGCGAAGCGTTCCAGTTCCGGATCGGCGGCGATTTTTCGCTGGAGCGATTCGGACAACGGTTTGCCCGCGTCCAGCGCGGCGGAGATTCTCCATTTTGACAACCATGATTTCATAGACTTGCTCCTTTTGTGTTCAGGACCAGCGGCGGACGGGCCGGCGTTAATTCGGCGGCCAGCTTGTGCCGCGCCCGGAACAGCAGCACTTTGACATGCGTTTGCGTTTTGCCCAGGACGCCGGCGATGCGCGCGATGTCCATGTCCTCGGCGTAGCGCAGCCAGAGGGCCTGGAATTGGACGTCCGGCAGCCACGCGCGCGCGCGGCGCCACAAATCCTGGGCCTCTTCCCGGCGCGCGAGCAATTCAGCGGGGTCGTCCGCGTCCAACTCCTCCGGCGCCGCCTGGCCGCCGCCCGGAATCCTGGCCCGAAAGCAATCAATGCCCTTGCGCCGCGCGATGGTAAAAAGCCAGGCCGCGAACGGGCGGCGGGAATCAAACTGGGCGATGGCTGCAAAGGCCCGGACAAATGTGTCCTGCGTGACTTCGCGCGCGTCGGCGTCGTGGCCGCAGGATTGGAAGATAAACGAGTAAATACGATTTTCGTAGCGGCGGACCAGTTCCTCAAACGCCGCGAGGTCCCCGGCCTGGCTGTGCCGGGCCAGGTCCTCGTCGGACATGGATTGGAAATCAATCGCCACTACTTGTTCTCCGGCGGAGGACTCGTGCTCTGCGCTTTCTCTTCCGCCTTTTTCTGCCCTTCTTTGATCGTATCAATCAGTTCGGACGATGGCACCGAGAGCGTCAATCCCACCGTGGCGCCATCCTGCTTGATCACGATGGCGTTGGCGAGCTTGGTTGCGTTGGCGTCGGACTTTTGCAATTTGAGCACCGCCAGCAGCCCTTGGGCGATGGAGCCGATCTGTGTCGCCGTGTCGGCGTCGATGGCTTCAAAACGGACCGCCGCGGTCATGTTGCCGGCCGATTCGCTTAATTTGACGCGCACCGATTTGGACATTTTGAAAACCGCGGCATTCTGGTCGGTGCTGTCGAAGTCAAACTTCAGCATGACACCCTGCAGGATGATGGATTCGCCGGCCTCTGCTTCCGGCAGTCCCCTCTTGCCGGAAAAACTGGGCGCTTTGCCGTCGATGACATCCAGCGCATCGGCCAAATGGGTTTCGTTCTGACCGAAAATGACGCGATGGCCCAGGATGGCGCCGCAGACGCGCGGTCGCTCGCCGTCTTTCGCTTTCTTCTTGTCATCCAGCCAGGAGTAAATGACATGCGAGCCGTTGGTGGCGCTTCGGAAACCTTCGGCCGCTTTGGCCAGCGTGATCAGGCGGTCGGGATCGAAATCCGCATAGACGATCAGCGCGCCGTCCTTGGGATGCTCCTCGGTGGTATAGACCGTCAACCCGTGCAACTGCTTGCGCAAATCGAAGTCGAAGATGGCGCCCACCGCCGCCAATTTGTCCTGAATTTCCGGTTCCGAAAGGATCGATTGGCCGACGGAACTGGTTTTCAACGCGTCGCAATCCACGTGAAGGAGCAGGGCCGGGTCGCCGGCGACGTCCTTGGGGTTGAAGGGAGCGGCGAAAACCGTCGGCGCGCCGGCGAACACGGCGGCCGCGATTGCGAGAATGAGAATAGGTCGTTTCATAATTTTAAATATCAATCTGTCCAATGAGGATACGCGGGAAGGGCGGGTTTGGTTACAATTCGCAATTCTTTTTGCCTTGATGCGGGCCTGATTCGGAGATACTTCTGAGCGCCTAACAAAAAGGCGTTCCCATGATCGCAATATTGCCCGAAGTTAAAAAATTCCTCCAAGCCTCGCCCCTCAAAATGTTCATCGGCGGCAAATGGACCGCCGCAGGCCATGGCAAGACCTTCGCGGTGCGCGATCCAGGCGACGGCTCGGTCATCGCGCGCGCGCCCGATGGCGGCGCGGTGGACGTGGACCGGGCGGTGCGGGCGGCGCGCGAGGCTTTTCTTAAGAGCGGGTGGGCCGAAATGGCCGCCAACGACCGGGCCGTGCGCCTGCACCGGCTGGCTGATTTAATTGACAAGCATCGCGACATCATCGCCCAGATCGAATCGCTGGACGTGGGCAAACCGATCCCGGCCGCGGCGGCCTTCGATATTCCGCACGCCGCGCAAACGTTGCGTTACTACGCCGACCTTTCCGTCCACACCCGGCGGCGCGAACCGATTGCCGTTTCGGGATTCGACGCGCGCACAATGCGGTTCCCCTCGGGCGTGTGCGCGTTCATTTTTCCGTGGAATTTTCCGTTTTTGCTGGTCGGCTGGGGTGTGGCCCCGGCGCTGGCGGCGGGCAACACAGTGGTGATCAAGCCGGCGGAAGACACGCCGCTTTCGACGCTTTATTTCTGCCGGCTGGCGCAGGAAGCGGGCTTTCCGCCGGGCGTCATCAACGTCGTCACCGGCTTGGGGCGCACGGCGGGCGCGGCGCTGGCGGACCATCCCGGCCTCAACCGCATGTCCTTCACCGGCTCGCCGGAAGTGGGCCGGCTCATCGCCGAGTCGTGCGGGCGCAACCTGGTCCCGGTCAAGCTCGAATTGGGCGGCAAAGGCGCGGCGGTGTTGTTTGACGACATCGACGTCCCCGCCGCCGCGCGGGCGCTGGCGGGCGCCATCACGTTAAACACGGGCCAGGTCTGCTGCACGGCCACGCGCTGGCTGGTGCATAAAAACATATTTGACAAATTCGTCGGTTCCGCCATCCAGGCGCTGGAAACGACGCCGATCGGGCACGGCTTCGACCCGGCTACGAAAATGGGTCCGCTGGTGAGCGAGAAACAACGCCGGCGTGTTTTGGGATACCTGGAGCGCGGGGCGGGAAGCGGCGCGGAATTTCTTCTGCGCGGCGGCCCGGCGACGGTCAAGGGGCACGAAAAAGGATTTTACGTGAAACCCGCGTTGCTCTCCGGCCCGGCGGACAACGTGTGCGCGCGCGAGGAAATATTCGGCCCTGTCGCGTATGTGTTGCCCTTCCGCAAGGAAGAGGAAGCGATTGCATTGGTCAACCGCTCGCCCTACGGCCTGGCCAACAGCGTGTGGAGCGGCGACCTGGCGCGGGCCAATCGCGTGGCCGAGAGCCTGGTGGCGGGCAACAGTTGGATCAACGCGCACAATCTTTTTGCGCACGGGATACCCTACGCCGGCTGCAATCTCAGCGGCCTGGGCGGCGGCGTCCTCGGCCCGGAAACATTGCTGGACTACCTGCGCCCGCAATCGGTGGTGCGGCCCCTGAGTTAGGAAAAGAATTCCAGCGCGTGGTGGTTGAATCACCAGGTTGCGGAGTGTCCGCCTTTCGAAAATACGCGCGTAATCCCATCAAAGGTTTTTCAAGACCATAATAGGATAACGACGCCACTAAAGTCGCCGCCAGAAGCGCTCCCGGAAATGACATAAACCAAAACCGCGAAAGACCAAAGTTTTGCGGATTACAGAGGAAAATCTGCTGCCAAATGTAAATCGAATAGGATAGGACGCCCAACTTTTTGACGACCGGCCAATTCAGCGGCTTGAAAAGTTGCGGAGACAAAATGCTTTGC
>Ga0182024_10018155_pt1 | contig 13126 bp, 13 predicted proteins | sample P32metaG_FD_120480 | JGI IMG/M metagenome (GOLD analysis project Ga0182024, IMG submission 120480) | Permafrost microbial communities from Stordalen Mire, Sweden - P3-2 metaG (Illumina Assembly) | ecosystem: Environmental > Terrestrial > Soil > Wetlands > Permafrost | place: Sweden: Stordalen...
TCTTCCTCGAAGCGAATATCGTGTTCCTTCAGATTGATCCCCACCGCGGCGAGGCTCGCAAGATAAAGGTTCTGGATATCTGCAGGCGATGGTTTGAGTATCACTTGAAGTTGAGTGTGCTTGTACAACCGATTAGGATTTTCTCCGTAGCGGCCGTCCGCCGGGCGGCGGCTCGGCTGCGCGTAGACCACGCGATAGGGATCCGGGCCAAGAACCCGCAGAAAGGTTTCCGGGTGCATCGTGCCCGCCCCGACTTCGATGTCGTAAGGCTGCTGTAAAATGCAATCCCGGGTCGTCCAATAATGTTCAAGTTTTAGTAGAAGATCCTGGAACGTGAGCCCTCGGGGCTTTGCAACCTTGGGTCTTAATTTCGAACTGGGTTTCGGCGCCATCAGACCGGGGACTCCAGAAGTTCTCGAGATTTTAACTTGCGATCGATTTGGTACTCGATCAGATCAAGCATCGCGTTGGTGAGTTCCCTTGCGGCGCGGGCAGCCGTCGGGTCCTCCGGTGCTGCATCGGGGCTCAATCGATCCAGCCGCTCGCCGAGCATCCGTCGCGCGACGGAAAGCGCCGCCGGTGAAAAGGCGCGCATGCCCGGCTTGCGGCATTTACCGCAGCCAATCGCCGACGCAGTCGGTGAAAAATACGCCGCAGCATCTGCGGTGAACGGCTTTCCGCAAAATGCGCAGCGATCGAGCGCCGGGAGCCACCCGCCCAGTTTTACGGTCCACAACGAGAAATATGCAAGTGATGCTTCTGTTTTCCCCGTGCGTTTCACCGTCTGCGCGGCGAGCAGGAGCAACCGGAAATTTGCGTCCGACGCCTCACGCTCGGGCAAGACCGCCTCGGTGATCTCCGAAAACAGAGCGAACGCGACGCTCGATGGATAATCGCGAAAAACGTCAAGGAACGACTCGATCATTTCGCACTGGCTAATGCGCACCAGATCACGCGCCTCGCGCTCGAAGAACCAGATGCGAATATGCGACAGTTTCTCAAGCGAAGATCCGAACCTGCTCTTGGTCTTTCGCGAACCGGCGGCCACACCGCGGACCCGCCCCATCGTGCGCGACAGGAAGCTTACCAGCCTGTCGGCCTCGCCCAGGTTGTAGCGCTGCAGGATGATGGCCTCGGATTCATGAAGTGGCATCTGAAGTGTCGGCGTGTCGACCGGCCGGCGGTCTGACGTTCCGATTCCATCGGAGCTCGAACAGGCCGCGCGCGCCGCGCGCAGCGGGACTAATTTTTTTACCACAGCGAGACACGCGGCGCAATTGATAAACGACGCTCGCCTGAATTTCCATCGCGCTCGTTTCAAAATTCCCGCAGGTCGGCTACAGTGTTCGCGCAATGAATCAAGCAAGCGCGCTCCCACACGCCGATGTCGTTGGTGTTGGGATCAATGCCACAGACACAATCATCCGTTTGCCGCACTTCCCGGCCCCTGATTCCAAAGTGGAACTCCTTTCTGCCGAAGTGAAGCCGGGCGGCCAGGTGGCAAGTGCCATCGTTGCATGTCGGCGGTGGGGCCTTTCTGCGCGCTACGTAGGAAAAATCGGCGACGACGCGGCCGGAAAGCTTCAAGTTGAGGAGATGCAGCGCGAAGGCGTTGATTCCTGCTGGATCACCGCGCCCGGATGCATGAGTCAATCGTCCTACATCCTCGTCGATGAACCCTCTGGCGAACGCACCGTGCTCTGGAAGCGCGATCCCGAGATCGCGATCCGCCCCGAAGAATTGCGCCGGGAATGGATTTGCGGCGCACGCGCACTCCTGGTTGACGGGCATGACACCGAGGCGGCGGCGCGCGCGGCGCACTGGGCTCGCGAAATGGGAATTCCGGTCGTCGGTGATTTCGACAATCGGTACCCGCATGTTGAAGCATTACTTGAATATGTAGATTTCGTCGTCGCGTCGAAAGACTTCCCTGCGCGAATGACTGGTGAGAAGAATTTATTGAAGTCGCTTCCCGAGATGTTTCGCAAGTTCAAGTGCCGCTTGATGGGCGCGACTCTGGGCCGTTACGGTGCTCTTGTGTGGGACGGGAATAATTTTCTTCTCTGCCCCGGCTTTCATGTCGCTGCCGTGGACACTACGGGCGCCGGAGATATTTTTCACGGAGCATTCCTGTACGGACTCCTCTCGAACTGTAGAATGGAAGAAATGCTTGAATTCAGCTGCGCCGCGGCAGCGCTAAACTGCACAGCCCCTGGCGCACGCGGCGGTATCGCTTCGCTGGGCGAGATCGCGGAACTGCGCAGAGAAGGAAAGCGGTCCGAGCTTGCGTACTCACAGGAGGCGCTGGGCGAAGCATCGCGCTCGGCAGTCGCCGCAGCGGACCGGAACACATGATCCCACTGAAGGATCTCAACCCGCGCCGCACATTCCCGATCATCACGCTCCTGCTGATCGCAGCGAACGTCGTCGTCTTCGTTCATCAGGTCACACTCGGCCCCGCGGCGGCCGAGGCGTTCATCAAAACCTATGCCCTGACCCCTTCGCATATTGCGTTTGCGCTCGAAGGACACCGCTACACGCCACTTGAAGCTTTCCTGCCGCTGTTCACCTGTATGTTTTTACACGGCGGCTTTCTGCACATCATCGGCAATATGTGGTTCCTCTGGATTTTCGGAGGCAATGTCGAAGATCAGTTCGGGCACCTTGGTTATCTATTGTTTTATCTGGTGTGCGGGCTAGGCTCGGGGATCACACAGGTGATCTTCTCATGGGGTTCCCGCGTTCCGTCACTCGGAGCAAGTGGCGCGATTGCAGGAGTTCTCGGTGCCTACATCGTGTTTTTTCCGGGCGCGCGCATCCTGACGCTGGTTCCATTGCTCATCATCTTTTTCATGGCGCGCATCCCGGCTTGGATTTTCATTGGCTTCTGGTTCCTGATGAATTTCCTGAGTGGTGTCAGTTCGCTCGGGATGCGCAGCGCAGGGGGCGTGGCCTGGTGGGCTCACGTCGGCGGTTTTCTCTTGGGGGTTTTAATCGCCGGGATCACAAAGTTTGCCGGGCGCTCGGCACACGCGGGTTAGATTGCGCGCAGTTCGATCACAATGAAGGGGATTTTGGAGTTATATTCTGCAGGCCACCGGCGACTTCAGAAAGGTCTTGATGATTTTACGCCTGAGAGGCAGCGAGTTTGAGGGGGGGCTTATGAGATTGAAAGTAATCCTTACGATTGGGTTCGGCGTTCTGGGTTCGACATTGGCACTGGGTCAAACGCAAGCTCCGCCGGCACCTGCACAACCGGCTGGCGCGCAGCGATCTCTACAGGCATCGCAGGATCCGAAAGAAGCGGCCGCGCTGGCTACGTGCAAAAATCCTCCTCCACCAGCCCAGCGTCCCGCCGCGGCACCTGGACAAGGCGGCCCGCCAGCCCGGGCGCCTGGTCCGAGAGACTATTCGGTCACTGAGATCTCCGGAGTCATCGCGGCTGGACAACAATGGAAGTTCGTCTGGCAAGAGCTCGGCAATAACGGTGACGGCATCATCGGCTCGCCTGACGGCGGCCTGCTGATCGCGCAGAACGACAACAGCAAGGTTATAAAACTCGACAAGGATGGGAACGCTTCGGTCATCTACACGGACACCAACACCGGCGGCGCTCTCTCGATGAGTACCAACGGCTCGCTGTTTGTTGTGGAGCGGGGACTCAACCCTTCGCTTGTGGAACTCGCCCCCACTCGCAAGACTCTGGCGAACAGTTATCAGGGCGATCCCCTGGATTGCATCGGCATCGTTCTCAACGATCTTGTGGCAGATAGCAAAGGTGGCGCGTATTTCACGATGGGCGGACTGTTTTACGCCAGTCAGAGCGGCCAGGTCAGCAAGTATGGCGACGATCTCCGGACCAACGGAATTATCCTGAGCACGGATGAAAAGATTCTCTACGTGACCAACGGTACGACGGTCGCGGCCTTTGACGTCCAATCCGATGGCTCGCTTACGAATCAACGCGAGTTCGGCAAACTCGAAGGCGGAGGATTTGGCGACGGCAGCACGATCGACGCCTCCGGGCGCATCTACGTGACTACGGGCCCTGGCGTTCAGCTGCTCGGCCCGGACGGAAAATACTTAGGTCTGATCCCCACGCCTCGCAGTGTGATCAGCGTCGCTTTCTCCGGCAAAGACAAGAAGACCCTCTTCATTTTGGCCAGAGGGGCCAAGGACTCTCAGGGAAACGAAGTGGCCAACGCCGCGCAGGTATATTCAATTTCAATGATTGCTCAAGGCTTCAAGAAACGCGCGAAGTAGTTTGCCGGACCCTCTGGGTGAAAACGCTCGGTCGGCTTGCCGACACTTCGAGACGCGGTTGAAATTTCCGTACCGCCTTACGACGCCGATTGGCACCTCAGGTGAAATATCAGGGTAATTGTTAAGCTTCGAGAATTGTCAGCGCAAGAGTAGCTGCATGAACTGGCGCAGATCGTCCGCGTTCGCATCGGTGACGCCGCACAAACGCATGCCGCCGCTTGATCGGCAAATCACGTTGTAGCCCTGCCGTGAGACCGATTCGGGCAGCTTCGCCTGCTGGCCATTGTCGGGCCAGATGAAAACATTGATGTAGTGCTTTCGCAGTTGGTAGACGAGCGCCGCGACATTTCGGTCGCCGACGTAGTCCAGACGTCCGCCGATGAGCGGATAGCCTTGATCGGCCAGATCGCGAACCGGCGGGACGAAATCAAGCTTGCCGTCAAACCAGGGTTTTACCGTGTGCTGGTCGGTCGAGACAACATCCATCAAGTGTCCCGGCTGAAGCGATCGAATGTGGCTCGCGACGAGTTCTTCGGCGACCAGATCGCCCGAGCGAGCGTCGAGCGCACCGGGAATCATCCGGATTCCCACCGCCAGCGCAATCAAGATCGCTGCGGCGACGGCAAGCCATTCGAACACCGGCCTTTCGCGCACAATGCGGATGGGCGATGCCGCGCTTCGGCCCTGCTTCCTGCCCACAGGCGCAGCCCCTCCGGCGTCAGCCATAATCCGCGTCCGCAGCGCATCCGGCGCACGGTGGTAGAGATTTGCCGAGCGGATCCGGTTCCGCAAGGCCTGCTGCTCACGCAGTTCCTCGGCGCACGCTGCGCAGGTCTTCACGTGTTCCTCGATCTCGAGGCTCCGCACGAGATCGAGCTCGCCGTCGGAATAAGCGTGAAGCAGGAGATCTTTATCTTCACAGGCCACGTGACGCCTCCTGTCCCCGGCCGCGGAGCAAGAACTCGCGCAGCTGTGTCCGTCCGCGCGCCAGGCTCGACATCACCGTTCCGATCGGAATACCCATGACTTCGGCGATCTCTTTGTACGACAGGCCCTCGAGCTCTCTGAGGATTATCGCTTCCCGAAATCTCAAGGGCAGTCCTTCAAGTGCTTCTTGAAGCATGCGGCTTTCAACCGACTGCAAGAGCGCCGCCTCAGCATCGGCCTGGACAGGCTCGCCGACGTGAATCGTCTCGTCAAATTCCTCCACCAGCTCGCCGGGGCGCTTCTTTTCAAGAAACGTATACGCCGTGTTCCGGACGATACGAAGCAGCCACGCGCGGGCGTTCCCTTCCTGATAGCCGCCGAAGAAACGCACGGCGCGGAGACAGGCCTCCTGCACGACGTCTTCTGCATCGTGAGGATTTCGGACGAGCCAACGGGCCAGGTTGTAGGCCGCGTCCAGATGCGGCAGCACAACGTCCTCAAAGCGCGGCCCGCCAGAAGTTCCGTGTGCTTCCTCCGGCATCCGGCTATTAGACTCTCAACTGTCCAAACTCGCTACTGCACATTTATGTTTCCTCAGCAGTCTCACTTTCTCCACACCGGCGTGTACCAGATGATGTTAGTTCCGATCCCGCTCGCCAGAACCACCATCCAGAGCATAAGTTCGACGCGCATCCATGCCTTCCATCTTCTAAAGCGCAACGCTTCGGGAACCACGTTCGTACCGGCAACCAGTAGAATGTATAACCCGAGCAACTCCGCCGCTCCGCCCAGTACCCCGTGGACCGCGGCGACCTCGTAATATCGTTTATGCAGGTGTCCAGCCAGCCGCGGCAACACCAGTGCGTCAAATGACGGCCACATGACGCCGGCGATCGCCACCAAATCCAGAAGCAGCACCGTGGACATGCAGATCCCATGTGCTCGGTATCGCTTGATGCGGGCCAGATAAGCGCCAGCAAGCAAGGCCAGACCCAGGACGATCTGCACGATAAGATTTAGATCGGCTCGAAAGCTCGCCGGCGTTCCCAAGAATCCTTGCATAAAATCTCTCCTCCGCGCGGCTGCCTCTGTGCGCTTTTCAATTGTCCGTGCTCGGGCGACAGACGACGCGGATTTCGCCTGGCCTACTTGACGATGATCTTGCCGGTCATGATCGGATGGACCGAACAGAAGTAGGCGTATGTGCCGGCGTCAGTGAAGGTAAACGAGAACTGATCGTCTGTGTCGAGTGCCTTGGACCTGAACTTCTTGTCGGTGCTGACTACCGTGTGCGGTACATCGTCGTGATTGACCCACGTAATCGTCGTGCCCGCCGCCACGGTGATTTCTTTCGGCGTGAAACTGAAGTTGTCAACGGTCACGGTTACCGAGGCATTCTTGTTTTCCGCCGCCCGGGCGATCGAGACTCCGCGAATCATGGCCGCCGACGCGACGACTCCCAGTAATACTGCGCATACCGCAACAGTCCGGATGTAGCTTTTCATTGATTTTCTCCCTTCATTCCAAGTTCTCTGCAGTTCAGCCAACTACGAGTGGCGAATCAACGACGGCCAGTGTGTGCTTTCCGCGCACAAAGTTGACATCGGTGATGCCAAGAACGCTCCGCAGCTTGTCATCGGGCACTTTCATGGGTCCCGGAGACGCCGCTTGGCCGGGAGCGGGTTGCGGAAATGCCGTGGACATCGCCGTGTGGAATGTGACATTGCCCTCGACCTTCTGCATCACCTGATGGATGTGCCCGTTCAGAACCGAAACCGATCCGAACTTCTTCAGATACGACAGCGCTTGCTCGCTGTCGTCGGTACCCCATCCCCATGCGGGATAGACCGTCCAGAGCGGAATGTGCGCAAAGACCACGATCGGCGTGCTGTGTTTCAGGTGCTTCACGTCGTCCTTGAGCCATGCGAGCTGATCATTGCCCAAGCTGCCCAGTCCGCCTGCCTTCAAATTCATCACGTTCACAAGGCCGACGAAATGGACCCCTTTGTGATCGAAGCTGTACCATCCGTCGCCGCTGGTTTCCTTGCCGTAGCGCTGTCGGAATTGTTCACCGTTGTCATTGAGTACGTCGTGCTCACCGGGAACGTAGTAAATCCGGTCGGTGCGCACGGACTTCAGCGACTGATCGAGGATATCGAACTCGTCGGCTTTCGATAGTTGCGTCAGGTCTCCGGTGTGCAACACAAATTCCGGACTTTGAGGCAGCGCGTTGAGCTTCGCGATAGCCTCCCGGAGCGTGGCTGTCACGTCTGGGTTTGCGGCCTTGTTAAAGCCGATGTGGGAATCGCTGATCTGCGCGAAGGCGAAATCACCCTTCATCGCCGCTCGATCGATCCTGCTACTGGGGCCAAACGCGAACGATTTCAACACCCCGCCCTGCATCACGCAGAGCGTTCCGGTCCCCGCCCAAGCCATGCATTTCAGGAAACCTCGTCGGTCAATACCGTCGGAGTTCAAGTTTTCCTTGATGATGTCGCTCATTGAATGCCTCGCTTTCGTTCTGATCGGCCGGTTCTTGGCGGCCGTGTTCCCCTGCACTCATGTAGACCGGAGATGGGTCGAAAATATTCCCGGGAATCGCAAGTTTTTCGCGCGGTCTGTCGTTTGGCCTCTGCAACGGCGGCGGCGACTGTGTTAAGGTATTTCGTTCCATCGAAGGGTCATCGTCCGAGGGGGATGGCAATCCATGAAGAGCTCCTACAACGGAGTCGCTGTTCCGTCGAACGGAAAAGTGATCGAGTATCGGGGCGGTCAATTCCACGTCCCCGATCAGCCGGTGATTCCCTTCATCGAAGGCGACGGCACGGGACGCGACATCTGGAAGGCGTCGCGGCGCGTGTTCGACGCGGCGGTTGAGAAGGCCTACGGCGGAAAGAAGAAAATCGCCTGGCTCGAGATTTTTGCCGGCGAGAAATCGTTCAACCAGTTCAAGGACTGGCTGCCGCAGGATTCCATTGACGCCATCCGCGACTTCCGCGTCGCGATCAAGGGTCCGCTGACCACGCCGGTCGGCGGCGGCATCCGTTCGCTGAACGTTACGCTGCGCCAGCTGCTCGACCTCTACGCCTGCGTGCGCCCCGTGCGCTATATCGAAGGCGTACCGTCGCCGGTGCGAAATCCCGAGCGCATGAATATCGTCATCTTTCGCGAGAATACCGAGGACGTCTATGCCGGAATCGAATGGAAATCCGGCACCCCCGAAGTGAAAAAGCTCATCGACTTCTTGAACAACGAAATGTTGAAGGGCACAAAGAAGTCCGTACGCCTGGATTCCGGCGTGGGCATCAAGCCGATCTCCCCGACCGGCACCAAGCGCCTGGTGCGGCGCGCCATCCAGCACGCTATCGAAAAAGGGCGCACCGTCGTCACGCTCGTGCACAAAGGCAACATCATGAAGTTCACCGAAGGCGCGTTTCGCGATTGGGGTTACGAGCTTGCCACCGAGGAATTCCGCCAGCAGGTCGTCACCGAACGCGAGAGCTGGATACTGGGCAACAAGGACCATGACGCAAGCCTCAGCATCGAAAAGAACGCCGCGATGATCGAACCCGGTCTTGACCAGGCCACCGAGGACTTCAAGAAACAGATGTACGCCGAGGTGAAAAATGTTCTGGACACCATCTCGGCCACCCACGGCGGCGGTCAATGGAAGAAAAAGATTCTGATCAACGATCGCATCGCCGATTCCGTGTTCCAGCAGGTCCTGACGCGCGCCGACGAATATCAGGTCTTCGCCACGCCTAATCTCAACGGCGACTATATTTCCGACGCTTGCGCTGCGCAGATCGGCGGCCTCGGTATGGCGCCGGGAGCCAACATCGGCGACGGTTTCGGCTGCTTCGAAGCAACGCACGGAACCGCGCCGAAATATGCCGATAAGGACGTTATCAATCCGAGCTCAGTGATATTCTCGGGCTCCATGATGTTCGATTTCATGGGCTGGAATGAAGTCGCACAGCTTATCGAGGACGGCATCGCGCGCACTGTGCAACAGAAGCGCGTCACGTACGATCTGGAGCGGCTCATGCCCGGCGCCAAGAAGCTCGGCACGGCGGACTTCGCTTCCGCAATCATCGAAAACATGCACGTGCCGGTAAATCGCTGAGCAAACTCGTTCTCATCTGGAGCGAAGCCGGGGATCTGCGTTTACTTTCTGGTGGGCGTTTACTTGCGCCCCGCTTTAGACCGGGAAACATTCTGGATCGTCCAAGGAGCCTTTCAAATGCGTAAGAAGGTAACAGTGGTTGGAGGCGGCTTTGTCGGCTCGACGACAGCTCAACGAATACATGACGCTGGGCTAGCCGACGTGGTGCTGACCGACATCCTCGACGGGGTCCCTGCAGGCAAGGCGCTGGACATGGCTGAATCCGCGCCAATCCTTGGAACCGACGCGCACGCGGCCGGCATATCGACCGGCGCTGGCGACTACAAGGAGACCGCGGGTAGCGACGTCATCGTGATTACGGCCGGCTTCCCGCGCAAGCCCGGCATGAGCCGGGACGATTTGCTCAAAGCGAACTATGACGTAATTAAAGCGGTGGTTGAAGCGGTCGTGAAGCTATCTCCCAACGCGATCCTGATCGTGGTTACTAACCCGCTCGACGCCATGGCCCAGGCGGCATTCAAGATCAGCGGCTTCCCGAAGAATCGCGTCCTCGGAATGGCCGGAGTCCTGGACTCGGCGCGCATGAGCACCTTTGTCGCCGCGGAATTAAATGTATCGGTTGAGAATGTGCACTCGTTTGTCCTCGGCGGCCACGGGGACGACATGGTCCCACTCGCGCGCTATTCCACGGTGGCAGGAATTCCCCTCCCCGAACTGATATCTAAAGAAAAACTCGAAGCTATAATCACGCGCACCCGCAAAGGCGGCGCTGAAATTGTCAACTTGCTGAAAACCGGCTCGGCATACTATGCACCATCCGCGGCAGCCGTCGAAATGGTTGAAGCAATCCTCAAGGACAAGAAGAAGATTCTCCCCTGCGCGGTCTATCTGGAAGGTGAATATGGGATCAAGGGACTTTTCGTGGGCGTCCCGGTAAAGCTCGGCGCGAAAGGCGTTGAGCAGATCATTGAGGTCAAGCTAACGACTGAGGAAAAAGCCGCGATCGACAAATCCGCTGCCTCGGTCCGCGAGCTCGTAAACGTCCTCGGCGTCTAACCGGGCGGCACCCTTACCGTTGTCAAAGGGGTGCAGCACGCTATGCACCAGTAATCCGCCGCTTACCTCTGCCTGGGATTCAGTAGGACTGCTCGGGTGGCTTAAACCGAATATTTCTGGGCGAGTGGAAATCGCCGGCCCACGCTGAAGGCCTTCGAGGTGACTTTCAGTCCTGGCGGAGCCTGCTTCCGCTTGTACTCGCTCCGGTCCACCTGCAGAGCGACGGCGCGGACCAGCTCGATGGGCAGCAGACACTCCTCGGCAATCTGGGCGGGATCCTGCAGGTCTTCCACGTAGGCCTTGAGAATCCGGTCCAGATCCTCGTAAGGCGGCAGTGTGTCCTGATCGGTCTGCTGCGGGCGAAGTTCGGCGGTTGGAAGCTTCAGAAGCACCTCTTCTGGGATTCTGTTCTTCACGCCGTTGGCGTACCTCGCCAGGTCATAAACCATTGTCTTGGGAACGTCGGAAATCACCGCGAGGCCGCCGGCCATGTCGCCGTACAGCGTGCAATACCCCACCGCAGTCTCCGATTTATTTCCCGTGCTCAGGACCAGCGATCCAAATTTATTCGACAGCGCCATCAGGAAATTACCCCGGATGCGCGCCTGGATGTTTTCCTCGGTCACATCGTCAGACCGTCCTGCGAAGCTGCTGGCGAGCGCACCTCGGTAGCTTGCCACCGTGTCCGTGATGGGCAGCACGCTCAACTCGATGCCCAGGTTTCCGGCCACGCGCCCTGCGTCGCGCAGGCTCGCGTCGGAGGAATACGGGCCAGGCATGGCCACCGCGAGAACGTTTTCCGGGCCCAGAGCATCGGCGGCAATCACCGCCACCAGCGCCGAATCAATCCCGCCACTCAGGCCAATCACGACTTTCCGAAAGCCACATTTGCGGACGTAATCTCGGGTCCCGATGACCAGCGCCTTGTACGCCGCCTCGTATTCATCGTCCATCGCCGCGCGGACATCGCCCTTGCCGGTTGCGCTGTCGAAGTACACCAGATCTTCCTCGAACGACTTGGCCAGGGCCGCGACGCGCCCGTCTGGCATGAACGCCATGCTTGATCCATCGAAAACCAGGCTGTCGTTGCCGCCCACCTGATTGACGTAGACGACCGGCACGCCGCGATCTTTCGCAACCGCTCTCAGCATGTCGCGCCTGAGGCCGCGTATCCCGAGTCTGTATGGGGAAGAGGAAATATTCAGGACCAGCGTGCTTCCCTTCGCGACCAGTTCCGCGACAGGATCGCGGTCGTACAAGCGCTCGGGCCAGAAACTTTTGTCGTTCCAGCTATCCTCACAAATTGTGATCCCCAGCGTCTCAGGACCGAACTGAAAGGCATGTTGGGTTGAGGCGGGCTGAAAGTACCGCGTCTCATCGAAGACGTCGTAGGTGGGCAACAGCATCTTGCGCTGCTCGAACAGTATTCTTCCGGCCGAGATCAATGCCGCGGAATTCGCCACGGGCTTTCCGGTGTCGTCCTGCGCCTTGCCGACAAAGCCCACCAGCGACGGCAGCGGAATATCCTTCGCAAGACGGGCGAGCTCGGTCTGGTTGCGCTCGGCAAATGATGGGCGCTCGATCAGGTCCTGGGGCGGATAACCGCATATGCACAATTCGGAGAACACCGCAAGATCGGCGTCGCCGGACTTCGCCTCTCGCGCCATATCAAGGATTCGGGCTCGATTGCCCTGGAAATCACCAACAGTCGGGTTGAATTGCGCTAAGGCAATCTTCATAGAGAACTGCCAGCATACGGTTCGCTGGAGTGGTTTTCAATGAGCAGTGAATGCTTCGGTGTACATCCCGCTACGGCAAAAAATATGGCTCCCGAAGGTTCGAGCCTCCGGGAGCCATGGAATTGAAAGTGTCGGTTTGAGCGCGCTTAGACAGTGAACGAACTGCCGCAGCCGCAGGTGCTTTTTACGTTCGGGTTGTTGAACTTGAAGCCCGCACCTTCCAGCGTCTCGATGTAGTCAATCGAGATCCCGTCAAGATACATCTCACTCATCTGGTCGACCAGAACCTTCAGGCCGTCAAATTCATACACATTGTCACTGGCCTCGTTGACTTGATTCTCAAAGGCCATCTTGTAACTGAAACCCGAGCAGCCGCCGCCAACGACGGCCACGCGCAGGCCCGTCGGCATGGGCGTCTGCGACGACAGAATCTCTTTTACCTTCGTGATGGCTACCGGTGTCAGCTGAACCATATTGGCCTCCCAAGGATGCGCGCTGCATGCCTGGTTCGCGCGCCCTCATTACAAGGCCATTATACCAGATCCGGGGCATTCGTGGAGGTCCGTCGACGCCCTTTTTTTCTGCGGTTAATGAACAAGAAACCAGGCACATCCAGCCCCGAGACAACCGCTACGGAAACCAATAGACTACTCAAACCACATGAAACACAACGTGACATTGATTCCCGGGGACGGGATCGGCCCGGAAATTTCCGAAGCGGTTCAGCGGATCATCGAGGCTTCAGGCGTTTCGATTGAATGGGAAGCGACGGCGGCGCGCGGCGAGCTTGAGCGGCGCGGCGTCGACTTCATGCATTCCGGAGTGGTCGAGGCTATCCGCAAGACGGGCGTTGCGCTGAAGGGGCCGCTTGCCACGGGTGTTGTTTCCGGACCACCGAGCATCAACGTCGGACTGCGCAAGGCGCTGGATCTCTATGCCAACGTGCGTCCGGTGAAAAATCTCGAGGGCGTGCAATCGAGATTTCAAGACGTCGACATGGTCCTGATTCGTGAAA
>Ga0182024_10018156_pt1 | contig 13125 bp, 14 predicted proteins | sample P32metaG_FD_120480 | JGI IMG/M metagenome (GOLD analysis project Ga0182024, IMG submission 120480) | Permafrost microbial communities from Stordalen Mire, Sweden - P3-2 metaG (Illumina Assembly) | ecosystem: Environmental > Terrestrial > Soil > Wetlands > Permafrost | place: Sweden: Stordalen...
GCCGTTCTCGATCTCCAGCTCGCGGACGATCGGCAGCACGTCACGCCCGAACCGCTCGACCTCCTCGTGGTAGTGCAGGAAGCCGGTCAGGATGAGGTCGACGCCGAGCCGGCGGTAGTCGATGATGCGCCGGGCGACCTGCTCGGGGGTGCCGATCAGCTGGGTGCGGAAGCCGTCGTTGTATTGCACGAGGTCCTCGAAGCTGGAATCGGCCCACATGCCCTGCTTGTCCTGGGTCGACTGCCCGGCCTGCTTGACCGCGGCGCCGAACCCCTCCACCGCTTCGACGTGGGCTTTGGCGATGATCTCACGCAGCGTGTCCTGGGCCTCGGCCTCGGTGTCACGGACGATGACGAACCCGTTGAGTCCGAATCTTGGCCCGTCGGTGCGGCCGGCGTCGGCGGCGATCCGCCTGAGGTCGTCCAGCTGCTCCTGCACGCCCTCGAACGACTTGCCGTTGGAGAAGTACCAGTCGGAGTAGCGCCCGCCGTTGATCCGCGCGGCGCTCGAGTTGCCGCCCTGGAAGATCTCGGGGTGGGGGCGGCCCGGCCACGACAACGGCTTGGGCTTGAGCGAGAAGTCCCGGATGCGGTAGAAGTCGCCCGCTAGCTGGGCTTCGTCCTCTGTCCAGATCAGCTTCAGCGCTTGGATGAACTCGGCGCTGCGGCGATAGCGCTCGTCGTGCTCCAGCCACGGCTCGCCGAGCTGGCGGAACTCGTCCTTGAACCAGCCCGAGACGACGTTGACCGCCACCCGGCCGGCGGAGAGGTGATCGGCGGTGGCGACCCATTTGGCCAGCACCCCGGGGTGCCACAGGCCGGGGTGCACGGCGGCGATCAGCTTCAGCCGCTCGGTGGCCAGCAGCAGCGCCAGACTGAAGCTGGTCGATTCGTGCTGGAACTCTGCCCCGTAGCTGGCGGTGTAGCGCACCTGGCTGAGCGCGTACTCGAACCCCGCGCGCTCGGCCAGCCGGGCGAGCGTGCGGTTGTACGCAAATGACCAGTCGGTGCGCTGCTCGATGGTGCTCGTGACCAGGCCGCCGCTGACATTCGGCACCCAGTAGGCGAAGCGCAGCGGCTCGGTGGTGGGATCGGTAGGCATAGTGGATCAGACCTCCACGGTGTCGTGCGTTGGGGTTTCAGACGCCGGCAGTCCGCGCTGGCGCCACACCGGCATCACGCCTTCTCCGACCTGGTAGGCCTCTTCGAGGTGCGGATAGCCAGAGAGGATGAACTCGTCGATGCCGAGCTCGTGGTACTCCGTCGGTAGGAACCAGTGCATGATCACGCCCCTCGGCGGCTCAGGATGCTCGCTCGGTTCGGGACCGTCAAATAGGCATTTTGAAAGCCATGATAGCCTTTCTCAACTATCTTGACTATCTCGATTGACTATCTTCTGTAACTGAGGCCGTGCCGAGAGGGACCGCCCGATGCGCGCTGAGCAGCTGGAATACGTCGCCGCGATCGCGCGGCTAGGATCGTTTCGCAGTGCCGCGGAGGAGCTCCATATCTCGCAGCCGGCGCTGAGCACGACCGTGCGAAACCTCGAGCGCGAGCTGGGAGTTGACCTGCTTGATCGGCATCGATCCGGCGCGAAGGTCAGTGAGGAGGGGCGGGAGCTGCTGCCGCACATCATCAACGTGCTGGACGCGGTCGACGTCCTTCGGCGCGCCGCTGACGATCACCACCAAACGAGCCGAATGGTGCGCGTCGGAACGGTGAATGCCGGCACGGTGCCTCTGTTGACGCCGACGATCCGGGCATTCCGCGACACCCACCCCGAGACCCAGGTCGAGATCGTCGGTGCGCAGGAGGCGCAGATCCACCGGGCGCTGCGCGAGGGCAGCTTCGACCTCGGCCTCCTGACGTGCCTCGCCGACGACGACATGCCTACCGAGCTCGAAACGACGCGGCTGCTCACGGGCCGCGCCGTCGTCTGCCTTCGCACCGACAGCCCGCTGACCCGGCTGGAGTCGATCGGTGTCACGGACCTGCTGTCTATGCCGCTGATCGTGATGCGCGCGGGCTACCTCATGCACCGTCTGCTGCACCGGCTGCTCGGCGGACAGACCCCCTCCGTCTCGTACTCGACCGACGGTGCCGAGATGGGCAAGCTCATGGTCGCTGAAGGTCTCGGCGCCACGATTCTCCCGGACTTCAGCGTGATCGATGATCCGCTCGAGCGGAGCGGAGAGATCACGTGGCGCCCGTTGCGGGACAACGCCACGGAGGTGTGGCTGGTCCTGCGGCGGCCCCGGTCGGGGTCGCACCCCCGCGCGGCACGCAACCTCCATCGCATGTTCGTAGAGCGCTCGCACACCCTCGAGCTCGCGCCATTCGGCCGGGAGCGCGCCGGGCAACCAGCGCGCCGAGACGGCGCTCCGGAGTCCCTGCTCACGCCCGGTCGGCAATAGCCCCGGTCTATCGCACGGTCGCGATTGTCTATTTGACTCCGGGACCCGATCACCGCATCTTTCTCGACAATGGCGATTGACTTTACCCAGTTTGCGCTGTCCTGCCTGCGATGTCGCTGCCACCGATGACTCGCAGGCGACGCGGCGTCAGCTGACGACCGCAGAAACCGCTGGGGACCCGCCCGCCCGAGCGGACCTGGCGAAGGCGTCTCGTCGGTGGATCCCGGCGCGGCCGTGGTCAAGCCGACTGGGCCGTTCGGCACATCCGTCGTGCGCCTGGTCCGTGCACCTCAACACACCAGTTCACTTGGAATAAGGAGAACCCATGTCGACAACGACCAGCACATCCGCGATCCGGCCCGGCTCGGACGAGCTGACGGCGCTACTGGCCCGCATTGCCGCGGGCGCCGAAGAGCGTGAGCGCGAGCTCAAGCCTCCGTTCGAGGTCATCGGCTGGATCAAGGAGGCGGGCCTCGGCCGGCTGCGCATCCCGGTGGACGAGGGCGGCGGCGGCGCCTCCCTGCGCGAGCTCTTCGAAACGGTGATCGCCTTGGCGGAGGCCGACTCCAACGCCGCCCATATCCTGCGGACGCACTACTGGTTCGTGGAGCAGCAGCTCGCGAGTCCAGAACCTGGTGATCGAGCGCGCGGGATCGCCCTCCTCAATTCAGGAGCGCTCGTCGGCAACGGGTTCAGCGAGCAGAGCAAGCGCCCGGTCGGTCTCTACTTCGACACCGCCTTCACCAATGATCCAAGCGGCGGCTACCGCCTCAACGGTGCCAAGTACTACTCGACCGGAACCCTGTACTCCGACTACACCCAGATCTGGGCAGCCGCGCCCGATGGTCGCATCGCCGGCGCCGTCATCCCGCTCGATCGCGAGGGCGTCACGATCGAGGACGATTGGGATGGCTTCGGCCAGCGCCTGACGGCCCCCGGCACGACTCGGCTGTCCAACGTCTACGTTGCCGAGGAGGAATTCTTCGATCTGGGCGAGCCCGACGGCCCTCAGCCTCCGAGCTACCACGGCGCGTTCCTGCAGCTTTACCTGCAGGCCGTGACCGCCGGCATCCTCCGAAGCGTCCGCAACGACGCGGTCGCGCTCGCCAAGCGCCGGGCGCGCAACTTCAGTCACGCCACACCGCCCCAGTCCCCGAGCGACGACCGGCAGGTACTCCAGGTGGTCGGGGAGATCGCGGCGGATGCGTTCGCCGCCGAGGCGATCGTCGTCCGGGCTGCAGAAAGCCTCCAGGACGCATTCGACTCCGTCGTGGACGGCGCTCCGACCCAGGAGGCCGCCGAGGCTGCCCAGCTCGCCGCGGCCGAGGCCAAGGTCGCTGTCGACCACTTCTCCTACGCGACCGCGGCGAAGCTGTTCGATGTCGGCGGCGCATCGGCCACGCAGTCGATCTACAACCTCGACCGACACTGGCGGAACGTCCGCACGATCTCGACGCACAACCCCACGTTCCTGAAGGCGTCGGCGATCGGCGACAACATCGCCAACGGCGCGTCGTTCCCAGCCAACGCCTACTTCTGACAGCCACGAGAACCAGGGGGACTTAGAACCATGTCTTCGGTTGGACTGCTGTTCGTCGGAGCGGTGCTGTTCATGAACGGCTTGCTCTTCCTCGGCAAGGCCGACACCAAAGCAGTCGCCGTCTTTAACCTGTTCGTCGGCGGCTTGCAGACGGCAATCCCGTTCTACCTGATCGCGACGGCGCACACGCCCAATGACATCCTGCAAGCGGCCGGCCTGTTTCTGTTCGGATTCACCTACCTGTACGTCGGGATCGTCAACCTCGCCGGCTTCAAGGCCGATGGCATCGGCTGGTACTCGCTGTGGGTCGCGATTCTCGCCATCGGCTTCGGTCTGACGACCATCCTGCGGTTCAAAGACACTCAGACCGGGCTGCTCTGGCTGCAGTGGTCGGTGCTGTGGGGCCTGTTCTGGGTCGTGCTCGCCCTCGGCGTAACGCGTCTGACCGCCGCAGCCGGATGGCTGACTCTGATTCTGTCGGTGACCACGTGCACGATCCCGGGATTTCTCTTCCTGCTCGGCGACTGGGGCAAAGTCCCCACGTGGGCTGTACTCGCGTCGATCGTCGCGACCGGCATCGTGATCATTCCCCTGGCGCTGCGCGCACTGACTGCGCCGGAGGCGCGTTCGTCTACGAGCGACGTGGGCGTTGCGATTACGAGTTGACCGACACCCTGCGCGGAGTCGCTGAACGGGCTGCGGACCGGGGGTCCGCAGCCCGTGCTAGGCGATGCTCGCCGAGCGACACACGGGCTGGAACCAGTGGGCTCGCAACTGGTGCACCGACACCGAGCGCCGACTAAGCCGCCGGCAACGAACCCGAGCAAAGCCCAAAGCGTCGGCCAGAACATAAGGCTCACGCAACCCCAAGCAGCGGCCGGCGCTGGGGGGCCCTGGGTTCGCGCTCCGCCCCGTCCGGCTGCCGCTTCTCAGCGCCGGTTCCCCCCCGTGGAGGAGATCCTCCTGCTCCTCCCGTGCGGGTCGTGCTGCTGATTCCAGGCGATAGTCCGCTTCGTCCAATCGACGGCCTGCGAGGGCGTGCGGGCGATGTGGAATCCGCCCGGGTAACGCACGAACTCGGCCTCCTTGCCGAGCGAGCGCAAGCCGGCGTAGAGCTCCTCGCCCTGGCCGATTGGCACACGCAGGTCGCCCTCCCAGTGGATCACGAGCACCGGCGTGGTTACATTCGGCAGGTAGTGCAGAGGTGATCGCGTTTTGTACTCGTCGGCCTGTTCCCACGGCGTGCCGCCCATGTTGAACCGGGAGAAGTCGGGGAGATCGGTGGTCAGTGCCATGCTCGTCTCGTCCACCACGGCCGCCACCGCCGTGGCTGCCTGGAAGTCGTCGGTGTGGCCGACGATCCAGCTCGTCATGAAGCCGCCGTAGGACCCGCCGCTCACGAACATCCGGCGACGGTCGGCGACGCCGCGCTCGACGAGGTCCTCGCAGCAAGCGAGGATGTCCTCATAGTCAGCTCCTCCCCAGTCACCGGTACAGGCGGCGGTGAACTGTTGGCCGTATCCCGAGCTTCCGCGCGGGTTGGGCAGGAGCACGAGATAGCCCGCGGCGGCTATGGCCTGGTGAAGGGTGAGGAAATAGCCAGAAGGCCACGCGGCGTGGGGGCCGCCGTGGATCTCGAGGTGCAGCGGAAGTCGACGCTCGGCACGACCCGGCGGCGCGATCGTGAAGTACTCGACGTCGGTGCCGTCGGGCCGCGTGATCGTCTGGCGCTTCACCGGTGAAAGCTTCACCTCGCTCACCAAGGCATCGTTGAGATGCGTCAGCCGGACGGGCTCGTGGCCGTCGAGCGTCGTGACGTAGACCTCGCTGGGACGGTCAGGCCATGACGCCGTGAAAACGACCTCGGGGCGATCCACGCGAGCCGAGAAACCGTCGACCTGGATATCGCCGCCGACCACCTGACGGCCGCCGGCTTCTCCGAGTCGCGCCTGATGCAAGCTGAGGCCTCCATGGTCGGCAATCAGCATCGTGAGCTCTCTCTCGCCGGTCCATGCGAGGGGCGACGGAAACCGTCGGTACAGCAACAAGGGGCGATCTATCTCCGGCGCGACCCGCTGGGGCGGGCCGCTACCGTCGCTGGGAACGACGAATGCGTGGTTGTCGGCGTCCCACACGTCCGTCTCCACGCCCGCGAAGCAGACCATCGCGCCGTCAGGAGAGAACGCCGGCGCGCCGGTCCGGCCGCTTCCGTTGGTCAAACGCCGCGCCCGGCCGCCGGTCACGGGCGCGACCCAGACATCGGATCGCAGTTGGCGGTCATCTCGACGCCGATGGCGGTCCGAGACGAACGCCACCGTAGCCCCGTCCGGCGAGAACGAAGGATCGAGGTGGTCATAGTCACCGCGCGTCAGCTGCGTGACCGACCCGTCCTCTACATCGATGAGGAAGAGGTGAAGCCGCCCCTCATACCAGCCGACCCCGTCCAATCGCGCCGAGAGCCCGCGAGGCACGCGCGGCGCATTGCGCTCGCGGGCGCTCAGCGTCTCCCTGTCCAGGACGCCAACTCGGCAGACAACCGCGAGGCGCTGCGAATCGGGCGACCACGTCACTTGGGTCAACGGGCCCGGCAGATCCCCCACGCGCATAGGCGCACCCCCGTCCAGCGGCGCTAGACGCACATGAGCGTGCTCCGGCTTGTCGTCGGTGACCGACAGATAGGCGAGCCACCGCCCATCCGGCGACCACCGCGGGCTCGTGTCCGCGGGCCCCTCGGTGAAGCGACGCGGCTCGGCCAAGCCGTCGAGGGCCGCCACCCAGATCGACGAACACAGACGATCCGCGTCTTCGTCGACCGCAGCGTGTGTGAAGGCCACTCGGCGACCATCGGGTGAAAGGTCCGGGTCGCCGGCCGCCCTCAGGCGATAGCCGTCCTCGGGGCGGAAGCGTCGCTTGGCCATGATTCAATTTCCGCGCGTGGAGCCCGGTGCCCATCCACCTCGACAATCGGCGGAGTCCAGGCGACTGCCTCTCAGCCTAACGACAGGGCCCCACGGCGCCACCGCGGCTCGATACACCCAAGCTCGGGCTACTTCAGCATGTCGCGAGCAGCAGCGGTCCAAGCCTGGGTGACGTCGCGCATGAACTTCGCCTGAGTGGTGGCCAGGTGAGATATCCAATCGATCTCACTGCTCCCCGGGCCGTGCTCGACCGCGCTCGCCATCGCCTTGAGCGCCTTCTCGTAGCTCGACAGGGTGCTCTCGCCCGTCTGCTTGCCAACCTCGATGATCCGCTCGTTCAGCTTCCGCAGACGCGCCGCGGTCGCCTCAAGACGCGCCTCCGGCGAGCCTGCCGACGGCTTCGCCTTAGCCGATCGCGCGCCGCTCGTCGAGCTCGCGCTGGGGGTCCCGCCACCGCCGGAAGCTGTTGCGCGGGTGCTCGCCGGTGACGATCCAGCGGTCGACCGCTTGGGTCGCCCGCGGCCGGTCGTCTTTGCTCCCGACGTCGACTTCGCGCCCGACGTCGATTTTGACTTACTACTCTTAGCCTGCGGCACGTTCCCTCCATAACAGCGATCGCAGTGTCGCTACACCCTACCTCTTAGTCGCGTCTCAGCGATCTTTTCTGCGCCGCTGGCCGCGCCAGCCTCGTCACCTTACGCAAGGACCACCCCGCCTACCGTGGCGTCCCTGAAGATCTGCTCGAGGAAGTGTTCAGCGGACTGCTCCCATCCCCGAACTGACATGCCATGACGGTTCCCATCCACGAACGGGAGCGGTCCGACGAACGGGAGCGGTCCGCGTCACCGTGCAAGGTGGGGATCGGAGCCAGCCGGCGCGGCCTCGACACGGCGCGACGAGGGGACGACCGCCGCTCGTCGCGCCGTCGATCGGTGCTCAGGCGGCGGCTCCGGCGGCCGCTTCGACGATGCGCGCCACGTAGTCGCCGGTGATCTGCCGGGTGGCGGCGTTGAGGCGGTTGAACGCGTTGATCGTCGCGATCGCCACCACCAGGGCCGCCAGCTGGGGCTCGTCGTAGTGACGGGCGGCTTCGTCCCAGACCTCGTCCGGCACCGGGTCGGGCCGGTCGGCCAGCCGGGTGGCGGCCTCGGTGAGCGCGAGCGCCGCACGCTCGGCGTCGCTGAAGTACGGCGCCTCGCGCCACGCGGCGACGAGGTGGATGCGCTCGCTGCTCTCGCCGATGTGTTCGAGCTCGCGCGTGTGGATGTCCACGCACACGCTGCAGCCGTTGATCTGGCTTGCGCGTAGCGTCAGCATCGCGAGCGTGGACTCCGGGATCCCGGCGTGCTTCGCCGAGGCGCCGAGCTGCTGGAGCGCGTCGAGCGCGCCGGGCACGGTGAGTGCGGGGTTCTGGATCCTCGCCTGGGTCATGGTGTTCCTCCTGGCTTGTGAGTGTGGGGATCGATGGGCATGTCAGGACGCGGGCGGTGCGCGCCGAGGAGCGACGCGAAGTCTCCGACCACCCCGAGGTGCGCGAGCTTGTCGGGGTTCACGACCGAGCTGATGCTGCGGATCTCGCCGCCGGCGATCTCGAGCGACCACACGCTGATCAGCCGCTGCTGACCGTCCAGGGCCATCACTCCGGGACCGCCGTTCACCTCGGTCGGCCGCAGCGTGAAATCGGGAACGCGCGAGGCGACCCGCATCCAGGTGAGCAGCATCCGGGCGACGCGGTCGCGACCGTGGAGCGACCGCGCCAGCGCCGGGACCTTCCCGCCGCCGTCGCCGGTCAGGACCACGTCGTGCGCCAGCAGCGCCTCGAGCCCGGTCAGATCCCCCTGCCGGGTGGCGGCGAGAAATCTCCGGGCGAGCTCCTCGCGCTGCTCGCGCGAGGTCTGAAACCGGGGGCGGCGCTGCGCGACGTGACGCCGGGCCCGGCTCGCGAGCTGGCGCACGTTGTCCTCGCTCTTGCCGATGATCTCCGCGATCTCCGGATAGCCGTAATCGAACACGTCGTGCAGGAGCAGCGCGGCTCGCTGCTCCGGAGACAGGCTCTCGAGCAGCACCAGCATCGCCAGCGACAGCGAGTCGGCCATCTCGGCGTGCTGGGCAGGATCGTCGACGCCGTCGGTGAGAATCGGCTCGGGCAGCCACTCGCCGACGTACTGTTCACGCCGGGCGCGCGCCGAGCGCAGCTCGTTGATCGCCAGCCGGGTGGTGACGGTGGCGGCATACGCCCGCGGGGAGGTGATCTGCTCGCCGTGCTCGATCGCCTGATGGATGCGCAGCAACGCCTCCTGGACGACGTCCTCGGCTTCGGAGACGCTGCCGAGCATCCGGTAGGCGATCGCGAACGACGCCGGCCGCAACCGCTCGAGCTCGTGTTCTTCAGCGGTCATATCGGGTGTCCTCCGGTCTCATCATCCCTTTCGTGATCTGGCCTGCAACCCATAAGACAAGACTACGGCCTCAGCTGTGACACCCTGCTTCCCGGCGAGCAGCCGGCGACGTGACCGCCAACCCGCGGTGCCGTGATCAGCACCTGCGCTCGCCAGAGCCGCTGCCGGGAGCGGTTCGGGCAGTCACTATCGTCGGGCTTCGAGCTCGCGGATCCGGTCGAGTAGTTCGCACACGAGCACCGCGCCGGCGTAGTTGAGCCCGAGGTCGCGGCGCAACCGCTCCGCCCGCGCGATCCGTGCGGCGCTGCGCGGGTCGTAGCGCGGCGCTTCGCTTGGCTCAGGGTGCGGCTCGAACAGGCCGAACTCCAGATAACGGCGGACGAGCGCGATCCGGACCCCCGCCCGCTGCGCGACGACGCCCAGTTCCACCGGCTCTTCGCTGTTCATGCAGTCGTCTCCCGGGGTGAGCTCTCCGCGAGCTGCTCGTAGAGCTCGCGTTCACGGTCGGACAGCTGCTTGGGAACGGTGATCTTGACGATCGCGTGTAGATCGCCACTTCCGCCCCCGGACTTCGGCAGCCCTCGCCCACGGAGCCGGAGGCGCCGGCCGCTGGAGGAGCCAGGAGGGACCCGGACTTGGGCGGTGCCCCTCGGGGTCTGGACCGGGACGGTCGCACCGAGCGCCGCCTCCCATGGCGCCACCGAAAGGTCGACGTCGAGGTCGTTGTCGCCGCGCCGGCGGAAGTTCGGGTGGGGCTTCAGCGCGATGCGGAGGTACAGGTCGCCGGGCGGACCGCCGTCGCGACCCGGTGCGCCCTGTCCGGCCAGGCGAATCAACTGGCCGTCGCGCACCCCGGCGGGGAAGTTGACGTCGATCTCCCGATCATCGAGCGTCAGCCTGCGGCGCCCTCCCTCCAGCGCGTCCTCCAGCGACAGCTCGAGCAGCGCCTCGCGGTCGAGGCCTCGCAGCGGCCCGCCACTGCGCCAGCGCGGACCGCCGCCGCCAGCCCCTCCGAACAGCCGCTCGAACAGGTCGTCGCTGAACTCCACCCGGGCGTCGTCGCTGCCGAATCCCTGGCCGGTGAAGAACTCCTCGAAGTTCGCGTCCGGCGCCTCCTGCTCCTGTTGGCGCCAGTTGGCGCCGAGGCGGTCATAGCGCTCGCGCTTGTCCGGATCGGACAGCACCTCGTACGCCTCGCCCAGTTCCTTGAAACGGTCCTCCGCCTCGCTGTCGGAGTTGAGGTCGGGGTGATACCTACGGGCGAGCTTGCGGTAGGCGCGGCGGATCGCGTCCTGATCCGCATCACGCGGCACGCCCAGCACCTCGTAGTAGTCCTTGTAAGCCAGCGCCATCAGGACTTAATCCTGCCGGAAGCGAGCGCCGCATGACCCGCCGGGGTTTCCGCCATGCTCACCGCGGCGATCGGGCTACCCGCACCACAGACGACCTGAGGCCAGCCAGCACTAAAGCCAAGTCTCTCGATTGACTTAGTCGCTACGCTGCCAAGCTGTATTTACGTCTGGCGCCTGAGTTCGGCCGCCACGTCCTGAAGTTGACCGAGGAGCGGGACCGAACCCTCGGGGCCGGAGGGTTAGACTCGCGGCCGGCGTTCCTTCACCATCGACGCGAAAAGAGATGGATGACTGCTACTCGACCGATGCTCACCCTCTATGAGCATCCGTTCGCGCTCTACTGCCAGAAGGTCCTGGTCGGGCTCAACGAGCAGGGCGTCGCCTACGACGTCCTGGAGGAGCAGCGCGATTTCGACCGTGCCGAGCTGGCCGAACTGTGGCCGCCGGCGTCGATCCCGGTGCTGCGCGACGGAGACCAGGTCATCGGTGAGACGTCGATCATCATCGAGCACGTCGCCGGCGCGCGGCTGGTGCCTTCGCTGGAGGCCCGCAAGTGGGACCGCCTCTGTGACCAGTACATCTCCGACGCGGTCCAGGCGATCGTCGCTGACACGATCGAGGAGCGCTTTGACGAGCGCGCCGTCGCCCAGGCCCGCGGCTGGCTCGACATGGCGTACGGCATGCTCGAGGCGCAGCTGACCCAGCACGAGTTCCTGGCCGGCGACACGTTCACGCTCGCCGACTGCGCCGCCGCGCCGGGCCTGTTCTACGCCCTGGCGATCCACCCGTGGGATGAGAGCACGCACCCCCAGCTGACGCGCTACTACCGCGCGTTGGCGCACCGGCCGTCCTTCGCCAAGGTGATCAGTGAAGCGCGGCCCTACCGGCACCTGTTCCCACTTCCCTGGCCGGCCGACTTCGACCGCTACCACTAACGACCGTCTCCTTCTTGTAACCCTTGGTCATCCGCCGGCGGGTGCGGTTAGGTTCCGGTTGGTGAGCGAGCATGGTGATCACACGCTGAACCGCTCCGGCGAGCGCGCTGAGCGCCGCGCGGCACGTCAGACAATCGGCGCGTATCACGAGGCGGAGTTGCGTCTCTTGCTCGACAGAGTCCGGGCTGGGTTCGGGCGCTTGGATGCGGGAGAGATCGACGCCTTTGAGCTTGACGAGCTAATCCACCGCTATCAGCGCTCGGCGCGAGAGTTGTGGAAGTTCTGTGGCCAGACCGGGTCAGACTGCGTCCGGGCGATGCGGATGCTCGAGTTCTGGCGAGAGCAGGGCGAGGAGCTGCCGGACTGGTGGGACGCCGGCGAGCCGCGACGCCGCCGCTGACGCCGAGACATAGCCCGCGCTCGAGCCGAAGGTCGCTACACGCTGCCCTTGCGTTCAATTACGAGGATCCGCGCCTCGGGCGCGGGGTGGGCGACGTGCTCGTCGCCGGTGTCGGCGTGGCAGACGCGGCCGGGGATGAGTCGCTCAACCCGTTCCTGACCGCCTTGGCGGTAGTGCATGTCGACGGTGCCACTGAGGACGACGAAGACCTCGGGGCCGTCGTTGAGGTGCCAGACGTAGGGCCGGTCTGTCCAGTGAAGTCGTACGGTGGCGCCGTCGATCTCGGTGATGTCGAGAGCGCCCCAGGCTCGGTCGGCGGTGAAGGTGTCGGCGTCGAGGAAACGCACGCGGGCCGTCTCTAGATGGCGGGTTGGGGGTCGTACTGGATCGCTCGTTTGACCTGACGGGCGCGGTCGCGGCTGGCCAGGCGTGTCACGAGGTGAAGGGCCATGTCGATGCCGGCGCTGACTCCGGCGGCGGTGATGAGGTCGCCGTCGTCGACCCAGCGGTCGTGCTCGCGGATCTCCACGCTGGAGTCCAAGGCGCGCAGCTCGTCGAGCGCTTCCCAGTGGGTCGTGGCCGGTCGGTGGTGCAGCAGGCCGGCCGTGGCGTAGACCAGCGCGCCGGTGCAGACGCTGGCCATCAGCGGCACGGCGGCTCGTTGGTCACGCACCCATTTCAGGTGCTCTTGGTCGCGCGACAGTGCCCGCGTACCCTGACCGCCGGGGTGGATGAGCACCTCCAGGGGCGGCGCGTCGGCGAGGGCGTGATGTGCGCCGAGGACCATGCCCTTGGCCGCAGTCACCGGGCCACCGTCGCGCGAGATGCAGGAGGCGGCGTATCCGTCCTGGGGGTAGTGAGACGCCCAGTGGGCCAACACCTCCCATGGGCCGACGGCGTCGAGTTCTTCGACATCGTCGAACAGGAAGATCCCGATCCGTTTGGTCTCAGTTCGCAGTTGCGCGGTCATGTCGGGGAGTCTGGTGTCCCGGCGCGATCCTGTCGAGAGGCAGGAATGCCCATTTTCGTTAGGATGCTGCCTGTGCACCGGGTTGCGGCTCTGGCTTTACCGCACGTAGTTGTGTTCGATCTGGCGATCGCGGCGCAGGTGTTCGGCCACCGAGACGAGAGCGACCGCTACGCCTTCTCGGTATGCGCTGAGACCGCA
>Ga0182024_10018157_pt1 | contig 13124 bp, 10 predicted proteins | sample P32metaG_FD_120480 | JGI IMG/M metagenome (GOLD analysis project Ga0182024, IMG submission 120480) | Permafrost microbial communities from Stordalen Mire, Sweden - P3-2 metaG (Illumina Assembly) | ecosystem: Environmental > Terrestrial > Soil > Wetlands > Permafrost | place: Sweden: Stordalen...
CCGCGGGGACCAGCGCCGCGGGGACCAGCGCCGCGGGGACCAGCACCGCGACCGGCCAGCCGGCCTTCGCGGTGACCCGGCCGCTGGGCTTCGACCCGTCCAGCGAGCAGGAGATCCTCGGCATCGCCACCGCGCCCCGCTACCCGGGCCTGGGCGGCACCAGGCAGGCCACGCTGCGGCTGTCCGGGCCGCCGCAGACGATCATCCGGCCGCCTGGCGGGGCGCCGGCCTCGATATCGGTCTTCCCCGGCCTCGGCTCGCTGGGCGGGCTCACCTTCGACATTCCCGGCCAGAGCGCGGCCTTCACGTCCGCTCCGCTGACCGCGCCGGTGCAGGTCACCGGCGCCCCCGTGGTCCGGATCCGGGTCAGCGGCGCGGCCCAGGTGACCCTGTTCGCCAAGGTCTATGACGTGGACCAGGCCGGCAACGCCACGCTGCCCGACCAGCTCGCCGCGCCGCTGCGGGTGACCGGCGCGGCCGCCGGGCGGGACGTCACCGTCCGGCTGCCGGCGATCGACTACGAATTCGCCGCCGGGCACCGGCTCCGCCTGGTGCTGACGACCACCGACTTCGCCTACGCCACCCCGCCGCAGGCAGCCACCTACCAGATCGCCCTGGCCGGCCCCGGGCTGTCGCTGCCGTCCGACCCGGCCCTCACCGTCGTGAACGGCGGGGTGCCGTGGTGGACCTGGGCAGCGCCGCTCGCCGCGCTCGCGGCCGCCGCCCTGATCGTGGTCGCAGGGCGCCGCCGCCAGGAGGACGCGCTGGTGCCGGAACTGGCTGGCGTGCCGCTCGAGATCACCGGCCTGACCAAGCGCTACCACGACGGCCAGCTCGCGGTCGACGGGCTGTCCCTGCGGGTGGCACGCGGGCAGATACTCGGGCTGCTCGGGCCCAACGGCGCGGGCAAGACCACCACGCTGCGGATCCTGATGGGACTGATCCACCAGGACGCGGGCACCATCATGATCTTCGGACGGCCGGTCCGGCCAGGTGCTCCGGCACTATCGCGGCTTGGCTCGTTCGTCGAGGGGCCGGGTTTCCTGCCGCATCTGTCCGGCCGCGCCAACCTGGACCTGTACTGGCGGGCAACCGGCCGCCCGGCCGGCGACTCGCAGCTGGCGCAGGTGGCCGCGATCGCCGGCCTGGGCGCGGCCATCGACCGCCCGGTGCGGGCGTACTCGCGGGGCATGCGCCAGCGGCTCGCCATCGCCCAGGCCATGCTCGGCCTGCCGGACCTGCTGGTGCTCGACGAGCCCATGAACGGCCTCGACCCGCCGCAGATCAGGGAGATGCGCGATGTCCTCGTCCGGTACGCGGCGGACGGCCGGACGGTGATCCTGTCCAGTCACATGCTGGCCGAGGTCGAGCAGACCTGCACGCACGTGGTCGTGATGGGCATGGGCAGGCGCCTCGCGGCCGGCCCGGTCGGCGAGATCGTCGGCGCGGGATCCGCTCTGGTCGTCGGCACCCCGCAGGCGCAGCGGGCAGTCGACGTGCTGGCCGGGATGGCTGGCATCGACGGCGCCGAGCGGCACCCCGACGGAATCCTGGTGCACCCCAACGGGGTCGCCGCGTCCGACGTGGTCGCCGCGCTGGTCGGGGCCGGGATCCCGGTGGAACGCGTGACGCCGAACCGCCGCCTGGAGGATGCCTTCCTGGCCCTCATCGCCGGGTCGGCGGGCACGACGCTGGCGGCGGCCGGCGACCTGGCCGACAATGACCTGGCCGGCGGTGACCTGGCCGGCGGTGACCTGGCCGGCGGTGACCTGGCCGGCGGTGAGTCGGCCGGCCACGGTGACCGGGCGCGGGGCGACGAGCCGGAGGAGGCACCATGACCGCGCCAGCCAGCGTCAGCACGGCAGGACCGGCCAGTGCCAGCGCACCGGGGTATAGCGCGCGCCGGACCCTGCCGTTCCGGGTGGAGGCGATCCGCCAGCTACGACGCCGGCGGACGATGATTGCGTTCGGGATCTTGCTCGTTCTGCCCTGGATCCTGGTCGGTGCCTTTGAGGTCAGCGGGCCGGCCTCGGCCGGGAACGGGACGCCCGGCCTGGTCGCGGTCGCGACCCACGGCGGCCTCAACTTCGCCGCGTTCAGCTTCTTCGTCTCGGCCGGTTTCCTGCTGGTGGTGGCGGTTGCGTTGTTCTGCGGGGACACGGTCGCGAGCGAGGCCAGCTGGGCGTCGCTGCGTTACCTGCTCGCCGCGCCGGTGCCGCGTTCCAGGCTGCTGCGGCAGAAGCTGGCCGTCGCGCTCACGTACTCGACCGTCGCGATCACCACGCTGGTGATCATGTCCCTGGTTGCGGGGACGGTGGCATTCGGCTGGCATCCGCTCCGGCTGCCTGGCACCGGGGTTGACCTGCCGTTCGGGACGGCGTTCGCCCGGCTGAGCATCGTGCTCGGCTATGTCCTGGTCACCGAACTGGTCGTGGCGGCGCTGGCGTTCCTGCTGTCGGTCTCGACCGACTCGCCGCTCGGCGCAGTGGGCGGGGCCGTGGGCCTGGTGATCGTCAGCAACATCCTGGACGCGGTGACCGCGCTGGGCTCCTGGCGGGAGATCCTGCCCACGCACTGGCAGTTCGCCTGGCTCGACGCGGTGCAGGCACAGGTCACCTGGGGCGGCATGATCGAGGGCGCCTCGGTGTCGGCCTGCTACGCGATGATCCTCTTCGCGCTGGCGTTCCGCCACTTCCGGGTGCGCGACATCGTCTCCTGAGAACTCCACCCCCGGGCCCTCATGGTCAAGCTCCATGGCCGGCGTTAGCGGGCACTGCCGTCTCCTGAGTCCCATCTGTCACGGATCGAGTGCCCCTGACCAGATTCCGCCTGATGGATGCCTAGTTGGTATGCGCCGGCGCATACCAACTAGGCATCGACAACGATCGCGGCGTGCCGATCGTCGGCCCCGACCTCGGCAGCCGCAAGGCACGGATGCTGCTCAAGTTGCTGGCGGTTGAGCGCCCGCGCACGGTGCCGGCCGACCGGATCGCGGCGGTGCTACGGGGCGACGCTCCGCCGGCCGCCCCGGCGGAGAACATCGCGACGTTCGTCAGCCCGCTGCGCCGCGAACGACCGGATCACCACCTTCGACTGCCTGCATGACATGGGCGATCCGCTGTCGGCGGCGAAGCACATCCGCCGGGCGCTGGCCGCCGACGGGACCTGGATGGTGGTCGAGCCAGCCGCGGGCTCATCGGCAGGTACGACGCCGTATCCCCTGCGCAGGGCACCTACAGCGGGTACACCTTCAACGTCAATACCGACGGCAGGTTCAAGCTCAAGCTGCGCAACGGCGGCACCGCGACCGACACCATCGCGGGGGAGCGGCAGGTCAGGCCGGCCAGCAGCACCGTGCTGGCGTCCGGCCATGTCAGGTTCGCGGAACGAAAATGGCACTCGCTGTCGCTGTCATTGGCCGGCCCGACCATCCGGGCGAGTGTCGACGGGCGGCAGGTGGCCTCGGTGGCCAACTCCGCGTTCAGCAGCGGGATACCGGGGATCGAGGTCGGCGGATGGTACCGGGCCTACTTCTCGAATCTGGCCGTAGCGGCGCCGTGAGCATCTGCGCGTAACGGCGCGTGCGGATCTGGCCGCCATACCGCCATGCGGAGATCTCCGGGGGTCAGCCGGAGCCACTGGCGGCTGCGCGCCGGTCAGTGCCCGACGTCCCTGGCCAGCAGCTCTTCCCAGTGCTCCCGGCGGACGACAAGGCGCGTGCCGCCGCTGTCGGCGAAGACCACTGGGATCCGGCGGGCGCCGTTGTAGTTGTTCGACATGGTGTAGCAGTACGCCCCGGTCACCGGGACGGCGAGCAGGTCCCCGACCCGCGGATCGCGCAGCGGCACCCCCTCGCTGAGGACGTCGCCCGATTCGCAGTGCCTGCCTACCACGGTGACCGGCTGCCCGCCGCCGACCCGGTCGGCGATGGTGGCCTCGAAGCGCTGGCCGACGAGCGCCACCTCGAGGTTGTCGCCCATGCCGCCGTCGACGGCGACGAACGTCGTCGCCCCCGGCTTGACGGTGGTCACCCGGTACACGGTGACCGCGCTGGGTGCCACCACGCTGCGCCCTGGCTCGATCAGAATCCGGGCGCCGGCCGGCAGGTGCTCCCGGGCCGCCCCGATCAGGGTGTCGAGGTATTCCGCCAGGCTCGGCGGGTGGTCGGAATAGGTGTACCGGCAGCCAAGTCCGCCGCCGAGGTCGTAGACGGGGTAGTCGCCGAGCGCCGCCACCGGGGCGACGGCGGCGGCCAGTTCCGCCGCGTTCAGGATCTGGGATCCGACATGGGTGTGCAGGCCGTCCATGCGCAGCCGCGCGGCCGCCTCGATCCGGGCGATGGCCTGCCGCGCTACCGCCGGGGCCAGCCCGAACTTCGAGCCCGCGTGGCCGGTCGCGTAGGCGGGGTAGGTCGAGCTCTGCACGCCGGGGATCACCCGGACCAGGCAGCCCTGCACCTGGCCGGCCGGCACCGCGGCCTCCAGCCGGTCGATGTCGTCGAAGTTGTCGACCACGACGGTGCCCACCCCGGAGCTGACGGCGAGCTCGATCTCCTCGGTCGTCTTGGCGTTGCCGTGCAGGACCAGGGTGGCCGGATCGGCGCCGGCCGCCAGCGCGGTGACGATCTCCCCGCCGCCGGCCACGTCCAGCCACAGACCCTCGGAAACCATCAGCCGCTGCACCGCGGTACAGGGGAATGCCTTGGACGCGAAGGCCACCTGCGAGTCCGGCCACCGGGCGGACAGCTGCTCCCGGTAGTCCCGGGCCTGCTGCCGCACCGCGCCCTCGGCGACGATCAGCGCCGGAGTGCCGTACTCGGCGGCCAGCTCGTCCAGCCGGCACCCGCCGACCCGCAGCATGCCGTCGCCGTCGCGGGAGGTGCCGGCCGGGAACAGGCCCAGCAGGTCCGCCGTGGCGGTCATGCCGCCCGCCCGGCCATCGCGGCGCAGGAGTTCATTCGCATCCCAGCAGCCTATTGCGGCCCGCGGGGCGCCGGCATCTCGTGGCCAGGCGCAGCACGGCTGAGCCCGCGCGGCAGCAGCGGGCGGCGGGCTGCCCGGGCGCTGCGGCACATCGAGGGTCCCAGCGGCCCGGCCACCGGGGAAGCTGAGAGGATGATCTGATGGACCCTCGGCACGCGATCTTGTTCGAGCCGGTCAGGATCGGGCCAAAGACGCTGCCCAACCGCTTCTACCAGGTACCGCATGCGTCCGGCTTCGGCAGCGGCAAGCCGAGGACTCAGGCTGCGTTCCGCGCCATCAAGGCGGAGGGCGGCTGGGGCGGGGTATGCGTGGAGTACGCGCCGGTGTCCAGTGACTCCGACGAGATGCCCGCGGTGGCCGCCAACTTCTGGGACGACACCGACGCACGGGCGCTTGCGCTGACCGCCGAGGCCGTGCATGCCCACGGTGCGCTGGCCGGGCTGGAGCTGTACCACGGCGGCGGGTCAAGCCTGAACGGGGAGTCGCGGGCGGTGCGCGTCGCGCCGAGCCAGCTGGCGTCCGGGGTCCAGTTCGGGTCGCTGGCCAAGGAGATGACGACAGCCGACATCGCGCGGGTTCAGCGGGACTGGGCCGAGGCCGCCAAGCGGGGCAGGGACGCTGGCTTCGACATCATCTACGTCTACGGAGCCCACGGCTACCTGATGACGCAGTTCGTGTCGCCGGTGACCAACCGGCGCACCGACGGCTACGGCGGCAGCCTGGCCGCCAGGGGCAGGTTCTGGATGGAGACGCTTGCGGCGGTGCGGTCGGCGGTCGGCGGCGACTGCGCAGTCGCGACCCGGATATGCGTGCACGGGGCGGACGGGCTGCCCGGCATCGAGGCCGACGAGATGCTGGAGCTGGTCGCGATGGCCGACGAGCTTGTCGACCTCTGGGACCTCACCGTCGGCTCATGGCCCGAGGACTCCGGCACCTCCAGGTATTACCCCGAGGGCAGCCAGCGGCCGTGGACGCACCGGGTCCGCGAGGCCACCGCGAAGCCGATCGTGGCCGTCGGCCGCTACTCAAGCCCGGACCTGATGGCGGAGATCGTCAGGTCCGGCGCGGTCGACCTGATCGGCGCCGCGCGGCAGGCGATCGCCGACCCTTTCCTGCCCCGCAAGATCGCCGAAGGCCGGCTCGACGAGATCCGCGAATGCACCGGCTCCAACATCTGCATCCTTCGCGAGGAGGCGTTCAACCATCTCGGCTGCGTGCAGAACGCAACCGCGGGCGAGGAGTACCGCCGCGGCTGGCACCCCGAGGTCTTCTCGCCGGCAGCTAATTCCGGGCAGCCCGTGCTCGTGGTGGGCGCGGGCCCGGCGGGCATGGAATGCGCGATCGTGCTGGGCAAGCGCGGATTCACGGCCGTCCACCTAGTCGAGGCAGAGCCCGAGATCGGCGGCCGGCTGCGCTGGACGCGACGGCTGCCGACGCTCGGCGACTGGGGGCGGATCGTCGACTGGCGCGCGCTACAGCTGGCCAAGCTGCCGGGAGTGGAGCTGATCACCGGGCACCGGATCACGGCGGCGGAGATACTCGGCTACGGGGCCAGCATCGTGGTGATCGCCACCGGGTCGTCCTGGCGTGGTGACGGGGTGCAGCCAGGCCTGCCTGACCCGATAGCCGGCGCCCGCCAGGACCTCGCGCACGTACTGACCCCCGAGCAGATCGCCGCGGGAAAGCGGCCGCCGGGGCCGAGCGTGATCGTCTATGACACCGACGGTTACTACGTCGCGCCAGGGATCGCCGAGCTGCTGGCCGGCGAGGGCTTCACCGTGCGGGTGGTCACCACGTTCCCTGTCCTGTCGCCGGTCTCTGACGAGACGCTGGAGGGCGCGATGCTCCGTGCCCACCTGCACCGCCGCGGCGTGCACGTCCAGCGCGGCGTCACGGTCACCGGGATCGATGCCGGGTCGGTGCACGGCCATGACGAGTACGAGGAACCATGGTCGGCCGCCTGCGACGGGATCGTGCTTGTCACCCAGCAGGCGTCGGACGACGAGCTGTACCGCGAGCTGACCGGCGATATGGCCAGACTCGCGGAAGCCGGGGTCCAGGCCGCCTACCTGATCGGCGATGCGGTGGCGCCCAGGATGATCTCGGAGGCGGTCTTCGACGGGCACCGCCTCGCCCGCGAGATCGACATGCCGGACGCGGCAACCCCGGCTCCCTTCCTGCGCGAGTTTCCTGACCTCACTTCGCGCCGCGGCGGCGGCGCCGTGGCGTAGCTTTCATACACCGCGCGGGCACCGAGTACCGGGCACGTGCCCTGCCCCGGCTGATCGGAGCCTCCGATTCGCAAGACAAGGGATCTCCTCGAGCGGATCATCCTGGCCCTGGTCGTCGCCGCGGCCCTGATCGGCTGGGGGGTACCGGCCCCGGCCCGGTTGCTTGATCGCTATCAGGCGATCGACCTGGTCCTTGCCGTTCTCGTCTTCGCGAGCGCCATGACAGTTCCCGCCGGGGTGCTGGGCCGGGTCCGGGCACTGGCACTGCGCCTCGGCATCGTGGTGATCGCGGCAGCGATAGCGCTGCCCCTGCTGGCCTTCGCCCTGAGCAGGCTGCTCGGGCCCGCGGTCTTGCGTGACGGAGTGCTCGCGGTCGGGGTGGCGCCGGCCGAGGTCGCATCGGTGGCGATCACCGGGATCGCCGGCGGTGAAGTGGGTGCTGCCGCGGTGCTGCTGGTGGCATCGACGCTGATCTCTGTCGCCGTGGCAGGACCCATCCTGTCGGTGGCCGGCGGTCACGGGGTGTCCGCGGTCCATGTGCTGATCACCCTGTCGCTCGTGGTGGGCCTTCCGTTGCTGGCCGGCCTGGTGCTCAAGCGGCTCACGGCGGCAAGTGATCGGGTCGATGACGGCTTCCAGGCGCTCGCCATCGTCGCCGTCGTCGTCCTGGTCTGGCTCGTCTCCGGGCAGGTGCGGCTTTCTCCTGCATACGTGACCCTGGTGGCGGTTCTCGTCGCGCTGATCGTCGCGTCGGCGGCGATCGGCCTGCTGCTTTGCTGGCGCCTGGAAACCCCGGCCAGGACTGGTGTCGTGCTGAATGTCTCGATGCGGGACTTCGCGGTGGCGAGCGGCATTGCGGCAGCCGCGTTCGGCCCGGCGACTGCTGCGCCGCTTGGCATCTACGGCGTGCTCGTGATGGCGTGGGGTGCGCTCGTCGCCCGCGTGACGAACCGGCGCCGGCGGTAGGCGATGGGAAACCTAGCCCCGGATCCCGGTACCCCGTTCTTCGACCTGGCCGACCCGGCCTTCTCGCTGAAGTCGGCTGAGGTGCACACGGCGAGGGAGGCCGGCTGGTACGCGCGGACCAGCTACGGCCTGGCTGTGCTGCGCTATGACCAGGTAGCACGGCTGATCAGGCACCCGGATCTGCGGCAGGGGAGCGTGGCGTGGCCAGCGCACCACGGGATCACCGGCGGCCCGTTCGCCGACTGGTGGGCAAGCTGGGTGCTGAACAAGGAGGGCGAGGACCATCAGCGGCTGCGCCGCCTGCTGAATCCGGCATTCTCCCGCAGGCTGACCGGCGCCATGCAGCCGCGTTTCCTGGCCTTGGCCGGCGAGCTCGCTGACGCCTTCACCGAGTCCGGCCGATGCGAGTTCATGGCCGAGTTCGCCGAGCCGTACGCGGCTCGGGTTATCGCGATCATGCTGGGCATCCCGCAGGACGAGTGGCGCCTGGTGGCTGCCAATTCGGCCACCGTGGGCCTGGCGATGGGAGTGCGGATCCGCGACGACCTGCCGCGGATCGAGGCGGCGCTTGCGAACCTCTATGAGTACGCCGACGCGCTGATCGCCGAGCGCCGGGCCAGCCCGCGGGACGACTTCGTCACCCGCCTGGTCACGGCGCAGGACGCCCACGAGGGTCTGACGGCCAGGGAACTGCGCGATTCGCTCGTCCTGCTGATCTTCGGCGGCTTTGACACCACCCGCAACCAGCTCGGCCTGGCCATGCAGGCCTTTATCGACAATCCCGGGCAGTGGCGGCTGCTGGCCAGCCGCCCGGACCTGGGGCCGGCTGCGGTAGAGGAGGTCATGCGGCTCAGCCCCACGACGACCTGGGTCACCCGCGAGGCCCTGCGGGACTTCACCTTCGACGGACTCGACATCGGGGCCGGCACGACCATCCACCTGTTCTGCGAATCAGCGGGTACCGACCCGCGTGTCTTCCCCGGCGGGGCGCTCGACATCGCCGCTAACGGCAGGCCGCCGCATTTCGCCTTCGGCGGCGGCACTCACTTTTGCCTGGGCCATCTGGTCGCGCGTGCGGACATGAGCGTGGCCCTGCCGCTGCTCGCCCGGCGGCTGCGCGACCCGCACGTGTCCGGCGAGGCGATCTGGCTGCCGCACAGCGGTAACACCGGGCCCGCCAGGCTGCCGATCGCCTTCACCGGCTGCCCAGGCTGAGCGAGGCCGGGTCGTGGCGGAGACTACGTGGCCGTTGCCTCGGAGTACGTGGCGCTGGCCGATCTCCCCGGGGGTGGAAAGAGCGAAGGTCTTCGAGCCGTCCTTGGCAGCACTGCGCACAAGGTGATTCACCTGACCGACCGGTCGGTGCTGGTCGTCCGCTGACGGCCGTGCCGGGAGCCAGGGACGTGCCGCCGCCCGGCGGTGGCGGCCGGCCGGGCCGGCACGCGCTGGCGGGGCGGGTTCGCTAGGGAACGAGCAGCACGGTCCGCGATTCGGTGTAGAAGGCGCGGGCCGCCAGGCCCTGCTCGCGCGGGCCGTAGCTTGATTCCTTAGATGCGCCGAACGGCGCATGGAAATCGACGCCCGACGTCGGCGCATTGACCCTGATCATCCCGGCCTCAAGGCGACTGGTCAGCCGCAGCGCGCTGCCGAGATCGCGAGTGAAGACCGCCGCGACAAGCCCGAACCGTACCGCGTTGGCGATCGCGATGGCGTCGGCCGCTGACCCGGCCCGCATCATTGCCGCCACCGGCCGCAGCGGGCTCTTGGCCAGGGGGCAGGATCGTTACAGGCCGAAGTCGATCGGTGTCTGGCCGGCGAAGAGAAAGGCCAGCCCGATCCAGGAGAGGATGGCCGTGAGCAGGGTTGACGCGAAATCTAGCCATTGATGACGCACGGCGAGTGACATGGCCCCGACCGTAAGTGCCAGACACCAGGCTAGGAGGAAGCCGAGAAAGGCACGGAACAACCAGGATTTCCGGGTCTTCTCGGAGATGTGCCCGGGCTCGGCGGGCTCGTCGTCCTCGCTGTCTGGCGCGAACTTCACGTAGAGCAGGGCCGCCACCACGGTGAGGCCGGGGACCATGAACACACCGAAGCCAACCCACTCCTGCCGCAGGGCGAAGCGCACGGTCAGGAACAGCCAGGCCACGACCAGCACCGCCACGAACGCGAAAACAGCTGCCACCAGCAAGCGCCACTTGATGACCGATTCCGGGCCCTGGCTTTCCTCGCCGTCGTCAGCCACGGCCGGCGGGGGGGCCGGGCCGGGCGCTGGTGCTGCGGGCTTGTCGATGTCGGCCATGGCTCTGAGTATCCGCCGGTACGGCTCATTTGCGTTAGTCATGCAGTGTCATCACACGCGGCTGCCGCAGGCTGGCTGTAGCACTCTGAAATGGAACCGTCAGAGCCACGGGGCTGACCGTCCGCTCCGCGTGGCCGGCTGCCTCCAGGTCCAGGGCACGCTCCTGATAGATGGTCCATCCATGCTCGCGGCACGATGGGCAGCTGATCTCCTCGGGCAGCCGGCTCGTGCTCACCAGCGCACGGAGCTGCCTGCAGCCGGTCCGGACCAGCGCGGTCGGGTCGGGCAGCTCCCCGAACACCGGAGTGCTGCCCAGCGCCGCCGCGATGAGCCCGGCCACCGCGCCGATCCCGCACAGCGCGTCATGCTCCACGTGAACGCGCCGGTCATGAAGGCCGGGCATGGTCATGCCATCCATTTTCTCAGCAGAAGACTGGCCGTGTAATGCCAGCCGGGCGGGGAGGGCTAGCGGCGCCGCAAGCTGAAAGCGCCATCAGCCCGAATGTCCGTAGCCGTTGCTGGCTGATTGGGTCATAACTGCAGCGGTAACGCCCGGGGTGCTGCAGAGTTACGGCAAGTACGGCAATCCGGATACCTGGGCGCCCTCGCGGCGGAATGGATTCTGGTTTCGGGCATCCGGATGTTCTGCTCCCGCCGTGTCCAGCGGAAGACGGGTGCATCGGGCTTCTGGCCGACGGGGAGGCGTGGTGGGGGATGAGGTGCGCGGGGATCCTGGCGGGTTCCTCGCGGAGGTCGTGGCGGGTTTCGGGGCGGGTTCGCGGGTCGCCGGGTACCGGCTGGAGGGACAGATCGGCGCGGGCGGGATGGCGGTGGTGTTCCGGGCGCGCGATGAGCGGCTCGGCCGGCTGGTGGCACTGAAGATCCTGGCCCCGGCGCTGGCCGCCGATGAGGCGTTCCGGCAGCGGTTCATCCGCGAGTCCCGGGCGGCGGCAGCGGTCGATGATCCGCACATCATCCCGGTGTTCGAGGCCGGCGAGGCCGACGGGGTGCTGTTCATCGCGATGCGCTACGTGCCGGGCGGGGACGTGCGGACGCTGTTGGACCGTGAGGGCCCGCTCCCGGCGGCGAGGGCGGCGGCGATCATCTCCCTGGTGGCCTCGGCCCTGGACGCCGCGCACGCGGCAGGGCTGGTGCACCGTGACGTGAAGCCGGCGAACATGCTGGTGGACGAGCGGCCGGGGCGGCCCGATCACGTGTACCTGTCGGATTTCGGGCTGAGCAAGGGCGCGATGTCCTCGGCTGCGCTGACCGGGACGGGGCAGTTCCTCGGGACACTGGACTACACCGCCCCGGAGCAGATCGAGGGCAAGCCGGTAGACGGGCGGACGGACCAGTACGCACTGGCGTGCACGGCGTTCGAGTTGCTGTCCGGCGCGCCGCCGTTCCGGCGTGATGAGGCAGCGGCGGTCATGTACGCGCAGCTGTCGGAGCCGCCGCCGCCGCTGGCATCGCGGCTGCCCGGGTTGCCGCCTACGGTGGATGAGGTGTTGGCCAGGGCGCTGGCCAAGCCGCCCGGTGGACGGTATTCCAGCTGCCGGGAATTCGCCGATGCGCTCCGCGCGGCGCTGGGCATCCAGCCGGATGCCTCCAGTTCGGGGATTTTCCCGCCGCCAGGCCACCCCGCCACCGACCCATCGTCAACCCCGCCTCGTGTCACCGTTCATTCCCAGCTAGGTGCGCGAGGGATGTTGGACCTGGGAGAGGCAGACCAGGAAATAACGGGAGAGAGTCTCGGCCGAGTAGACCGCCTGCTCCGCGATGAGGGCAGGAAACCTAGTCACCTCGACGAGAACATGGGCAGCATAAAGGACTCAAGTCACGCTTCCGAAGGTGGCCGTGCGGGCCGTCCCGCCCGGCGCCACCGAATCCTCGTAGGGACCGCTGCGGGCATTACTCTCCTTGGCCTGATCGCGGCAATACTCATAATCTTTGATATGCATCGGACATCCAACTGGATATACGTCACCGGCGGTGCGGTCCTGTCCAGACCCGTCCAGGCGGATGGCACCATCTACGTCGGCAGCGACGACCACAACGTGTACGCCATCAACCGCACCACCGGCCAGCTCCGCTGGAAATACAGCACCGGAGGCAGCGTATTTTCTAGACCAGTCGTGGCTCGGGGCGTCGTCTACGTCGGCAGCGACGACCACAACGTGTACGCCATCAACCGCACCACCGGCCAGCTCCGCTGGGAATACACCACAGCAGGACCTATCTCCTCAAGCCCAGCCGTGGCCCGCGGCATCGTCTACATCGGTAGCGACGATCACGACATCTACGCCCTCCGGGCTGGTAACGGCCACTTCCGTTGGAGACACGCCACCGACGGACAGGTCTTCTCTAGTCCCATAGTGGCCGACGGAACCGTCTATGTCAGCAGCTACGACAAGATCTACGCCCTGAACGCGGCCACCGGTCGCGTCCGCTGGACGTCCGCGACAGCTGATCCGAATACTGTGAACTCCCCCAGGCACGCAGTGCTTTCCAGGCCGGAACTCGCCGACGGCGTCGTCTACGTCGGCAGCGACGACCACAAGGTCTACGCCCTCAACGCCGCCACCGGCCAGCTCCGCTGGACATACACCACAGCAGGACCCGTCGAATCCAGTCCGGCAGTCG
>Ga0182024_10018158_pt1 | contig 13124 bp, 8 predicted proteins | sample P32metaG_FD_120480 | JGI IMG/M metagenome (GOLD analysis project Ga0182024, IMG submission 120480) | Permafrost microbial communities from Stordalen Mire, Sweden - P3-2 metaG (Illumina Assembly) | ecosystem: Environmental > Terrestrial > Soil > Wetlands > Permafrost | place: Sweden: Stordalen...
AGACCTGGCCGGCGTTGTTCATGGACCAGAACGCGGCGGCGTTGGCGGCGCGGTCCAGGTTGGCGTCGGCACACACGATCATCGGATCCTTGCCGCCGAGCTCCAGGTAACACGGGATGAGGCACTCGGCGGCGGCCTTCATGACCGCCTTGCCGGTCCGGGTGGAACCGGTGAACATGATGCAGTCCACCTCGCCGACCAGTGCCGCGCCGGTCCGACCGTCACCGGTGGCGACCTGGAAGACATCCTCGGGCAGGCCGCATTCACGCATCATCTCGGCCATCAGCAGCGAGCTCAGTGGTGTCACCTCACTCGGCTTGAGGATCACGCAGTTGCCGGCCATCAGCGCCGGGATGCAATCGCCGAACGAGTTGACGATCGGGTAGTTCCAGGGCCCGATCACGCCCACCACCCCGAGCGGCACGTAGCGGACGACCAGCTTCTTGCCGGCGGCGACGGGGTTGTTCCACGAGGGCACACGCTCGTCGGCGAGGTACTTGGCCGCCTCCTTGGCCCAGAAGCCGAGTGCGGTCACCGTGATGCCGAGATCGGCAAGCTGGGCGTCCTCGTAGGTCTTCCCGGTCTCAGCGACGACCGAGTCCAGGACGCGCTCGTCGTTGTCGAGCATCCATTTCTGGGCTCGGCGCATGACGCGGGCGCGCCCGTCGAAACCGATCGCCTCCCATTGCGGCTGGGCCTCCCGGGCGCGGGCGGCCATGGCTGCCAGTTCCGAGGCACCGAGCACCGGGACGGTGGTGATCGGCTCGCCCGTCGCCGGGTTGTCGACCCCGATCGTGGCGGATGTCCGGGCGCCGTTGGTCTCAGCCGGTGTGTCCTGCTCCACGCTCGCCATCGCTGCTCCTCCTACGGCTCGTTGAGGTCAGGGTCCAAATCTACCCAAGGCGGGACGAGAGACCCGGCTCCACAGCGGGCGCAACAGCTGGACGGCGAGCGGCAACGCGAGCACGAGGTAGAACGCCGACAGCACGGTCCAGACCAGCGCGGGGGGCGCCAGCGACGCCAGCCGGTGGTAATACCGCAGCGACAGGGCCACCGCGAAGGCGACCGTCAGCGCCGACCACACGAGCGAGGCGATCGCGTAGGCCAGCAATCGCCGATCCGGCGCGTCGCCACGGCGACCGGACAGGACGCCGTACAGACGCCGGGAGGCGCGGCGGCGCAGACCGGGCACGCGCAGCAGATCGACGAGCACGTGATACCCGTCGCGCTCCATCAGCGGGTTGAGGTTGAACAGCGCGCCGACGTAGCCGCCGAAGGCGACCTGGAACAGGACGTCACGGGCGCCGCCCGGCGCCGCCAGCCAGCAGGCCAGCGCGAACGCCCCGCCGAGCACGACGTCGCTCGCCGGTCCGGCCAGGCTGATCTCCATGCGCCGCCGCCGGGACTCGAACCAGGCGTCGGTGGTGTCAACGAAGACGTACGGGAACACCAGCGCCACCTTGATTCCGGCGCGCGACACCGGCCGGCCGAACGACTCGGCGATGAGCCCGTGGGCGAGCTCGTGGCAGACGACGAGCAGACATCGCCCGAGCACGAACACCAGAGCGCCGAGGCCGACGCGCCGCGCCACCACGAACGGCGTCCCGTAGCGGCCGACGACGAGGGCGACGAACGCGACCAGGCCCAGCCCAGCCACCGCGGCGAGCACGGCCCGGCCCGGCTGCGTGAACAGCGTCCATCCGCCGCGGCGGTACACCGCGGCGATCGCTCCGGGGACCCGCGGCAGTTCGCGCTGGCGCGGGCGCAGCAGCCGCGTCGCCCATGAACCGGATGAGAACGGCCCTCCCGCGGGATCGGTCTCGACCCCGGCGAGCAGGCCACGGTCCGCCAGCTCGGCCAGGAGCCGGGCGAGCCGGGCGGGCCCGTCGGCGCCGCAGCGGGCCGTCGCCTCGCCGATCAGCTCCACGAGATCGCGATCGCCGTCGAGCAGCTGGACGAGCTCGGCCTCTGGCGCCGCCAGGCGCACGAACGCCGCCGACCGATGATCCTTGAGGACGTACGCCTCGGCTTCCCCGGGCTCGTCGAGCCGCTTGAGCGACCAGCCGGAGCGCAGGCGGGGCTTGCGCGTCCCCTGGCCACGCAGGCGGGCGCGGCGAACCGACGGCTGCTCGACGATCAGGCTGATCCCGGCCGGGACCGACATCGTGTGCGCCGCGACGGTCCGATCGACGCGTTCCGCCACCTCCAGCGCGCAGTCGCCCAGCTCGATGCGCATCCCCGCCGACAGCTCGAGCGCGCCGGCGAGCTGACGCCCGTTGACGAACGTCCCGTAGCTGGACCCCGCATCCTGCAGAGTGATGCCCTGCTCGTCGATAATGATCTGCGCGTGGATACGCGAGACGCTGGGGTCCTGCAGCCGTAGGTCGCTGCTGGGGGCGCGTCCGATCATCAGCGCACGGTTGAGAGGCAATCGCTCTCCACCGGGTAGGACGAGATCGAGGTGAACAGCTCGGTCACGCGGAGTGCCGCACGAGCGGCACCGGGCAGCCGCCCGGGGAAGCTGCCGATGGCACACGGAGCACAACATATTGGGGTAACGGTGGCAGACTGGACGGAGCCATGCCAGAGGTGCTAAAGCGGGTCGGTCGGTTCGAGCTACTCGAGGTCATCGGGCGGGGGGGCGCCGCCGTCGTGTATCTGGCGCTGCAGCGCGACCTTCAGCGAAACGTGGCACTGAAGGAGCTCGCGCCGTACCACCTCGCCGACACGAGCTTCGCCGAGCGCTTCGTCGAGGAGTCGCGGCTGGCCGGGGCGATGAACCACGCCAACGTCGTCACCGTGCACGAGTTCTTCGAAGACGCCTCGGTGCCATACATCGCGATGGAGTACCTACCCCACGGATCTCTGCGCCAGTACGTCGGCCGCCTGTCGACGGCTCAGATCGCCGGGGTGCTCGAAAGCGTCCTGGCCGGGCTGGCCCACGGCGAGGCTCACGGCATCGTGCACCGGGATCTCAAGCCGGAGAACCTGCTCGTCGCGGTCGACGGACGGGTCAAGATCGCTGACTTCGGCGTAGCCCGCGCGTACAGCAAGGCCGCCACGCGGGCGGTGGTGACGGTTGCCGGCACCACCATCGGCACACCGGCGTACATGTCGCCCCAGCAGGCGCTCGGCAGCGATCTCACGCCGGCCACCGACCTGTACTCCCTCGGCGTGGTGGCCTGGGAGCTCTTCGCCGGTCAGGTGCCGTTCGAGGAGACCGACACCCCGGTAGCGGTTCTGTACCGGCACGTGCACGAGCCGATCCCGTCGGTCCGGACGGTGGCGCCCGACGTCGATCCCGGGATCGCTGCCTGGCTGGACAAGATGCTGGCCAAACGGCCCGAGGACCGATTCCAGGGGGCCGACGAGGCCTGGGTGGAGCTCGAGGACGCTGTGCTCGAGCTGCTGGGCCCGCGGTGGCGGCGCAAGGCGCGTCTGACGGTGGACGACGCGGCGCCGCGCGACCACCGCACGCTGACCCCGGCCGCGTTCGATTCCATCCCGGTTGACAGCCCGTCAGCGGAGCCGGTGCCGGCCCTGGGCGCGGTGGGGGCGGTTCCCGAGACGATCAGCGGCCCGGCGGCGCTGTCGACGACGCCACCTCCCACGATGGCTCCGGCGAAGCGGCGCCAGCGCAGCAACACGACGATGTTTCGCATCGCGCGCCGCCACCGCGACGTCGACGAGGACGAGGGGCTCGCCGGGCCGGACACGATGCGCCGGCGCCTGGTGGCCCTGGCGATCGTCGTGGCGATGGCGGTGGCCGCGGTGGCGGGCGTGCTCCTGGCCCAGCCCGGCAGCACGCACCACGGCCCGACCAAGGCCCAACTCGCCGCCGCCCGCCGCCAGCAGGCCCAGGCGCGCGCCAAGGCGGCCGAGACGGCGGCCGCCGACAAGCAGCTGGCGACGATCGTGACGGCCCTGGGGGTGTCACGGAACCGCGGCCTGACGGAGCTGCTCAACGACAAGCAGCCCGCCCAACAGACGCGTGCCGCGGCCGGGATCGAGAAGGCCTACGTCACGGCCGACGGCGCGGTGGCGGCACTCCACGGCAAGACCCCCGCGGCCGGGCCGCTGGCGGCGACGCTGAAGAGCGCCGCCGGGGACTACGCCCGGTTGGTCTCCGCCGGCCGGGCCAACAGCCAGCGCGGCTGGACCCGCGCCCAGAAGGCGATCAAGGCCGACGAGAAGACGCTCCGGCGCGAGGTGGCCAAGCTCTGACACCGGGCGTGCCGGGTATGGCGGAGTCCATACCCTCGGCCACTTCCGAGCTGGAATCCCGCCACTGATACTGACGATGCACCGTGTGGCACGGCGCAATCGGCAATCACAGCTCGGAGGGTTTTCCATGAGTCTCATCAAGGTCACTTCGGAGGAGCTGCACACGCTGTCCTCCAACGTCATGAGCGGTTCCAACAGCATTCAGGACCAGCTGAGCCGCATGCAGAGCGAGGTGCTCGGTGTCGTCGGCGGCGAATGGCAGGGGTCGGCGTCGGGTCAGTTCCACGCGCTGTGGGATGAGTGGCAGCGGTCGGCCGCCGGTCTCAAGGACGCGCTCGACGGCATCTCCCGCTTGCTCAACTCGGCCGGCACCCAGTACCAGCAGACCGAGGACGGGATCCGCGCCTCGATGGGCTGAGAGACCCAGATCCTTCCGATCCAGGAGTAGACAGGGATGACGACGTTCACGGTCGATCCGGCCACCCTGCAGGAGCTCTCCTGCACCCTGACCGGCATCCACTCCGACATGCAGTCGATGAACGGGGTGGCGTCGGGGTACGAGGGGCTCCTCGGCGGCAGCGATCTGGAAGGCGAGGTCGAGCATTTCTGCAGCCACTGGGGCTACGGCATCGGCAAGCTGGCAGATCACATGAGCCAGGTGGTGCAGCGGCTCGATGCCGCGGCCGCCGGCTACGGCAAGTCCGAGCAGGCCATCGTGAGCGCCTGCAAGGAAGGTGAGTGACATGGGCGATCCGCTGTCAGACCCCCGCGCCCAACATCTGCTGTCCGCTCAGACGGGTGAGATCGGCACCCTGGCCAACGCGTTTCATCAGGTGCCTCACCAGGCGCAGACGGCGGCCGCCGGGCTGCGCGGCGCTCAGAACGACGCGACCTGGACCGGCGGCGCGGCCGACGCGTTCCGGTCCCAGGTGGGCAAGCTTCCGGGCGATCTCGACAAGGTCCAGCAGTCCTACGGCGAGGTGGCGACGGCGCTGGACGGCTACGAGAGCCAGCTTGGCCCGATCCAGACCCAGTTCCGGTCGCTCGTCACCCAGCTTCACGACGCGCAATCAAGCCTCGGCACCGCGCAGGGACAGCAGTCGGCGGCCAAAGCCAACCTGTCAACGGTTACCACCGCGCCCCACGCCACCTCCACCACGCCGGCGGTGGTCAACGCCCACAGCGCGCTCCAGACCGCCAACGGAACGGTCGGGCGCCTCCAGGACCAGGTCTCAGGACTCCAGAGCCAGGGCTTTCGCCTGCTCGACGAGTTCGACACGATCCGCGGGCACGCCCGCTCCACCGTGTCCAGCGCGGCCGGGATCGCCCCGTCGCAGAGCTGGCTGGCGGGTGCCCTGAGCGACATCGGCAACTTCGTGGAGGGGATCGGCAAGGGGATCGGCAAGAGCGTGTGGGATCTCGTGTCCGGGAAGGCGATCATCAACTTCGTCGAGCATCCCAGCTGGGCCACGTTCGGCGAGCTGGCCAAGGACGTCGCGGTCACCGCCAGCCTCGTCGCGATGGTCGCAGCGCCGTTCGCCGCCCCGGAGCTGGCGGAGGCCGACGCCGCGGCCGTCGGCACGGACGCGGCCGCGGAAGCCGGCGCCGAGGGCGCGGCCGGTGCTGCCGGGGAGGGCGCGGCCGGTGCCACCGGGGAGAGCGCCAGCACGTTCGCCACCGGCGCCCGCGTGGTCAGCAACGGCGCCAACCAGGTGTCCACCGGCGCCGGCCTGGCATCCTCGTACTCGGACGCCGAGCAGGGGAAGTGGGGAGCTGCGGCGGTCGATCTCGCGTTCACCGCCGGTCCCAACCTCGGTCACGTGCCGACCGGCCTGGGGGACGTCAGCAGCTTCGGCGACCAGTTCAGCAACATCCTCCACGTCGGCGAGCACCAGGCCGAGGCGAGCGCCACCGCAGCCTCCCAGCTGCGCGACTACCAGGGCTGGTCGGGCATCGGCCTCAACCCCGCAGCGGCACGTTCGCTGGCGTTTGATGACGGCGTCGTGCCCAAGTCACTGGCTGGGACGAATCTGGACGCTCCGAGCACGCTCCGCAGCGCGGTCGCGCAGGCCAACAAGGCCGCCGGCACGGCGATGCACATCGGCCGGCCAGTGGCCATCGGTTTCGATAACGTGGTCGGCGATCCGTCTCAGGAGGCGATCAAGCAACACCTGAGCCCGGAGCCGTCATGCGGATGATCCCTTGACCCGATGAGCTTTCTCGCGCGCCGCCGCGCTGATCGCGTCTATCGAAAGGGCGGCTGGGGGCCGCAGCTGACCTGGCCGGTTCCGCGAGCCGATGGCGCGCCGCTGGTCTTCCAGATGCGGCTGCCGGCCAAGGTGCAGCTGATCGATGTCGACAAGCTGGCCGAGAGCGCTGAGGAAGCCCCGGAGTTCGTGACCGAAGGGCGCACCGCGCTGGCCCGCGGCGCCGAGGCCCTCGGCGCGATCGTCGTCGGAGCGCTCTGCGGCACCGCGGACGACGGCGAGCGCGAGGTACTGGGGACCGTCACGGTGGCGCTCGCCGGCGTGACCGGTCCGCCTGACCTGAACGAGGGCGTCGAGGTGGACGGCAACCGACGGACGCATACGACTGTCATCAAGCTGTCGGACAGGGCAACGGAGATCAAGCGCCTGATCGCCGAGACCGTGCCCGATCGGGCCGAGCCGGTGCCGATGCTGATGATGCAGTACCTGATCGAGACGCGCTACGGGGCGCTGACGATGTCGTTCTCCACCGCCAACACCGACATGTTCGGCGAGTTCGGCCGCTCGATGTTCCTGAAGATCACCGAGACCGGCTTCATCGGTGAGAAGCCGGCGCCGTACTGACCTCCGGCAGCGCCACCTGCACCAGCTCAAAACCACCGGGATCGACCCGGTAGCCGCATCCCGGACGCACCGGCGGCAACGGCCGCCGGGGCAGCGTCGCCCCCAAAAGGGGACCGTCGACCGTCACGTCGGGCTGCAGCAGCAACCCGGTGCGCGACCGGCGCGCGCCGACGCTCCAATGGCCCAAGGACTTGAGCGCGTCGGTGCGACCGGCGACGACGGCGTGCAACGTGGGGAGGGACGCCGAGAACAGGTCACTGAGCGTGCGCGTCGGGTCGTCGAGGACATCGGCGTCATCGATCAGCAGCAGTTGCCGCCGATCCGACGCCCGCAGATCGGAGACGAGCTCGGGCAACTGATCCGTGGAGGTGAGGACGCGGGCGAGCGCACCGCACTCGCGCAGGTCCGAGCGCCGCGTCGCCACGCCGATCAGCTCGATCTCGGGGTACAGCCGGCTCACGACCTCGGCGACGACCAGCAGGCTCGTCGTCCGGCCGGTCCGCGCCGGCCCGGCGATCAGCGCGTGATCGCCCTCGTACAGCTCGAAGCCCGCCGGCTCCAGACTCTCGTCGCCGATCCCGATCGGGACGAACAGCGCGTCGCGCTCGGACCGACCGGCGCCGAGCAGGGCGTCGAGCCCGACGCTCTCGGGCAGTACGCCCACCGGTGGCGGGCCGCCGGCGGGGTGGGCGGCCTCGGCGTACGTCCCGGCCCGCGCGGCGGTCTCGGCGCCGAGCGCCTGAGGCGCCCGGGCCACCTGGATCACCTGCCCGGAGCCGCCGACGACGGCGCGGCCGGGGACGAACTGCGGAATCGCGCGTCGCATGACCCCGAACTGGGCGTAGTCGGCGACGTCGGCGAGCCGGAACGCCAGCCGCTGCTGGGCGAGCGAGGCGAGCGCGGTGGGGACCGCGCCGAGGCGATCGGCGCTGATCACGGTGTGGATGCCGAGCTCCGGACCGTCGGCCCAGACCCGGGCCAGCGCCTCGCGCAGCGCGTCACCGCCGAGGTCCCCATGCTCGGCGGCGAAGCCGGCGTAGCCGTCGAGCAGCACCACCACGCGGGGGGCGCCGGCGCGGACGGCCGGGTCCATGCCACGGCGATGACCGAGCTCCCCGCGGAGGCGGTAGAGCAGGCGCCGCTGACGCTCGTGCTCGGCAGCGCCGATCACCGCTCCGACGTGCGGCAGCTGCGCCAGCGCCCCGAGCTCCCCGGCGCCGAAGTCCAGCACATAGATGTGCGTCTGCGCCGAATCGGTCATGTCGGCCAGCGACATCGCCAGCGTGGCCAGCGTCGTGGTGGTGCCGCTGCCGCCGATCCCGTAGAGCAGCAGGTTGCCGGCATTGAGGTTCCATCCGACGGGATACTGAGCTTGGGACTCGGCGTCGTCGGCCAGCGCAAAGGCGACGACGAGCCCCTGCTCACCGGCCAGCGGACGCGGCGGGCCCAGCGCCAGGAGTGAATCGACGGGCACCTGACCGGGCAGCGGCGGCAGCCACGGCCGTCGCGGCGACGGCTCGCCGGCAAACGCCTCGGTGGCCGCGGACACCAGCCGCCGGAGATCGGACGTCGCAGCGTCGGGCTCCGGCTCGGCGGCCGCGTCACGGTCATCGAGCAGGCCGAACGGGGCCATCGCCACCGCCGCCGCCGCGCCGCCCGCGGTGATGGCGGTCACCAGCGCGGTCTGCACCGGGACCAGCTCCGAGGGGCCGAGGCGAACCTGCGCCCGGCCGGGCTGGTGACGCGGAATCTTGGCGGCGGCCGGCGAGTCGATGACGTCAACCGAGTCCTGGGGCGTCTGCACCCGCAGGCACACCCGGAGGTTGGTGTTGGCGCGGATGTTCTCGTTGACGGCGCCAGAGGGACGCTGGGTGGCCAGCAGCAGATGCACCCCGAGGCTGCGACCGCGCTGGGCGATGCCGACGAGCGACGGGACGAAATCAGGCAGCTCGGCGGCGAGGGTGGCGAACTCGTCGATCACGACCAGCAGCCGCGGCAACGGACTCAGACGCGCCAGGCCCGCCGGGTCCGCACCCCGCCGGTCGGCGACGAGCCGGTCGTACTCCATCAGGTCCGAGACGCGGTGCTCGCGCAGGACCCGCTCGCGGTAGCGCAGCTCGGCCTCGAGGCTGCTCAGGGCTCGCTCGCCGAGTTGCTCATCGAGGTCGGTCACCATCCCCACGGTGTGCGGCAGCTCGGCGCATTCCCCGAACGCGCTGCCTCCCTTGTAATCGATGAGGACGAAGTTGACCCGCGTCGGCGAGTACTGGGCGGCGAGCGCGGCGACCAGGCTTCGCAGCAGCTCGCTCTTACCGGCGCCGGTGGTGCCGGCGACGAGGCCGTGCGGTCCATCGGCGACCAGGTCGACGTCGAGCGGCCCGTTCTCGGACAGCGCGAACCTGGTCACCAGGCTCGTGTCGCCCGCCGAGGATCGCCACCGGTCCGCCAGCAGCTCGCGGTCCGGCTCGAGGATCCCGAGCAGCGACAGCAGGCTCACGTAATCGGGGAGGGCACCGCCGAGCAACTGCAGATCGGAGTCCTCGAAGCGCGCGAGCGCCAGCGCACACTGGCGCGCGGTCGCCGCCGACATCCCACCGACCAGCAGCGGGTCGATCCGCTGACCGAGCTGGGGGCGCAGGAGCCGCGCCTCCCCGGCCTCGTCGGCCAGCTCGACGACCGTCGTGCACGCCGCCGGCAGCCGTTCGCTGGATCGGGCCAGGACGATGCCGCTCACCTTCCGCCCGGCGCGCAGGAGCGCCCGGCCGGCCGCCCCCCGCCCCTCGATCAGCCCGGGGCTGTCGAGGACCGCCAGGACGGTGCGCGGATCGTCCTCGTCGCGTTCGGACAGCTCGCCGGCCAGCGCCGCGCCGGCCGACGTGCCCACCGCGAGCTGGCGGCCCGTACCGCCGGCATCGCGAGTATGGGGCAGCCACTTGAGCCAGTCCCATTCGTCGTGCGCCGCCGGCTCGGTGAACGCGGCGATCGTCAGGTCGGCCGGCCCGTGCAGGACGGCGGCCTGGCAGATCAGCGCCCGCGCCAAGCTGAGCGCCTGGTCGCGCTCGCCGACGATCCCGACCACGCCGCCGTCGGCCAGCTCCACCGCCACCGGCGCGAGCTGCAGCCACCCGTGCTCGGCGAGCGCCACCTCGGCATCGCCCGCCGGCGCGTGATGCGCGGCCAGCGGTGGGCGGAACGGGACTTCGCCGAAGCCGGCCGACAGATTCAGGAAGTCGTCATCCTCGGGCCGGCGCTCCCAGAGGCGCGGATCCGGCGCCGTGGCCCAGCGGCTGATCTCGGCCAGATCGGGGAACGCGGCGCGCCGGCGCTCCAGCTCAGCGCCTTGACGCTCGGCCACCTGGCGGCGAAACGCCTGCAGCTTCCGGTCGTATTCGCGCCGATCGCCCCGGGAGCTCTGGCTGGCCTGGCGGCGCTGCTCCAGCCAGCTGCCGACCACCATGATCGGGCTGAGCAGCATGAACAGCGCGAACAGGATGTTCTTGAGCAGGACCACCATCACCGCGCCGAGGATCAGCGGGCCGACGGCCGAGGCGAAGCTGAAGCGGGGCCGGGATACGTCGCCCGGCTCCTCGGGCGCGGTCAGCGCGGCGTCGGACGAGCCCGAGCGCGAGCGCGGCGGCCGGTTGAATGCGATCGTGCCGGCAAGGTTGGCCTGCCGGACGGGATCGACGGGCAGCCCGGCCACCCGGGGGGCGATGCTGAACGCGACGTCGCCGGCCTCGAACACCATGCCGGGCGCGACTTCGGCCGGGTCTCGGATCCGCCGGCCCTCGACCCAGGTGCCGTTGACCGACTCGAGATCTGAGACGGTGGCCCGCAGGCCCCCCGGGCTCGCCACCACCTTGAGATGGCGGCGCGAGACGCCGTCGTCGCCGAGCGACAGGTCGCAATCGGCGTCGCGGCCGACGACAATGCCCGCCGGCGTCAGCCCCAGGCGGCGCCCGGCGTCAAAGCCGGCGATCACCCGCAGCTCGAGCAGGGTGGTGGACGGCTCACGATCGGCGGGTGGCGCGTCGGCCGGCTCGATCCGCGCACCCTCGTAAAGCCCGATCTCCGACAGGGCCAGGTCCACGTGGCAGAAGCGCCCATCGAGCACGATGCCGCGCGCCTGCGCGCCATCCGGCAGCGCGTCGAGCAGGTCACCGACGGTCGCATCCTCACGCCCGAGCCGCAGCTCGACGTCTTGCGCTTCGCCGCTGTGATTGTGAAGAACGACTCGCATCGGGGGGTCGCCCAGGGTACCGACGCCACGGAGGAGCGGGATCGGATACCCGGGTATTGCCCGCTCCATACCCGGGGCCACTTTCCCCATCTCACCCGCCGCCCGATACTGGCGGCAGATGTCCACATTCCTCGTCGATTCGCGGACCCTGCTGGCCGTGCGAGACACACTCGGCCGCCTCCACGATCAGCTGCTGGGAATGCACAACGTGATCTGGAGCTACTGGGGCGTGCTCGGCGGCCGAGAGCTCGAGGGTGAGCTCGAGCACTTCTGCGGCACCTGGCACTACGGGGTCACGCAGCTCGCCGGCGAGATCACCAACCAGATGTCACGCCTGGTGGGCGCGGCGGCCGCCTACGAACGAATCGAGCAGCGGATCACCGCAGGGGGCAGGAGTCATGGCGGGTCCGGGACGACGGTGATCGGCGGCGGGCCGATCCGCACGACCTCCAGCTCGGGCCCGGGCTCCGGCACCACCGTGATCGACGAGAAGATCGCCGAGCCCAAGCGCAGCGGCGAGCCGGAGGTCCCGGCAACCCTGCGCATGAGGTGAGGCCCTCCTTTACACTCAAATTCGTTTGAGCAGGCATGACATGGCATCGACGACGAGGGCGCAACTCGGATTGGTGGCGCTGGTGGCGACGCTGGTGACGATCCTGCTCGCCGCGCCGGGCGCGCGGGCCGGCGACTGGATGCAGGTGAGCTGTGTCAACCCGAGTGGCACGGCCGCGGGCAGCGAGGGCTGGACGAGCTTCACGCAGGGCGCGATCGGCCCCGGTGACGGCAATGACACGCAGTGCGCCCCGGGCACACCGCTGACGGCCGAGCTCGGCACCCAGTCGTCACCCGCCAACGGCGCGAGCGAGACGCTCCAGTACGCCCCGCCTGCGGGCTCGACGCTCATCGGCGGCAGCCTCCAGGCCATGACGATCGCGTATGGCGGCCACCCGGAGACCGCGACCGCCCAGGCGGATGTGCTCGAGCCCCAGGACACGATCGACCAGGGCGATGCGGTGCTCCTGTGCGTCAACGGACAGGGGTGTGGGAGCAGCAGCACGTCGAACGACGCGTACTCCGGGACGATCGAGCTTCCGTCAGGCCGTGGGGGCGACCTGTTCGTCACGGCGATCTGCACCGCGCTGGACAACACCGACTGCGACACCCAGCAGGGCGGCAGCGACCCCTACTGGTCGATCGCCGAGATCACCTCCGCGGATCTGCTGCTGAGCAGCCCCGCCACGCCGGCCGGCACGGGCTTCGGCGGAAGCATCCTCCAGCCCAACGCGAACGGTACGGCCCATCTCGTGTTCACCGCGACCGACGCCGACGGGCCGGGCGTGTACAGCGTCAGGGTTGCGGTCGACGGCCAGACGGTCTTCAGTGGGACCCCGAGCGTCAATGGCGGGACGTGCGCCCCGACGGGGGCCGACGCCGCAGCGAACGCGCTGATGTTCGACTCCTCGCAACCGTGCCCGGTGTCGACCGGAATCGACATCCCGATCGACACCGCCGGCCTCGCCGACGGCTCGCACCAGCTCGTGGCCACGGTCACCGATGCCGCGCAGAACACCGCGACGGTGCTCGATCAGACGATCACCACCTCCAATCCCCAGGCGACCCCGGTGCCGGCGCCGACCGCCCGACCGACCGTGCGCGCCGAGTTCCGGATCAGCTGGCGCTGGCGAGGTCGCACGACCGTGCTGCGGGCGATCACCGTGCGCCATCTCCCCCGCAACGCGACCCTGTCGGTCACCTGCCGCGGGCGGGGCTGCCCGAAACTGAGGCTGCGACGCGCCCGCGCCAAGCGCGCGAGTCGGCTGCTACGCGAG
>Ga0182024_10018159_pt1 | contig 13124 bp, 10 predicted proteins | sample P32metaG_FD_120480 | JGI IMG/M metagenome (GOLD analysis project Ga0182024, IMG submission 120480) | Permafrost microbial communities from Stordalen Mire, Sweden - P3-2 metaG (Illumina Assembly) | ecosystem: Environmental > Terrestrial > Soil > Wetlands > Permafrost | place: Sweden: Stordalen...
ATGTTCTCTGTCTGATCCGTCGATCCGTCAGAGACCACGATGATCTGGCATCGATCCGTGGGGTAGTCAAGTCCCATCAAGTTCTGCAGCTTCGTCTCCAGAACCTGCTGCTCGTTGCGCACCACCAAGGCAATCGACAGCAACGGAGTGGACGAGCCGCGCTGAACCGGCCGTGAACGCCAAAGCATCCGCACGCGCAACCAGCAGGCATACCCCAAATAGGTATAGACGATGAGCCCTGCCGCCAGCCAGAACAAGTACTTCATGCCACTTCTTCCGTTTTTCGCGCCCCGATAGGCGCTGCGCCGATCTGTTTTGTTCTGACGCCACGTTTGTCCGCGCCGCCGCTCCCGGCCGTCATTTCGCGCCCCGCCCCAGCAACACGATCTTGATGGTTTGGAAGACGATCCAGAAGTCCAGCCCGACCGAAGCGTTCTTGATATAGAACAAGTCGTATTGCAGTTTTTCGCGCGCGTCCTCCAATGTATTTCCGTACTTGTATTGCACTTGGGCCCAGCCCGTGATTCCCGGCCGCACCGTGTGGCGGACCCCATAAAAGGGGATCTCTTCGGTCAGCATTTTTACGAACTCCGGCCGCTCCGGCCGGGGACCCACAAAATGCATGTCGCCTTTCAAAACGCACCAAAGCTGTGGAATCTCGTCGAGACGGGAGGTGCGCAGAAATTTCCCGACGCGCGTGATGCGGGGATCGTTATCAGTTGCCCACGTCGCACCCGTATCGGCCTCCGCGTCCTGTCGCATAGTGCGGAATTTATAGCAGAGGAAGGTTTTGCCTCCTCTGCCCACGCGTTCCTGGCGATAGAGAACTTGCCCTGGAGAGCCGAACTTTATGGCTATGGCAATAAACGGCAGCAGCGGCAGCGAAGATATCAGTCCGACGAGCGCCACCGAAAAGTTCAACGCACGACGCACGAGCCGGAAGAACGTGCTGAAGCGGAACCCGTCGGCGAATATCAGCCAGCTCGGATTCAAATTCTCTACTTCGATTCTTCCGTTAATTCTTTCCAGCCACGAGGTTGCTTCCTCGACCTTCACTCCGTCTAGCCGCAGGTTCAGCAACTCGTCCACGGGAAGCGTGCCGCGCCGATCCGGCATCGCCACGATGACTCGGTGCACTCCGCTCTTCCGCACCAGATCCAACAGGTGGGTACCCACCGACTCGCGAGTCACTTCTCCCTCAAGGTCCCCCGTCCATCCCACCACTTCAATGCCGAGTTCAGAGCGTTGCCGCAGCCCGTTCAGAAGCCGTTGGGCCCGATCTCCCGTCCCCAGCACATAGACCCGCTCGCGAAAATACTTCTGCTGCACCAGCCAGGAGTAGACCCCACGCCAGCCCAGAAGCGCAAAAGTCAGAATGACGAGACCCACCAGCGCGGAGTCTCGAGGCAGAAAATCACGACCCGGCAGGAAAACGTGGTATGCGTAACCCACACCAGACAAAGCCAGCGCCACGAAGCCCAGCACCAACAAGAGACGGAAGATTTGATCCCACCTGGCGCCGAGGCTGGAAGAATCGTAGAGGTCCAGGCCGTGGGAGATGAGCAGCACAATCGCGGTCACTGCCAGGATCTTGAAGAATCCGCCCTCGATGAACAGTTCGTTATTGAGTTGCAGCAGCCAGTCTTCCCGGCTTCGTACCATTGTTCCCAATACAAACGAAGCCCAGACGATCAGTGTTTCGACCGTCAACAGCACCAGGGTTCGCGCCGGGTAATAGACTTTGAAAAGCCGGATCAATTCTGACTTCTCCTAGGACTTGGCCGGGGTTGGGGTCTTGTAGGACTCGTAGTAATAGCGCGCGTAAGGCGCTGCCTCCTCACTCGTCCCGTTCAGTACAACGCCCACCAGCACCTGATCGGGAAACTCCTGTCGAGCCTTGCGGGCGATGTCGGAAGGGGTCGAATTCGAGCGCACCACCAGCAGCACTCCATCGCAAGCCTTCGCCAGCAGACTGGCATCGGAAACCGGGATGGCGGGCGGCGAATCGATGATGATCCAGTCAAACAGCGGCTCTACCCGCTGCAACAGAATCTTCAACCGTCCGTTGCCCACCAGTTCTGCCGGATCTTCGATGCCGGTACCACTTGGAATGAAGAAAAGATTTTCCATCGGTCCACGCTGCATGATGGAAAACTCATCATTTTTGCCCTGCAGGTATTCCGAGAGACCGGGCCCGGCCGCCGTTCCCAACGAGAGATGCAACCGCGGTCCGCGCAAATCGCCATCGATCAGCAAGGCTCTCCGGCCGTGCTGCCGCACGATAACCTGGGCCAGGTTTGCGGATGTGAATGTCTTGCCCTCCTTGGGCAGGGCGCTCGTCACGAGCAAAGTCTTGAGCGTCATCTTCTCCCGCATGTGGTACAGCCGCGAACGCAGAGTGCGAAACTCCTCGGTGCCGCGCATGCTGTCGTCGTCGTTCATAAACAACATGGTCGACAAGTCTGGTTTCCAGTCCCTCTGCGGGCATCGGGCCAGCAGAGTATCGATGCTGAACGGGCTGGCGAAAGCGGGCATTCCCACACGCGCCGTCGACGGGGCTGCAGGCGCCGGATCGGCCGGGGTCTCAGTGAACACCGGAGGATCCGCCACCGGAGCCGTCGCGAAGCTGGGCTGCACCGCCCCTCCCTGGGTCGCTGCCCGCTCCTGTTCGGCTTTCTTCAACGCTTCATGAATTCGGCTCATAGTTTCCTTTCGTCGGGGAGGTCCTTTTCTTCCTGCTTCAAGCGATCGGCCAGCGTGGCCAGCGACCGCAGCGCATCCACCAAATCAAATTTTTCTGCCGTCGGGCTTGACGGGGGCACCGTGAGGGCACCGGACGTCGTGTTGTCCCCCAGATCGAAGTCCCGCGCCACTCCGTCCACGACATTCGGCCCAATGATCTTCTGCTGATCGACAAACGCGCTTACCAGGCAATGCTCGCACAGCAGATTAATCACGCGAGGAATGCCCGACGCGTAGCGGTGGATCGACACCAGCGCCTCGGGTTCAAAAATCTGCTGCCCATTCGACCCGGCGATGCGCAGCCGCTGCTGCACGTACGCTTTGGTCTCGTCGAGGGTCAGGGCATGCGTCTTGGCCCGCAGAGTCAGGCGCTGCCGTAATTGCCGCAATTGCGGCTGCTTCAATTTCTGTTCCAGTTCCGGCTGTCCCACCAGGACGATCTGCAGCAGCTTCTCCGTGAACGTCTCCAGGTTGGTCAGCATGCGGATCTCTTCCAGCACTTCGTCCGACAGGTTTTGCGCCTCATCGACAATGAGCACCGCCGTCTCCCCTGCCCGGTAGCGATCCAGCAGCCAGTTGTACAGACGTAGCAGGATCTGGCTCTTGGCCTTCGAATCACATGGGATACCGAAATCGGCCATCATGTAATCCAGAAACTGCGGCGTGTTCAGGCGCGAGTTGAAGATGAATGCCGTCGCCACCTGCTGCAGACGCAGCCACTCCAGCAATTTGTTGATCAGCGTCGTTTTGCCTGTGCCCACTTCCCCGGTCAGCAGAACAAAACCTTTGCGGCTCTGGATTCCATAGGTCAGGCAAGCCAGCGCCTCCTCCGTATGCCGCGTCAGAAACAGATAACGCGGGTCCGGATTCACGTTGAACGGGTTCGCCCGTAGTCCGTAGAACTCTTTGTACATAGGTGTCCCTAGAACTGCTTCGCTTAAACTCCGACCGTTTCCTTGCTCTTGGGTTCTTCCGGATTCTTGTTGCGATTCCAGAATTTGAGCTTGCTGTTGTTCTCGGGTGCCGTCGCCACACCCACCCATGGCACCGAAACCAGCATAGGCAACTGCAAAGCCGCCTCAGCGTCGGCCTCGGTGCGGATGGAGTTATCCCGCAACTCCAGCCACATGGCTATTCCGCCACCCAGTGCCAGCCCAGCGGCCAGTCCGCCGGCCGCAAACAGCAACCGGTTGGGGAAACTTGGCGAGTCCGGCACGTCGGCCGGGTTCAGGACAAACATCCGCTCCCCTTCCGACTGATTGGTCATTTTGACGGTAAGATCGGCCGTGCTCTTTTTGGCCAGCAAATCCGAATATGACTTCTGAGCATTGTCATAGTCGCGCGTAAGCCCCTTGTACTGTTCCTCCACGGCTGGGCTCAGCGACACCTTGCCCTGGTACGCGGCGATTTCACGCTGGAGTCTCTTCTGATCGGCCGTGGCCGCCGTGATCAGGGCTCCATACTGATGGACCTGCATCCGCAACTGGCGAATCTCAGGCGGCTCCGTCGCCGAAGCCTTATCAGCACTGGTGTCCGCAGCATCGGAGGATGCTTTGTTGATCTCTGCCAGTTTCTTCTTTACTTCCGATATGTCCGCCTTCGTCTTAATCATATCGGGATGGTCTTCGGTATAGCGTGCCTGGAGACTGAGAAGTTGCGATTGCAGGTCGGATAACTGTTTTTCCAGCGTCTGCGGATTGGTCGAGGATTGCGTCGATTTCCACGTTGCCAACTGCTGGGCCAGTAACGACTCGGTATATGCCTTGTCTTGCTGCGCCCGGTTTAGCGTCTGGGTGTTCGACTCCAATTGCGAGTTTAGGCCCATCAGGATCTTCAGGTTGTTCTCCTCGTCTCCCGGAAGCTGCCCTACATATTGTTTCTTGAATTCCGCCAGCTTGGAATCCAGTTGGTCGAGATGCTGCTTCGCGTCTTCCAGTCCCTTGCTGAGTACATCGCTCGTGCCGGTCGCTGCAGCTTGCATGGACTTCATATTCTCGTTTACCAGCAAGTTGGTCAGTTCATCGCAAATCTGTTTCGCGTCGCGCGGTCTTGAAGTGGTGTATTTCACATAGAAGCCCGGCACCTCCGTGCTCTGCCCGCCCTTCTTCTTGCCAGACGCCTGCGACAGATCCGTCACCACCGGCTCCACCGTCATGTTCAGACGAATATCGTCGATGATCTCGCCCACTTCCTGGCTATTCTTGCCCGGGAAAACCCGATCCACCACCGGCTGCAGATTGGTCTGGCTCATCACCTGCTGTTGCAGGGTCGCCATGCGAGCGGCCAGGTCCTCGGAGACCACCGGCTGCACCATGCTCTCCGGCACTTTCTGCCCTTCCACCAGGATCAACGACTGCGAGGTGTACTTCGGGGTGAAGGCGAACGAAACCAGAAATCCCACCAGCGGCGCCACCAGGGCGGGAATCAGGATCACCTTCGCCCGTCGGCGCAACATCGACAGGTAATCGTCCATCGTTAATTCGCGATTCTGAATCATGCTCGTATTCCTTCTGGCCCCGTCGCTTTGTACGAGGCCCTGAAATCAGTCGATTCGGATCGGCCGGGGAGTCCAATCCAATCCAAACGTCAAAACGCTCCGGTTCGAGATGCGGTTGCAGGCCGAAAGCACTCCGCAGTACGAATGATCAAAAGCCAGCACATTGAACTGGTAGCTCGCATAACCGTGGAAGTCTCGTCCAAACGCACGGTGCACGCCAGCGCCCGCAAACCAGGAGCTGTAAACAATCGCATCGTTGGCCGGACAGGTGCTTCCAGACGACTGAGAGTTATTGCACTGAGTCAATTGCTGCAGTGAGAGCGGTTGGACCCGCGAGTTGTGTGAATATCCGATATCGGTAAAGGCGCTCCACACCCTTGACAGCGGGCGGGTTGCATCCATGCGCACAATATCGCTCTCCGCGCCTGCAAACAGTCCCGAACCGCTCGTAATGAAGCGCTGGTACGTCAGATCCAGCAATGTTCTCGTCAACTTATAGCGCAAACGAGCCTGCGCCGCGACCCCGACCTTTGAGTTCTTAATGACTGTGGGAATCAGGGTATCCCCCGCTGCTAAGCAGAAGAAAGCCGGAACTGAAGGATCGCTGCACGCTGCGCTTTGCGTGTCGATCGCGGTAAATTGCGGTCCAGCCCCGAGGAGTAAATCCATCCGCCCCGAAATCCGGTGCCCGTACATTCCCTGGATGATGTTGGAATGAAATGCGGTTCCCAGCACTGAAAAGTCGAACGCCTGATACCCGTAAACCAGCGCGATCTGTGTATGCGACGTCAATATGCGGTTGTAGCCCACCTGCGCCGAGGTCTGCGAACTGCCAATGAAAGAAGTTCCCGTCTGCTCGTCGGGTCCGTAAAAATGGGTGAAGGCGTACCCGCCGGCAACCGTGACCGCCGATTTCGGTGTAAGGTTCTCGGAGATATCCGCCACGCTGACGTTCAGAATGCGAGGTGCGAGTCCCAGCGTCCCCAGAGCTGCACCGCTCGAGAAGAGGCCAAAGGCTGTAGTGCCCAGGGACGCGATCCCCTCCGAACCCAAGGACCCATACGACGCGCCGAAGTTTCCTTCCGGCAGGTAGCTGAAGCTGTCGCGGAGCGACAATTGTCCCCGCTTCCAGGTAATCTTCTGATCGACATCCGCTTGTTGCAGCGATTTCAGGCCGACTCCCGGTTCGCTGTAATATCCGACCCCACCCATGTAATCGAGGGCCAGGTCGTAGTGACTCCATAAGCGTTGCAGGGTTACGCTTCCCAAGCCACGGGTGACGGAGGAGACCCCGCTACCTCCGATCAGGTTGGCGGCATTCCAGTTTGCCGACTCGCTGAACGTCGCGCCCGGTTGGATATAACTCAACGGCGCCGCGTGCGGCTCAAGAGACGGCAGGTCTAATCCTGACAGCGGCGGATTCTCGCTGATCGGAGGCGGCGCATTGTCCTGACCATAGGCCGGGATAGGCTCCTGCTGGCCGCTCTGCGGAACCGGCTCGGTCGACGCAGGTGGCGTCGAAGTGTCTTGGGCCCACGCGCCACTCAGCGCGAAGGCCAACATGCTCAGGGTCAAGATGCTCTGCAGTTTGCTCATCGCGTTCCTTACGGGACCACCACCGTATCGCCAGGTTTTAAAACGATATTCTGTTCTGGACGATTCCCTTTGACGACTTCCTTGTAATTGAACGGAAGCTTCTCCTGCTTTCCGTTCTCTGTCCGCAGCACGTAAATCGCCTTGAGATTGGCGAATTGCGTGAAGCCGGCCTCAGCCAGCGCTTGCAACATGGTCATATGTGGCAGCAGCGCCATGGGTCCCGTGTGTGTGACCTCTCCCGTCACAAAAATCCGCCGGCTGTTCATCGCCGTCACCACCACGGTCACCCGCGGATCGGCAATATATTTCTTCAGCTTCTCTGTAATCGAATCTTTCAATTCCAATGGGGTCAATCCAGCGGCCATCACGTCGTTCAACAGCGGCATCGAGATCTTGCCATCGGGACGCACCGGCAGAGTCTCGGAAAGATCCGGTTCCTTCCACACCGAAATGTGCAGCGTGTCGTCGGCTCCAATGACATAGTCGGACGGAGTTGCAGCGGCTGCATCCGCTGCCTTGTCCGTCTTGGATTCCTCGCTCTTAGTGACGTCGGCGGTCTGTGCCAGTATGGATGCCGCCAGCAGAACCATCCCCATGAACACCGCGAGTTTTATCGCTTTCTTCATACCCTCTCCGCGAAGCTAGGACGCTCCGTATCCTTCAAATCCGATTTGTTTCAATTTGTAAAGCAATGCCTTGTAGCTGATCTGCAATTCCTCTGCGGCCCGCCGCCGGTTCCAGCGCGTGCGTGTCAATGTATTCAGGATCAGTTCTTTTTCCGCCTCGCGCGAGGCCGCCCTCGACGCCGCTTTCAGCGAAACACCCGCTCCATTAACGCTGGCTTCCGGCTTGCGCAAAAGAGCGCGCAGACCACCCAGGGCCACGTGCTCATCTCCCAGAGCCACCAGCACCCGCGCGGCATCTTCCAGTTCCCGCAGGTTCCCCGGCCACGAATAATCCAGAAACAAGCGCAGCGTCTCGGCGCTCAAGTCGGGAACCGTGCGGCGGAAATCCCGCGCGTACTTGCGCAGGAAGTACCCCATCAGAAACGGAATGTCTTCTTTCCGCTGTCGCAAAGGCGGCACGCGCAAACACACCCCACTGATGCGGTAATAAAGATCCTCGCGCAACCGGCCGCGTTTTACTTCAACCTCGAGGTCGCGGGCACTGCCACAGATGAGCCGGGCACGCTCGTTGCCCGCGATCCCATTCCCCGGCGATTGCGGCAGCGCTTCCAGCAAACAAGCCTGGCATTCCGAACTCAGATCGGCCAGTTCCTGAAGATAGATCGTTCCCGCGCTCGGCGGTTCCCCTTTGTCCTCTCGCTCTCGCAAAACCTCCAGCTCTTGGGGTTCAAGACCTAGACACTGAAACCAGCGGAAAGGTTGTGAGCTGCGTTGCGACATTTGATGGATGCGCTGCGCTGTGGCATGCTTGCCCGCACCCGCCTCCGCCAACACCAGCACCGGAACATCACTCTGCGCAAGCTCCCGGATCACCGCTTCCACAGGACGCATGCTCGCACTGATACCCTCTACGAACGCCAGCCCTGCTGGCCGGGCATTGGATCGATCTCCGCCGTCTTTTTCTACATTAGGCAATAATTTACCCATTTTTGCCTTTTCCGGTTTAACGCAGGCCAACCCCTCGGCCACAAGGCCCAACTCCTCTCAGAGCACGAAGCTTGCCACTAGAGGATTTCGCCCGATAAAGCCGCCAGCTTCATGAGTTCACTCCATGTTTTCAGTAGCTTATATCGGTACGGGCACTTCCGGGTGGGGAAATTCAACGGATGAATCCGTCTCAAGTCCCCCTGCTACTTTAGGACTTGTGGGAAAACTTTTTCTCACTTTAGGCGGGCTTCCGCCCAGTTCGTAGCGCACCCGTTCTGAAGCATCTGGTTGTCAAGAACTGCGTCACTTGCTGGAATGCTGCGCGGACTGCTGTAGAGGTGTAGGAATATTGCGCGCGTATCATACTTCGAAAGTTACCCCCGTAAGCCGCGTCCGGTGATCAGAGTTTGCACCGCTCCTCGCCTCTCCAAACCGAGTGGGACTCGTCCCTTGCACCCGCGCTCGCGGACGCAGTATCTCATGCATCCTGGATCTTAGAACTGAAAGACAGTTCCACAGGCTGAAAATTAACCGGGTTGTAACCTTCAATGCCCGGCGCCAGCAATAGAATCGCGCTCGTTCATAAAACCCTTACAAAACTACTACTGAGGTGCCCTATGCGTCGCAGACGCCACAAGAATCCATGGTGCGAGAGCCTCGCCATGCTTGCGGTCATCGGCCTCCTGGCCGGAGCGCTCGGAGGTCTGGGGGTCGGCCTCGTCTCGCAGAAGAGTTCATCTAGCGGGACTGTCGCTTCCACTGCAAGCCGCTAGCCCAGTCCTCGTCCCGATTGCGCAACGCAAGCCCCTTGCCGTTGGAGAGGGCGCACCTCTGCGCCGGATCTTTTCCGAGCCACTCACTCGCTCGCCCAGATTCCCACAGCCAGAGGGCCTCCGGTTCAGGAAATTAACACACAGTTTATATTTGCGTGATCTTGCTGTAACAGGTCACGGACGATACTGCGGGCGGAGTTGTGCAGCCAGTTCTAAGGAAGCCCTTTGTGCACGATTCCCAGGAGATTGTCATGATTCGATCTGTAGGTTCAGCGGTTGTGCTGTCATTTTTGCTCTTTCTGTCCTCCGCAGCTTTCGCGAATTCTGAAGGAGAACTGTTGAACTTTCAGGGGCTCGGCGACTTGCAGCCGGTCGGGAATTTTTATAACGGTGGCGGGATGCCGTTCACTCCGAACTACGGCGTGACTTTCTCATCGAAGTTTTTCGGGCTGCGCTCGGTTTACAACGGCGGGAGTGGCGCCTTCGCGGCGAACCCAACGGGAACTCCCGCAATTTTCATGAATGGAGCGATGGGTTCGACGGTTACCGGCTACATGAACGTCAACGGGGGTTTCGGCGGCGGAATTCAATTTTTTTACACCGCAGGATTCAGCGAGACCGTCACGGTCTGGAGCGGTGCAAACGGTACCGGGACGGTTCTGGCCACGATCGCGCTGGCGCCAAATAATGGCTCCTGCACCGGTTTCCCGACCTACTGCAACTGGTCGTCGGCGGGGCTGAACTTTTCCGGTTCTGCGAAGTCGGTGACTTTCACCGGTACCGCCGACGGCATCGGACTCGCTGACATCACGCTGGGCTCCAGTTCGACGGCCATCCCCGAACCCTCCACATTCTACCTGCTGGGGACGGGTCTGGTAGGGGTCTCGCTGAGCCGGCTACGTAAACTTATCGGAGTCTAGCTCACTCACGGGCTCCCATGCTCGTTGACGTTCGTTGTTACAGACTCAGTGCAAGCCTGCTAGAGAAGCACCGTTAACGAGGATACTTGTCGAAACGATTCAGACAACTTCAAATCGTGCTTGGCGTTTTACTCTATGTCGTGACCACTGGTTGCGGGGGTGGAAGTTCCAAGACGGCGAATCAGTCCCCCGTCGAGTTTGTCACGCCCTCGACCAGTCCGTCGATCGATCCCGGACAGTCCCTGACCGTGACCGTTGCCGTTTCCGATAACTCTGCAGTTACTTGGAGTTTGCAGGTCGCGTTTGGAAAGCCGCTCGGGACCATCTCCAACCAGTCCGGAAACAGCGCCACGTATACAGCTCCTGCCAGCGTGGCCGGCCAAACGCAGGTGACGATTGTTGCCACGGCCGGCAGTAATTCTGCGTACCTGCCAGTCTTCGTCCAACCAGCACCTCAGGTGACGGGAACTTCATCGTCGACGGCGCCCACGTGCCCCGCCCTCGGATCCATCGTTCTGCCTTCTTCCAGCGGCGCCCTGACAGTGGGACAGAACCTGAGCCAGGGGCAGCTCGATGTTCTTACCAGTGGCGGCGTGGCGCCATTTACCTGGACGGTTCAATCGGGCGCGCTACCCGCCGGAATCAGCCTTTCGCCGGAAAGCAATACTGCAAAGGTCTCCCTCGTGGGGACGCCCGTCACGCCGGGCTGCTTCAGCTTTGCCATGCAAGCAGCCGACGCTACCGGCGCAACTGCGACCTCGCAGACATTGAACTTGGTCGTGATTCCCGCAGCGCTCAAGGTGAATGCGCCCAACATCGGGGATGCTTTCGTCGAGTCGAGCAACGTTGGAGTTCCATACCCTCCAGGCAGCTTCGTCGCAACTGGCGGCATCCCGCCCTACACTTGGTCGCTGGCTGGCGCTGGCGGGTCGACCGCACTGCCGCCCGGATTGTCCCTCAGCAGCGGCGGCCTTCTTTCGGGAGTACCGAGTTCGGCGGGCCTCATCCAGAATGGCGGTTTCGGGTCGTACAGCGCGACGGTCCTGGTGAACGATAGTCAGTCTCCTTATCCCGCGACTGCCCAGCCGACGGTCTCAATCACCGTTTTCAACACAAACTCCTCCTGCGGAACCGGCGCTGAGAGCGTTCTCACGTCGCAGGGTCCCTATGCATTTCTATTGCGCGGCTTCGACGCGACCGGCCCGGTGACGATCTCGGGCAACTTTACGGTGGACGGAGCCGGAGCAATCACCGGGGGAGCTGAAGACATCACTCGCAGCACCGGCGTGCAGACGAATCTCTCCATTCTGCCTGGAAGTACGTACACGGTCGGACGGGACAATCGCGGCTGGGTGACGCTCACCAATTCAGCCGGAACCACAACTGTGTTTCGCATCGCCATGGGTGGCTGCTCGACCGGAAGGAATTCTCAGGGCACCGGCTGTCAGACACCACAAGGCGGAGGTTCTTTTTACCTAACCAGCGGACGCATGGCTGAATTTGATGACAGCACCGGCTCGGGATCCCGCGTGTCGGGAATTCTCCGGCTTCAGGACACCTCGACCTTCCAGAATTCTGGAGTCAGCGGGCAATACGCCTTCGGTTTGAGCGGCTGGGATTCAACTGGAGGCAGATTCGCGATGGCCGGCTCGGCCAGTGCCAGCGCAGGTGCGTGGAGCAGTGTCGCCGCCGATACAAACGATACCGGAACGCTGGGATCAAGTCTCACGGGCGGTTCGGGAACTTTCAGCATCGGCGCCAACGGCAGAGGAACCGGAACCGTCGTCGTAGGGAGCCTCTCGCTGAACCTTGTCTTGTACCCGGTGAGCAGCCGCGAGCTGATGCTGGCAACCGCCAGCCCTTTAAGCGCAGGAAGCCCCGAACTTAGCGGAGAAGCCATCAGCACGAGCGGCCCATTTAGCTTCCAGTCGCTGCAAAACACGCACATTTTCCACATTTCCGGCCCGTCCCTGGCGGGCTCCGATGCGACGGTTGGCATCTTCGCTTTCGACGGCATCGGAGGCGTGACTGGCACCGAATACGAGAATCAGGCCGGCACCCTCAGTGTGACGGCTTTATCCGGACAGATCACACCTCTGGATTCCGCCACAGGAAGGGTTTCGTTCTTCGCCCGCATGAATCAGAACATGGGCATTCATCCGCTCGTTGGGTACATCATCCCGGCAGCGAATGCACTCACCGCCGCAAGTTGTAATACGCCGTCAGCTTGCGTTACGGGTTTTCTGATCAGTACAGACTCATCTGCACTGGCGGGTGTGCTCGACTTCCAGTCGTCCGCCAATCAGCCGCCACCACCCTTTACCGCTGCGTCGATCCTCGGAAGGTATGACTATGGCACCGACGAGGATATCGACGCGCAGACGGCAAACTTCGTCGGCACAACTTCCGCCAATCCCGCCTTTTCCGCACTGACCTTCACTCAGGATTCTGACTACGCTGACCCGCAGTTTTGCCTCGAACCGAGTTGCGTTCTGCTCATTTCCAACGCGAATGTGGCTGGAAGCTACGCGGTCAACAAAGATGGTTCAGGGAGATTCGGGGGACAGACGGCATCTGTCACGAATGGAGCGGTCACGTTCTTCATTGACGAATCTCCGCTGAACTCGCATCCCGCGGTAATGGTCGCAGAGCAGTAGTCAACCGCGGGACGTCCTCTCAGGGTTGAGCAGAGCGAGCGGGTGCAGGCGTCGTCTTGGCCACTACCGTCCTCACAGGTTTCCCAGACGTCGGCTTCCGCAGTTGCTCCTTGATCCAATCAAACAACCTTCCTCCGCCTTCGATGGTGGCCATTTGGGCCGTGCTATCGAAACGATCCACTTTGGCTTGCTTCGGCGCGGCCTTCTTAATCTTGTCCTGGCATTCGGGTGGATTCGCATCGAAGTCTGACACCTGCTGTATGCGGATCTCGGTCGACTTCAATTTAGGGAGCCACTTCACCGGGTCGAGTGGCTCTACCTTCTTC
>Ga0182024_10018160_pt1 | contig 13124 bp, 9 predicted proteins | sample P32metaG_FD_120480 | JGI IMG/M metagenome (GOLD analysis project Ga0182024, IMG submission 120480) | Permafrost microbial communities from Stordalen Mire, Sweden - P3-2 metaG (Illumina Assembly) | ecosystem: Environmental > Terrestrial > Soil > Wetlands > Permafrost | place: Sweden: Stordalen...
CCGCAAGGAATCACCAGCAGCGTGCCGCGCCGCACATGCGAGCCTTGCTGATTCCACAACGTCAACTGTCCAGATAGTTGCGCATTCTGATCAATGCGCGCCTCGATTTGCAGTGGTCCGTCGACTAGTTTGGTCTTGGGAAAGTTGTAGACCAGCGACGTGCCATATGCGCTTCCGTCGCTGCGTCCGGCAATCCAACCGATTAGATTATTCCGGTTCGCGGGTGTGAAGGGGAGTATTTCAACGAACTCCTCGCCGGTTTCGCCCGGCAACTTCATCAGCACGAAGTTCGGCTGCATCGATTGTGTGATTTGCGTGCCTCCTTCGCCCATGCCAACTTCAGTGGCAACGGTCCACAAATCTTCACGGTTATAGAACGCTTCCGGATCCGTCATGTGATACAGCCCGTATACCTCCGCCTGCAGTTTAAGCAGCAATTCGGGATAGCGTACGTGCTTACGAAGCCCCGCAGGCATCAGGGCTGCATCCTTAAACAGAGTGGGGAAAATTCGGCGATAGGCTGCAATGATGGGATCTTCCGGATCGAATACGTAAAACGTGGTCGTGCCATTGTAAGCGTCGATGACCACCTTCACGCTGTTCCGCATGTAGTTGATCGAATTGTCATTGAGCCGATAATGCGTGGAGTATGGATAGCTGTCTGAAACCGTGAACGCATCCATGATCCAAGAGAGTCGGCCGTCGTCGCCAAGCACGATATACGCATCCGGATCGAATGTGAGAAACGGTGCCAATGCCGCGACGCGCTCGCGAATGTTGCGCCGCATCAGCAGCCGGCTATCCTTATTCACGTCATCGCTGAAAGGCAGCTTCGCAAGGTCATCCTGATCGAGAGCGATGATCAACCGCCGCAGGAAACCGCCAATCACAATTCCGCCGTCACCTTCATACGACGTGAGGTTGTTGCTCTCGCCCTGTGGGTAATTGAATTCCTTCTGCCGCGTCTTCACATACACATCGGTGTTAGTCAACTCGCCGAAATAAACCTCCGGCCGCGTCACATTCAGTCCCTGCACCGTGCTCTGGACGGGCATGTTGCTCAACATCAGCTTCGGCAATCCCTCCGCAGTAAACCCATTCACTGGGTTCATCGTGATGCCGTAGCCGTGGGTGTAGATCAGTTTTTCGTTGATCCAATTGCGGCTGCTCTCCGGCAGTTTGTCGACGTTCAGCTCGCGCGCGGCGAGCATGACCTCGCGATTCGTGCCGTCAATGTTGTATCGATCTATATCGATATCTGGGAAGTCATAGTACGTTCGGATTTCCTGAATCTGGCGCAGCGTGTCCTGCAGCGCGTGCCAATCCCACAGCCGGATGTTCTGCAGCGTTGCCTGATTGTTAGCCGGGTCCGCGGCTTCGATAGTTGTCTCAGCGGGAAATTCGCGCTGCATCATACGGTTTAGGCCGTAGGCCTGTCGCGTCATTTCGGTGTTGTACACAATGTAAGGTCTCTCGCGAACCAGTTCATTGGGCTTGACGACGAAACTGCTCACGTACCATGCGATACCTTGAACCGCGATATAACAGACCGCGGCGGGAAGAATCGCGGCAATCAGCCATCTTCCCTGCGGCACTCGCAGGGCGTTGACGATTGCGATCGCCGCCCCGAGCAGCAGTGCGACGCATACCACGAGCAACCCGGTGAGCGTGACGTGCGCATCCGTGTAGGTAACGCCGCCGAAGATCGTGTGATCTTCAAGCAACAGCTCGAAGCGGCCGATGTAGACGCGGGCGGCAATGATCACCAAAAGAAATGCAAATGTGATTGACAGTCCGCGCCAGGGCAATGTGACTTGTCGGCTGAGACGGCCGGTGAGCGCGCGCGCTCCACCCGTGATGAGGACAAAGAGAACGGCAAGAATGCAGGTGATCACCGAGAGTGTAAGGAGCCAGCCGAGAAGAAGTTGCCAGGCGGGCAGAGCAAACAGAAAAAAGTTCAGCGGCTTGCCGAAAATCGGATCTGCTACCTTACTCGCGGTTTGAGGCATGTGCCAAAAGAGCGCGAGCGTGGCCCACTCCCCACTGATCGCGGCTCCCGTTGCCAGGGCTACGACGACTGAAAAGATGAGTGCAATCGTGCGCAGAACAGGCTCGACCGGGAGCCGCACTGGCTTTCCGCCGATAAGAATCGTGTGACCATCCGGCAGATCCGGAAGGTGGGCCCGCTTCAGAGCCATGAATGATCCATACAAAATGACCAACGTGGCGGCTGCAAAAGCCAGGAAGACTTCCCACCGAAGATTTAGAGTCTTGAAGAAGACGTCGCCGTAGCCGAGCGATCTAAACCAGAGCACGTCCACGTAATACGACAACGAGGCACGACCGCCGAAAAAAATAATGGCGAGCACGACGAGTATGAAAATTAATCGCGGGCGGCGACGGCCAGGGCGCCCTGAACGCGGCGGCGGCCAGTCGATGGACTGGGGCATTTCTCAACTCCATTCTCTACAGCTTTATTTTGTTATTCGGATGATACGCCTACGGCCCGGCAGAGCCGGCATCTCGCCACTGTTCCAGAAAATTTCGCGGTGAGCCAACCGCCTCCTCGACACGAGGTCTATGTGCGATCCATGCATGTGCGATCCATGCGCACGACTCTCCGCTGAAAGTGTTCGCCCGCGAGTTGAACCGTGTTCGCGAGGGTGAACCCTGCCTTCTCGAAGGCACGCAATGATCTGAGGTTATTCTCCTCGGGATCGGTGATCACGGCGATCACGCGAGGGTCTGCAAAGACGATTTGCCTCAGGAACTCCAGAATTGCAACCGGCCGTAATCCCAAGCCCGTCATCGCCAGTCCCCCAATTGCCAGGTCAATGCCAGCCGACGCGGGTTCCACCCCTAGTTGTTGCGCATGATCTGGATAATCTGACCAGAAATACCACTGAATCCAGCCTATTGGGCGTTGAGTGTGCTCGATCATGAAAACGTGTGTTGGTTCAATGCCATCCACTCGTGGTCCGTATTTCAGGTTAACACTCTCAAGATCGAGGGTCTCATGCCACCACGCAGCCACGTGCGGAGCGGACATCCATTGTTGAAGGAGTGGAAAGTCAGATCGGCCAAGCGGTCGAAATGAAATGGAAGAGCTCATCGATAATAATTTGGATCTACATCTTTCCACGAGATGCGTCGTGCCGCAATTGCAAAATTCCGTGGAAGGCGCACGATTCTAGCCCCTAAATCGAACCTGTGCTACGCTACGCCGAGCACGGCACTGCCCCTTCGAAGATTCTGTGCACTTGCCACCTCATCCTACGTGGTTCTGGTTCGTCCTCGCGGCCCCTTGGGTCACTACGCTGCTTATATGGGCTGCGGCGAATCTTCTGAAGATTTCTTTTAGGCCACTGGCTCCGTGGTTCGCCGTCGCCTATGTCCTGTTCTGGGCCCTATTCACTGTGGCCTTCTTGTCGGGAGATCACAAGGTCGCTCGCGTTGTATTGCCCGCCGCAGCCTATAGCTCTCTGGGAATGTGGCTTGTGATTAAGAGACATTACATGTTCGATTCCCTGCGCCCTCCTGGATCCAAGTGGTATTTTCCGTGGAAGGCCGCCGGATTTTCCGTTCCGGACAGAACGCACATTCTCGTCCGGAACATCGAAGCTGTGTCGCCCTGGTACGTCGAAACGCTCGGATTGCGAAAGCTTACTGAGAACGAGTTCGGCGAGCGTGACGCCGCGACTTTCCGGTTCAAGCAAGATGGGAATTCGGTTGTACTCACTACTCGCAGCGGCTTTCAAACTGGCAAGACTCCAATTCTCTTCACCAAGAAAATCGGGAAGATGAGAGATGTCATGATGGCGCGCGGAGTCAATGCCGGAATGATCGCGCGCGACCGGCAAGGAATTCAGTACTTCGAGATCCGCGATCCGGAAGGCAATGAGATTGAAGTCGTCCAGGAATCCTGATTTTCCGCCAAGCTAAGGTTGCACTCACGGCGCAGCTTGCGATCTCTCAGCGATAAAATCTGCCTGGCATTTTTTCGCGGCCGAGAGTGTTTCGGCGAACTCAGGCGTTCCTCTCAGGCTGGCGAGCATAGGGTCGTTCTGCATCTCGGTGTAGGCGCAATATTTGCCCGCCACGGCGCTCTTCAGCAACTGCAAAGCAATGTCCTTTTGCCCACAGAAAGCGAATGCGGCTCCGGCCATGAATCTGTTCTCAGAATCAGGATTGGCCAAAATTTCCGGCGCTTGCTGTTTCGCGATGCTTTCCACCTCGGATGCCGGCGCGTGGTTAAGACACGCCTTGTTAAACCTGTTGCGGAAGCCGTCGCCGAGTTTCTCAGACATTTCGCGCGCCTGCGCCAAATTTCCGGTGCGAATGTAATGACCCACAAGATTGGCCATAGCCCACTGCGAGCCCATATCGGGCTGGAGAAAGTCCAGAGATCTGGAGTAGTTTCCAATTTCTTCGAAGGTGACGGAACACGACCGAAGCCCATAGTCCCCGGCATCGAGAGCCAAGGCGGTATTACACTCCCGCGCGGACTCCTCCAGCATTCCGCCGTAGCGCAGGACATAACCCAGGGTGAAGTGTGCTCTAGCACTTTCGGGATGGCGCTCGACCAGTGCCTTCGCATCGCGGTAGGCCTTTACGAGTTCCCCTCGTTCGACCCGGTTGTTGATGAGTTGACCGGCCGCACCGACGAGATTCGGGTCCAGCGCTACAGCGCGTTCCAGCGCGCTGTTCGAGCGCTGAAAAGATGTCTCGCCGCCATCCGAATATTGCGAATCGTAGTAATAGCGCTGTCCCAGGACATGCCACGCGGGCGCGTAGGTTGGGTCGAGCCCGACGGCGCGCTCTAGCATCGCAATGGCATCTTTGTTGGGAAGAGGATCGTGCGGCAGCGCGATGCTGCGGAGATAAAGATCGTAGGCCTCCTCGTTTTTCGGCCGCGTGCTGCCTTCCGCGGAATTCGTCCCTGCGCCGAGGGCAGGGACAAGTCCCTGACGAACCTTCGCGGTGATCTGACCGCGCATGGCTATCATATCGGGAGCGGCGACGGTCATGGTGTCACGCCATAGGGTGCGGTTGTTCTCGACGTCGACTGCTTCCAGCGTGATCTGGAGCTGCGAGCCTTCTTTTAGAAAGTGGCCAGTAACTACGTCGGTGACGTGCATGGCGCGGCCGGCTTCCTGCAGGTCTTGCGTGGGCGAGTCGTACTTGCTGGTGGTCGCGAATGGACGGATGGTCAGCGAACCAACGTAGCTGAGCGACGTCGCGATTTCATCGGCGAGGCCGAGGCGCAGAAAATCCAGATCCTTGTCAGCTCCCAGGTTTTGCAAAGGCAGCACGGCGACGGTTTTTTGGGACGATGTGCTGGCGACGGGCGCGGTGCGCTGCTTGAGGAACCAGAAGACCGGTGCGAGACCCATCACTGCGACGGCGGCGACGATCGCGATGAGCACTCTGTTAGAAGTTTTCTTTTCAGGAGGCGCGGTTGCGCTGACGGCGCTGGCGGAACTTTCGGCGCTACGTTGACCCGAACCGCTTGGGGTTGTGGCGGCGGGCATTTGCGCGCTTCCGGTGTCTTGCGGAAGAGGCATCCTGCCTGACTCGGTGTCGCGCTTCAGGCGTTGCAGGTCGCTGCGCATCTCCGATGCGTGCTGGTAGCGCAGGTTGCCATCTTTCTCGAGAGCTTTGTTGATGATGTCTTCGAGCCTCGCCGGAACGTCGCGATTCAGTCGTACGACTGCCACTGGCGCGCGATTCATGATGGCTTCGCAGATTACGGCGGGGCTCTCGCCGTGGAAGGGCACATCGGCAGTCGCCATTTCGTAGAGGACTGCGCCGAATGAGAACAGATCAGAGCGGGCGTCGAGTTCGCGGCCGCGCACCTGCTCGGGCGACATGTAGCTGACGGTGCCTAGCATTGTGCCGGGGCTGGTGAGGTGGGCTGCGTCCATGGTTTGAGTGGCGCCTACGTTTTTGTTGGAGGAACCGGGCGCCATTACTTTCGCGAGCCCGAAGTCGAGAATCTTGGCGTGGCCGCGCTTGGTGACGAAAATGTTTGCGGGCTTGATGTCGCGGTGAACGATGCCTTCGGCGTGGGCGGCGTCGAGCGCGTCGGCGATCTCGATGGCCAGTGGAATCAGAGTGTCGGTATTGAGTGGTTGCGATCCGATGGCATGCTTCAGGGTCAGGCCATCGAGAAACTCCATCGCGATGAAGGCCTCGCCGTCGTGCTCATCAATTTCGTAGATGGTGCAGATGTTGGGATGGTTCAGTGCGGAAGCAGCTTGTGCTTCGCGTTGGAAACGCGCCAGCGCCTGGGGATCTTTGGCAATTTCATCGGGCAGGAATTTCAGGGCTACGAAGCGGCGAAGCTTGGTGTCTTCGGCTTTGTAGACTACGCCCATGCCGCCACCACCAAGCTTTTCGATCACTCGATAGTGCGAGATGGTATGTCCGATCACTGCGGAATCTTACGTGGGTGAGATGGGCAAGTCAACGAAACCGGCTCGCTTCGCTCGACGGACAGCCGAGGCGGCTGTCCCCACATGAGCATCTCAGTGCGCCGCAGTTCACCGCGCTTGCGCGGGCGTGAGCAATTTTGAACAGTATTCGGAATCGAAGCGGAGCATTATGGGTAAACACTAAACGAAACCCCCAGTGTCGTCTAGCCGCTCCAGAGGACTTTAATATGTGGATACTTACAAAGCGCTCCAAGGAAATGGCGCTCGAACACGCCGAACTTGAGTCGTTAGTTTTGCAACGAACTTTAGAACTGCAAATCCTTTCCCAACGGCTGCTTAAGGTGCAGGATGAAGAAAGGCGGAAACTCGCGCGCGATCTGCACGATAGCACCGGACAAACGCTGGCTGCGCTTAAGATAAACGTTTCGTTCCTTGAAGCAAGCAGTCAGCCGGATTCGTCCGAGCGCGCTATTGTCGCCGAAGTAAGGGCGCTAGCCGATCAGGCGATTCGGGAAATTCGAACGATGTCCTACTTGCTGCATCCGCCGCTTTTAGATGAGGTGGGTTTCGCTTGTGCAGCCGAGTGGTACGTTGAGGGATTTGCGAAGCGAAGCGGCATCGACGTGAGCGCGGATTTCCCTACAGGCGCCCGGCTGCCGAGGAACATTGAACTCGCTCTTTTCCGTGTTCTACAGGAATGTCTCACCAACGTGCATAGGCACTCGGGCGCGACGGCCGTGACCGTAGTCTTTCAGCAGAAGCCCGACGTGGTAATGCTGAAGATACAAGATTCCGGGCGAGGCATTTCCGCCGAGCGCCTGGCTCTGCTACGCCAAACAGGCGCGGAATCGGGAGTTGGGCTGGCGGGAATGCGCGAACGCATGAACGAACTGACCGGCAGGCTCGAAATAGAATCGGGTGCCTGCGGAACAACCGTTCAAGCCACCGTGCCTCTTTACCCGGTGGCTGTATCGTCTTCATTCGGAAATTATGCGCGGGCAGAAGTTGCAACTGCGGTGCAGCCCTACCAGTAGAGCGCCGGGGCAACCGAAACACTTCGTTTCGGTCTTTCAATCAGTCCGCGGGCATGGGTACGGGGCGTGGCGCTGTGCGACGTATTTTCGCTGGAACCCGCGCCGGGACTGCCGCTTCTGCCGGGGCTTCGAGCCATTTGCGCACTTGCGGCATCGCTTGCCGCATCGCTATTTCGCCAGCTTTGATGAGTTCGCCGGCGCGCTTGAAGTCGTCGTAGGCAAAACCGGCCACATCGGGCTCGACGACCACATCGGCAGCGCTTCGCCATACGCTGGCCATTGCATCCTGGGCGATGGCGAACGATTGTCCGATCACATCAAAAAGATGGCGCGGCGCTCCGCCTTTGGCCCATGTGCCTTTCAAGTGCACGGCCAGCACTCGCTCTGCGCCCATCTCGCGCAGCGGACGCGTGGGCACAGGATGCGAAAGCATTCCATCTACCAGATAGCGTCCGCGAATCTCAACCGGCAGAAACATTCCAGGATAGGCGCAACTGGCGCGCACCGGGTCGATGATTGATCCAGAATGAAAAACGATCCCTTCGCCGCTGTTGAAATCTGTCGCGGTAACGCCGAGGGGAATGCGTAGTTCTTCAAACGTCTTCACCTTTACCGTATGGGTGAGGAACGAGATCATGCGATCATTGGAGGCTAGGCCGTAACGTGAGACCGTCCAGCGGGCGAAGGTAGTGAAGCGGCAGGAGTGCGCAACTTTCTCGAGATCCTCGAGGGAAAGCCCGCTGCAGTAAGACGCTCCAATCAGCGCTCCAACGCTGGTGCCCGCGACGAGGCGAACTGGAATTCCTTCTTCTTCAAGAACTTTGAGGACTCCGATGTGGGCCATGCCACGCGCAAAGCCTCCGCCGAGAGCCACGCCGATGGCGGGGAATCGTGGTGGAACTGCAACCCCTTTGCGAGACAATTCCCGGCCGAAAGCCTGCACGGACCGGATAATCTTGCCAAGACTTTTCACCGGAACCCCCAGTTCCCGGCTCGCCGGAACTCCTTACTAAGCATCCCTAGGATGCCACTTTTCCACAGAAAGCTGCAGGGCACTTATGTGCCATTAGGGGTTACGACGGGGCCGTTTCCGTGTTACCAGGGTGGAATTTCCCTTTGATGGCATCCGCTTGGGGATGACTAACTGCCGTAATCCTGCTAACTTGCGGATTATGGTGCGGGAGATATCTGCCGGCGGTGTTGTGATCCGAAAGCGAGAGGGAGAGTGGTGGATGGCGGCTATTGAACCGCCCACCGAAGCGGGGCGGGCCAGCGTGATGAGCGCGAAGACTGTTGGAGCCAAGACAGATCGGGCGAGGCACTCCAGCGGGCATCAGCGCCGAGTGCTGTCGCTGCCCAAGGGGTTGGTGGATCCGGGCGAAAAGGCGATTGAAACCGCGGTGCGCGAGGTTTACGAAGAGACGGGAGTGATCGCCGAGCCGATTACCAAACTAGCCGACAGCAAATATATTTACACCCGCGCCTGGGGCGATGGGCAGCGGGTGTTCAAGATTGTCAGCTTCTACCTGATGCGCTACCGCTCCGGCCGCATCAACGATATTGCTGCGGAAATGCGCATCGAAGTGGCGCGGGCGCGCTGGGTGCGACTGGAAGATGCTCCGAGGCTGCTCGCCTACACCGGAGAGAAACAAATGGCGCGGCGGGCGTTGGAGTACGTGAAAGCACATGCTGATCTTTCACCTGCTGATCTCTAGCGGAGTTTAGAGTTCAGATTCTGCATGGCGGAGTTCAGTATGGCGGAAGCTTATCCCGCATAATGAATTCATGCCTGCTCGCGAAGGTTTGCCTCCAAGTTTCCTTGCTCGATTTCCGTCGCTGATTCTGTGCGTGCCGCTGCTCTTGTTCTTGTTCTTGCTGGTTTCGCCTTTGGCTGCGAAGACTCAGCCTGCCGCCGGCTTGGATTCTGGCTACGCCTCAGCCCTTAGCGCCGCTGATCGTTTTCTTCAGGCCTGGCAGACTGGCGATGCCGAAAACGGGTTGGTACTGCTGACGAGTCACGCGAAGGAAAAAGCTACGGCCGATGCGATTGAGAATTTCTTTTCCAAGCCGGGTCCTTCCGCGTATGAAATCGGCCGAGGCAAGTTGTTGAAGCGCGGGCGCTATGAGTTTCCCGTCGTCCTTGTTGGCATTTCGAAGAATCATGCACGACGCCGGTTCGCGAGCATTGTGATTGTGGACACTGGCAGGAACGACTGGGCAGTGGATACACTGCCGTAGGACGAACGATTGCTAGTTGTTGATTGCGGAAGTGTCCGAGTTCTGTATTTGAACGATTTTCTGTCGAGGCTAATGATGAAACGCATTAATAAAGTCGCAATTCTTGGCGCCGGAACCATGGGCGCGCGCATTGCCGCGCATTTCGCCAACGCCGGCGTGCCGAGTTATTTGCTCGACATCGTTCCACCAGATATTCCTACGGGAGCCAATGCTGCGGCGCGGAATAAAATCGCGGCCGCGGGACTTGATGCGGCAAAGAAATCCAAACCCGCCGCGTTCATGGATTCTTCCCTTGCCCGCTTCGTCACCGTGGGCAACTTTGACGACGATTTGAAAAAGCTGGCTGAAGTTGACTGGATCATCGAAGCCGTCGTGGAGAATCTTGATATCAAGCGGACGCTGCTTCGCAAAGTCGAAGCCATTCGCAGGCCCGGCACCATCGTGACTACCAACACCAGCGGCCTGCCTGTGGGAAAAATCGCGGAGGGATTCTCCGATGACTTCCGTAGGGCCTGGTTCGGAACGCACTTTTTCAACCCGCCACGCTATATGCGTCTGCTGGAAATTATTCCGACGGCGAACGCCGATCCGGCGGCGATCGATATGGTTTCTCACTTCTGCGACGTGCGACTGGGCAAAGGCGTCGTCAACGCCAAGGACACGCCCAACTTCATCGCCAACCGCATTGGCACATTTTCGGTATTGAATGTAATGCGCCTGATGCAGGAGATGGACCTGACGATTGAAGAAGTCGACGCGCTGACGGGACAAGCCGTGGGATGGCCGAAGTCAGCAACGTTCCGCACCATTGATTTGGTTGGGCTGGACATTCTCGGCCACGTGGTTGGCAACATGACCGCGAACGTTCATGACGAGCGCAGCGATCTGCGCCTGCCCAGTTTTTTCACGCAGATGCTCGAACGCAAGTGGCTGGGCGACAAAACCAAAGGTGGCTTTTACAAGAAAGCAAGAAGCGCTGAGGGCAAAGACGACGAACGCATGGCCCTCGACTGGAAGACGCTCGAATACCATCCCCGGCAGAAACCGAAGTTCGCCGCGCTCGACATGGCGAAGAACGTCGAAGACACGGGTGCGCGGGTGCGCATGCTGCTGGGTCTCGAGGGCAGCGGCCCGCAAAAGGGCGACAAGGCGGGAGCATTTCTGTGGTCGGCTCTGAGCGATTTGTGGACCTACTCCGCCAACCGCGTGCCGGAAATCTCTGACTCGATTGTTGAAATCGATCGCGCCATGCGTCTGGGGTTCAACTGGGAACTCGGCCCCTTCGAATTGTGGGATGCCGCTGGCATCGAAGCCACCGTAGCGCGGATGAGAAAAGAGGGCAAGCCTGTGGCGGCGAATGTCGAGAAGCTGCTCGCTTCGGGGAAAAAGTCTTGGTACGCAGACGATCCCAAGGCTTCGTCGGGGCGCGCTTACTTCGATCTGGCAGGTGGGAACTTGAAACCGGTCGAAGTTCCTGCCGGCGTGTGGTCGGTCGCCGTGGCAAAGAAATCAGACGGCGTAGTCAAGAAAAATTCGGGCGCGTCGCTGGTCGATCTTGGCGATGGCGTGGGATGCATAGAGTTCCACAGCAAGATGAACTCGCTGGGCTCCGACATCATCAGCTTGATTCTTCAGACCCTCAAACCCGGCGGTCCCGGCGACAACTTCGACGCGTTTGTTATCACGAATGATGCGACCAATTTTTCCGTCGGCGCCAATCTGATGCTGCTGCTCATGAGCGTTCAGGAAGATGAGTGGGACGACGTGGACCTTGCCATTCGGCAGTTTCAGGGCATGACGCAGGCCATTAAATTTTCGCCCAAGCCGGTCGTGGTCTCGGCCTTCGGATTGTGCCTGGGCGGGGGCACGGAAATCTCTCTGCACGCGGCGGCGCGCCAGCCTCACGCAGAACTATATACGGGGCTGGTCGAAGTTGGCGTCGGATTGTTGCCCGGCGGCGGAGGTTGCAAAGAGATGCTGCTGCGCGCCGTCGATGGCGCTACCGCGGCGCACGGTAAGAGTTCGGGTGAAGCTCTCGCCGGATCCATCGAAATGCTGGAGGCAATGAAGCGCGCGTTTGAAACCATCGCCACCGCCAAGGTTGCAACTTCTGCGCACGAAGCCCGTGGCCTCGGCTTTCTGAATGACAGCGATCGGATCACGATGAACCGCGAGCGCGTGCTCTCCGACGCCCAGGCCCGCGCCCTCGAGTTAGTGCGCGCCGGGTATGAGCCGCCGGTGCCTCGCACGGACATCCCAGCGCCCGGCGAGAATCTTCTGGCGACGCTCCGGATGGGCGTCCACATGATGCGCCAAGGGGATTTCATCACCGACTACGAAGTGAAGCTGGGCTCGAAAATCGCCGAAGTTGTGTGCGGCGGCAACGTCACGCCCGGAACGCTCGTGAGCGAGCAGTACATTCTGGATCTCGAACGTGAGGGATTCAAGTCCTTGTGCGGTGAGAAGAAGACGCAGGAGAGAATTCAGTACACGCTGAAGACCGGCAAGACACTAAGAAATTGACGGGTTGTCGACGTTCCGATCCCGTACAGAGCGGCGAAAGAGTCTACAGTTGATCGATGTCCAAGCCGATGTATCATCGAGTGAGAGGGATATCGTGAAGTCACCTGATTCCGGCAAATTGTGTTCCCCTGGTGAGAAGCGCTTGCGGAAGGAGTATGGTCGCATGGCAGCCGACGCCGAGCACGAGCGCGAAGCCAAAGAGTGGTGCGAAGGCCTCATAGGCGATGTTCTCGACATCAGGCCCGAAATACCGAAAACGAGGACTGCCAAGCTCTTCCAGGACGGCCGCCGCCAGGCGGTGCGACTGCCGCGTGAGTTCCGTTTCGAGGGCGACCGCGTGCACATCCGGCGCGTGGGTCACGGAGTCCTCCTTGAGCCACTCATCCTAGATCCAAAGGAGTTGTTCCGCCGCCTCGATGAACTGAATTCCGAGCCATTCCCGTCCGACCGCGAGCAACCCGTCACACCCGAGCGCAGAATCTTCGAGTGAGTTTCTTGCTTGGCACGGATGTCTCCGAGTTTTCACGCGTGAAGGGGCTCTCCTGGCAGGATTGGGCAAAGCCTTAGAATCCCGTCGCGAGACCTTTATCCTTGGTCTTCGTCTATTCTCAGAACGACGTTGAGTTCGAAGTCCCACATCCGAAAGGAAACTATGAACTCTGCAAGACTGCGTTTGCCCCTGCTTATTCTTTTCAGCTTGACTCTGGCTCATGCCCAAGAAGTGCGGTCCGGCGAGGACGTCTTGCGGGCGATGCATGATCGCTACGCCAAATCGTGGTATGAAACTTTGACCTTCACGCAGAAAAGCACGACCTACAATGCCGATGGAACAACCAAAGTTGATACGTGGCACGAAGCACTGTTATCGCCGGGAAAACTGCGCATCGATATTGGA
>Ga0182024_10018161_pt1 | contig 13123 bp, 7 predicted proteins | sample P32metaG_FD_120480 | JGI IMG/M metagenome (GOLD analysis project Ga0182024, IMG submission 120480) | Permafrost microbial communities from Stordalen Mire, Sweden - P3-2 metaG (Illumina Assembly) | ecosystem: Environmental > Terrestrial > Soil > Wetlands > Permafrost | place: Sweden: Stordalen...
ACCGTCGATGCCGAGAACCGCCTGTGGCATCACTTGCCGATGCGGCGACTCGACGCCGAGGCCATCCGCGATTCGATGCTGTCGGTGGCGGGCCGACTCGACGGCACGCTCGGCGGGCCACCGATTGACCCGACCCGTGTCGCCGAGGACCCGGCGAAGCGCCTGTTCGGCGGTCCGCTCGATGGCAATGGGCGTCGCAGCCTTTACCTGAAGATGACGCTGATGGAGCCGCCGCGGTTTCTCGCCCTGTTCAACCAACCGATTCCCAAGCTCACGGCCGGACGGCGCGACACGACCAACGTGCCCGACCAGGCGCTGGCATTGCTCAACGACCCTTTGGTCATCGCGATGGCGCGGCATTGGAGCGAGCGCGTCGTGCGGGACAGTGCCACGACACTTGAGCAACGTGCGCAACAGATGTTTGTGGCCGCCTTCGCGCGTCCCCCGACAAGCGAGGAGACCGCGCGGGTAGTCGGGCTGTCACGGCGCAGCGCTGAACTTCACGGCGTCGGTCCGGACGCCTTGCTGCGATCCGAGCCCGTCTGGCAGGATGTGGCCCACGCGATTTTCAATCTTAAGGAATTCATCTATGTCCAGTGAAGGCTCCACGTGTGGACGGCTTTCCGTCAATCGGCTTTGTCCGGGCCGCGAGGCTCCGGCACTGACGCGGCGCGGCTTTCTCGAGCGTTCGAGCATGGGCTTTGGCTGGCTCGCCTTTGCCGGACTTGCCAGCCGGTGGGCAGCGGCCGAAACTCCGGCAACCGGCACACATTTTGCGCCGCGCGCGAAACATGTCATCTTCCTGTTCATGGACGGCGGCGTATCGCACGTCGACACTTTCGATCCGAAGCCCCAACTCGCCAAGCGCAACGGCGAACCGGCGGACTGGAAGTCGGTCAAGGGCTCGCAATCGGCCGGTCCGGGCCGCAAATGGTTGAAGAGCCTTTGGGACTTCAAGCAACGTGGTCAATCGGGCCTTTGGGTAAGCGACTTACTGCCTCACATCGCGGGCTTGGCGGACGAGTTGTGCGTGATCCGCAGCGTCGTCGGCGAGACGCCGCTGCACGGTGCGCAGAATTTGCTGTTGCACACGGGCCGAAGCATCGGCGCAGCCCCAAGCATCGGCGCGTGGATTTCTTACGGGCTGGGGACACAGAACGAGCAGTTGCCGGGGTACGTGCTGCTGAATAACGATTGGATTCCTAATGGAGGCGCGCAGAATTTTTCCAGCGCCTGGCTGCCCGCCACCCATCAGGCCACGATGGTCCGCGCCAAGGGGGCGCCGGTCGACAATATCGTGGCTGCCGATCCCGCGGACGTGCAGCGCGCGAAGCTCGATTTTTTGCGCGAGCAGGATCGCGCGGTGGCTGCGGCGCGCGGTGGCTCGGCCGAAATCGAGGCTGCCGTGCGGAACTACGAAGTGGCCGCGCAGATGCAGTCGCTCGTGCCGGAACTTTGCGACGTGAAGGGTGAAAGCGCGGCCACGCTCAAGTTGTACGGCGTCGATCGTGCCAACGACTTCGATCGCCTTTACGCACTGCAATGCCTTCGCGCTCGAAGGATGGTCGAGGCCGGCGTCCGTTTTATCGAGGTCACCTGCCCCCTGACGCACACCAACAACGCCCCTTGGGATCAACACGGCGAGCTCAAACTGCGGCACGAAGAAAACGCCCGCATTACCGACCAGCCGGTCGCGGCGCTGATTAGCGACTTGCGGGCGCGCGGATTACTCGACGACACGCTGGTGTTGTGGGCCGGTGAGATGGGTCGCACGCCGCACTCCGCCGGCTCGGATGGCCGCGATCATCATGTGAGCGGCTACACCATCTGGATGGCGGGGGGCGGACTGCGCGGCGGCATGGTCCACGGCGCAACCGATGAGATGGGGATGGGCGTCGTCGAAAACCCTGTCGACATTCACGACCTGCACGCGACCATTTTGCACCAACTCGGCGTGGACCATCAGAAGCTCACCTTTCGCTTTGGCGGCCGCGATATGCGGTTGACCGACGTGCGCGGAAAAGTGATTCGAGAAATTGTCTCCTGAGAGGGGTGGCGACGGACATCGCCGAGCGGCGAAAACGCGTGACAGCGAACCTGGGACGCGCACTCGCGCGGCGGTAACGATCAGGGAGCCGCGGCGGGCGCGACGGGCCAGGCGGGGTCGAAAACGCGGACGACCTGGCCCGTGTGATAGTCGTTTGGCTGCTGCGTCTCGACGACCCAGCGTGCGCCCCGGAAGCAATAAGTTCCAGGGCTCACATCGGCCAACCAGCCGCTTTTGAATTTCACCGCCTCCACGGGCGCGCCGATCGGGAGCAAGTCATCGTCGACGCGAAGCAGACTGGCATTGCGGCCAGGCGTTCCATCGTGGAAAAAGCCTTGGAACTCCTGGCCGGGGCCGGCGAAGAACGAAATCGTCAGTTCATTGCCCTCGATCTGGGTGATCCAGCCCGGAAAGCCGGCCTGCTTGAGCCGGCCGTTGTGTTTTTCCCGCTGGCGGTCGGCCACCAGTTTGTGAGTATCGGCTCCGATCCAAATGTCGGTGCAGCGGCCCTGGCTGGCTGCCGTGCGGCCGGTCCGATTGAGCAGCAGTTCATCGCCGACGGCCAGGTCGGCCAGCTTAACCTGCTGATCCCCCTTCCAGACGCGCGTTTGGTCGTCGACGGCAAACTCACCATGCCCGACGTCGGGAGGCCGGACCATGTCGCCTTTGTAATTCTGCACGAGGACAAGCTGATCGGCCAGCAGAAGTTTGCCTTCGTCGAGATTGGTCGCTTCGACACGATAGGTAAGCGTGTCGCCGAGAATCCGGGTGAACTGAGCAATGCGGGTGAACTGATCCAGGATCATGCCGGCCTTGGTGAACGCGCCTTGCTCATCCTGATAGAGAAAAAAGCGGTAGCGCGACCCTAGCGGCAGATCCTCGAGATTTGCCTCGCTGTTGAGGTAGCGGACGCTGCCGAAAGGGGGGAGCTTGAAATCGACCAGTTCGCCGGTGCGATCGGTGCGGAATTGGCCGGAGCGATGGAACGGATCGACTTTTGTCAGCTCTCCACTCACCAGGTGATGCGAGTTGAAAGGGGGGAACTCGGCCGTCTTCAACTGATACCAGGGAAGATGCTCGTTTGCGAATTCGGTGCGAAAGGGAAATTGAATCGGCTCTTCCAGTTCGTTGCGGTAGCCTGGTGATTCGTCAAAAACCTTCTCGCCCCAATCCATGTCCTCGACCTTCCACGAGGGATGAACGAACAGCCGGACGATACGCCCCTTGCGGAAGCCTTCGATCAACAAGTTCGGTTCGATCGTCCAGCGCAAGCCGCTCGAGCCGTAACGATCGGTGGGAACGTCTTCGACCGATTGAACATTGGATCCTTGTCGATCGACGGGCGGATTGTAGGTGCGTAGCTCGGGCGTGGCCACGACACAATCAACCCGGCGGTGTTCCGTGGCCCACTGGGTGGGGACGACTCCCTCGTCCTTCAACATGCTTGCGAGGTTGGCCGGATCACCGAAGAAGGTGACGGTCAGTTTTTTGCCCTCGACGCGGTCGATCCAGGCGGGCAGGCCCCGTTTTTTGAGGAACGCAAGATGGTTCTTGCGCTGCGCCTCGGTGGCGAGCTTGTGCGTCTCGGCCCCGACCCAGATGTCGGTGCAGCGGCCCCGGCTGGTGGCGGTGCCGCGGGTCAGGTTGACGAGCAGTTCATCGCCGGCGGCCAGGTCGGCCAGCTTGATCTGCTGATCCCCCTTCCAGACGCGCGTTTTGTCATTGACCAGCAGTTCCTCGTGGCCCAGGTTCGAATCGGCTTGCGCGGGATTGTGCCGGGTCACGAACAGCTTGCCCTGGTCGAGTTTGGCTTCGTCGAGGCGGAGGGCAAGGCCGTCGGCAGCGAGCAGGGTGTACTCGTCTTTCAGTGTGGCCGCTTGGGTGAAGGCGCCCGACGCGTCCTGGTAGAGAAAAAAGAGACAGTAAGTCCCCAGGGGCACGTCACGCAGGTCTCCCTCGGCGCCCAGATAATAGACCGAGCCGTAAGAGGGGAGCGTAAAGTCGAGAATTTCCCCGGTGGCGGTGGCGCGGAACTGGCCGCGGCGATGAATGAAATCGGCTTCGACCAGTTCGCCGCCGACGCGGTGCTCGGACCCGTGGGGAGGAAACTCGCCCGGCTTGAGCTGGTACCAGGGCAAATCCTCATTGGCCGAGTCGGTCCGGTACGGAACCGTCGGGTCGAGTTTTTTGGATTCATCCGCGCTGGCAATCAACGGACAAAGCAACCAGAGAGCAAACAGCAGCCAAATCTTCATGCCAGAACCTCGGAGACGGGACCGAGGCTGTCGACGAACCGCTCGGTGTTCACCTCCATTTTCTGCAACATGGTCAGCATCACGTTGCTCAGCCGCGCCTTCTCGTCCCGCGGGCGGCCGCAAAGGCTCATCCACTCGTCGTAGTCGAGTTTGTAGGGTTCGCCCTGCGGCCGGTTGTAATCGATGTGCTGGCCATGCTTCAGGCCGAGGCCGCGGCCACCGGCGAGCAGGATGGGCAGGTTGCTGTTCGAGTGGCTGTGCCCGTAACTCATCCCGCTGCCAAACAGGATCATCGTGCGATCGAGCAGTGGCTCGCTGCCATCCTGGGCAGTGGCGAGTTGATCGAGGAAATATCCGAACTGCTGCATGATGAACGCGTCGCTCTTGGCAAGCCGGGCCAGCACTTCGGGATCGCCGCCGTGATGCGACAGTTGATGGCGTGACTGCGTGATGCCGATTTCCGGAATGGCCAGACCGTTTCCCTCGCTGCCATTCATGTAAGTGACGACGCGCGTCATGTCGGTGCGCAAAGCCAGCACGATCAGGTCGAACATGGTCCGCCAGTATTCGCCGGCCTTGTCCTTGGTGACATTGCGCTGAAACGGCGCGCCGTCGACCTTTGGCTTGGGAACGTCGAGCCAGGCGTCGAGCCGCGCGGTGCGCTGCTCGACGTCGCGGACGCTGTGGAGATACTCATCGAGCTTGGTGCGGTCGTCCGAGCCGAGGTCGCGGCTCAAGGATTTTGCGTCATCCAGCACCGCATCCAGCACGCTGCGGCGTTTGTTGAGGTTGGTGCGCTGGGCGGCCACGCCCCCGGGAGCTTCGCCGAAGAGACGGTCGAAGACATTGCGCGGGTTATCCTCGGCCGGCAACGGCACGCCGTCGCGAGAAAAGGCCAGGGTGCTGGAGTTGTTCGGCTGGCCCGTGCCCGAGGCGATCGAAAGCTCCAGCGAAGCAAATCGCGTGTCGCGCGAGGTGACTTCCGCCATCAGTTGGTCGCAGGAGATGGTGTTGTGATACTGCCGGGCACTCTGGGCATCGATTTTCGCGCCGGTGAGCCAGGTATCGGCGCAAACGTGAGCCTGGCCGAGGCCATTGGGATGATGGAGCCCGCTAAAGATTGTGAATTCCTGACGATGCTTTTCCAAAGGGCGCAGGGCCGGCGAAAGCTCAAATTCGCGACCGGACTTGGCCACTTGCCAGGTCATCCCGTTCACGCCGTTGGGAATATAAACGAACACCGAGCGGCGCGGCTTCGCCGGCGCATCGGAGGCACGGAGCGGCGTCATGGCATTGAGCAAGGGGAGAGCCACGCCGGCGCCGACTCCGCGCAGAAAGTGCCGACGCGACAACAGCCAGCGCTGGCTAAGAAAGTTGCTCATGGAGACGGAACTCCTGTTCGGGTGGTTGACGGTCAGCGTTTTTGGAAGAGATCGCTTAACACGAGACTCTCGATCAGCGCGGCCAGGGCATAGTCGTTCGCCTTGCTTTGCTGGGCAATGGCGGCGAGCGATTTTCGATCGTCGAAAGTCATGCCGCGCCGGAGAGCATAGGTGGCAACTTTGCCGGTAAAGGCGGCGGCGAATTTGTCGAGATCGTCGAGCATCAGTTTTTTCAATTCGGTGGCGTCGGCAAATTTGCGTCCATCGGGCAGCTCGCCGCTCGGATCGAGCGCGGGGTTCGCGCCGGCTCCATCGCGCACCGCTTCCTCAGTCCGCCAGTGGCCGATCGCATCGTAGGATTCAAACGCCAGCCCGAGCGGGTCGATCTTGCGATGGCACACCGAGCAGTTGGCATCGTTGCGGTGGGATTCGATCTTTGCCCGCAGCGAGGTCTTCGGTTCGCTGGGGGGCGTCGGCTTGATGGCCCCCACGTTCGGCGGCGGCGGAGGGGGGGGATTGCCATAGATCGACTCCAACACCCACTTGCCACGATGGACGGGCCGATGACGCGTGCCGTCGGAGGTCAGACCGAGGATCGAGGCCTGGGTGAGCAGGCCGCCACGATGGTCTTCGAGTTTGAGCGGGGTGCGCTGCATCCGTTCGCCCTCCACGCCGGCAATGCCATAGTGAGTAGCGAGGCGCTGATTGAGCATGGTCCAGTTGGAATCGAGAAACTCGCGCAGGGTGAGATTGTGCTCGAGGACTTCGCGGAAAAACGAGGTGGTCTCGCCGACCATGCTCTTTTCCAGATACTCGTCATACTCCGGATAGATCCGCTTGTCGGGCTCGAACATGCCGACGCGCCGCAGTTGCAGCCACTGCCGCGGAAACGAATCGGCAAACGCCAGCACTTTTGGATCTTGCATCATCCGGCGCACTTCGCCGCGCAGCGTGTCGGGCTCGTGGAGCCGCCCCTGAGCGGCGAGCTCGCGCAGGCGCTCGTCGGGCATCGTGCTCCAAAGGAAATAGGAGAGCCGCGAAGCAAGCTCCCAGTCGTTCAGCGTCGGCGAGGGCCTTTCGGCCGAGCCTTCGACCAGATAGAGAAAGTTGCTCGAGCAGAGGACCGCGATCAGGCCGGTCTTGACCGACGATTCGAAACTGTCGCCCAGCGACTGCGAATTCTCGACGAGCTTTACCAGGCGATCGACTTCTTCCGGCCGCACCGGTCGACGATAGGCCTCGGTGGCAAAGCGGGACAGAATCTCCCGCGCATAGGCCAGGTCCTTGGTCGCACCATCGCCGGCAAAAAACAGCCGCTTGTGGGCCGGCGGCGGCCACGATTCCTGCACCGGCCCTTCGAACTCGATCCAATCCAACAGCACGGTCGGCCAGAGGGGTTTGAAATCGTCGTCCGTCAGTTTGATCTGCCAAGGCTGGCGTGCCTTCACGCTGAAGAAGGGTTTTGTGCCCGTGGGACGCGACGCGCGCTCTTCCGGATTCGGTCCCGGAACGGCATTGACGATGCGGATCAGATGCGTGCCGGGTGGAAGGTGCGTGCGAACTTCCAACGTGACTGGATCATCCTCGGGCGCGTCGACATCCTGTTCCAGCAGCGTGCGGCTGATGTCGGTGGCATAGATTCGCAATCGCGCGGCGCGTCCACCGGGAGGCCGCAGACCGCTGAGCTTTACGCGCACGATGTACTGCCCGTTGGCGTTGATTTTCAGATCGTGAGCATCGAGCGCGCCATTGTTCGGCACGATGTCGGCACGGACTTTGTCGAGAATCCCCTTGGCGGCCAGCTCCTGGGCAACGTCGCCGCGAACACGCATTTTGGCGGCTGTCCAGCGGATGACTTCGGACTTGGGCTCGGGGCCCAGCGCCAGGCCTTCGTTCAAAACCGTCTCGGCCGCGGCCAGATACTTCTCGACATGGGTTGCGGAAAGGCTGAGGACCGTACCGATGCGCTCGAAACCTTGCCAGTCGGGATCCTCGGGCAAGCCCGTGGGATCGGTGGCATCGTAGGTCACGCCCAGCAGATCGCGAATGGTGTTGCGATATTCCTCGCGGGTTAGCTTTCGAAACGAGACCTTCTCGCCGGTCGCGGCCTGGCGAGCCGCTTCGGCCTCGGTGAGTTGCGCCGCGATCCAGTCGGTGACCCGCGCCATCTGATCAGCCGGCGGACGGGGTTCAGCCTTGGGAGGCATTTCGCCCGTGTTGATGCGGTCCATGATCTCGGTCCAGCGCGAGGCAGTCCGGGCGTTGGCAAAATCGAACGCGAGGGTGTCGATGCGGAGATCGCCTTCTTGCTTCTCCTCGCCGTGGCAGCGTATGCAATGCTGCGTGAGCAACGGTTTCAGGTCTTGCGCAAAATCGGCCGTCGCTGGCTGGTCGGCATGTGCCGGTGCGTGGCAGGAGAAAAGTGCCGCGAGACAGAAGCAGAAAAAAAGCGAATTCGCTTTTACGCGGCGCGGAGTCAAAGAGGAGAAGCTCCGGGGCCTGCGGTGCCGCTCGGGGTCGATTCGCATCATGTTTTGCTGAACCAACGCGGGGTGGTCGTGCGGCGGTATCGGGTGGGATGTCGGGCTAGCAGGTATTATCGGGCCGCCGGCAGGCGGATGCAAGTGGTGGACTTGCGCCCTAAGTGCCACGAGGGCAGTATTTTGCAGGTAACGCCGCGGGGCAGGAAAATCCCATTTTTTTGCTGACCCGGGCTCTCCCGCTACAGCCGAGCGATCACCAGGCTGACGTTTTGGCCGCCAAAACCGAAACTATTGCTGAGAACCCGATGACAGATGAGCTCTCGGGCGACATTCGGCACATAGTCCAAATCGCAGTCGGGATCAGGTGTTTCATAGTTAATCGTCGGCGGCACGACCCCGTCGCGAATGGCAAGCAGGGAAACAATGAGTTCGATGACGCCCGTGGCCGTAATCAGGTGGCCGGTCATGCTCTTGATGCTGGAAGTCGGAATTTCGTGGGCCGCTGTGCCAAACGTTTCCTTGATCGCGCGGGTTTCGAGGCGGTCGTTGGTCGCGGTGCTGGTGCCGTGGGCACTGATGTAGTCGATTTGCTCGGGATTCACACCTGCGTCTTCGAGTGCCAGGCTCATGGAGCGCGCGGCGCCGCGGCCCTCGGGATGAACGTCGGTGATCCGATATGCGTCGGACGTGCTGCCGTAACCGGAAAGTTCGCCATAGATGTGGGCGCCGCGCGCGCGGGCGTGTTCGAGCTCTTCGAGGACCACGGCTCCGGCACCTTCGCCCAGCACGAATCCGTCGCGGTCGCGATCGAAGGGACGCGACGCCGTTGTTGGCGCCTCGTTACGCGTGCTGAGCGCGGTCAAAAGCGTGAAGCCGCTGACGCCAAACGGATTGATCATGCTGTTGCTGCCGCCAGCTAGCATCACGTCGACGTGGCCCGAGCGGATCAATTCGGCTGCTTCGCCGGCGGCCTGAGCGCTGGCGGCGCAGGCAGTCAAACTATTGGAGACGGGACCTTGAGCATCGAACAGACCGGCCAGATGATAGGCGGTCATGTGTGGCTCTTGTTCCGCTTCAATCATCGGGTTGAGTTGGGAGAGCGCCAATTGGGTGTAACGGTTCAGATCGACCTGGTCGGATTCCATCGAGTCGGCGACCAATTGACAATAGGCGCAAAAATCGCAGTTTCCCTCTCCGCTGCCGAGATAAATCCCGAACCGCTTGCGATCGATCGGATGCGAGGCCATTCCGCTATCGCGCATGGCCTGCGAGCCAGCGGCGATCATGAATTGTGCGTGCCGGCCGAGGTACGGCCATCGGGACGGATCGTGGCCCGCGCGGGCGATGTCCCAATTCTTGACCTCGGCCGAAATGGTGGTGGGGAAGCCGGCGGCTTCGAACAGCGTGGTGAATCCGACGCCCGACTCGCCGGCGCACAGCCGCCGCCAGACCGTTTCCACGTCATCGCCGAGCGGCGTGACCCAACCGGCTCCGGTGACCACGACGCGACGCCTCATGCTCAAACTCCTTCGATTTGACACGTTGCCGCCGGGCTCGCCACGCCGCGCTATCGGCCCAAGCTGGCGGCCGTGGACCGGGGCGAATTATTTGACGTCGTTATTTGACGTCGTTATTTAACGGCGCCCACCACGAGCGAGCAGTTGTGTCCGCCAAATCCAAAGCTGTTGGAAACGGCGTAGTCGACTCGCATTTGACGTGCGACATTCGGAACGTAATCGAGATCGCACTTTGGATCGGGCGTTTCGTAGTTGATCGTGGGATGAACGACACCGTCTTGAATGCTCAAGGCGGTGGCGATCAGCTCCACGCCGCCGGCGGCCCCCAACAGGTGACCGGTCATGCTTTTGGTGCTGCTGATTGCCAGGCGGCGGGCATGCTCGCCAAAAACCTGCTTGATGGCCAAGGTTTCGCACTCGTCGCCGGCCTGCGTGCTGGTGCCATGGGCATTCAAATAGGAGATGTCGGTGGGATTGAGCTGCGCATCCTGCAAGGCTAACTGCATGGCGTTGATTGCGCCGAGGCCCTCGGGATGGGGCGCGGCAATGTGATAGGCATCGGAACTGGTGCCGGCTCCCAGCAGTTCGGCATAAATCCGTACCCCGCGCCGGCGAGCGCGCTCCATTTCTTCGAGCACGACGACGCCGGCTCCTTCGCCCATCACGAAACCATCCCGATCGAGGTCGAACGGCCGGCTGGCATGGGATGGATCGTCGTTGCGCGTGGAAAGGGACCGCGCGGCGCAGAATCCGCCCAGCGCCAAGGGGGTCAAAGCGGCCTCTGCCCCGCCAGCGAGCATAATGTCGACCTGGCCGAGCCGCAGCATCCGCAGCGCATATTCAATGGCCTGATTTGCCGAGGCACACGCCGTCGAGATGGTGACGTTCGGTCCTCGCAAACCAAAGTCGATCGACAGCGCGCCCGAGGCGGCGTTGGGCATGAATCGCGGAATCATGAACGGGCTAAGCCGGCTCGGTCCGCTGTCGCGATACCGATCGTGCTGCTCTTCGTATTCGTTCAGCCCGCCAACGCTCGATCCGAGGCAAACACCGCAGCGCTGGCCATCCTCGCGCGAAAAGTCGATCCCGCTGTCCGCAACCGCCTGTCGTGCGGCGACGAGCGCAAACTGTGCGAAGCGATCCAACCGCCGGGCTTCGCGGACGCCCAGGATATCGGCCGGCTGGAAGTTTTTGACTTCACCACCGAAGCGGGTGCGAAAGGCCGAGGCGTCGAATTGTTCGATGGTACGGATGCCGTTGTGACCCGCGCGGAGTTCGGCCCAAAACTGCGGCACGTTGTCGGCCAAGGGAGTGACGACTCCCGCACCGGTGATCGCGATTCGGCGTTGGTTCATGGCGAAAGTGATTTCTGTGGTTCGCTGGAACAAAGCGGTCCACGGCGGGGCGGGGAGTGCCGGGATGTTCGACCGGTTACCCCGAGTTGTTTCTTGTATATACAACGCATGGCAGCGTCAAGGCCACTTGCGTCAGACTGTGACCACGATCTTGCCAATCTGCTGGTTCGATTCCAGATAGCGGTGCGCCGCGACGATCTCGGAAAAAGGAAATGTTTTGGCAATGATCGGCTTGAGCTTGCCCGAGGCGAGACCGCCGACAACAAACTCCTTGCCCCGTTCGAGGCGGGCCGGGTTGCCAGTGATCTCGAACATCACGTAGCCGCGAATCGTCAGCCACTTGCTCAGCAATTCCATCAGCGGCAGGGGCGTCGGTTCGTAACTCAGATTTCCGTATTGAAACAGGATTCCTCGCTGGGCCATTGCGTCGGCCAGTTTGGCGACCGTGGGACCGCCGACCGGATCGAACACGACACGCGCGCCTTTGCCGCCCGTCAGGCGTTTGACTTCCGCGACGAGATCCTGCTGGCCGGTGACGACCACGTGACTGGCGCCCAGTTTTGTGAGGGTGGCACTTTTGTCGTGCGTGCGTGTCAGCGCGATCGGCGTTGCGCCGACCATGTTGGCGATTTGAATGGACGCGATGCCGACACTGCTCGAAGCCGCCGGAATCAATAGCGTATCCCCCGGACCGAGCTGGGCAATGTCGATCAGCGCGCCGTAAGCGGTCAGATATTGCATCCAGATCGCCGCCGCCTCGGTCCACGACAACGAGGGGGGGTGTTTCGCGACGGCGGTCGCCGGCACCACCACTAGATCGCCATAGACGCCATATTGATTCTGCGAAAAGGAGGGGATGGTGCTGACCGCGTCGCCGACTTTCAAGCCTGTGACGCCTGGCCCAACCGAGTCGATCGTGCCGGCGGCTTCGTAGCCGAGTCGGGCCGGGAACTTGGGATCTTCGAGGTATTGGCCGCATCGAAACATCGACTCGGCGCGATTCAGACCCAGAGCCTTGACCGCGATGCGGACCTCGCCCGGGCCGGGGGGTGGCACATCGACCGTTTCGATCTTCAGCACTTCGGGGCCGCCGATTTGATGAAAACGTACTGCGAGTGGCATGGGAATCTCCTCTGAAATCGTCCGAACGACTGCGTCCGCCCGGTCATTGTACCGGCTACGCTGAGATTTTGGGGATTGGACGGGAGTCGACCGGCGGCGAGCAGAGATTGCAGAACACGCGGCGGTCTTTTGCCGGACAACTTCGCTGGACGATCGGCTTTAGCGGGGAGGATTTCGCGGTCCAGGCGCCATCAAACGCAGATGCCCACAAACGCTCGACCCGTTTAGGGTCCAACTCCCAGGTTGTTGCTAAATTGTGGGGGTTTGAATGTCTGGGTTTGAATGCATAGGCAAAAACTGGCCGCTGCGTTCGCCCAAACGCAGACGCTCCTCAAACGCAGACACCCACAAATCGTAACCGGCATGGGGCGAAGTGAGTAATGACGGCATCAAACGCAGAGGCTCAAACGCAGACACCCACAAATTGTAACGGCAGGCGACAAGTGAGTAATGACGGGGTTGTCGCGTAGGCAAAAGCTGGCCGCCGCGCTTAATGGGCTCAAGAGATGCCAGATGATCTGGCTCGTTTGCGGCGGACGACTAAGAGAAAGTCGCTCGGCAACGCCGTGTGACCGGACGGCCACTCGACGGGCCGGCGCGCGGGCCAAAAACAGGCCGTAAAGATTCTGACCCCGCGTCAGCCAAAGGCTCGTCGCGACCAGTTAACGCCGTGTAGCCAATGCTGACCCGATCGCTCGGCAAATCGAGCCAAGCTTTTGGCGCGGCCAACGGCTCGACGGAATTGCCTGCCGAACTGGTCGACGCAGTCGGTCCATGTTTCGGCGTTCAAATCGAGCCGCTCAAACAGCGGAGCCAGGCCGGCCGGAATCGACTGGCAGCCAGACCGCAGCATGCGACCGGTCCAATCCAGTAGCCGAAGATAATCATCGAGCGAAAGGGGTAGAAACCCGCGATTGGATGCTCGCCGCCGGGGTGGCTCGGCAGGCGCGCCGCCGTCGGCC
>Ga0182024_10018163_pt1 | contig 13123 bp, 9 predicted proteins | sample P32metaG_FD_120480 | JGI IMG/M metagenome (GOLD analysis project Ga0182024, IMG submission 120480) | Permafrost microbial communities from Stordalen Mire, Sweden - P3-2 metaG (Illumina Assembly) | ecosystem: Environmental > Terrestrial > Soil > Wetlands > Permafrost | place: Sweden: Stordalen...
AACCGAAATCAGGCGCTCTACTTCTTCGGCGGCGTGGCCGGGCCATTGCGTAATGATCTCGACGTGCGGCGGAGAGAGGTCGGGATAAGCGTCGATGGGCAATTTCTGAAAAGAAACCGCGCCCCATATCATCAACGCCAGGGCCGCGGCCATGGTAACGAAGCGTTGCGCGAGAGCGAAGGATACGATGCGTGCAATCATGTTTGGACGCTACTGGTTGCTATTCGCAAACTGGAGGAAAACGCTGCCTTTCGCGACAACTTTCTCGCTCTCCTTCAGTCCCTTCACGATCTCCGTTTCGTCGCCCTGCTCCGCGCCGATGTCCACAATACGCTGCGCGAACTTTGCGGGCGCGGCTTCGACATACACGAACGGCAGATTTTCCTCGTTGCGCAGGATGGCCGATGTCGGCACCGTCAGCACCGGCCTGCCGGACCTGGTATGGATCACCGCATCGACAAACATGTCTTTCTTCAGCAGCCCATCCGGATTCTTCGTGACAATGCGAACAGAAGTCGTGCGGGTCGTTGGATCGATCAGCGCTTCGATATAACCGATCGTGCCGCGGAACGTCCGGTGAAAAGACGAATCGGTTTCATCGACAGCGTCCCCAATGCGAACGGCTTCCAGATCGCGATCGTAAATGTGACCCTGCACCCACACCGTCGAGTTGTCGCTGATCGTGAAGCACGCGGTCGTGCCCGCCTGTATCACCAGGCCCGGCGTAACCAGTTTCTGCACCACGATGCCCGAAATCGGCGAGCGTACCGCGAGTTGCGGATTGATCGCGACGCCTTGATGCTGCGCGTCCTCGATCTCCTGTTCGGTAACGCCGAAGATTTTCAGCGCTTGTAAATCGTTCTCAGTTTCAGAACGAGCATCGTTATAATCCTGCTCCGCCGCTTCCATATCCTTCGTCGCGATGACCTTATGCTCCAGCAGGTCTTTACTTCGATCCAAAGTTTTCTTGGAATAATCCTGGTGGTTGCGAGCTTTCTTGTAGGTCGAGATTGCCGTCGCCACATCGGGGCTCGATACATAGAGCAACGGCTGACCCACGGTGACGTGGCTGCCAAGGTCCACCAGCAATTTCGAGATCGGCCCGTTCACTTGCGTAATCGCCTGCGTGGTGTGGTCCGCGTCCCAATCGACCGTGCCCGTCGTACGAACAACGGTCGACCAGGAGGTTTTCTTGACCTCGGCGATTTTCAACTGCGGAAGCTGCTTCGCCGGCACTTCGAACAACGCGGCTTCATCGGTCTGCGCCGCCGCCGCGGCCGGGGCAGCCTTCTTATAAAGACCGCATGAACACATCAGCAGGGCCGCGCTTGCGACAACGAACTTCACGGGATCACCAGCGTTCCCGCGGCTTGATTCACTTGCTCCACGGCGATCATTTGCGCCGCCAGCGCCTGCCGGTAGGCAAGCTGTGTCGCCCGGTAACTACGCTCGGCGTCGAGCAAATCGAGAATCGACGCCGCGCCCCGCTGATAGGCGTAATTGCTTATATCCCGAGAATCCGTAGCCTGTTTCAGATATCCGCTTTCATAGAGATTCACGATTTCTTCATTGCTCTTGAGGCCGTAATACGCATTGACGACATCGGTCTGCACGCCTACTCTGGTCGACGCCTCGGTTTCGACGGACTGCTTCACCGCGGCTTGGCTCCGCGCAATCTCGCCCTGATTGCGATCGTGAATTGGAAGATCCATGGAAAACGACACACCCGCTCCACTTTGGGTGGGCGACTGGAACGAGTAATCGCCCGACCAGGTCCAATCGCGCGCGCGATTTCCGAAGGCCAGCGAAACCGTGTCGTTGGCGAGCGTCACCCCGGTGTGCGCCGCCTGTAAATCGGGTCTCGACTCCAGCGCCTTCTTCTCCAGATCCTCCAGTGTTACAACGGGCTTGGTGTGCTCGAGCGTTCCTTTCACATCGAAATCGTCCGTCACCGATTGATAGCCCAACAGTTGCCGGAGCGTCGCTCTCGCCTGCACCAAGCCCAAAACCGCGGCCGAGACATCCTGCTCGAACTGGAGTTTCTGGATCGACAGCTTCAGATAATCGCCTTCCGCCAAATCTCCCGCGACCAGGCGCGCATGATTCAGATCGACCTCTTGAGAAAAATTCGCCAGGTCGTCTTTGGCAAGCAGCAGAACGGATTTCGCCAGCAGAACGTTAATGAATGCCTGGACTACTTGAAATTTTAAAGTCCGCTCATTATCGGTGACGTTCTGCGCGGCAGCCAGCGTGTTGTCCTTCGCGACCACCACGCGTTTTTCCCGCTTGCCGCCTTTTTCCACCGTATAACTCATGCCGGCCGTGTAGATTTGAGTATCGAATCGAGCCGTTTGTGGAGCGAAAATCGGGAACGCATCGGCGCCCACGCTGATCGACGGATTCGGCTTCAGCGACGCAGTGACTTCGTTCGCCTTGTTCTGGTCGACGTTCAACCGGTTCGCGCGCAACGATTGATTGTTGGCAAGCGCGATTCTAACCGCGTCTTCTTTCGAAATTAATTTTTCCTGCGATAGCGCTGGAAGGGCGCACAGAGCCGTAACGATCGCGATACGCCAGGAACTCATTATTAGGGTAATCGCCTATTATGACGGCGATCTCAATACGGGAGGGTGAAAAATCCTATGAACGGGCCCGATTTGCCGGTGAACGGATCTTATTCGTGCGAATCGTGGTTTTCGGCCTGGTGTTTGCTGGCCCCTTCGACATGCTCGATCGCATGGACCAAATGGCCGTGAGAAATCATGGCATGATGCGCGGCCTTCTCGAATTCGCCGGAGCCGTGATACTTGGCGGCGCTGCGCTGATGCCTGGCGGCATGCTCGAGCAGCTCGGCGGCTTTCAAATGATGATCGACGCCCTTTTGCGACATATGTTTAGAATAGCAAATGGCGTGGCCATGCCTTAATGGACCTTATTTACCCATTTTTGCATCCGCCGCAGCCCTTAATTGACCTTAAATCCGCAAAATTTCACCTCTTCAGTGTATAATCTGGGTTGCACGTGGGGACTCAGCCCAATCCGCAGCAAAGCACTTCGCGGCTTGAGCCGCAGGCCGTAACCCAACTGCTGAAGAGGCTCAGCGGAGGCGACAGGGCTGCCTTCGATCGCTTGGTTCCCCTGGTTTACGATCAGCTTCGAAAACTCGCTTCCCGCAGCATGCGGTCCCAGCGCTCCGAACATACTTTGCGCGCGACGGCTCTCGTCCATGAGGCGTATTTGCGGCTTGCCGATGCCAGTGGCGATTGGCAGGATCGAGTTCACTTTTACGCGGTCGCGGCGCGCGTGATGCGAAACATTCTGGTGGACCACGCCAAAGCCGGAAACCGCCAGAAGCGCGGAGGGGGCGCCCAGCATATCGCGTTCGATGAAGCCGTCCTGATCGGTCCCTCATCGGCTCCGGGTCTGGCTGATCTGGATGAGGCCCTCCAACGGCTCGAAATGCACGATGCCCGCAAAGCCAAGATCGTCGAGCTGCTTTTTTTCGGCGGACTGACGTATGAGGAAACCGCTGCCGCCCTCGACATTTCCGAGGCCACCGTCCATCGCGACTTGAAGATGGCGAAAGCCTGGCTGCACCGGGATCTTTCCGGCCGTTCGGCCTGAAGGACCCACCATGAGCCCTGAGCTGAGTCCGAACCCGGAACGGTGGCGGCTACTCGAAACCCTTTTTTATAAAGCGTCCGACATGGATCCGCGGGACCGTGCGATCTTTCTCGATCAGAGCTGCGTAGGCGACCCGGCGATGCGAAAGGAAGTAGAGTCGCTGCTCGCGTCGGCGGACCAGACTCTCAGCCATCTGATGGAGCCGGCGTCGGAAGCGGCGCGCGAAATCGCGGCGGGCGCGTCGTTCGAAGGCAAACTGATCGGCCCCTGGCGAATGATCCGTGTCATCGGCAATGGCGGCATGGGCCGGGTGTATCTGGCATGCCGCGCCGACGAGGTCTACGAGCAGAAAGTCGCCATCAAACTGATGCGCGCCGATTTCGGCAGCGACCACGACATGCTGCTCCGGTTTCGCGTGGAGCGGCAGATCCTGGCCAAGCTGAATCATCCCAACATCGGGCGTCTGCTCGATGGAGGCGTGAGCGCCGAAGGGCTGCCCTACCTGGTGATGGAATATGTGGAGGGCGTCCCGCTCGATGCTTATTGCCGGGATCGACATCTTTCGATCGATGCCCGCCTGCGCCTGTTCCGCACGGTTTCGGGAGCGGTGGAATATGCGCATCACAACCTGGTGATTCATCGCGATATCAAGCCCGCGAACATTCTCGTGACGGCTGCGGGAATACCGAAGCTTCTGGATTTCGGAATTGCGCGGCTGCTCGATCCGGAGTTTTCCGGAATGGCGGGGACACGGCCGAGCCAGCGCCTGATGACGCCGGAATATGCCAGCCCTGAACAGGTGCGCGGCGAAGCGGTCACCACCTCCGCCGACGTCTACTCGCTCGGTGTTCTGCTCTACGAACTGCTGGCCTCCAAACGCCCGTTTCGCTTCAAGACCGACAACCCTCTTGAAATTGCCCGCGCGATTTGCGAGCAGACGCCGGTACCGCCGAGTGTGGCCGGCGCGAATCCGGACGCGAAGCGAATACGGGGCGATCTCGACAGGATCGTGATGATGGCGATGCGTAAGGAGCCGGAGCGCCGCTACGCTTCGGTCGCGGAATTCTCCGCCGACGTGAAGGCGTATCTGGAAGGCTATCCGCTGCAGGCTCGAACCGATTCGTGGGGCTACCGGTCGAGCACTTTCGTGCGCCGTCACAAAGCGGGCGTAGCCACCGCCGCATTGTTCGCGACCGCGTTGGCAGGATTCGGGGTCGGCATGGGCGTGCTCGCCAAGCGTGCGGACCTTCAGCGCCGGACCGCGGAGCGCGAGAAACAATTCATGGCCGATATGTTTCGATCGGCGACGCCCGACGTCGCGCGCGGCGAGACCATCACCGCCCGAACGCTACTCGACCGCGGTGCGCAGCGCATCGATCAGGAACTCGCGGCGGAGCCACAGATACGAGCGTCGCTGCTGGAAACCATCGCCGAAGCCTACCGCGAGTTGGGATTGTTCGATCAGTCGCAGGACCTGGCGCGCCGATCGCTCGATCTGGACAGCAAAGCGTTCGGGGACAAGAGTCCGGAAACGTTAAAGTCGATGGATCTTCTCGCCGAGCTTTATCGCGACAAAGGCCAGTATTCGCAGGCGGAGCCGTTGCTGAGCAAGGTGCTCGACGCGAAGCGGGCCGCCTCGGGCGCCGAAAGCCCGGAGGCCGCGCACGTGATGGGTGAACTGGGCGAGTGTTTCTACTGGGAGTCGAAGGACGATGCGGCCATTTCCCTGCTGCGCCAGACGCTCGCCATCGACCGGAAGAACGGACCCGATTACGGCGCTTCGACGCGCAACTATCTTGCCTTGACGCTCGAACGAAAGGGCGAGTTCGATGAGGCGCGCCGTCTTTTGGAAGAAGCGGTGGAGATTGTCGGCCGCACCCATGGAACCAACAACCCGGAGTACGCGATCAGCCTGCACAACCTCGGTAGCGCCCTGATCGATCGCGGCGACCTGGAGGGGGCTGAAAAAAAACTTCGCGATGCGCTTGCGATTCGGCGCGTGATCTTCGCCGCCGGGCATCCCGATATTGCGATGTCGCTCAACAACCTTGGCTATGTTCTGCTCGAAAAGGGCGACTGGCAGGCTGCCGCGCCGATTTTAAAGGAGTCGCTCGACGCCAACATCCAGCGTCTCGGAAGCGCTCACCCGCGGCTCGCCGGATCGATGAATAACTGGGCCCGCGTGCTCGAAGCCAAGGGCGATTACGCACAGGCCGAGGAGTATTACAACCGCATCCTCGCCATTATGAAACAGGCGGACGCGGCTCTCACCTGGCCCGCCGCGCAGGTGGTGGCAAACCTCGGGCTGCTCCATTTCGATCGGGGCGAGTATGCGGCAGCCGAACAAGAGGCGCGCAAGGCTATGGAGATTCGCCGCAAACTGGGAGGGGACGGCACGCCTGCGTTTGCCAATTCGCTGATCGAGGTGGCCGAGGATGTGGCCTTTGCGGGCGATCCGCGGGGAGCCATCCCTTTGCTGCGCTCGGCGCTCGAAATCCGGCGGAAGAAGCTATGGCCCGGGCATCCGGCAATCGTGACAGCGGAAGTTCGGCTAGGCGAGGCGCTCGTCGCGGAACACTCGGGCGCCGAGGCCGAATCGCTGTTGCGGCAGGCGGCTGCCACGGCTGCACGGGAACCTTTTCCGCTGCCCGCCTGGCAGCTAGCTGAAGCGAACAATGCATATGGAGAATGTTTGAAGAGTCTTGGCCGCACACGGGAAGCGGAACCATTATTGCGCGAGAGCCGCACGGCCCTCCAAGCCGACCCGCGCCCCGCGTTCCGCACAGGCCCCACGGCCAGGCTCATGGAGATTGCCGGTAAGTCATTTCGATAAATTTGTGCAAAATCCCCTGGCTCACGCCAGGGGTTATAACCCCGTCCCGTCAGGGCGGGGATTGCTTTCTTATTCTCGTCACTTCGCTTTATCCGTCGGTGAAAACTCCGGCGCTGACCGCTCCCGATGGTCGCGGCTCTCCCCGAGGCTGGGGAAAAGAGCCGCGACTATCAGGAGCGGTCCCAGCTGATTTTTCACACAGACTCGCTATAGCCCCGTCCCGTAAGGGCGGGGCTTCAGCCTAGACACAGGATGTTTTGCGGCTATATAAAAAGGGCCGGCCCGAAGGCCAGCCCCTTTCCGACTGCGGTCGAAACTCAGAAAACCAGACGCGCCGAGAACTGCAGCCGTCGAGCCTGCGTGCCATCTGGGAATCCGCCGTCGGCATTTCCCTGTCCGAAAGCGGTCGGCGTGTAGGTCAGGACTCCCTTTGCTTCGGTGTACGCCTGGGTTGTCTCGCCCGTGGGCGACCATGTGTTGCTGATGTTGAACGCCTCCATGCTGGCCGAGAGTTTTATATTCTCCCAGGGCAGAGGAATCATCTTGGTGACGCGCAGATCCTCGCGGTAGACCGGAGGAGTGTAGAGGCTGTCCACTGGAAGGAAGGGTACTCGCGTGTTGCCGCCGAACCCGTTGATCGAACTGGTCGACAACATCCCAGTGACAGGTGTGTCGGTCAGCCGGATCGTCTCGCTTCCCACGGGCCGGCCGCTCGCGAGCGTCGTGATGCTCGATAACATCCAGCCGTTCGCTACATACTTCGCGAAGGCGCTGGTTCCGTGCATCAGCGTGGGGGTCCAGACGAACGAATAAACGAAGCGATGCCGCTGATCGATCACGGAGCTGCCTTTGTCGTAGCCGTAATTTCCGTTGTACGTCCAGATGCTGGTGCTGCCGGTGAACACGGCATTGGTGCTGCTTCCCTGGCCATCGTCGATCGCATGAGCCCAGGTATAGGAAGCGAGCGATTGGAATCCGTGAGAGAATCGCTTCTCGAACGCCACCGTCAGGGCGTCATACCAACTGCTGACGCCGTTGGTGGTTTCATAAACACCGGCGTATTTCGTGCTGGGGCGCGGATTCAGATATACAGGGGTCGTAAACGAGCCGACCTGATTCGTGCCAGTCGCGTCGTCGATCTTGTACGTGAACAAGGTGGTTTGTAGAGGCGCATTCAGATCCGTCGTGCCGTAAAGATTCACGCCGTGGCTCCAGATACCGGTCGCCGTCAGGACCATATCCTTCCCAATCTGGCGTTCGAAAGCCAGCGAAGCTTGTTCGGAATAAGGTGTCTTCAAACCCGGCTTCGTGAATTGGAGGTTGACAGCGGCTGCCGAGAGTCCCGTGGGCGCGGTGAGCAGCGTGTTCGGCAGGGTGGGACCGACCGCCAACTGCGCGGGATTGGTCCCGGTCAGCGAGACCGCCTGCTGATAAAGTCCTTGTCCTTCCAGTGTGTCTTGCACTATGCCGGCCAGCAGGCGCGCGAAGTAAGTTCCGAAGCCGCCCCGAACCACCATCTTATTATTGATGCGATACGCGAGACCCACTCGCGGCGCAAGATTCAACGCACCCGTATGGATGGTCGCCGTCTCCGGCCAGTCCGGATTCACAATCGTCGGTTTCGGCGCGATCGAATGCTCATAGCGGGCGCCCAGCGTCACTGTCAGCTTATCGGTGGCGCGCCATTGATCCTCCGCGTAGAATCCGAGTTCCTTAATCGCGTACGTGATCGCCGGGTTCCCGAATGTCTGCGAATACGCCGACCAGTTTTTGCCGTTCGTGGGATTGGTGTAATCCTCGGCAAACGTCGTCGGTGTCAGGTACGTGTAGGATCCATATCGAGGGCTGATGCTGTTGACAAAGTCAGTGGTACGCGCGATATCGACGCCAAACTTGAAGATGTGTTTACCCCGGCTCCAGCTCAGGTCGTCGGCGAACTGATTGCGTGTTTCCATCGGCTGGATGCGCGGCAAATAAGTGGGTGGTCCAAGCTGCACGCCCCCGACCGCAACATCGAGAAAGCCCAGTCCGCCGCCGAGCTCGGCATTGTCGTATCCGTCCGCCTCGCGATCCGTATACAAGCCGTAGCGAAAATTATTCACGATGCTCCCGTTCGGAACATAGGTCCAGGATGCCGACCCGTTGCGCAGCGTGACAAAATCGTCTCCGTTACCGGTGATTCCCGAACCCGTGGTCGACGAAAGACCGGTTTGAATGCCGTTCGGCGAGATCCAGCGAAGGAAATTGAAGCTGGTGGCGAATGTGTTCTTCTCTGACTGGTGATAATCCATCCGACCGAAGTACAAATCGTTTTTCGCGGTCCGCGGAATCGTGCCGTAGAAGCGCGGCAGCAGCGCATTGATTGCGTTGCACTGTGCCAGAGTCGCCGGAGCGCCGCAGCCGATGAACACCTGTGCATTCGGATCGATCACGCCCACCTTGATCTGGCTGTCGACGAACGGGAAGTTGCGCCGAGTAATATCCGCGCTTAGAAACAAAAACAACTTGTTCTTCACGATCGGCCCACCGACCGTTCCACCCGTCTGGAGAAAATGCTCCGACGGATTGATCCCGATCACCTGTCCCGTCGGCAGAGAAAACGTCGCAAACGGATCGCGCGCATCGAAGCCGGTGCTGCGCAGAAAATAAAACGCGGTCCCATGAAACTGATTGGTCCCGCTCTTGGTCACCGTGTTGACGACTCCGCCCATCGCCCGTCCATAGGCGGCGGAGAAATTCGTCGAGACGACTTCGAACTCCTGCACCGCGTCCGCCGAAATCTGCGACACGATGCGAGTGCGCCCCGCATTCTCGTCGTAATACTGCTGCGTGTTGTCGTTTCCATCGAGCAGAAACGAATTGTTTCCTTCCACGCCGCGGAACGTCAACAGACCGAACGTTCCGTCGCTGGTCACGCCAGGCGTATTCAGAACGAACGAGTCGACGCGCCGTCCATTGATCGGAAGATTCATGATCTCGCTGGTGCCCACCACCTGCGACACATCGGTCTTGGAAGCATCGACCAGAGGCGCGGCGCCCGTCACTTCTACCGCCGACGCGCTCTGCGCAACCGCCAAATCCACCGTCAACTGCAAGTCTTGGCCCACGCGAAGATCGATGTCCTTCACATCCCATACCGCGAACCCCGCAGCCGTCACGCTGACTGAATATCCCAAACCGGGAGTCAAAGCAGGCGCCGTAAACAACCCCGCGCTATTCGTCGTGATCGAACGGACCTGCCCTTGCGCCGCGCTCGAGATCACAACTTTCGCGCCCGGCACGGCGGCGCCCGAAACGTCATGCACGACGCCGGAAATTCCCGCGACACCCGCCGCGGATTGAGCCCACATCGAGCTCGAAGCGAGCGAAAACAATACGGCACACGCTAATAATTTGATCTTCATGGAAGAGACTCTCACCTCACGCGCATTCGCCCTATAAACGCGCCTAATCTTCGGGGGACTAAGCAAGCATACCTGCTCCATGTGACGATTTCAATTCAAAACCGCGACATTTTCGCCAAACTCGCGCGCTGATAGTACCCCCGGTACGGCATCGCGACAATTATCGATTTTTGCTCTCAGAACCCATATTTTCCGGGCAATAAAGCTACAATAAGTGGAATGAAATCTCCCTTTCGCCTCGACAAGCGCATGGCCCTGATCACCGGTGGGTCGAGCGGCATTGGTGAAGCAACCGCCCGAGCTTTTACGCGCGCCGGAGCCTCCGTCATCATCCTCAGCATCGATAGACCGCGCGCCGAGGCCGTCGCGGCTGACCTTCCCGGCGCGAGCGTCATCGTCTGCGACGTCACCGACGAAACCGCCGTGAACGCCGCGATTCGCGACATCCCGAGGCTCGATATTCTGGTCAACAGCGCCGGCATCGGCCTCGTCGGCAGCATTGAAGAAACCTCGCTCGACGATCTGCAGCGCCTCTTCCGCGTCAACGTCGAAGGCACATTTTTAGTCACCAAAGCCGCCCTGGGCCTCATAAAAACCTCGCACGGATCGATCATCAATATCGGCTCCGTCGCCGGCCAGATCGGCGTGAAACGGCGTCTCGCCTATTGCGCGACCAAGGGCGCGGTGATCGCCCTCACCAAGCAACTCGCCGTCGATTATCCCACCGATTTTCGCGTGAACTGCATCTGCCCCGGCACCATCGACACGCCTTTTGTCGAGGGCTTCCTCGAAAAGTATCATAAACACGAAAAGGACAAGGTGCGCGACGATCTGCGCCAGCGCCAGCCGATCGGTCGCCTCGGCCGCCCGGAGGAGGTGGCCGACCTCGCCGTCTACCTCGCCTCCGACGAATCCGGCTTCATGAATGGCGCCGCTCTGCCGATAGACGGAGGGTGGACCGCCGCGTGAGCCGGTTTTTGCCGGTTTGCGCGATGTATAATGAAGAAAGCCCTTGACTTGACCCGGTACTATAGAGCAGAATGTTTCTTTCGGTTTCCACCGAAACCTTAATGTAGAGGACGAAGCTTTGCCCATAATCATACGACAGCGTTCAATGATCCGACTCGCAGTACTACTCGCCACGCTCGGATGTGTGTCGACTCTTCTCTTCGGGGCGCAGCCCGCGAATCCCGCTGTTAAGAAGAAGATAGTCCACACGACGCCAGGCACAGCGGCAAAGCACACGATAGCTGCCAAAACTATTGCAAAGACGCCGGTTAGGGCGAAAGCCTCGATAAAAGCACCGCTCAAAACCGCCGCGATGCCCCACGTGGTCGCCAAGGCCGGCGTGAAGCATACCGCCGGGTCCACGCAAGCAGCCGTCACCAATCAGGCCATCGTCGCCCGCATGAGCGCAGGCAAAAAGCTCCCTTCGCGCGGAGTCTGGAAATCTCCCAACTACGCCGACTCTCTCGAAGGAGATAACGTCGATGGCGAGGATCTTCTCGTCCGCCGAGCCGCCGTTGACGCTCTCGGCCCTCTGAACGGCAGCATCGTAGTGACCGACGCCAATACCGGCCGCGTCCTCACCATCGTCAATCAGAAACTCGCGTTCAAGAGCGGTTATCAGCCCTGCTCCACCGTGAAAGTTCCCGTGGCGCTCGCCGCGCTCAGCGAGAACGTCGTCGATCGCGAGACGCCTTTCAAGCTAACCCGCCGCAAGTCGATCGCCATGACCGAGGCGATCGCGCACTCCAACAATCAATATTTCGCCGATCTCGGGCAGAAGCTCGGATTCGAGCGCGTCTCCTATTACGCAAGGATGTTCGGCCTGGGCGAGAAAGCCGGCCTCGATATCGAAGGTGAGCAGGCGGGCGTGCTTCCGACGGAAGAGCCCAAATCCGGCATCGGCATGATGACCAGCTTCGGCGACGGAATTTCCCTAACGCCCCTCGAATATGCAGCCCTCATCGGCGCCGTCGCCAACGGAGGGACACTCTATTACCTGCAATATCCGAAATCCGATCAGGACGCTTTGGCGCTGGTCCCGCGCATCAAGCGCCGCCTCGATATCGATAATATCGTTTCCGAAATCAAGCCCGGCATGATGGGAGCCGTCGAGTACGGCACCGCGCGCCGCGTAGGCTTCGACCCGAACACCCCTGTGTACGGCAAGACAGGCACCTGCACGGATTACCGCACGCCCACGCATCTCGGCTGGTTCGGTTCCTTCGTCGACGCGGGCAAAGGCAAGTATGTTGTGGTCGTTATGTTGACCGGCGGCAAGCTGGTCAGCGGCCCGGCAGCCTCCGGCGTCGCGGGCAGCGTATATAAATCGCTAAACGCCTCGAATTTCTACAATCGCCAGGCCCCCGAAATCAGCCCCGCCGCGATGGTCACTGCCGTCGGCACCGGCTCCAACTAAGGGACTGAAATGGCACAGGTTCGAGCCTGGAGCCTGGGACCTCGTTTTCCGATAGATCTATAATCGGATTTGCCTAACGCGCTTGTTCCCGAACGACCGCTCGATTTCATCCGCGAGTGCCTGCTCAGGCATCAGATCCGATGGACCTATCACGTAACGATGCGCCTTAAGCAGAGGTCGTTGGGAAGTGAGATTCTGATGAAGGGAGCCGATTCGCTGGAGATAATAGAATCCTATCCGGATGACAAGTACTTGCCCAGCTTTCTGCTGCGGGGAGAGTTTGAAACCAGCGTATTCCAAGCCGGGAACGTCCGAATTGTAACAATGTACATCCCCGCTCCGGAGGAGTGGGATTCCGAATTTCGAACCAGGAGGTTCCAACCGTGAAATGCCGTGTGTGTGGTGGGCTGCTGGAGCACCGGGTGACGGATCTCCCGTTCAAAATCGGCGACTCCTCGATCGTCGTGGTGAAGGCCTTGCCGGTCCTCCAGTGCCGCCAGTGCGGAGAAATCGAAATGGAGGACGAGACGATGCGCCGAGTGGATCAGGTCCTCGCCGGAGTGGATACGTCGTCGGAACTCGAAGTCATCCGCTTCGCTGCCTGAAGGCCGTACGCGTGGAATTCACAGCGCTGCGCCAGCCGGAAGGGTGAGCGAGAGATGATTCCGAATCTCGAAGTCCAGCAGTTTTTCTGATACACGCAAGGTCCTCGCGGAAATGCGTCTGTCCCCCCTTGTTAGCCCAAAACTCTTCCGTCGACCCAGTCCTTATAGTCGGTAGCCGCAAGGCGTTAACGGCCTCCGGAAGTTCAGCACCATCGTAATACGACATTTCCTC
>Ga0182024_10018164_pt1 | contig 13122 bp, 9 predicted proteins | sample P32metaG_FD_120480 | JGI IMG/M metagenome (GOLD analysis project Ga0182024, IMG submission 120480) | Permafrost microbial communities from Stordalen Mire, Sweden - P3-2 metaG (Illumina Assembly) | ecosystem: Environmental > Terrestrial > Soil > Wetlands > Permafrost | place: Sweden: Stordalen...
ATTAGCACTGGATGCCCAAGAACCCAACTAAACTCTCGGGCGCATCCGTCGGGATGGCTATGGTACTGCTCCGTGTAGCGGTTCTGGCCACCCCGTCGGTTGGCCACGCATCCCAGTCCCCGGCCCAGTCTCAAGCATTGGTCAATCAGTATTGCGCTGTCTGCCACAACCAGAAGTTGAAGTCTGGAGGGATCTCGCTTGCGGGGCTGAATTTATCAGACATAGATGGGAACTCCAGCACGCTCGAAAAAGTGCTGCGCAAAGTGCATTCGGGCGAGATGCCTCCACCGAGCATGCCACGCCAGGACGCCTCGACCGCTCGAGCATTCACCTTGTGGCTCCAAGACGAACTGGACCGCGGCGCAGCCGCTCATCCGAATCCCGGACGCCCAACCATTCATCGCCTGAACCGGACTGAGTACAGTAACGCCGTCCGCGATCTGCTCGCGCTGGACATCAAGCCTGGCGCGATGCTTCCGCCTGACGATACCGGCTACGGCTTCGACAACATCGGCGAAGTTCTGTCGCTGGCGCCGGTTCTGATCGAGCGATATATGTCGGTTGCGCGCACGGTGAGCCGCCTGGCTGTGGGCGATGAGGCTGTTAAACCTGAAAGCGTAGAGTTCAGGCCTCCCAAGAATTCACGGCGGCGGGAACGTTCGAGCGATGATCTTCCGTTCGATTCGGCGGGTGGCCTCTCGGTAAGTTACCGGTTCCCGCTGGATGCGGAATATGTCGTCAGAATCAAATTGGCGCCCGCGGCTGGGTTTGACGGTCCACAAGAGACTAACAGTTTGGAGTTGCGGCTGCCCGTAAAGGCGGGCACTCGTAACGTGGGTGTGACATTCCCGCGGCAGGAAGCGTTCCCGGAGCTTATTGCTGGAGGCTTGCGCGGCGCAGCGCCTGTAAAAGTTACGCAGCAGCCGCCAACTCCGAGCCCCGCTCTTTTCGCTGATCTTCGGCTGGATGGCGCCAGACTGAAATCTTACGATTTACCCGAAGGCGCGGCGGCGGCGGTGGTCAGCATGACGATTTCCGGGCCCTACAACATTGCCGGTCCTGGAGACACGCCTAGCCGGGATAAGATCTTCATCTGCAGGCCGGCTGCGGCGAAGGACGAAGAGCCGTGCGCCGAAAAGATAATCTCCGCTCTGGCACATCGCGCTTTCCGCCGGCCAATTAGCGGCTCCGATGTCAAACCGCTGCTGGCCTTCTACGAACGCGGCCGCCGCGAGGGAACTTTCGAGAATGGCGTGGAAATGGCGTTACGCGCCATGCTGGTCTCTCCCGATTTCCTTTTTCGTATCGAGCGCGACCCCGCCGGCCTGGCCTCGGGAAGCGTGTACCGCGTGAATGATTACGAGCTGGCGTCGCGGCTTTCCTTTTTCCTGTGGAGCAGCATCCCGGATGACGAACTGCTGAATCTTGCGAAGCAGGGTAAGCTGGCCGAGCCGGCCGTCGTTTCCGGGCAAGTGAGCCGCATGCTGGATGATGACCGTTCCAAGTCGCTCGAGAGCAATTTCGCCGGCCAGTGGCTGTATCTTCGGAACCTCGCACAGGTGAAGCCCGATCCGGATGATTTTCCCGAGTTTGATTTCAGCTTGCGGCAATCCTTCGAACGCGAGACGGAATTGTTCTTCTCGGACATCCTACATTCCGATCGGCCTGTGACGGATCTGCTGGATTCCAAGTTCACCTTTATCAACCAGCGTCTGGGGGAGCATTACGGAATTTCTAACGTTTACGGCTCGCAATTTCGACGTATCGCTGTAACGGATCCGAACCGGGGCGGACTGCTGGGGCAAGGCAGTATCCTCACCGTGACCTCGTACCCGAACCGGACCTCGGTGGTGCAGCGTGGCAAATGGATTCTCGAAAATCTATTGGGCGCTCCGCCGCCACCGCCCCCGCCGGAGGTCCCCAACCTGAAGCCTCACGGCGAAGACGGAAGTCTCCTGACAATGCGCCAGCAGATGGAGCAACATCGTTCCAACGCGGTCTGCGCCGCCTGCCACTCACGCATGGACCCGCTGGGCTTTGCGCTTGAAAATTACGACGGCGTCGGTAAGTGGCGGACCAAAGATGCCGGCCACGTAATCGATGCGTCCGGAAAGCTGCCGGACGGCACTCAGTTTGATGGCATGCCCGGTCTGAAGCAGCTGCTTTTAACGTCTCGCCGCGAGGATTTCGTCCAAACCGTGGCGGAAAGGCTTCTCACTTACGCCCTGGGACGCGGGCTGGAGACGTATGACCGGCCAGCCGTGCGGCGAATCGTGCGCGAGGCGAGCGGCCACGATACCAACGCTCCGTCCCCGAGTTTTCGAGCGCTAATCGATGCAATTGTGAAAAGTGTACCCTTTCAGATGAGGAGAACTCCCGAGACATGATCGTCACAAAGAAGGCGCTCCCTCGCCGTACATTTCTGCGCGGCATTGGCACCACGTTGGCTCTGCCCTTGCTGGATGCCATGGTCCCGGCGATGGCCGCAACCCGTCTCGTTGCGAAGCCAGCGGTGCGGCTTGCGTTCGTTTATGTTCCAAACGGGATCATCCAGGCGAATTGGCTTCCTTCGGCCGAGGGTGTTGGGTTCGATTTTGCTTCCACCATGAAACCCCTGGAGCCGTTCCGGGACAGGCTGAATGTTTTGAGTGGCTTGGCCCAGGTGAGTGGCCGCGCTCTGGGCGACGGGCCCGGCGATCACGCACGAGCGGGCGCAACCTGGCTGACCGGTGTGCACCCCAAGAAAACGGAGGGTTCCGACATACACGCGGGTATCTCGGCGGATCAGATCGCCGCCAAGGAACTCGGCAAATCGACGCAATTTGCTTCTCTCGAACTCGGTTTGGAGGAGCCAAGTATGGTGGGGGGCTGCGACTCCGGCTATAGTTGCGCATACACCAACACGATTTCCTGGCGCACTCCCACCACTCCGAATCCCATGGAAGTGAATCCGCGCGCCGTATTCGAGCGCCTCTTCGGGGATGGCGACTCGAGCGATCCGGCGTCCAGGCTGAAACGAATGCAGGAGGACTCGAGCATCCTCGACTATGTCCGGGAAAACGTTGGACGCCTGCAGCCTGGCTTAGGCGCGCGCGATAACAGCAAGCTGAATGAGTATCTCGACGGCATACGCGACATCGAACGCCGCATCCAAAAGGCCGAACAGCAAAGCGCTCGGATGAAGATGCCGGTGATGGACCGGCCGTCGGGAATCCCCGAGGAGTTTAGCGATCACGCCAAGCTGATGAGCGACTTGCTGGTGATTGCGTTCCAGACCGATATGACAAGGATTGTCACATTCATGCTGGCGCACGAGGGTAGCAACCGTAGTTACCGCTCGATCGGCGTATTGGACGGACATCATTCTGTGACACATCACCAGAACGATCCGGAGAAGATCGCGAAAACGGTAAAGATCAATGAGCTGCATGTTCGGACTTTTGCGTATTTGCTGGAAAAGCTGCAATCGACGCCGGATGGCGATGGCAGCTTGCTGGATCATTCCATGATCCTCTACGGCAGCAGCATCAGCGATGGGAATGCTCACACGCATCACGATCTGCCGTTGGTTTTAGCGGGGGGCGCGGCTGGCCAGATTAAGGGCGGGCGGCACATCCGGTATTCCAAAGAAACGCCCATGAACAACCTGCTGTTAGCGATGCTGGACAAGGCCGGCATACCGGCGGAGCACCTGGGAGACAGCACCGGCGAAGTCGCGTACCTCAGCGGAGTTTAGCGCCGGTGGCAAAAAGATCTGTTGGCAGGCGGAAGCGCCCAATGCCACTTAGTTTTCCCAAGACTGGGGATTCTGCCGTCATAGTGGGGCAGACCCCCAGGTCTGCGCGGGTCCCCCTGGACCCGCTCTTCGCCAACGGAATCAGCTTCTTCAAAACCCGGCAAGCCGACGAGGGCGTCGGCTGCGGTCCAGGGGGACCGCCCACTAAGAATGCAAATTGAGCGATCTTGGGAAAACTAAGCGACATTGGGCGGAAGCGCCTGCCAACTCTTTTAGCCGCACTCGCCACGGCCTGTTTCGCCGCCAGCGATTTACGGCTGATTGAAGCCATCAAAGACCGCAACGCTAAGGCCGTGAATTCCCTTCTCAGCAAGCATGTCGACATGAATTCGCCGCAGCCGGACGGGGCCACCCCGCTTGCATGGGCCGTTTATCTCGATCAGGAGGACACGGTCGACCTCTTGATAAAAGCCGGCGCTAAAGTGAATACCGTCGACGAATATGGCGAAACGCCGCTCACTCTGGCTTGTGCCAACGGAAATGGAGCTGTCATCGGGAAGTTGCTCGGAGCCGGAGCCGACCCGAATGCCGCGCGGTGGGACGGCGAAACAGCATTAATGCTGGCCGCGCGCTCCGGCAACGCGGAAGCGGTGCAGTTGCTGCTATCAAAGGGCGCTAAGGTGGACGCCGCGGAATCTCGCAAAGGGCAGAACGCTTTGATGTGGGCGGCAGCCGCGGGGCATCCGGAGGTCGTCGATGTCTTGCTCAAAGGTGGCGCGAAGGCGGGAGCCGCTTCTAACGGCGGATTCACAGCGCTCGTATTCGCCGCCCAAAAAGGCGACGCAAAGTCCGTCACGAGCCTGCTGGCAGCGGGCGCAGACGTCAACTATACTGTTTCGACTGGCGAGAGCGTTCTAGAAATTGCCGTGATCGGCGGAAAGAATCAGGTGGCCGACGTTCTTCTCGCGAATGGCGCGAACGTGAACAGTGCGGACCAGATGGGAGCTACGCCACTGCACCTGGCCGCACAGGCGGGCAGCGTGGAACTCGTCAAGAAGCTATTGGCCAAGGGTGCGGATCCGAATGCACGAACTTCGAAGGTCGTCCCGGAAGCCAAGGGTGCCGCGGCCGGACCGTTCCGCGCACCTCCCGGCGAATTAACTCCTCTGCAATTGGCCGCCAAAGCGAATCACGAGGATGTAATGCGTTTGCTGGTAGCGGCCGGCGCGGATCCGAAACTCAAAGCCCAGGACGGGACCACGCTGCTGATGTCAGCCGCGGGCAGCGGTCACGTCGATGTCGTGAAATATGCGTACGAGCTAGATCCGGAGATAAACGCCGTGACGGCCACAGGCGACAACGTGGTGCATGCTTCGGTTACGGGCACCATCCGAAATTCCACACAGGCGGAGATTGCCAAAGTGGTCCAATTTCTTGCCGACAAGGGCGCCGATCTTGACGTGAAAGATGACCGCGGACGAACGCCGATTGCGATAGCCGATATTCTGCCGCTGGACACGGTGGTCGAACTGCTGACTCAGCTAATAGTCAAAAGCGGTCACACTCCTCAAACGTTCACGAAGAGGTAGCAAGGTAGCATCCGGTGGGGCGGACCCCCTGGTCCGCGCGGGTCCCCCTGGACCCGCTTCCTCAAGCATTACAAATACCAACAACAGGCCGACGTGGGGCGTCGGCGCGGACCAGGGGGTCCGCCCCACTTTGCATTCGTCCATCCGAGATGCTTATTCCTTCTTGGCAGGCGCGTTGAAGGAACGCTCAACCGTGTCGTGCACGTCGGTGGAAACACCGTGATCGCGCCACAACCAACGCATCATCTCCGGGAACACGGTTTGGAGCATTTTCTGGCCGTGCCGCTGAATGCCCCATGAGTAATTCACGTCGTAACCCTTTTCGGTAAGAGCCATCTGCATCCGAACGTTTTGATAGAACCAGTCGCGAGTTTGATCGTAGCTTCCGTCCACTCGCAACGATCGATTATCGTTCCGGCCATCCACCAGGAAAACACGCAAAGGCTTCTTTTCGCTTTTGAGAATGATGTCGGGATACGCATTTCCTCCACGAATATTGGTGAAGCTTCCGACGTTGCTGAGCACCTTACGGAATTGATTCGGGCGCTCCCACGCTACTGTGAACGCGGCAATGGCGCCCGAACTCGATCCGCCGATGCCATGCCGCTCCGGGTCTCTCGAAATGTTGTAGTCCTTGTAAAGCACCGGCAGCAATTCGTCCACGATGACGCGCGCGTACTTGTCATCGAGGGTGTTGTACTCAGTAGGCCGGTTGGTGTCGCGATCGCCCCAATTGCTCCCGATAGGCTCCGGCTGATCGGGGCGGCGGCCAGGATTGATGAAAACGCCGATCATAACGGGAATCTCGCGGCGGTAGATCAGGCTGTCCATCACCACCTGCGCTCGAACATCGCCCTCCGGGGCCATGAAAGCCTGCCCATCGTTGTAAATCATCAGGCTGGCCGGAGTGGCCGGGTCGTACTGCGCAGGCACGTAGATCCAATAGGTATGCTGAGTGCCCGGATAGGCAACGCTCGGAAGCGTGAATGGGCCGCGAATCTCGCCTTTAGGCACTCCCTCCTGCACCAACGCATCCGGCGCGAGCGCGTAATGGATATCCGTATTGGGAGTCTCTGGCGGGGCGCTGCGCCGCTGCCGGCGCCTCTGCCTTCGTGGTCCCCTGAGGGGCGGTCTGCGCGAAATTCACGGTTGTAAATAACGCAAGCATCAAGGAGATGTGACGGAGCATGGTTTCGAGGGACAAAATAACCCAGTTAATGAGCACTCGGATCAAGGATTCGCCGTAGTCTCGTGTTCGAGAAGATGACGCCGCGCGGAACTGGCTTCTCGCACTTGCCTGCTAGCGTCGGGTGCGTTTCTTGGGACCAAAGCCAACGTCCGGAACCTCTTCGCCGAGGGCCGTGGCTAAATCGATTTGATGGTCCTGCTCCTGCATGAGTATCTTGCGGATTTGCTCCGCCATGGCATACTCTCCGAGCGTTTCACATTGGCCGATGCGATCGCGGTAATTGCGAATGGTTTCGTTTTCATTCTCGAGATCGAAACGGAGCATTTGTTTCGCATCTTTTGACGTGCGTACCGGCTTGGGAGTGACCGACGGCATTTTGCCGAGATAGTCGATCTGCCGCGACAGGGTCAGAGCATGATCGAGCTCCTGCTTGGCGTGGATTTCTAACTGGGCGGCGATGTCCATGTATTGGGCGCCACTGAGCACCTGAGAATAGACTACATAGGCAATGATGGCTTGATACTCGCGCGATAGGTCTTCGTTTAATAACTCCGCGAGGCGGTCGCGGGAAATTTCCTGTTGGCTTGCCATTTGATTCCTCCTTTGAAGGCGATGCAAATCTAACGTCTGCGACTCAATCATACAAGATCAATGCCATTGGTGGCTGGTCTTGCACGCAAAGGGTCCGGCGCTCCAATCTCGACACTCCTCGCTCACATCGTAGAATATGGTGGAGAGAGGGATGGCGAATCAACTGCGCCAGTAGAGAATTCATGAGCCAGGACGAGAACCAATTAAAAATTGCGGCTGCTGAATCGGCCGTCACACAAGTTAGGGACGGCATGATTGTAGGCCTCGGGTCCGGATCAACCGCTGCGTTCGCGGTGAGCGCTCTCGGAAGGCGTGTTGGGGAGGGCCTGCGAATTGTGGGCATCCCGACATCGGAGCGCACCGCCGCTCAAGCCCGTGAACTTCGGATTCCGCTATCCAGCTTGGCTGAGGAATCTCAAGTGGACATAACGATTGACGGTGCGGATGAAGTTGAGGAAGGCAATCTGAATTTGATCAAGGGGCGTGGCGGAGCACTGCTGCGCGAAAAAATCGTAGCGAGCGCAAGTAAGAAGCTGTTGATTATCATCCACGCCAGTAAGCTGGTGAGGCAACTTGGCATGAACGACCCTGTGCCGGTAGAAGTTGTGCCCTTTGGTTGGCAAGTGACGGCGCGCCATCTGTCGAGTTTGGGAGCCAAGCCGTCACTGCGGCGAAATCCGGACGGTGAACCGTTCCACAGCGACAGCGGCAACTACATCGTTGACTGCGCATTCGAATCGACCGTCTCCGCGGAGTCGTTAGCGAAGCAGCTCGATCATGTAGTCGGCTTGGTAGAACACGGGCTTTTTATCGGATTAACCTCTGAGGTTCACGTGGCGGGAGCAGGCGGTGTGCGAATCCTGAATTGACGGTCCCAGCCCGCGTTCGATCGTCGTCGTAATTCGAACCAGGCTCGCCTCAGCCTCGCAAACGCTCGCGCCCCGCTTTCACAAAGCCCGCAAACCGATGCGATAGTTCTCGAATACGGTCCGGCTTACGCAGTCGAATGGCATCGGGTGGAATCAACTCCTTACCGACGCCGATGGCATCAGCTCCAGCGACGATGAGATCCTCCGCTGTATTCTGGTTCACGCCGCCGGCAGCGATCAATGAGATTTGAGGCAAAGCTGTCTTTAGCGACTTGATGTATTTATCCGGACCAACCAGCGGGCAAGGAAACACCTTCACGAAGTCGGCGCCGGCCTTCCATGCTCTGACAACTTCAGTCGGCGTCAGTCCGCCCGGCAGGACTGCAAGGTTTTCCTTGGCGGCGAACTCCACAATTTCAGGGTCGAATCCGGGCGCCGTTATGAAGCTGGCGCCGGCGTCCTCGCATTGACGCGCGATATCGATATCCAGAACGGTGCCGGCCCCGACAACGATATTCTGATGGGCGCGAACGAGATGCGAAATCAGTTCAACCGCTCGCGGAACCGTCATCGTAATTTCCACGATCGGTATTCCGCCGCTGGCCACTGCTTCTGTGGCGAAATGAGCGTCATCGTAGGAGGATACGCGAATTGCAGGAATTATGCCTATCTCTCTGATGAGCGCGCAGACCTGGTCTTTTGTCATACTTCCGGGCTTTCCTCAGCAGTCATCATAGGGGTTCTTCCGTTTCAGCCTCCGGGAGCCGGTCGCTAATGCTCGCAAACCACGCGTAAAGGGTCGGTAATAGGAAGATGCTCATGACGAGGTCCGAAATGAGCCCTCCGACAATGACGATAGCAAAAGGCCGCTGCGAATCTGATCCGATGCCATGTGACAACGCGGCCGGAAGCAGGCCCAGGGTTGCAACCAGCATCGTCATCAGAATCGGCCGAAGCCTGAGAACAGCGCCTTCCACCGCAGCTTCATCGATGGTGTAGCCTCTGGCCCGAAGCTGATTGATGTACTCCACCATGATGACGCCGGTCTGTACCGACACTCCGAAAAGCGCAAGAAAACCGACCCCGGAGGAAACACTGAAGTTCGTACCGGTGAACAGCAGCGCCAGCAAGCCCCCGATACGCGCCATCGCCACGTTGGTGAGAATTAGAAGCGACCACTTCAGCGAGTTGAACATCGCGTAAAGAATGATGAAGATCAGCACAATCGTGATCGGTAGTATCACTAACAGCCGCTGATTGGCGCGCTTCTGGCTCTCATATTCGCCGGCCCAATCGATGCTGTATCCGGTTGGTAGCTTGACAGCCGCGTTAACCTTTTGAATCGCCTCTTCGACGGCGCTACCCAGGTCTCTCCCCCGCACACTGTATTTCACAGCGATGTACCGGGAGTTTGCTTCCCGGTAAATTTCGGAACCACCGTCGGACACCTTGATCTTCGTCAACTGGGCCAAGGAGACACGCTCGCCGGAGGGGGCCAGTAAGCGAATCTTTTGGATAGCTTCCTTGGTGTCGCGATATTGCGGCAGATAGCGCAGCACGAGATCGTAGCGTTGTTCCCCGATGAGCACCTGGGTCAATGCGTTGCCACCAACGGCGGTCTGAATTGCGTCCTGCACATCGGAGACGTTGATGCCGAACCGGGCCGACTGGTCGCGGTCCACGCCGAAGTCGAGATTTGGTTGGCCCAGGACACGAAACAGACCAAGATCTTCTATGCCGCGCACGCCTCGCAACACCTCGACGATTTCATCACCCTTCGCTTCCAGAGTCTGGAGGTCGTCCCCGTAGATTTTGACCGCGAGCGCACCCTTGACACCGCTCACGGCTTCTTCCAAGTTGTCGGAAATCGGCTGCGAAAAGTTCCAGATGACTCCAGGGATTTTCTCCAGCTCGCGATTCATGGCCGCTATCAAGCGCTCTTTGTCCTGATGGAAGATGGGGCGCCACTTTTCTTTTGGCAGCAGGTCCACAAAATATTCCGTATTGAAGAAGCCGGTGGTGTCTGTGCCATCATCCGGACGTCCCACCTGCGTTACGGACTGTGGGACCTCGGGAAATGAACACAAGACCTGCCGGGCCCGATCAATGATCCGCACGCCTTCCGTTGGCCCTGTGCTGGGGGCCAGAGTGCCGCGCACCCAAATGGCGCCCTCGTCGAGATGCGGCAAAAACTCGGAGCCTATCACTCCGCTCAAAGCCAAGTAAAGAGCTCCGGCAAATGCGATTGCGGCAACGATAACTGTAAGCCAACGCCAATGAACAGCCCGAGTGACCGCGGTTCTGTAATGAGCTGCAATGAATTCCATTACGGGGTTGCGCCACTGCTTCGCATTTTTCCTGAACAGAATGCTGGCCAGTGCGGGTGCAACCAGCATCGAAAAGAGCAAGGCGCCAAGCAGGGCGAATGCCACTGTCCATGCCATTGGCCGGAACAGTTTTCCTTCCACCCGCTGGAGGGTAAAAATCGGAAGGTACGCCGTGATGATGATCGCAATGGCGTAAAAAACTGGTCTTTGCACTTCATGTGCGGCAGTTCGGACTCGCTCCAGGATCGTGCGCGGACCTGCATCTCGCCGGTTGAGATGGCGAACGATGTTTTCGACCATGACCACCGCGCCATCCACCACCATGCCGAAATCGAGCGCACCTAAGGAGAGCAGGTTAGCCGAAATGTGGCGCAAGTCGAGACAGATGGAAGCAAACAGGAGCGAGAAAGGAATCGTCAGTGCCACGATAATGGCGCCGCGCACGTTGCCCAGGAAGATAAAGAGTACGATCACGACCAGGATCATGCCGTCCGCGAGGTTATGCAATACGGTGTGCGTCGTAAAGTCGACCAGATCGTCCCGATCCAGGTAAGGGACAACCTGCACACCCTTCGGCAATATCTGCTGGTTGAGCCGCCGGACAGTTGCGTGAATGCCGGCCATGGTGGTTGCTGTGTCCGCGCCCTTGCGCATAAACACGATGCCTTCCACCACATCGTTATCGTCCACCACCACGCCGTCTTTCCGATGGATGGCTTTGCCTATTTGGCCCAGACGGATCTTCGGCCCCTGCGTGACCATGCCAATGTCTTTGATGCGCAGAGCGGTTCCGGTTTGAGTCTTCAGGACGGTCTTTTCGATTTCCGCGACGCTTGTAACAAGGCCCACTTCCCGGATGTTTACCTGCTGGGAGCCTTGCTCGATAAAGCTCCCACCCGTATTCGCATTGCTGTTAGAGAGCTGTTGCTCCACCTGCGCGAGGCTCAGTTGGTAGGAGATCAGCTTCTCGGGGTCGAGACGAACCTGATACTCACGAGTAATTCCCCCGAAGGAAGAATCGTCGACAACATCCGGCACGGAGCGGATATATTTGGAAACTACCCAGTCCTGAAGAGACTTGAGCTCCATGACGTCATAGGCTGGATTGGTGGACTCGAGCGTGTACCAGTAAACCGAACCGATGGGGCTGAAATCCGGGCCAATCTGCGCGGTGACGTTGGCCGGAAGCGTTACCGCAGTGAGCCGCTCCAGCACCTTTTGGCGATCCCAGTCGTTGTCGGAATCATCGTCGAAGATTAAATTGACAACGGAAAGCCCGGCTAGGGAAGCAGAGCGGACGTGCAGAAGGTGTGGGAGGCCGTTCACCTGGATCTCAATTGGCACCGTGATCTGCTGCTCCACCTCCTCCGCAGCTCGTCCAGGCCATTGAGTAATCACCTGAACCCACGTGTTGGCAACATCGGGATAAGCTTCTACAGGAAGATTCTTGAAAGCGATGATGCCCGCTCCGAACAGAAGAACGGCCGCACACAGAACAATAAAGCGAGCGTTCAGCGCGCCATCGACGAGAGCGCGAATCATTAGCGTTGCACCGTGTTCTGGAACTCGAGTGCGTTAGCTATGACTTGCTGACCCGGGGGAATGCCCGATATGAGCTCCTGCATGCCGCCGGGAAGCATGTCCCCGCCAACCACTTCGACGCGCCGGAACTGCCCGGCCTTCATCGGCACGTAAACCCAATCGCGATCATGCAGGTGCAAGACTGCGGGGGCTGGGACAGCGGCCCGCGTTTCTTTTTGCCGGCCATGAAACGTGGCGGTTACAAACATGCCCGGACGCATCAGGCCTGGATTTTGTACCTCGATGCGCACCTTGGCCGTTCGGATGTTGGGATCGAGCACCGGGCCAATGTTGCTGATGGTACCGGTCAATGTTCGATTCGGATAAGCATTCAATCGGATGTCGGCAGTCTCCGCGAGATGCACATCCACGAGATCGTTTTCAAATACGTCGCACACAATCCAGACATGCGTGAGGTCGGAGATTGTGAATGGGCTAGGAGCCCCCAAGCCCTGCACGCCCGCTGCGTTGGTGACCTGCTGATCGGTAATCACGCCGGAAACCGGAGCGGTGATTTCAACGATGGGAGTGGGGTGATCCGGATCCACGCCCAGCACACGCAGATGCTCGATAGTGGTCTTGATTGTGACCTTGGCTTTGGTTTGGGCGGATTCCGCGATTTCAAGGTCCTTCTGCGCGATTGCGCCTTTTTCGTATAACATCTTTGCCCGCTCGAACTGCTTGCGAGCCAGATCTTCATCAGCAATGGCCTGCTGATAGTCAGAATAGGCTGCTGAGATGTCGGCGCTCTGCACTTTCAGGAGCAACTGACCCTTTGTGACGGAATCGCCGAGGCGAGCGTTAATTTCTATGACACGGCCGGAAGCCAGTGAAATCACGGGAACGTTCCTGGAAATATCCGGAGTGACGGTTCCGGTGACTCTCAATTCCGCCGTAGCTCGATGGGGCACCGCCGTTGTCATTTGGAATCGTTCGGGACGATCCACTTCAAACACATTGCGATCTTCTACACTCTGGACCTTGAGGGCCGGCGGCGCCTCTGCCTTCGGGTTGCTCTCGGGCGGTTTACAGGCCGATTCCAGCAGCCCCAACGCCAAGCATAAGACGATGATCCAGAATCTCGGGTAATTCGTTGGATAGCCCTTCAGATAACCCGTCATTGGATAACTTCGCGTCCCACCGCGAGATTCAACTGACTGGCCGCGGTGAGATAAGAACCAATCAGGTTCAGATAATTCAGTTCAATGCTGCGGTAGTCCTGTTGTGCTTGCAGGAAGTC
>Ga0182024_10018165_pt1 | contig 13122 bp, 8 predicted proteins | sample P32metaG_FD_120480 | JGI IMG/M metagenome (GOLD analysis project Ga0182024, IMG submission 120480) | Permafrost microbial communities from Stordalen Mire, Sweden - P3-2 metaG (Illumina Assembly) | ecosystem: Environmental > Terrestrial > Soil > Wetlands > Permafrost | place: Sweden: Stordalen...
GACCGCCGTTCTTGTGCCCGACGATATGACCGGCATTCTTCGCCGTGCGATGAAATTCGCATTCGGGCCGCCCAGCGGGCCTGTGACTTTGAGTGGGGGCACAGGCGGGCAGGAACAGGTCCAAGCCCCGATTTACAAGATCGATCTGGCAACCATGCGTTATAAGGCTCGCGCTCAGGCGGACTTGATCCAGAAAGCCGCGCAATGGCTGGTCGCAGCCGAGAATCCCGTTTTTGTGGTGGGCTCTGAGGTTGGTGCGGAGGGAGCGAGCGAAGAGATGTTAGCGCTAGCCGAAAAACTCTCCGTTCCGGTGACGGAAACGGCGCATAGCCTCTACGCAAATTTCCCCAACTATCATCCGCTGTATCTCGGCGAGCTTATGGCCGAGCGATACCCGCGGAAACAAGATTTGTTGATCAGTTTCGGCGAGAGCTTCACCACTACCGTGGGCCAGCCGCTGCGCAACACTCCCCTCGTGCACATCAGTCACGATCCCAATACGATGGGAAGGTCTACTGTTCCGGACCTGGCCATTCTGTCGGAGGTGCGCACGGCCATCCGTGACCTTTCCGATGCGCTGGATGGGATGTTGACGAAAGATCGGATGGCCAAGATTCGCTCCACCAGGTTGGCGGAGGTATCCGCGCTGACTGGCCAGCTAAAGCAATCCCGGGAAATAGCCTTGCGCGCCCGTTTCGATGACAGTCCCCTTACCTGGGAGCGCGTGGGGTATGAATTGGAGAAAGCGCTCGATAAGGATGCGGTAATTGTGCCGGAGGTGGGGACCGAATATTCCAAAATCTTGAGACAGCTCACCCTTGGCGGCCCGAATAAGCAAAAGATCGGACGCACGAAAGGCCAAGCGCTGGGGTGGGGAGTAGCCGCGGCCTTTGGCGTCAATGTAGCCTTGCCCGAGCGGCAAGTAGTCGCGCTGCAGGGTGACGGCGGATTCCTGTTTGGCCAGTCAGAGACCTTGTGGAGCATCGCACGTTATGAGGCACCCATGCTCATCGTGATCCTGAACAACCGCCTATACAACGAGAGCCGGGATCGCAACATGCAAAACGGTGGTCATTTCTACGAGGCCGGCAGGGACTTCGATGGCTATTTGGGAGACCCCAACGTCGAATACACCAAAATCGCGGAAGCTTACGGCCTGAAAGGCGAAAAAGTGAAAGCCGCAGGCGACCTGCCCGCGGCATTGCAGCGAAGTCTGAAGAGCATGCGAGATGGCAAGGCGGTTGTGCTGGATATCGACATAGCACCTGATGGGCCGTTTTTGAGCCAAGGTACCTGGTATCAGCGTCACTCCATCGCGGAGATCCGCAAGAAGAGGCTGACCAGCGCTTGAAATCCACGTCCACAAGATTTATCGGAGGATCCCATGCGGAGCAGGCGCAAACGAATCCTTTCCTTTAACGTCTGGAATCTCGTGGCGTGGATTTCCGCTGCAGCTTTTGCCGGCGGCCTTGTCACCCAAGTCTCTGCGACCCCGCAAGGCGACCAGCAGGCTCAGATTGAAAAAGGCAGGCAAGCGGTCGGTCAAGCGTGCGCCACCTGTCACCCTGCTATTATGAGGATGATCCAGGCGCAAAAAAATTCCCCGGAACAGTGGAGGGACACGGTCTATTCCATGATTGGCCGGGGAGCGGAGATCCTGCCCGACGAGATCGAGGCCCTGACCGCTTTTCTTGCGGCGAATGGTGGCGGTAACCGAGAGACTACCGGTCAGACGCCAGGCGGGGGCCGACAGGGGGCGGGCAGGGCGGATCAACAGACGCCGGAAGCCGAAGGTAGAGCCATTCTGCAGAGAAATTGCCAGCAGTGCCACGATATGGCGACAGCGACGAAAAAATTGCCTGCAGACGACTGGAATGCGGTCATCGCCAAAATGATGACCTATGGCGCGAAGCTCACTCCTGCAGACCAACAAAAGCTCAGCGGATATCTCAACGGACTTGCAAAATAGTCGCGAGAAGCGCGCGGACCAATGCGGCCGCGAACCGAAGTCATATCCCCGCTCTTACACGGGCTTCTCCAGGTGGCCTCCAAACTCATAGCGCATCGCAGACAAAATCCTGTTTATAAAGTCCGCCTCGCCGCGCGAACTAAACCGCTCATACAGAGCTGTCGTGAGCACTGGCGCCGGTACCGCTTCATCGATTGCCGCCTTAATTGTCCAACGGCCTTCGCCCGAATCCGACACCCGGCCGGCAAACTTCGACAACGCCGGATCCTGCAACAGGGCTGTCGCCGTGAGATCGAGCAGCCACGAAGCAATGACGCTCCCGCGTCGCCAGACTTCGGTTATGTCTCGCAGATTGAGATCGTATTGGTAGTGATTGGGGTCCCGTAATGGAGTAGTTTCCGCATCCGTTCCGCCCGCAGTTTTCCCAATATTCGCCGAGCGCAACACACCCAAACCTTCAGCGTAGGCCGCCATGATGCCGTACTCAATGCCATTGTGCACCATCTTCACGAAGTGACCTGCGCCATTCGGACCGCAATGCAAATAGCCTTTTTCTGCCGTCCCCCCAACCTGCTCTCGCCCAGGAGTACGAGCTATGTTCCCCATGCCGGGCGCAAGCGTAGAGAAGATTCCATCCAGGTGCTGTATGACTTCGAGTTCTCCACCGATCATCATGCAATACCCGCGCTCAAGCCCCCACACTCCGCCGCTCGTACCGACATCCACATAGTGAATATGTTTTGCGGTCAAGTCATTCGCACGTCGGATATCATCGATGTAGTACGAGTTACCTCCGTCGACCAGCGTGTCACCGGCGTCGAGGCGCGGCACAAGCTCGGAGATCGTTTTTTCGACCGCGCCCGCCGGTACCATCAGCCAAACCGTTCGCGGCTTCTCCAGTTTCTTCACCAGATCCGCCAAGTCGGCCGCGCCTATGGCGTGCTCTTTGACCAGTTCCTCGACTGGCTTCGGAGATCTATTGAAGACGACACACTCGTGCCCGCCCTTAAGAAGGCGCCGTGTCATGTTGGCTCCCATCCTGCCCAGGCCGATCATTCCGAGTTGCATACACGCTCCTATTCAGACGCGGATTATTGCAGTGCTTGAGTCACGACCGGCACAGCGGCGTTCGCGCTCGCCAACGGTGGTGTGAAAAGTCTCCTCATCCGCGCGAGGAAAATCAAACCTGCTTCGGCAACGCTCCTGCTGGAGTTCCTGCAATGCATGTCTCAGCTGCTGCGCTTATAACGATCACGCCGTATCATTCTACCGGCGGTCGGCATGCGTGACTAATCCCCTTCTTGATGAATCCCCTTCTTGATGAATCAAAGAATCGACCACGCGATTGCAGAAAACGGCGCAGGCGCTTGCAAACAAAGCCGCTGGCGCAGCAGACCGTTCGCGTGCTATAACCTTCGGCGGCCAGTCACCGCCTTGACGGTATTGGCCAGGATCTCTCTTCACGTGATTTTGGCAGCTATTGTAAGTCTGAGGCGGGGATACCCGTAACGGTAACAATATTCGGTGTACGACTCATTGTTCGTGAAGACATGCGAGAAGTGCTATATCTCTGAAAGGAGTTAGGCAATGGAGACCACAACGAGAGCTAAACTGCCGAAAGAGGCCATACAGCTCTACAACCTCTTTATTCACGGCGAGATCAGTCGGCGTGATTTTATGGACGGCGTAAAGAAGTTTGCTGTAGGCGGCTTGGTAGTGCCCACAATCGTCGAGGCTTTGATGCCGAACTACGCTCAGGCGCAGCAGGTGTCCAAGACCGATGACCGGATCAAGGCCAGCTACGAGACCGTCCCGTCGCCACACGGGAATGGAAGTATCAAAGGATATCTCGTGCGGCCTGTCAGCGCCGATACGCGAGCCGAGACGGTATCGAAATTGCCCGGCATTATCGTGGTCCACGAGAATCGCGGTCTCAATCCTCACATCGAGGACATCGCGCGGCGGTTCGCCCTCGTTAACTTCATGGCATTCGCGCCAGATGGACTCACCTCTCTCGGCGGCTTTCCTGGTGATGATTACAAGGGCGGCCAGATGTTTACCAAGGTCGACGGCAAAAAAATGGGCGAAGATTTCGTGGCCTCCGCGGCATGGCTGAAATCGCGCGCCGACTGCAGTGGCAAGATCGGAGCCACCGGTTTCTGTTACGGTGGCGGAGTTGCCAATACTTTGGCCGTCCGGCTGGGGCCCGATTTGGGGGCCGCCGTGCCATTCTATGGTGCAGTTCCTCCCAACGAGGACATCCCCAAGATCAAAGGGGCGATTTTGGCCCATCACGGCGAACTCGACACGCGACTCGCAGCCACATGGCCGGCATACGACAAGGCCTTGACGGCGATCAACGTTCCGCACGAAGGCTATATATATCCAAACGCTGTTCACGGTTTCAACTGTGACGCGACGCCAGAACGCTACAACAAAGCAGCGGCCGATCTGGCTTGGCAGCGCACGGTTGACTGGTTCAACAAATACCTGCGCAGCTGATTTCTTTCGTACTTCACGAGAGTTCACGAGGGCAGGTAGCCCAAGCCCGGTCACGCGCAAAATGCGCGCGAATTCGTCCGACGCGGCAGCGCGCCCGCGACGCTGCCTCGATGCTGGCTCCTGCTGAGCGCCGAGTAATCGGCCTGTCGTGACCGTGTACAACGGCGACGCCGGAATAGCTCCGCCTTGTTGACTTGGGCCTCTTTTCCGTAACGATTCACCTTCAATGATCCTGTCAATGATCATCGTTGAATGATCATTCACGTTGGCCTGTGCACAAAATTTTCCGCCCGAATTGTGGAGCGGTGTTCTTCATGAACCGGAACCATTCGGCTGCGATTTCGCTATCATTCTCCAAGCGAACGCCGCACTCGCGAGGGAGAGACCTGCGCAAATCAGAATCACGAAGCGGAATCCGAAAATAAAGGCTTGCTCGATAGACACCCTGATCGCTGCAGCCAGCTTTGCATCGGTCCCGGCCGGGACGGTTAGCGCAGCGAGCCTGATTTCATTCGACTGCAGGTCGTGCATCACTGGTGTCGGAATCGCTAAATCCGCCAGACTGCGGTTCAAACGAAAGGCGAACACACTGGCCATGGCCACCCCTAGGACGGCAATCGCCAGGAGTCCGGCAACTCGGGCGACCGCGTTGTTGATTCCAGAAGCTGCCCCGGCACGATTCTGGTCGACTGCATTCATGACCACCGTCGTCAAAGGAGCGACGCTGACGGCCAATCCAAAACCGAGCACCACAAATGCCGGGAAAAAAGTCCGCCAGTAATTTCCTCCTACCGACGGCGCCGCGAACAAAAGGAATCCCACTGCTGCGATAATTGGGCCGATGATCAGAGGCCGCCTAGGTCCATAGCGAGCGACCAGTCCGCCCGACCACCGCGACAGCAGAAACATGAGCAAGATCAGCGGGAGTGCAGCGGCGCCCGTGGCTGTCGCCGAGTAATGTTGTATCTGGATCAGATCCAGCGGAAACAGGAAGAAAAAAATCCCGAGTGCCGCGTAAAGAAATAATGTAATCAGGTTGGCACCGCTGAAATCCCGAGAACCGAAAAGCGACAGCGGCAGCATGGGAAGACCGGCATGAGATTCGATGAAGAAGAAAGCGGCGAGAGACGCGCAACCAATAATCAGAGCGCCCCACACATATGGATGACTCCAGCCCAGGCTCGCAGATTCAATGAATCCGTATGCCAGGCCCCCCAAACCAACCGTGGCGGTAAACGCCCCCGCCCAGTCGATATTTCCTGCCGCGTGAGTCTTATTTTCGGGAACTGCCCACAGGGAAAGCACAACCACCGCCGCCGCAACGGGCACATTGATAAAGAAGGCCCAACGCCAGGAAGCATGCTCGATTAACCAGCCACCTAGCACTGGCCCAATGGCTGTTGTGATCGCGGTGAAGCCCGACCATGTCCCAATTGCCCGGCCACGCTCCTTCTCATCGAAGGACGCGCTTATTATTGACAAGCTGCCCGGCACAAGAAACGCCGCGCCCAATCCCTGGACAGCTCTCGCCATTATTAATTCGTGGATGTTTGGCGCGACGCCGCAAGCGATAGAGGCCAACGCGAAAATCGTTACGCCAACCACGAACATTCTTCTACGGCCATACAGATCGCCTAGCGAGCCGCCCACCAAAATCAATGCGCCGAGAAGCAGCCCGTATGCCTCGACCACCCACTGGATGTCGGTCACCGTGCCGCCAAGACTAGTTTGCAGGGCGGGTAATGCCACGTTCACGACAGTGCTGTCGATGAACGCCATGCTGGAGCCAAGAATCGTGACGGCCAGAACCCACCGCCCGGCTTCCGTTGTGCAGGGAACGCGGACATGCCCCGATTCGATTACGGCTGCGTCACATGGAGGCTTCATGGGCGCTCGATCTTAATGCGGAAGCCTGGCGGCGAATGAGAACCGGATTGGCTACACGAGAACGTCAATTGGCGGGCAGTATGAGAATTATCAGGGAATTTGTATGAGTCGATGAGCAGGCAACCTGCAGTCGAAAGATGCTCACAATGTCACAGTATCATATGCCTAGGTCATCGCCGGACCGAACGCAACAAATCAAGCTAAGGCACTTCTCAAATCCTCCGCGCTCTTATTCCCTAGACCGGCGGTCATTGTGAGCGCAGCGAAGAATTTCTCCCGTGCGGGTTGAGGGACGAGCGGGCGGCGCGCAAGTTATCGGGGCGATAACAGTGGCCTTAGTCGACCCGTTCATGGGTGCAGATTCGGTTCGCGGGTCCGGCCGATTGCGACGCGCCGGCTAGAATTTCGTCACTTCGGTGAAGTGGAAGCCGCGCACCTTCATCGCCGGGACGACCATTTCGAACGATTCCTCGCCCGCCGCGCGCACCGCCGGACCCAACTGCTCGACATTGCTGAGCATCTCCAGAATGTTTTGATTGAAGCGGAAGTTGCGCACGCCGCCGACCACGCGCCCGTCCTCCACCAGGAATGTGCCATCGCGCGTCATGCCCGTGAGAACTTTTTCGTAGGGATCGACTTCGCGGATATACCAGAGCCGCGTTACCAGAATGCCGCGCTCAGTGGAGGCGACCATCTCCTTGGCAGGTGTAGCGCCACCGTCGAAAACCAGGTTATAAGGCGCTTCGCCATATTCATTGGGCAATGACAAGCCGTGCCCAGTGGGTTTGGTGTGCATTTTTTTCGCCGTGGCCCGCGCGTAGACCAGGTTGCGCAGCACACCTTTATCGACCAGCAAGACCTTGCGGCGCGGCAAACCTTCGCCGTCGAACGGTGGGCCGGACTGCAGCGGATGCGTGACATCGTCGCGCACCGTGATGTTATCGCCCATCACCTTTTTGCCCAGCCGATTGTTGAAGCAGGAGCGCTGGTCCTGCACCGCGGTCGCGGCGAAATCGTAAAAAAGCGATCCGACCAGATCGAGAACCGCGGCGGGTTCGAGGATGACCGTCCAGCGGCCGGTTTCCACTTCACGAGGTTCGCGTGAAGCGGCGGCCTTGCGGCTGGCACTGCCGCCCAGTTCATCAGGATCGATGCGGGCAATATCGGGAGAATTGGCCTTGGCCCAGCCGGAGGAATCCTTTTCCATCACGGTGACGGAAAACTCGGCGCGCGTCTGGCGGTGCGTCACAAATAATCCGCGGGAGTTCGCGAGCGCCGTTACAGAAGCTCCCGTAGTAAATATGCCGGCAGCCGTCTGATCGTTTGCGGCGGCGATCCCCACAACCCGGGTGACGGCGCGTGCGCGATCCTGCGGGGTGGCCGCAGCAGTCTCGGGAAAGTACCGCTCGACGCGCGGAAACGTCTGCTTGGGCAGCATGGGCAGAAGGCTCGGCTGCTGCGGGCGGCTGCGCGCAAGCGCAGCGGAAGCGGCGACGACACGCTGCAGCGAGGCGTCATCGGTTTTGTTCGAGGTAGCGCGCGCCGTGCGGCCGTCGAAGACGGTGCGCACGGAAACGGTGAGGTTCCGTTCGGCCACGTTCTGGTGGATGGTGTTGTTGGCGAAGCGCGTGAGCGCATCGGCGCCCGCGTCAATTTCGACTTCAGTCTCGTCGGCATCGGACAGCCGCACGATACGCTCGGCGAGGCGGCGCAACTCGGCGTCGGAAGGCAGGTGCGACTCAGCAGCGGCCGGCGACTCGGTGCCCCGCGTGCGCACCGCGGACACGCGGCGTGACTTCACGTGGTTACGAGGCGAAGTGTGAGACGGAGACGTAGGGCTCATCCTTTCGCGAAGGCCATCCCGACACGTACATTCCGGAAGCGTGCAGGCGCCGCGCCGTGTCCCGTGCCCATGGTCTGCATGGGCTGACCCTTGCCGCAGTTGGGCGTGCCCCAGAGCGTCCAATGATCGCGCGAACAGATGGCGTCGCAACTGTTCCAGAATTCCGTGGTGATGCCGCTGTAACTCGGATGCTTGAGCATGCGGCCTTTCTTGCCTCCCTTGATCTCCCAGCCGATTTCCGTGGAGAACTGAAAGTGGTAGCGATGATCGTCGATAGACCACGAACGGTTGGTCTCCATCAGGATCGCGTCGTCGGTGTCGGCGATTAAATCATCGTAACTCCACGTTCCGGGGAGCAGGCTGACATTGGTCATGCGGATCATAGGCAGCCGGTTCCAGCTTTCGGCGCGCATCGTGCCGCCCGAGCGCGTGAGACCAATGGCAGGAGCGGTTTCGCGGCTCGACAAATATCCAGTGAACAAGCCGGCGGTGATGATGTTAGTGCACTGCGCAGGCACGCCTTCATCGTCGTAACCGAACGTACCCAGGCCGGGGCCGTGTTCGAGACGCGCGTCGGCCACGACGTTGACGATGTCGGAAGCATAGCGGAGGTGGCCGAGTTTTTCGAGCGTGAGGAAACTCAATCCGGCGAAGTTGGCTTCCATCCCCAGAACGCGGTCGAGCTCGATTGGATGGCCGATGGATTCGTGAACCTGCAAACCCAGCTGCGACCCTTCGAGGATGATTGTGCTCTGGCCCTCGGGACACTGCGCGGCAGAATGCAGCGCGACGGCCTCTTCGGCAATACGCGGAGCGTTACCCACCAAGTCGAGCGATTCAACTAATTCGTAACCCGCAAGCTCGTGCTGCCCGCCAAAACTGCTGGGATAGGAACGCTTCTGAATTTCGTCGCCGGAAAAGGCCATAGCCACGATGCCCGCCCCGGACTCGACTTTCACCTGGTGGATTTGCGAGCCCAGCGTCGAGGCATACCACTGCTCGATGCGGCGGAACTGCATGGACGTCTCGGCAAGGGTGACGCCCTGGACGCTGCGCATTTCGCGGTCGGCGGCGAGCAGCAATGCGAGCTGGCCCTCGAGTGGGATTTCGAACGGGTCCTTGATGAAGGGATTCTGCCAGGTGTCGACGAAGGCTTGCTCGGGGACCATCACCACATCGTGACGTTTCGCGAGCGCCGAAGCGCGTGCGATAGCCACCGCATAGGCCGCGCAGGACTGGACGCCTTCGCGCGTCAATTGATCGGTTGAAGCAAATCCCCAGCAGCCGTCCGCGACCACCCGCAGGCCGAGGCCGAGAGATTCGTTCTCGGCAAGATTGCCCACTTCGCCGTTTTTCGTGGAGAGGTCGCGCAGGCGAATGTCCATCACACGCGCATCGGCGAAGGTTGCACCGCGCGCGCATGCGGTATCCAGCGCCAGATTGGCCCATTCACGCATCGCGATGTTCGGAAGCTTACCGGAAGGCGCCGCTGCCCAGCGACGTTAAACGACGTCGCCGCATAACCTCTCCGACAACAAACTCGGCCTTTAGGTGCCTTCCGACCACGACGCCAGGTACTGCTCCTGCTCCGGCGTGAGTTTATCCACGTGCACGCCCATCGATTCGAGCTTGAGTTTAGCGATGTGCTGGTCGATGGCTTCCGGCACGGGGTAAACCTGCGGCTGCAGCTCTTTACCGTGCTTGACCAAATATTCCGCGGCGAGCGCCTGGTTGGCAAAGCTCATATCCATCACCGCAGCCGGGTGGCCCTCCGCCGAAGAAAGATTAACCAACCGCCCCTCGGCCAGCAGATAAATTCTGCGGCCGTCTTTCATGGTGTATTCGTCGACGAATGGGCGCGCCGGTTTCTTACTGCTCGATAACTTCTCGAGCGCGGGGATGTCGATCTCCACATTGAAGTGGCCGGAATTGCAAATCACCGCGCCTTCCTTCATACGCTCGAAATGCTCACCGGTGAGAACGGACTTGTTGCCGGTCACGGTGACGAAGATGTCACCGATTTTAGCGGCGTCGGCCATGGGCATCACGCGGAAACCATCCATCACCGCCTCGATGGCGCGCGTGGGATTGATCTCGGTGACGATGACATCGGCCCCCAAGCCCTTGGAACGCATCGCGACTCCGCGGCCGCACCAGCCATAGCCCGCGACGACGAACTTCAGGCCGGCGAGCAACAGGTTAGTCGCGCGCAGGATGCCATCAATAGTCGATTGGCCCGTGCCATAGCGGTTATCGAACAGGTGCTTGGTGAGCGCGTCATTCACCGCGACGACGGGATACTTGAGCGTGCCATCCTTCGCCATGGCGCGCAGCCGAATAACGCCCGTGGTGGTTTCTTCGGTGCCGCCGATCACGCTCGCGACCAGTTCCGGCCGCTTGGTGAGCAGCATCGTAACCAGGTCCGCGCCGTCATCCATGGTCATTTGCGGTTTGTGGTCGAGGGCCGCCTCGAGGTGCGAGTAATATGTTGCGTTGTCTTCACCTTTAATCGCAAACGTGGGGATGTTGTAATCCTTCACCAGACACGCGGCAACTTCGTCCTGGGTCGAGAGCGGATTTGAGGCACACAGCACCACGTCGGCGCCGCCGTCACGCAGCGTGATCGCCAGGTTCGCCGTTTCGCTGGTCACGTGCAGGCAGGCAGACACGCGCAGCCCCTTGAGCGGCTGCTCCTTGATGAACCGTTTCCGAATCGATTGCAAAACGGGCATCTGCTGGTTGGCCCATTCGATTTTGCGCTTGCCGCGATCGGCCAGTGCCATGTCTTTGACGTCGCCCGCAAGGGAATGCGTAGTTGCCACAGGAAGGCCTCCCAATCAGTATCGAGGATTTTGTCTAACGGCCCGCAATCACAGGTGCGTGGTGCGATTTTGCTTCCTTGCGGATTGCTTCTGCCTTGTCCGAGCGTTCCCACGTGAAGGATGGTTCAGTGCGGCCAAAGTGGCCGTAGGCGGCGGTGGCGCGATAAATCGGCCGCCGGAGGTCGAGGCTTTCGATAATGCCGCGCGGGGTGAGTGAGAAGGTTGCGCGGATGAGGTCCGTCATCCGTTCGTCGGGAATGGTGCCGGTACCGAAAGTGTCCGCCATAACCGACACGGGTTCCGCCACGCCAATGGCGTAGGCGAGCTGCACTTCGACGCGCTTCGCCAATCCCGCCGCGACGAGGTTTTTCGCAATGTAACGTGCCATGTAGCACGCCGAACGGTCCACTTTTGTCGGATCCTTGCCTGAAAACGCGCCTCCACCGTGACGGCTGTAGCCGCCGTAGGAATCCACGATGATTTTGCGACCGGTCAACCCCGCGTCACCCATGGGGCCGCCCACCACAAATCGTCCCGTTGGATTGATGTGGTACTTCGTGCGGTCGTCCACCAGCGATTCAGGAACAACGTGCTGGATGACTTCGTTCATGATGGCTTCGTGAATGGCAGCGTTCGAGACATCGTCGGCGTGCTGGGTGGAGATCACCACGCAATCCACGCGCGAAGGACGGCCATTGACGTATTCGACCGTCACCTGGGACTTGCCATCGGGACGCAAGAAGTCCACCAAACCCGATTTACGCACCTCAGCCAGACGTCGCACCAGTTTGTGTGCCAGCATGATCGGCAGTGGCATTAATTCGTCGGTATCGTCACACGCATAGCCAAACATCAGGCCCTGATCGCCCGCCCCGCCGGTGTCCACACCCATGGCGATGTCGGGAGACTGGCGCTTGAGGGAAGAGATTACGGCACACGTATCGGCATCGAACCCGTACTTTGCCCGCGTATATCCGACGTCGCGAATGACTCCGCGCACGATGTCGCCGTAATCAAGGATCGCCGACGTGGTGATTTCGCCGGCCACCATAGCCAGTCCTGTGGTAACCAGAGTCTCGCAAGCCACGCGCCCCATGGTGTCCTGCGTCAGGACGGCATCCAGAATAGCGTCTGAAATTTGATCGGCGATTTTGTCGGGGTGGCCTTCGGTAACCGATTCCGAGGTGAACAGAAAGGTGCGCTTATCTTGGCTCAAACCGTAACTCCTTCAGAAACAATCGTCTACGACCTGGCGGCCTTGCGACTCGACAATAAAAGACAATTTGGCTGGCGCTGCGACGAACGAAAACGCTAACACACGCCTCCGGCGCTGTCAACGCGCGCTCGCCTGCATTTCAAGATCCAATGTTCGAAATTGCCCCAGTAGTAATCATCCCCAGCCTGCAGATAAGGCGTTCATGGGCTGAAGTTGATAGGCCGCAGTTTATGGGCTGAAGATGACTGGATGATTTCTCCGCTGCCCCTCATGCTTCGTCGTCAGCGGCGGCGTGCGATTGGGCGGCGTGGACTACCGCCTTGCCTGCGCGAGCCAGCAGAAAGCTGTGGATGAAGGGATCGATGTCGCCGTCGAGAACGCGGTCGACGTCGCCAACCTCAAATTTCGTGCGGTGGTCCTTGATCAGCCGGTACGGCTGCAAAGTGTACGTGCGAATCTGGCTGCCGAAGCTGATGTCGAGTTTCGATTCATCGAGTTTGCGCGTGGCGGCCTGGCGCTTCTCAATTTCCAGGTCATAGAGACGCGAGCGGAGAAGCTTCATGGCGATCTCGCGGTTTTTATGCTGGCTGCGTTCGGCCTGGCATTGCACCACGATTCCGGATGGGAGATGGGTGAACCGCACCGCCGTCTCCACCTTGTTGACGTTCTGTCCGCCGTGCCCTCCGGCGCGAAACGTGTCGATTCGCAAATCTTCCGGCCGGATAGATACCTCGATGCGGTCATCGATTTCCGGGATGACAAAAACGGAAGCAAAGGACGTGTGCCGCCGCGCCGCCTGATCGAATGGCGAAATGCGGATCAGCCGGTGCACGCCCGTTTCGGTGGTAAGCAGGCCGTAGGCGTTCTCACCCTCCATGCGCAC
>Ga0182024_10018166_pt1 | contig 13122 bp, 14 predicted proteins | sample P32metaG_FD_120480 | JGI IMG/M metagenome (GOLD analysis project Ga0182024, IMG submission 120480) | Permafrost microbial communities from Stordalen Mire, Sweden - P3-2 metaG (Illumina Assembly) | ecosystem: Environmental > Terrestrial > Soil > Wetlands > Permafrost | place: Sweden: Stordalen...
ATGATGCCGGAATGGGCGGTGGATTCCACTGAGCAGACAGAACTTACCTACTGCCTTCGCTTTCGCTTACTGTTGGCCCGCAGCCAAGCGGTATATGCAGGTTCGTCCATCGTGCTTGATGCCAGAGCCATGATCGCCTGGGTTGCGTCTTCCTCACTGGCCTTGAACTTGATGCCGTTGAGTTCAAGGAAAAGAACGCCAGCGACAAAACCGGTGCGCTTGCTGCCGTCCACGAAGGGATGGTTGCGGACAATGCCCGCCGTGTAAAGGGCGGCCATAGCGACGAGGTCAGCACGCGTTTCCACACCCCTGACCCTTAACCACTGATTGCAGCCTACGCGCTGGCGGCTTCTTCTGATCCCAGGGGCAGGAAATACTGTGTGCCTTTGATGGGGGCGGAGACTTTGCGCAGCAGTTCCTGCAAGTCTTCGTTGCGTTCCACGAAGTCGATTTCGGAAGTGTTCACGATCAAAAGGTCCGAAGACGTGTAGTGGAAGAAAAAGTGTTCGTAGGCTTTGATCACTTCTTCCAGATAGTCCTCGTTGACAGCTTTTTCTCCCGGCGCGTTCTTTTTCTTGAGGCGTTTCTTCAAAACTTCAGGTGTGGCTTGCAGATAAATCACCAGGTCCGGCGTGGGGAGCTGCTCGCGGAAATAGTTGTAATAGCGGTTGTAAGTCTCGAGTTCCACGTCGCTCAGATTGAGATAGGCGAAGAGCTTGTCTTTTTCGAAGATGAAGTCGGTAACCACGGTCTTCTGCGAGCGTGGACCGAGGTCCAGCGCCCGGAGCTGCTCGAAGCGGCGGACTAGAAAAGCGAATTGCGCCTGGAATCCGGCTCCGCGCTCGCCTGCGTAAAAGGCGCGGAGAAAAGGATTGTCCTCGGCCTCGATGACACGCTGGGCGTTCAATCGCTCGGCGAGAATGCGGGCCAGCGTACTTTTGCCGACTCGGATGGGACCTTCTATGGCAATGTAACGAGGCAGCTCAAAAAGATTGGCCATGGGCTCGAGGGTCTAGCTTCGATAGGGCAGGATATCCCGGGAAGGCGCTGCACGCAATTGAGGAAAAGGTTAACAGGAAGAGAAAACTTTTTCGACTTGAGGGGTTTACGGATTGACGAATTCTGTGATCCCGTGATTCTCTGCAATCCGTTTACAATCCCATCATGCTTGTTCCGGTTCTCACGACGGCGGGAGTGCTGGTAGCGGCTTCGGCGGCGGGATATCAGTCGATGGCGCCAACGGGCCAATGGTATGGAAGAACGTTCACCGGATTGCAGCGGGGAACGAAGCAACTGGCGCTGACTTACGATGACGGACCCAATGATCCGCACACGCAGCGTTTGCTGGAAGTTCTGGCCAGGCACAATGTCAAAGCAACTTTCTTTCTGATGGGACGCTACGTGCAGCAGCGTCCGGATATTGTTCGCGATGTCGTGCAGGCTGGGCATGTGATCGGGAACCACACGTTTACTCATCCGAAACTGATTTGGCGAACGGGCAGACAGGTTCGGGAAGAACTCTTACAGTGCCAGCAGGCGATTACCGATGCGGTGGGGGAGCATTCCAACTTGTTTCGTCCTCCTTTCGGGGGACGGAGACCGGTCACGTTGCGGGTGGTGCGAGAGTTGGGACTCCTGCCAGTGATGTGGAATGTGACGGGATATGACTGGAGCGCGCCATCTGTGGAATACATTGAGCGAAAAGTTACCAGCAGGGTTCGAGGTGGCAACGTAATTCTGTTGCATGATGGCTCACATCGGGCTTTCGGATATGACCGCTCGCGAACGATCATTGCAACGGATAAGCTGATTTCGCGGTATAGGGCGGAAGGGTATGAGTTTGTGACGGTGGCGGAGATGATGGGGGTCATGAGCGGTCAGCGCTCAGCCATCAGCACCCAGCCGTCAGCCATGAGGTAAGGTGGAATATTAGGTTGACCGGTAGTTCCAAGTTCTTGGTGATCAGGGGTTTAGCGCGCGACAATTAGTTGAGTCGCGGTGCATTGAAGCGCGGGCTCAACATGAGAGAACCTGCCTCGACAAAGGAGGCAGATCTTATGTGGCGTGCCATTTGTGCAGTGATTCTTTTGCCGTCGCTGACCGCGGCGCAAAGTGAAGTCTTCTCAACCGTCCAATCCTCGGAAGCCCGAAGCAACCTTTCGGCTCAACTAAAACCGCCCAGTTACCGCCCTCACACTTACTACGCCGAAATCCGCCGGGGGACTAGTGAAAAAGCGGCAGTGGAACTCGTCGTACAGCAGGGATCTGTCGCTAGGATCCCGCTGGTGATTCCTTACGGTTTGATTTGCGTGGTAGCGCCCAACGTTTGTCCCGACTGAGTTCTTGGAAGAGGGTAGGGAATTTAGCCTTCGAGCGCGGTCAATGCTTGCTTTGCTGTTTCAATCGTTTTCTGAATGTCGTCTTCCGTGTGGACGGTGCTCAGGAAGGCTGCTTCGTATTGCGACGGCGGCAGATAGATGCCGTTATCCAGCATGGCGCGGAAGAAGCGGCCAAAGGCGTCGGTATTCGATCTTGAAGCCGAGTTCCAATCGGTGACCGGGCCAGGCTGGAAAAACCATGTGAACATGGAGCCCACGCGGTTGTGACACAAGGGCACACCGGCATCTTTCGCGGCGGCGGCGACGCCTTCCACCAGTTGCGCGCTTAGTTTGTCCAGAGTTGGGTAAATCTCATTTTTGTGATCACGCAAATGGCGCAATGTTGCCACACCCGCGGCCATAGCCAGCGGATTTCCCGAGAGCGTTCCCGCTTGGTACATGGGGCCGAGCGGCGCGACTAAGTTCATGATCTCCGAAGGGCCTCCGTAGGCGCCGACGGGCAAGCCTCCGCCGATAATTTTGCCCAGGGTCGTCAGGTCGGGCTGAATGTTATAGAGCTCCTGCGCTCCGCCGAAAGCCACGCGGAAGCCACTCATCACTTCGTCAAAAATCAGGACGGCCTTTTCGCGTTGCGTGATCAGGCGCAGCGCGGCCAGGAATCCGCCAGAAGCCGGGACGCAGCCCATGTTGCCGACGACGGGTTCCACGATGACGCACGCAATCTGGTGCTGAAATTTCTTGAAGGCCTGTTCGAGCGCTTCGGTGTCGTTGAAGGGGAGGGCCAGCGTAAATTGAGTGAATTCCTCGGGAACGCCTGCGGAGCCGGGAATTCCGAGCGTGGCTACTCCGGAACCGGCTTTTACTAGCAGGGCATCGGCGTGTCCGTGATAGCAGCCTTCGAATTTCACAATGTATTTGCGTTTGGTGTAGGCACGGGCGAGGCGGATGGCGGACATGGTCGCCTCGGTGCCCGAATTGACGAAGCGAATTCTTTGGATGTGGGGAAATGCGGAGAGCACGATCTCGGCGAGGTCGGCTTCGGAGGGCGTGGAGGCACCGAAACTGGTGCCGTTGCAGGCGGCGTCCATGATGGCTTCGACCACCTTGGACGCGGCGTGGCCCAGAATGAGCGGCCCCCAGGAGCCGACGTAGTCGATATATTCGTTGCCGTCGGCGTCGAACATGCGCGAGCCCTGGCCCCGCAGGATGAAAGGCGGGTCGCCTCCCACGGAGCCAAAGGCACGCGCCGGCGAGTTCACGCCACCGGGGATCATTTGCTCGGCGCGCTGCTGCAATCTGCGGGACTCGTCGAGTTTACGGGCCATGGGCCTCCGGAAAAGGACTTATAAATATAGCAGCGGGGGGTGCTGGTGCGGAGAACGGCGGAGCTGCGCTCCGTTGGACAGCCCTTCGACTTCGCTCAGGGCAAGCTACGCGCGGCTGTCCCTACGTGAGCAGAGAGGCTGCGTCCGCCCTTTCGCAAAGAACACGAAAAGGACGGGCGCCCGGCCGAAGTCTTTATTTACCATAAATTTACAATCTTGCAACACTCCTGCAACACCGGCACGCTACTCTTATTCCAGTTACACGCCCTTCTAACCGGGAGGGTTTATAAAAGGGACGGCTTCGGGGGGCTCCGGGCTGTCCTTATTTTTTTCCCCGGCAGCACCCAGCGCAGGGGCCGCACGAGCCGCGAACCGACCACTCTTCCAGATCGTCCTTACTTGAGGTACGCGCGGACAATATCCAGCAGTTCGTCAGCCGCAACGGCTTGCTCGGCGGTGGGCTTGCGGGAGGTGTCGAGCACGTGGAAGCGAACGTGATCTTCCACCAGTTCGGCCATCAGCCCGTTCATGGCGCCACGGGCAGCGGTGATCAGTTGTAGGACATCGCCACAGTCTTTTTCTTCGACCAGCGCGCGCTCAATGGCCTCAATCTGCCCACGAATGCGGCGCACCCGCAGGATGAGTTTTTCGTTGTCTCGAATCGTGTGGGCCATAATTTCCTTTTCCGCTTGACAATACTATAGGGGGGTATGCTATACAGTCAATTAGTCTGAAATTACGGAGCTTTTTCCGTGAATTCGATGGTAGCAGAGCATGGTTCGAACAACCTTGCGGAACGAAAGGCATATGGCAAACCAAAGCGATCAGCCCCCGAGTAGCGGCGGGATAGCGGTGTAGAAGCGACGGATGTGACCCGATAGTCTTTTTCCCTTCCTATCGCCTCATTTCACTTCTTCTATCCCCCATAAATCTTAAGAAATCCGGCCAACGCAAGTTAATTTCCCTCTTCTTGAGGCGACGTATTTCTTTGCGTAGCTGAACTTACAGATAAGGCGGGAAACCACAATGGTCTGCATGATTCTATTCGCACAACCAATGACGATGGGCGACGATGCAGCTCACGCGCGTAATCCACCATGACCGTGTTTCTTCGTGGCAGGTGGAACAAAAGGCGGAACTCAAGTCTTTGCGCATGAGCTTGGTCGTGGTCACCGACGAACGCGGCCAGCGGCAGCTCCGCATGAAATGGGTGGCAGTTGAGGACTGCTGAGAGTGCCAGGGCTCGGCCTGTAACATTCCTTTAACTAACCTTGCGTAGGCTGGTGGATTGGCGGCATTACTGATCTTGTGACGAAGTATGCGCCAACCACCGAGCCAGACGCGCATGGTAATTAACCATCGTTTAATTTCTTGCTAGAGTTAAGTCAAGTTATCTGATACGGCAAGAAACCCGGCGAGTGCAATCAGGCGGCCGTAAACGGGCTGGGCCAAGGGGTCACTCGTCTCGTCATCAAAAACATGAAAAAGCAAGCCCAAATCGTGAATCTCAGCCGGCGCTGGCTGGTGCTCTTGTTTTGGGCGGCTTTTGGGGCGGCCCTCCCGGCGCTGGCGCAGCAGCCGGACGCGCCTTCCGTGGCGAATCTGGATACCGCGTCGCGGTCGGCGGCCAATGAGGCTGATCTGCCCGCCGACGAGGGCACGGAAACGATGTTTCCCCATTTCAAGGACACGCGCTTCTGGCTCTCGGGCCAGACGAATTTCATTTTCCAGACCCATCCCGACTTCCATGCCGACTATAGCGGGAAGAACAGTCTCAGTCCTTACTACGAAAAAGCAACGTCGCGCGTGATGACGCTCTACACCGGCCTGCGACTCAATAGTTCCACGGAAATTCTGGTCGACATCGAAGAGGCCGGCGGAGCAGCTCTCAGCACGGGCCTGGGGCTCGCCGGCAACCCCGATCTCGACATCGTGCGCAATCCTTCGTTGAGCAAGGCGCCTTATCTGGCGCGGGGTATGATTCACAAAGTATTTGCGTTGACCAAGGATAAAGTCGAAAACCAGCGTAATGCCTTCTCGCTCTTTGATGAACTGCCGCGACGCCGGCTGGAAATCCGCTTCGGCAAATTCAGCATGCCGGATTTCTTTGACATAAACTCCGTGGGCTCTGACACCCACCTTCAATTCACCAATTGGACTATCGACAACAACGGCGCATACGACTATGCGGCCGACACGCGCGGCTACACTGTCGGCGCGACTGCCGATTACGAGGACCGCAACTGGGGTTTGCGCTTCGCCGAGGCGCTCATGCCCAAGGTCGCGAACGGAATTGATCTGGTCTGGAAGCCGTGGCAAGCGCACGCGGAGAATTTTGAATACGAGCTGCGTCACGGCGTGATCCCGAAAAAACCGGGAGTGGTCCGGCTATTGGCCTTCACCAATTACGCCAACATGGGAATCTATCGCGACCAGATCGCGCAGGCCGAACAAAACCATGTTGCGCCAGAAATCACTGGCCATCCCTGGCACATCACGCGCAAATATGGATTCGGCATCAACATCGAGCAGAATCTCACTCGTTACCTGACGGCATTCGGCCGCTTCGGCTGGGACAACGGCAAGACCGAATCCTTCGCCTACACGGAAGTCGATCAAACCTTCGCCGGAGGACTGGGCGCGAATGGCGCGTGGTGGCATCGCAAGCAGGACCGGGCAGGCGTGGCCATGGTCACCAACGCAATTGGCAAAGATCACCAAACCTATCTTGCCGATGGCGGCCTGGGCTTTCTGCTCGGCGATGGCAAGCTGAACTACGGTCGCGAGGATATCGTGGAGTCTTATTACACGGTCCACGCGTGGCGCGGCATTTATCTCGCCCCCGGCGTGCAGCACATCGTGGACCCCGGGTACAACCGCGACCGCGGGCCCGTGATTGTGCCCTCATTGCGCGCCCACGTGGAGTTCTAGAGGACGCGCTCATTCCTTTCGGAAGACAATCCTCTAGTGATGCGGTGCGTGTGGAACCGCAGTGCTTGGCGCAGTCAGCGCGCCACTGTTTCCCCCGAGCTTTTCGACGTCTTGGAGCAGCTGCTTCACACACTTGTCGGCCGCGTCGGCACTTGACCCTTTGTATTTAGCGCCTTTAGTTTCCTGTGTGACTGGTCCAGATAACGTCACCGTCAGGATCAACCAAACGTATCGCGACCCTCGCCTCATTGACGGTCTCGCTGTTCACCGACGAATCATCCGTTGCCGCATGGTGGGCGCTAAAACCACCACTGGACGAACCAGAGAAAGTGCCGCCACTTCCACTGATTGAGCTATGCTGGCCACCACTGGCCCCGCCAACAGCAGTACCCTCCCCATAGGCGTGCAGTTCCTGAGACGTCTTTTCCAGTGCCACGCCTTTAAGGATTGCGTCTGCACGGTCGCGGTTTTCGGTCACTTTGAAGCGCTTTGTTGCCACCAAAGACGAGACAATCATGGACTGTATTTCTTTCGAGATTATGTCGTCGCCAAAACTCTCAACATAGATGCGTTTACCTTCCGCAGCGTAACTGGGTCGGCATCTGCAGCTTTGCAGGAGATGGACTGGGGACCGACGCAGCTTGAACGGCCGCCGGTGCCACTTGCTTGGCATTTCCAGTTGCTGCCTGAGGAATCAGGCCGATGATCAGCAATAGGGCCAGCATACTACCTGCCTCCCAGTCCGCTCTTCCGGGCTTCATCGTCTTGGTAATCAACTTTATCGTGGCTATTAGCAGACCGAAAAACGCTGTGCGGGGCATCATCAAAGGCTCCTCACTGTACGTCGGAGACCTTGCCTTTCAAGAATGTAACTTTGAGATCTTTGTAGACGTAAATCTGCTTGGCGCCGAGGTTGACGATCTTGTCCGGCTTACCGAGAGCGGCTTCCACCTCGTCGGTAGTTTGTCCTAACTGGATGGTCTGGGGCTCGGCGGGTGGCGCTGCTGCCTGCTGTTGCTGGCCACCTTGCTGCTGTTGTCCCCCGGGTTGACCTCCGCCCTGCTGATCTCCTCCTTGTTGATTCTGGCCGCTTTGTCCGCCTTGGTCTGATTGGGCGTCATCACTGCTGATGGAAAGAAGCTGTCCGATGGTGTCTTCGACCGATCCGGCGCTGGCGGTTGCCAGAGACCCCTTGGGGAACTGGAAGACCACCTGGGCCTTGTTGTATGTCGGCGGATCCGTTTTGTTGCAGGTATCACAAGCCACGATGGTCAAGGTAACCATGTCCTTGGCCGGGTTGACGTCGATCTTGGAAGGGTAGACCTTGTCTCCCACGGCGAACAAGTGGGTCGTCTGCTCCTTGCCAAATTTCTTCATCCCGAAGCCGATGCCCTTCGACAGCAGCGCATTGGGAGAGTGGACCGTGCCGTCCTGATACTTGGTGGAGAGAATGCTCTGGTCCGAATAAGGCACGCCGAGGATTCCGCCCTTTTGGATGGCCAAAAGGGTGCCCTTTTCTACCACGGAATATCCGCCGGTGTCGGACCCCATCTTTACGACTTTGTATTGCGCTTGCAGCTGCTCCAGCAATGAAACTTGCTGCGCGGCCGCGGGCGTGGGGACGATCAGGGCACCGATGAGGACGATGAGAAAAATAACAGTAGGCGTGACGGTAACGAACTTGTGCCGCATTGGTGTAATTCTCCTTGAACTCTTGTAACCGGTCTCTTTCCGAGAAAGGGGAGCGTCCACTATGCCTCGGTGGAGCTCCCACTACTCAGACGATCAGAAACTTGCTGACGCGCTTTGGAGATGGATGGAAGCGGCCTTACTGGCCTCCCCCGCCCGCAGTTTCTTTGCTGACATCCGACTCGGTCTGATCAGCGGCCTTCTGCTGATCGTCCAGCGCTTTAGAAGCGGAGGTGTCCGGTGCCGGAGCTTGTATGTCACTGGGTTTGGTGCCGGTGTCCGGAGATTTCGGTAGACCACCGGTTCCTTGTTTGGCAGCAAGCGTCTTCATGCCGCTATCCAATTGTTCCTGGAAGTGGTTGTGCATCTCTTGCAGGTCGTCGACCAAAACCGCCACCTGCTGGCCCGATGCACAGTCCGTCTTCTTGCTGGCGGAGACGCTGGCATTCACCTTCTGGTCCTGGTCCGGCGTGTCGGTAAGGCGGGTGAGGACATCGCCTGATGTAAGCGCGCATTCCTGGCCATCGCCACCGACTACGGTGAGATCGCTCGAGACCACGAAAGTTCGCCGCGCGGGATCGAGCGCTGCCGGTACCTCGCCGCTTGCGGGTGCGGCTGCCTGTTGTCCTCCTCCTGACGAGCCACCCTGCGCAGCATCGGCCTTCTCAGCCGCGAGCTGGGCTTTCACTTCCTCGGCGATCGCCTGCTTGACTTCCGGCGTGAGCGCTACGGGGCCAGAGTTGGCGGCCTGAGGCGCGTCGCCTCCGCCGCCTTGGTCGCCACCATCGTTGGCCTGGGCAGAGGCATCCGCCTGCGCCTCCTGCCGGGCGGCATAAGCTGCCTGCAGATTCGCCGAGATCAGGTAGTCCGTGAGCCAGAAAGCCGCCGATGGATATACGGGATACGGTGCGAAGTACCCTCCGTAGAAGCCGTACCACGGAGATCCGCCCCAACCCCAGCCTCCAACCCCGATGCCCCAGGCAACCGGCGACGCCCAGGGATTGTAGGCCCATCCGTAGAATCCAGGATTGTAGTAGTAGCCGGGATAGTAACCGTAATAATTGCGACCCCCGTAGTAGTAGCCGCGATAGGCCACGCTCCTGTAGTGACCGTGATCATAGTAAGTGCGCGAGTAGTAGGAGTGGCCGCCGCGCGTCACGTATGCCCGCTGTACGTAGCCGCCATGTCTCCCCGTGGTTACGATACGAGCTCCATTATGTTCGCTCACAATCGTGCGCCCACCGTGGACCCCGTGCTCAATGTGCATTCCGTTCCGGTCGACGGAGCGGATGTGGCCATCGGAACGAAGACTTGCGTGACCACCACCTTTTAGAGAAACATTTCTGCCGGGAGGTGTCCGGCCAGACGGATTCCCGCGCGTTGGGCCGTTGCCATGCGCACCCATAGTATTGGTGTGACCGGGCGCGTTCGTGTGAGCAGGGGCATTGGTGTGCCCGGTTGTAGTTGTATGACTAGGCGCATTTGTGTGACCGGGCGTCGCTGTATGACCGGCGGTAGCTGGGTGGCCGGTCGTCGCCGTATGACCGGCCGTAGTTGTATGACTGGGTGCATTTGAGTGTCCGGCCGTGTTTGTGTGACTGCTTGTAGTTGTGTGGCCGGTATTTGTGTGACCCTGCGGCGCCGGATGACTCGGCGCACTGGCGTGTGGGGCCGATTGGTGGGCCGGCGCGGATGGCTTGCTGGGAGTGCTCGGTTTATGTTGATCGGCTGCCGCAAAGCTTGCCCAAGCCATCATCAAAAGCAGAAGCACGATAGGCTTCCACGGCATCTTTTCACTTTTCCTGTTGACATCTGTTCTGCAGTCCATTGCGGCCTCCTGAAGGTGCAAATCTCAAAGTCAAATATTGAGAGCGGAACTACTTCTCCCTATAGCTGATGTGCGGCGGAATGAGTCTATTATGTAGCGCGTCTCTCCTTCGCAGATTCCACTGCGAACTCGCCCCTGGGTCATGCGAAACTCTAAGCCAAAGATCATCCTTAATAACTCTCTACGGATCAAGGCTGAGTACAGCGCCGAAATACAGGGAGGGTGAGTCTTGCGGCAAATTTTAACGGGGGTGCCGGGTACTGTCAACGCCATATTAGGGCGGGTTCCCCGGGGGGCACTTGAGGCCCCAAGGTTTTCCCGGCTGGGAGGCGTTAATGCACAATTCTTCTTCACAGCCTGTGCGAACTAATACTTCGGTATCTTGGGATCTATGCGCTCAGCCCAGGCAGCAATGCCCCCGGCCAGATTGTGGACTTTTTTGAACCCTGCCTGGCGCAGGAAGGTCACGGCTTTAGCGCTGCGGCCTCCCATTTTGCAATGGGCCACGATTTCGCGACTGGTGTCGAGTTCATGGATGCGGTTTGGAAGATCCCCGAGCGGAATGAGATGGCCGCCGATATTCGCGATCTGATATTCATGCGGCTCGCGCACATCGAGCACATAAATGTCTTCACCCGCATCCAGGCGGCGCTTGAGCTCTTCGACCTGCATTTCACCGCCGACGGTTTCCACCGGAGCCTCCTCACCACGAATTCCGCAAAATTGTTCGTAGTCTATCAGCTTGGTGATGGTGGGATTCTTGCCGCATGCTGGGCATTCCGGATTCTTCCGCAGCTTGAGCTGGCGGAAATTCATGCCCAGCGCGTCAATCAAGAGCAGGCGTCCGATAAGTGGATCGCCTATGCCGAGGATCAGCTTGATGACTTCGGTGGCCTGGATCACGCCCACTAATCCGGGCAGGATGCCGAGCACTCCGCCTTCCGCGCAAGAGGGAACCAGCCCCGGCGGTGGCGGCTCGGGATACAGGCAGCGATAGCAGGGGCCGTCTTTGGTGGCGAAAATGCTGGCCTGGCCTTCGAAGCGGAAAATCGATCCGTAAACGTTGGGCTTGCCGGTGAGTACGCAGGCGTCGTTTACCAGGTAGCGGGTGGGAAAATTATCGGTGCCGTCGGCGATGATGTCGAACTCTTTGAACAGTTCGAGTGCGTTGTCGCTGGATAGCCGCGTATCGAACTTACGGATGTTGAGAAATGGATTGATGGCCTTCAGCTTGTCGGCGGCGGAATCGAGTTTCTTGCGGCCCACGTCGGTGGTGGAGTGGATGATCTGGCGCTGGAGGTTCGTGTAGTCCACTATGTCGAAGTCCACCATGCCGAGCGTGCCGACGCCGGCCGCGCCAAGGTAGAGCGCCAGCGGCGACCCGAGCCCCCCTGCACCTATGCAGAGCACCTTTGCGGCCTTGATCTTCAACTGACCTTCCATGCCGACTTCCGGCATGATCAGGTGGCGCGAGTAACGCAGGATCTCGTCGTTGCTAAGAGTAACGGCGTCGGGTTTGACTTGGGTGATGGTAGACATTGGAACCTCTTAAATTGGCGAATTCAAGGATATATGGATTGACGAATCGGAAAAAGCTAGCGACAGGAGGGACAACAACAGGCGCGGTTTGTGAACTCGGGCCTCAATTCAAGAATCCTGAAATTCGCAGATTCGTCAATATTACCGCTACCTCCCGCGATCGAAGGCACTATAGAAATGATATCACTGTCCTTGACGGCGGTCGCTTCTTTCTGCAGATAGCGGACATCCTCATCATTCAGGTAGACGTTCACGAAGGCGCGCAGTTTGCCGTCGTCGGTGTAGAGATGGCGGCGCAAGTCAGGGTGCCGGGTGACGAGGTCGTTGAGGGCGTCAGCGATGGTTCCGGCTTTGACCTCGACGGCAGCCTGTTTGCCGGCATATTGCCGTAAGGGCGTCGGTATGTGGATCTTCGGCATAGACTCTACATGATGCCACAGGAAGGCCGGAGGATGCAGGTCCAGGTGTGGCGCGGAGATTGGGTGGGCGCGGGAGCGGGGGAGAAAGGATGTTTTGCCCAATTGCGACCCCCCGATAATAATTGACGATCAACGACATATTGAGTAGTGTACGAGCGAAATTGAGGAGCTCCGGACATGTCACGCTTGTTCATCGCGCTCATTTTTTGAGGATGCTTACCACGACATTGGCCGGTCACGCCTCAGCACCGCCTGGGACTGGGAACGCCTCGCAAGAGAGTATCCGGTAAATTTCCGGATGTGTCTTCAGGGAAGATCATTCGTAAGGCAACTCTCTCCTGCGATGGAGTAGCATGTGCTGTCGTTCTTTTGCCGCTCGAAGGGCTGCAAGCCGGCCGATAAGCCGACGCAGGACACCCCGAGAGGTCGAGCATCCGATACGAAGTGACTTCGTGGGCCGCGGCAAATTTGGTTATAATTTCCCCGTTTATACATGACTCCCGGGCATTAGCCGTAAGCATCCGTAGCAGCATATCCATCGGACTGGACAGATCATCTCAATCGGAGAAACCCGCAATGAAAGCAAGAGTGGCGAAGGTCGTCCTTGGTGTGGGAATTCTGGTGCTACCTCTGTTGATCTCTAAGCCCTTGCGGGCGCAGGCCGCTGACGCAACACTGTCGGGCACCGTCACAGACCCTTCGGGGGCAGTCGTGCCCAACGCAAAAATCTCGGTAAAGAATTTGGGTACCGGCCAATCGACGGCCACTCAAAGCAATTCATCGGGGCTCTACAACGTGCCGAATCTCATGCCCGGAGATTACGAGGTTACAGTTTCGGCTGATGGGTTCGGCACCAAAATAAACAAGGTGACGCTCCCGGCCGGGGCCACGCTAACCATGAATGCTGCTTTGGCTGCATCACAGACGCAGCCCCAAGCCCCCACTGAACTGCCGAATGCGCCTTCCAGCGGTAAGACAGGACCTTCGCTTGAGGATTTGGGCTTCTCTCCGGAACAAACCCAGGCAAACGCGAAGGAGCAGGCGTTGCTTGA
>Ga0182024_10018167_pt1 | contig 13122 bp, 9 predicted proteins | sample P32metaG_FD_120480 | JGI IMG/M metagenome (GOLD analysis project Ga0182024, IMG submission 120480) | Permafrost microbial communities from Stordalen Mire, Sweden - P3-2 metaG (Illumina Assembly) | ecosystem: Environmental > Terrestrial > Soil > Wetlands > Permafrost | place: Sweden: Stordalen...
TCGACGTTCATGATCCGGTGCGCCGGGTATCTTTTTGCCGCCTTGCACGTACTGCTTGTTCGCTTCGCTGATTTGAACTATTTCGTCTCGCAACTTCACGATGCGTTCTTTGACGGGATTCTGCGTGGCCGTAGGCTATTGCAGCTTCGCGTACTCGGCTTTGGCTTCCTTCAGGATGGGGATGTCGGGGTCGGCGTCTTTCCAGAGGGTGAGGAAATCTTTGTAGGCGACGAGCGCCCGGACGCGGGCGGCATCCGCATCCGCTCCTTGCGCAGTTCTCGACTGCAAGGCATTGGCACGAGCCACTCCCAGATGCGCCAACGCTCCCGTCCAGCAGTTCCAGACGATGCCGCTATGGTCGAGAATCTTCTGAAACTCGGCGGCGGCAGCACTGCCTTGTCCGGCTGCCAAGTATGCCTCGCCGCGTACATATACGTGATAGAGGCAGGAAACGTTGTTGACGAAACTAATTTGCCCCAAGTCGAGGGGGGGAGCAGGCTGCGGGGCAGTCAGGGCGGAAGCTGGGTTCTTTTTGTCCAGCGCCAATTGCGCCCGAATCGCTGGCAGCCAAAGCGACTGCATCTGCGTGTCCAGCGGGAAGCGTTTGTTGAGTTCTTGGGCCAAGGATTCGGCTCGCGCCGTGTCGCCCGCCATCGCAAACGCAAGCGCAGCTTCGACCTCGACGCCCTGACTCGCGGGAGCAAGCTTCAAAGCCTCTGCCGCTGTCTGCCGGGCTTCTGCGGCCCTGCCATAAGCGGCATGCTCGAGAGCGGCATTCGCCTGCCATATCGCCCCACTTTCCTTGTTGTCGGCTCGTATGGCGGAGTCCACAGCCCGCTTGGTCAGTTCCCGCGCCTTGCCCAGATGACCGCCATACGCCTCGGTGTCGGATGCGAGCGCTAGTACAAGGTGCTCATAGTCGGGCTGACCTGCAAACCACTGTTGCTGTTCCGCCATCGCGGCGGAGTCCGAACCGAGAAACGCAAGCGCGTAGAGCGCAACGTGCATTATCCTGTTATCTAGTGTTCGCGCGTGCGCCGCCTGAATGATCTGCCTCGCTTCATCAAAATGTTGCAAGCTGAGAGCGAAGTTGGCGAGATCGTCGTAACAACCTACATCACCCGGCGCAAGCCGTAGGGCCTGCCTCGTGATTTCCGCGGCCTTTTCAAGCTGTCCCTGACTTGCATATGCAATACCCAAATTGATATACGCTTCGGTTGTACGAGGGTAGCTTTCTATCTCCTGTAGAAAAACCTGAATTGCCTTATCCAAGTCTCCCGTGACGTTCTGATAATAGTTGGCGGTGATATCCAGCCTTTCCCGTTCGCTGGCATGTTCCCGCAACTGAAATGCCTTGCTGAAATATTCACCTGCCCGCCCTTGCTGGTTGAGATAGGAGTAGCTGATGCCCGCTTCGTTGTAAGCCGCGGCGAAATTCGGATCAAGCTCGATGGCGCGCAGAAGGTAAGGCATGCTGGCGGCGGAGCCATTCCCGTTATAGACCCTAAAGCTTAGGCTGTACGTCTTCAGAGCCTCGAGTGAAGACGTGGTGGCCTGTTCAAGCGGGACATCAAACTTCTGCACGGTCATCAAGGATTCGCCCAGTTCACCCCGCAGCTTGGATGCCGCCTCGCCCAAAGCGTCCAGCACCTTCTCCTTGGACGCCGCCATCACCTGCTCCTGCACCAGCGTATCTCCGCTCTGGCAGTTCACCGCCTTCAGCCCCAGCACATATTCGCTGCCCAGACTGCCAATCGTTCCCGCAATGTAAGCCTTGCTTCCCGCCCGCTGGCAAAGTTCGCGGGTTACCTCTGGAGTCAGTTTCGTGCTATCCGGGCGGGTCATCTGTTGCAAGGTCTTCGCGACTGTGCTGTCAGAGAGCACACTCAAGAAAGGAGATTGCTGCAGGGAAACGGTGAGCGCAGTCTTCAGCGTGTCATCGAAGATCGCATCGCCCGTACTGTTGGCAAAATCGGCGAGAACAATTGTATCTTTATCTGTCAGTGGCTTGCTTCGATGCGAGCGGTGGTAAAGTCCGCCCGCCACGAGCAAGGCAACCAGCAGAACGGAAACCGCAACTTTCCAGAGCTTCCCAACCCGAGCCGCAGGAGCATCTGCCAAGGCTACCGTGCCCGAGCCTGCCGCAGAACTGCGTCCACTCTCGCTGTCGCGCTTCAGTCGTTGCAAATCCGTTCGCATGTCGGCTGCGTGCTGATAGCGAAGATTACGGTCTTTCTCCAGAGCCTTGTTGACGATGTCTTCCAGCTTGGGCGGAAGGTCAGGGTTCAGCCGTAAGGGAGGCAGCGGAGGACGGTTCATGATCCCATCGAGGATCACGCCTGTACTCTCACCGCGGAACGGCAACGTCCCAGTCGCCATTTCGTAGAGAACGGCACCGAACGAGAACAAATCCGTTCGTGCGTCCAATTCCTTAGCGCGGACTTGCTCCGGCGACATGTAGGCGATGGTTCCCACAGCCGTGCCCGGACTCGTCAAATGCTCGGCACTCGATTCGACAGTTGCCTGCGACATTCCGCCTGCTGCTCGTTGGCCCGTGCTTCCAACCGGAGTAACTTTCGCCAATCCAAAATCCAGAATCTTGGCGTGCCCCCGTTTTGTGACAAAGATGTTCGCGGGCTTGATGTCGCGGTGGACTATGCCTTCTGCGTGTGCAGCGTCGAGCGCGTCCGCAATCTCGACGGCGAGCGATAGAATCAACTCGGTTTCCATCGGTCGGCCAGCAATGCGGTGCTTCAGCGTCAGGCCATCCAGAAACTCCATCGCGATGAACGCTTCGCCGTGCTGGTCATCAATTTCGTAGATCGTGCAGATATTGGGATGATTCAGGGCGGAAGCGGCCTGCGCCTCTCGTTCGAAGCGAGCTAGAGCTTGCGCATCCTTAGCAATCTCGTCAGGCAGGAACTTCAAGGCGACAAAGCGGTGCAACTTTACGTCCTCGGCCTTATAGACCACGCCCATACCGCCTCCGCCCAACTTCTCGATGATGCGGTAGTGCGAGATGGTCTGGCCGACCATGACGGATCGCAGGGAACTTAGGGTGCCATGTTAAGGATGTGGCGGAGGCGAGTCAACACGGGGATCGGAAAGTCGGAGCGCCGTCTCCCAACGTGTTACCGAACCTTCAGCCCGTATTTCTGCGTCGTCGGTGGGACGATACCGTTCAAGCGCAGGTACTCGACTAGGGATGGTCTGAAGAAGAATTTTGTTGTCCGAACGAGAAGGAGATGTTGAAGGCCCGCAGAAGGAGACAGAGCCCGAGCAACGGAAGTAGAGATTTTCGGATCGCAAGCATTTGCAAGCGCCACATTGTATCGCAATGGAACGCGGGTTCCTGGGAACAGCTTTCTGTAGTTTTTACACTATGAAAATCTCTTCCCACCGAAGAATGGTTCCTTTAGATTCGACAAGCGCCCCAAATCGCAGGATTCGGTACGCAGTGGTAGTTTGCAGTCCGCGAACACATAAGAAACAGGAGGATCGAATGCATCTCTATCGCCGATATTCGAAGAAACACATCTTCGTGATTATCATTGCCGCATTGATCTTGATTCCGGCAGCGGCGGTCCAAGTCCGCCTCGCGCACGCGCAGTCCAATTCAGCGGCTGAAAACGCTCTGACTCACGACGAACTGATCGCGCAATTCCGGCGCGTGGAAGTCGCCTCGGTTTCCGATGCGCTCGAGCAGATTACAGGAAAGCGGATGTACATGAGCCATCATATGCAGCCGATCTTTACGACCAAATTTGCGGGATATGCGCGAACAGTACAGCTCAAAAAGGACGAAGGCAACAAAGACCCCGAAGCACTCACGGGGATGCTGGAAGCGATTGATCAAGGATCGACGGATTCGGTGTACGTGATGGTGGTTGAGGACGGAGAAGACATCGCGGGTATGGGCGGACTGATGGGCACCGCGATGGCCGCGCGTGGTTACGCCGGAGCCGTAATCGATGGTGGAGTGCGAGACGTAGCCTATCTGCGCAAGATCGGCTTTCCCGTTTTTGCCACGGGAATCGTTCCCTCCACCTCTGTGCACCACTACCGCTTTGCGGGAGCGCAGATCCCGGTGCTGTGCAACGGAGTAGCTGTGAACCCTGGCGATATTGTCGTCGCAGATAGCGATGGCGTCGCAGTCGTGCCGAAAGCGCAGGCGCAAGTGGTGCTCACCCTGGCACAGCAAATGGATTACAAAGAGCACTCGATGTATGCGGTCATCGAGCAATTAAGGTCCATCGTGCAAGCAGTCAAGAAATTCGGCCGCCTTTAACGAACCTCGGGATTGCATAAAAATGATTTTCATCAGATAATTCGGCACTTTCATTTTGTCAGTTTCTATGAATGTTCATCCCAAACGTAATTACGACATCACCGCTCTTCAGCGGGGGTTGCGGCTGCTGCATCTTTTTAGCGAATACCCACGAGGACTCACTGCGAAGCAGGTGGCGGCTTTGTCGCGGCTGCCAGTGAGCACGGTTCACCGCTTTCTGGCCAATCTGGTCACTGCGGGCTTCTTGAACCGCGATGGAGAAGGCACCCATCACCTCGGAATCGCATGTTTCTGCATTGGACAGGCCGCCGTAGGACAGCTTGATATCCGACGCTTGAGCCTGCACTATTTGCGGGAACTGAACCAGCAAGCCCGCGAGACTATACACCTCACCGTACGGCACGAATTGTCCGCCGTATATGTGGAGAAACTGGACTCCCCCGAGCCGCTGCGCATTCATTCACGCATTGGCGCAGCCGTTCCTCTTCACTGTACCGCCGTTGGCAAGGTCATGCTGGCATCTATGCCGGAAGACGAGCAGGATCGCGTCCTTCCCGAACTCGACCTGAAACGGCTGACTCCGAATTCGGTCGGGAATCTTCAGGAGCTCAAAAACGGAGTTGTACCGCGTCCGCAAGAATGGATACGCGTGTAACCTGGAGGAGCACGAGTTGCACATTCGGTGTGTGGCTGCTCCGATATGGGATCACACAGGAAGCGTGCAATCGAGTCTCAGCATCACTGCTCCCACTTTACGCATGCCGGTGATGCGCCTTCGCCGGCTAGCGCCGCTTATCCAGGCGGCGGGGTTGAAGATCTCGGCTGAACTTGGGTATCAACCGACTGTATCTCCGTCACCATGGACAGCGTTAAAACGGAACGGTAAAACGGAGGCCAGGCTTGGCAAGATGACTGTCTGAAAGCAGGGCCTGAAGTGATCTTCCAGCCCATCGGATTCAGTATTGAAGTCTAATTTGAAAGGAGCATTTCTATGAATTTGACCTCGACTCGAAGGACATTTGCGATCCGGTTCGGTTCCGTTCTTTCAGCTCTCGGGCTTACGGCCGCGGTGCTGCCCTCGCGTGGAGTGGCACATGGTTCCGCCCAGGATGCGAACGCCATCCGTAAGCTGAACGCGGAAGGCAAGCCCGGCAGCGAAAAAGACGTCATTATGCCGGTGATTGTTCATAACGGTTTGATTTATGTCTCCGGTCAGGGTGCCCACGATACGCGAGATCAGAAAGAATGGACCATTGAGTCCCACACCAGCATGGTCATGGACAAAATCAAGAAACTCGTAGAAGTCGGCGGAGGCACGATGGACAGCGTCCTTCAGACCAACGTTTTCCTGGTGAAGATCGAGCACTGGGACGCGATGACCAAGGTATTCGCCACCTACTTCCCACACGGGGGACCAGCCCGCACTACCGTTGCAGTCGCTGCTCTGCCAGGTGATTCGCTGGTCGAAATCAACTGCATCGCGGCCGTAACGCGCAAGTAGATCGGTAAATAGACCGAAGGAGATCCTGATGCGATCGAAATCGTCATGGAATCGGCGCGGATTCTTGGGGACCGCCGCCGCGATGGTGGCGTCTATCCTGGCGCCTCCCAAGCTTTCTTCGACCTCCAGCACGGCGGCCGGAAGTACCACCGTAAGCGGTTTCGGCCAGACGGGCAATCCCTACGACGAGCTGGGCGTCACGACCGTCATCAACTGCGAGGGCACGATGACTATGCTGGGCGGCTCTGTTCTTCGTCCCGAACTCGAAGCGGTCATGGCTATGGGTGGACGCCACTTCGTGAGCATCCCTGAACTCGAAGTCGCCGCAGGCAAGCGGATCGCGGAACTGCTGAAACTTCCCGATGGCTACACGGTGCTCGTCACCTCCGGCGCGGCTGCGGCAATTCAATCTGGACTGGCAGGCATTCTCACTGGCGACAATGAGGCTTTGATCCGGCAACTTCCCGATCTAACTGGCATGAAATCGGAAGTCATCATTCAGAAATCGCATCGCAACCCGTTCGATCACCAGTTGCGGTCCACCGGCGTCAAGCTGATCGAGATTGAAACTCGCGAGCAGCTCCGGCAAGCCGTCAACGACCACACGGCCATGATGCACTTTTCAAACTTTGCCAATGCCGCTGGCCAAATCAAAGTGGACGAATGGGTTAAGTTGGCCAAGCAATACAACATTCCGTGCATGAACGATGCCGCAGCGGACACGCCTCCGGTTTCCCATCTCTGGGATTACACCAACATGGGATATGATCTCGTTACCTTCAGCGGCGGCAAGGCGATCCGCGGGCCGCAATGCGCTGGCCTGCTGATCGGGCGCAAGGATCTCGTGGCCTATGCCCTGCTGAACAACAGCCCGCACGAGGATACGTTGGGGCGCAGCCAGAAAGTGGGCAAAGAAGAAATTATCGGGATGGTGAAGGCGCTCGAACTCTATCTCAAGGATGATCACGGCGCGCTGGCACGAGAATGGCAAGACCGCCTGGAGCGGATCTCACGCGAACTCACCAAGGTTCCAGGAGTGAGCACGTCGTTTTTTGTCCCGGACATCGCCAATCACGTGCTCCACATGCAGATCACTTGGGATTCGAGAGTGCCGCTGGAGCCGCAGCAGGTTTCGAAATTGCTGCGGAATTCTAAACCCTCGATTGTCATCGGCGGCGGCGAAGGCCGGCCCGGGCTCACCATGTGCTCGTTCATGCTGCAGCCTGGTGAAGACAAGATCGTCGCCGAGCAACTGTCGCGCATCCTGCGCGGGCACTCAGCATAATGTGTTCGCGATAGCAGAACCATGCCCTCCGCGAAGACAACACGCGTGCGCTGGTTCCTGGTGTTCTGGCTCTTTGTCCTGAGTGCCGTGTCTTATCTCGACAGGGTCAACATCTCCATCGCCGCTGGATCTATTGTTGATGCTTACCACCTCACGGATGTCCAACTCGGGAATGTTTTTAGCGCATTGGTCGCGGGGTACGCGCTGTTTCAGACGGTTGGCGGTTATCTTGCCGACCGCTTTGGTCCCCGACGTATATTAACTGCCGGAGTCGTGTGGTGGGGAATCTTCACCGCCCTGACGGCGCTTGTCCCCGCTGACATCGGGGGCGCGCTGTTTTTATTTGTGGCTGTTCGGTTTCTTCTCGGCGCCGGCGAAGCCGTGATTTACCCAGCGGCCAATCAGTTCATTACGCGCTGGATTCCCATGCGCGAGCGCGGCATCGCCAACGGCTGGATCTTTGCCGGCGTCGGTGCCGGAGCTGGCCTTACGCCCCCTCTTATCACCTATCTCATGATCCATCACGGCTGGCGCTCGTCATTCTGGGTGTGCGCCATCATCGGATTTCTCGCCGGGGCAGTCTGGTTTTTCGCAGCTCGCGATAATCCGGCGGAACACCCCCGAGTATCCGCCGCAGAACTCACTGCGATTCAATCTGGACTCACGGTTACAAGTGATTCACCAAATCCGGGGAAAGAACCTGCCGTTGCCCTTGTGCCATGGAAGCGCGTCGTGCGAAGCCGCGAGGTTTGGGCGGTGACCATCAGCTATTTTTGCTACGGCTACGTTGCGTGGATTTTCTTCAGCTGGTTCTACCGCTACCTCGCCAAAGTACGCGGACTCGATCTCAAAGCAAGCGCTTTCTATTCCATGCTGCCATTCCTGGCAATGCTGGTGTGCTGCCTGTTAGGAGGGGCTGTGAACGATCGACTCACAAAGTGGCGCGGACCGCGGCTGGGTCGATGCGGCCTGGCGGCATTTGCCATGGGAGTGGCCGGAATCTTCATCGCTTTCGGCTCTCAAGTGCACGGTGCCAGGCTGGCGAGTGTCGTTCTCGCTGGCGGCGCTGGTGCGCTATATCTTTCTCAGAGTTCATTTTGGTCGGTGACAGCAGACATTGCGGGAGCGTCGGCCGGATCGGTATCCGGATTTATGAACATGGGCGGGCAAATTGGCGGAGCCTTGACTGGCTCGCTCACTCCCTGGATAGCCCTACGCTACGGCTGGACAGCCTCTTTCCTTGTGGCAGCGGGTTTGTGCCTGATGGGCGCTATGTGTTGGTTTGCTGTAGATCCACTGAACATGTTGACACAGGTGCGAACTGCCGAGGCATTAGATGAGGTCCACTCTTGAGAGACGGTCAGTAGGTCACCGTCAACCGCGAATCTGCTTTCAGCATGGTCTGCAGTTCCGGACCCAGCAGCGAAGCCGAATTCGTGTCCAGATACACAGTCGCGTCAGGATGGCGCTCACCGCCTGCGCTTTGCGCCGGTCCGGAACCACGGCGAGGATTTCTTTTGCCTTGAGAATCTGTCGCGCCGACATCGAAATGGCTCGCTTTGGTACCTGCGATATATCGGCAAAAATTCTGGCAGCGATGTTGTTCAGCGTGGATAATGGCGGCAGGCAACTCGTCCGCTGTAGCGAGCGAAGTTCGCTCGGCGGAGAGATCACTCCGATCTCGCATTTGAAAGAGACAGTGATGTGGGTATGGACGTACACCACGGGCTGCTTGGCTCGCTCAATGCGAGCCGAGCGCACCTGCAAATTATGATTCCCCTAAAACTTCTCGCAGCTTTCTTGCTCTTATCGTTGCCTCTGGCCACAGCTCAAGTGCGGGTATGGCAAGGCACCTTGACCTTACCGACCGATGAGGAAGGCGCGCCCGATCCCAACCCGCCGTTCGATCAATATGCGAACAGCCGCTTCAACTATCCCTATACGCTCCGTCACAATTTGACGGACCATCGTACCGACCACGCCTGGCGCGCTCTATTTCTGGAGAATGAGTACTTGAAATGCTCGGTGCTGCCCGACATTGGAGGCCATCTCTACACCTGCACAGACAAAATCAGCGGCCAGCCGATGTTTTACGAAAACCCATCCATCAAGAAGGCCGACATATCTTATCGCGGCGCGTGGGCTGCGTTCGGCATCGAGTTTAATTTCCCTGTTTCCCACAATTGGGTCAGTCTCTCTCCGGTTGATTTTGCGTTCGGCCAAAAGGATGACGGCAGTGCTTCCGTTCAGGTTGGCAACCTCGACCGGGTATACGGAATGCAATGGTCGGTGGAGTTAGTGCTACGCCCTCATTCAACCGTTCTCGAAGAGAGAGTCACACTGAACAATCGCAGCGACGTTCGGCACCGCTTCTACTGGTGGAACAATGCCGGAATTCAAGTGTGGGATGATTCACGAATCCAGTATCCAATGCGGTTCACAGCGAGCCACGGCTTCCGAGACGTTCAGCCTTGGCCGATCGAAGCGGACGGCAACGATCTGAGCATTGTGAAGAATCAAACCAAGGGGCCGGTCTCGCTTTTTGTGCACGGCAGCCGCGAACCTTTTATGGGCGTTTGGCACCCTCACACCAACACGGGAACCGTGCACTATGCGGATTACGCGCAACTCCCTGCGAAGAAGATCTGGTCATGGGGTACAGATCCGGATGGACTGGACTGGCGCAAAGCGCTCTCTGATAACAACAGCGCCTACGTCGAAGTCCAGGCCGGCCTGTTCCGCAATCAGGAGACCTACGCCTTTCTCGAACCTAGGCAGACGATCAGCTTCTCTGAATTTTGGATGCCGGTGCGCGACATTGGCGGAATTTCTAGGGCGAACCTGGCGGGGGCAGTTCATCTGAGCCGGCGAGGCAACGAGCTCGTGGCCGGACTCAATGTCAACCAAGCAGTTCCCGGAGCAACCCTGCGCATTTTGGCCGGAGATCAAACCGTCTTTCATGACAAAGCTGATCTCACTCCGCAAAACACTTGGTCGCACGAACTCGCGAACGCCGATCCGCAACAGAAATACACCTTCGAACTTCGCGACGCCACCGGGGCAGTTCTTCTGCGGCAAACTGAGGATCAATACGATTGGACGCCGATTGAACGAATTCATGTCGGCCCGCAGCCGTCGTATCAAATTCCCGATCCAGAGCATCGCACGGAAGATGACTGGCTCCAATTGGGGAACGAACAGGAACTCGATGGCAGTCTGTTGTTGGCCTTGCAGACGTATCAGGATGCCTTAGCCAGATTTCCCGAAAGCGTTCAAGGGCGCAAGGCTGTAGGACGCCTGTGTGCCAGCTTGCTGCGCTTCCAAGAAGGGAAGAGCTTTCTCGAGCCGGTGTATGCTCGCGACACCTCCGATGCTGAAGTTTCTTATTATCTCGGCATCGCGTACGATGGCCTGGGCCAGAACCGTGACGCGCGCGAATCTTATGAAGCCGCCGCGCGGCTGCCTGCGTTCCGTGCGGCAGCGGGATTGCGATTGGCCGAGCTTTCCGCCCGCGAGGGAGATCTGAAGCAGGCAGAGTCTTACCTGCAAGCAGTCACTCGCGCGGCTCCAGAGGATCTTCGCACTGCTGAAGAGTTGGCCGCCGTCCTGCGAGCGGAAGGGCAGAAAGAAAACTCCCAAAAGCTTGCCCAGGAAAGGCTGGCGCGATTTCCTCAAAGTTACTTCCTGCTTGAGCAGGTTGGTAGGCCTGACCTGCATCATCTTGCCGATGACGCTGAGCGTGTCTTGAATGTTGCGTCCGAGTACATGCGTCTCGGAATGTACTCGCAGGCGCTTGATGTCCTATCACGCAACTACCCGCAGGCTGTCGCGGATGAAAGCGAACCCGGAGTGCTCGCTCCGAATAAAGATCCGATGGTCGCCTACTACCGCGGGTATTGCCGCGAGAAGCTGGGGCAGTCCGCCTCGGGCGATTTCAGCACGGCTGCGAAGCTTCCGACCAATTATGTGTTCCCCAGCCGTGCAGAAGATATGGAGGTGTTGACCGCCGCACTGAACGCCAACTCACAAGACGCGAGCGCACATTACCTGCTCGGAACCCTCTACTTTTCAAAGGGTGTGACGGACCAGGCTCTCGCCGATTGGGAGCAGGCGCGCAAATTGAATCCGCAGATTCCTGTCCTGCATGCCAGCTTTGGCCGCGCTCTGCTCCACGCGGAAGACAATCCCGAACAGGCGTTGACTGTGTTTCAGGAAGGTCTGCGCACGGATCCGAAGGACGTGGAACTCTACACGGGAATGGATCAGGCCCTGAGCATCCTGCAACGTCCGCCCCAGGAACGTGTAGCGGCGCTGGAGCGCTATCCCGATCGCTCCAACATGCCATCGCATCTTGTCTATGAACTCATTCTCAATCTGGCCGAGTCCGGAGAGTTCGAGAAAGCAGCCGTCCTGTTCCACAATCGTTTCTTTCAACGGGAGGAGGGCGGCACGAACGTGCGAGAGGTCTGGCTCGAAGTGCAAGTGCAGCGCGCCATGTCATTGGCACAACAGGGACAGTGTTCTGAGGGAATTAAGATTGTCGATCATCTTGCAGAGCCGGTGCCAGATCTGCCGTTTACGGATGATGGACTCGAGCCATTGCTGCGCTCTGGCAGATTCAATTACTTGGTTGGAAATTTGTATAAGACCTGCAGCCTCCCTGACAGAGCTCGAAGCAGTTTCAAGCACGCCGCTGAGCAATCGAATCTGGAAGACGCCGTTTGGTCGTGGAGAGCATCTCAACAGCTACCCGACTTCGATCCGGGCTCAGCAAAGCAGAAATTGGAAAGCCTCCTCGAGCGCACGAAGAGCGCTGGCGAGATCAATTCGCCGAGTGGATGGTGGCTCTACAATATCGCTATGCTCAATCGCGCCGTAGGACATACTCAGCCGGCGCAAACGGAATTTCGCGAAGCACTACTGCGCCCCGATCAGTTGTTGAGCTATCACCTTACGCGGCTTGCGCTTTCCAGCAGCAATCCCTAGTCCGCTAAGAATGTGGAGACGCAGGAGCACCTCGATGGCTGCCTTTCTTAGAATCCTGATTCTGTTCATCACTTGCTCCAGTTGCGCCTTCGCGGGTGATCAGACGATCCAGAGCACATGGGCCGACGCTGATCCGCGCCTTGACACCAATCCGACTTCTTCGTTTTGGCGTGGCTCTCTGCCGATCTATATGGACGCAGATGCTCATGGCAAGCGTGACCCCAAGTATCGGACGGAGATCCGAACACGGTGGACCAAGCAGAACCTCTACTTCTTGTTCGTGTGCCCATACGAAGAACTCAATCTGAAACCCAATCCGAATACCTCCGCCGAAACGAACGAGCTTTGGAACTGGGATGTGGCAGAGGCCTTCATTGGTGCCGACTTCAACGACATTGGGCGTTATAAAGAATTTGAGCTCTCCCCGCAGGGAGAATGGATCGATCTCGATATCGATCTCCACAAACCGCGCGACGAGGAGGGTTGGAAGTGGAATTCGAGCTTCGCGGTTTCAGTGCGAATCGAAAAGGCTGCTCACGTTTGGTATGGGGCGATGAGAATTCCGTACTCCGCAATAGATACTCGTCCGGCCACGGCGGGCAACATTCTTCGCATCAATCTATTTCGCAGCCAAGGGCCGACTTCTGCTCGGCACCAGATTGCGTGGCAAGCCCCGATGAGCGACAGCTTCCATGTGCCAGAACGATTTGGCTTGCTGAAACTCGTGAAGCAACAAGAATGAAGGCGGATTTAAGACCTACACTGCCGTTTGTTGAGGGCGCCGATGCCTGATTAATGAGTGCAATCGCGAAATTTCAACTATCCGCGAGGCCTCTGTTGGAAAGCTCTCCAATAGACAGCTTGACCTGCGTCTCAGGAAGTAGGACGATGTCGCCGGAGTGGCCATTATGTTGGAAAATGTTGGAACACGTCGCCCTAGCACTGGAGCAGCCGACAAGGCTGTGAATCTAGTGGGGTGTAAGTCCCCACACCACCAATTGCCTGGGACCGAGTAGCCAGGCAGCCTCGCGGCTGCCCGGCCCTCTCAGAACCGGACTTGAA
>Ga0182024_10018168_pt1 | contig 13121 bp, 10 predicted proteins | sample P32metaG_FD_120480 | JGI IMG/M metagenome (GOLD analysis project Ga0182024, IMG submission 120480) | Permafrost microbial communities from Stordalen Mire, Sweden - P3-2 metaG (Illumina Assembly) | ecosystem: Environmental > Terrestrial > Soil > Wetlands > Permafrost | place: Sweden: Stordalen...
CGCAGCTCGATGTAGTCGCGCAGGGCGCGGGTGGCATCGTCACTCATCTCATAGCCCTGGCGCTCCACCATCCGGAGGGCCATGTCGAGCAGCTCGTCGACGTCGTAATCGGGGAATTGGACATGGTGAGCCACCCGCGAGCCCATCCCGGGGTTGGCCTGGAAGAACTCCTCCATCCGCTCCGCGTAGCCGGCCATCACGACCACCAGGTTCTCGCGCTCGGATTCCATGACCTGGAGGAGGACCTCGACCGCCTCCTGGCCGTAGTCACGCTCGTTGTCTGTGCGGTGCAGGTAGTAGGCCTCGTCGATGAACAGCACCCCTCCGTACGCCCGTTTGATGACGTCCTTGGTCTTAGGCGCCGTGTGGCCGACGTACTGGCCGACGAGGTCGTCGCGAGTGACCGAGACCAAGTGGCCCTTTTCGATGTAGCCGAGGCGATGCAGGATGCTCGCCATCCGAAGCGCCACGGTCGTCTTCCCGGTCCCCGGGTTGCCGGTGAAGCTCATGTGCAGCGTCGGACGCTGGGAGCTCAGTCCCATCTCGTCGCGCAGCCGGTCGATCACCAGCAGCGACGCGATTTCGCGGATCCGTCGTTTGACGGGCACCATCGCGACCAGGTCTCGGTCCATCTCCTCGAGCACCTCGTGCACCCGTGATCTGCGGATCACCGACTGGACATCGGCTTCTCCCTCTGAGACGGCGCTCGAGAAGTCCACGTTCTCGACCGCGGACCCTGCCCGGGCGCCATCGGCGGGCCGCACGACCCGCCCGCTGAACTCATCGGCAAACGCGGGAGACCCGCGCTCTCCCGCTCCGAACCCGCGGCCGCGGTCGGCAACCCCGGCCTGCGGATCGAGCGGGCGGCCTGTTGTGTCTAGGCCGCGCGCGGACATTAGGACTCCCCTATCCCGTCGTCCCGCGCGGCGCCGATGCCGTAGGTCGCCGATGAGCCATCGCGGGTACTCGAGAGATTTCCACGGCTCCCGTAGCGACGGCCGACCGGATCCTGCTGCGAGTAGGCATGGACCGTGTAGCGGATCTGGCGATCGGCCTTGTCCTGACGCTCGAGCCGGAACCCCGGCTCCTCGCTGGGACGGTGGACGATGAAGCTGAGCGCTGAGGTCTGGCGACCGAGCGAGCTGTCGTAGCAGACAACCTTCACGTAGTGGTTGGGATACGCCTCCCGGCAGGCCACCACGTCGCGCATGGCGACGTCGGCCTCGTCGGGACGCAGGTCGAACTCCGGCTGCTTCCACATGTCCCAGTAGTTGTTACGGGGATGCGGATCGTCGGTGTACTCGACCATGATCGCCCAGCCGTTCTGGAGTCCGTAGCGAATCTGCGCCTCGATCTCCTCATCGGTCAGGTCGTCCAGGAACGAGAATGCTCCTTGGGTGATTCTCATGGCTGTCCTCCGTTCCGGCTAGCGACTGACCGTGGGGGTGGCCACGGCGTCGGGGGTGTCAGTCGACTCGAAGTCGAACGTGATGTCCTTCCAGACCTCGAGGGCGGCGTCCAGCTCCGGGCAGCCCCGGGCGGCATCCCGGAGGATGTCGGGGCCCTCCGAGTAGTAGTCCTTGCCCTCGTTGCGGGCCTTGATCATCGCCTCGACAGCGACTCGGTTGGCGGTGGCGCCGGCGGCGATCCCCATCGGGTGCCCGATCGTGCCCCCGCCGAACTGGAGCACCACGTCCTCGCCGAGGTAGTGCAGCAGCTGGTGCATCTGACCGGCGTGAATTCCGCCGGAGGCGACAGGCATCACCGGGGCCAGGGAGGCCCAGTCCTGGTCGAAGTAGAGCCCGGTCTGGGGGTTGGCCTTGTTGAAGCGCTGCCGGCAGACGTCGTAGTAGCCCTTGATCATGTTCGGGTCGCCCTCGAGCTTGCCGACGACGGTCCCGGCGTGGATGTGGTCAACGCCGATCATCCGGGCCCATTTCGCGATCACCCGGAAGCTCACCCCGTGGGTCTTCTGGCGGGTGTAGGTACCGTGGCCGGCACGATGCAGGTGAAGGATCATGCCGTTTCGCCGGGCCCACTTGGACATTGACTGCATCGCCGTGTAACCGACTGTCAAGTCCATCATGATGATGATGCTGCCGATCTCCTTGGCGAACTCGGCGCGCTCGTACATGTCCTCCATGGTCGCCGCGGTCACGTTCATGTAGTGACCCTTGATCTCCCCGGTGGCGGCCGATGCCCGGTTGACGGCCTCGATGGCGTGCAGATACCGGTCGCGCCAGCGCATGAACGGCTGTGAGTTGATGTTCTCGTCGTCCTTGGTGAAGTCCAGGCCACCGCGCAGTGCCTCGTAGACGACACGTCCGTAGTTCTTGGCCGACAGGCCGAGCTTCGGTTTGGTCGTCGCCCCGAGCAGCGGACGCCCGAACTTGTCCAGATACTCGCGCTCCATGACGATCCCGTGGGGCGGCCCCTGGAAGGTCCTCAGGTAGTGCGGCGGGATTCGCATGTCCTCGAGCCGCAACGCCTTCAGTGCCTTGAACCCGAACACGTTGCCGATGATCGACGACGTCAGGTTCGCGACCGAGCCCTCCTCGAAGAGATCGATGTCGTAGGCGATCCGGGCGATGTACTGGCCCTCGGTGCCCGGGACGGCGTCGAGCTGGTACGCCTTGGCCTGATAGTGCTCGTGCGGCGTCAGCCGGTCGGTCCAGACCACCGTCCAAGTGGCCGTGGATGACTCTCCGGCCACCGCGGCGGCCGCCTCGATCGGGTCCACTCCCGGTTGGGGAGTGATCCGGAACGCGCACAGTATGTCCGTGTCCTTGGGCTCGTAGTCAGCGTCCCAGTAACCCATCTCCGCGTACGGGGTGACGCCCGCTGCCCAACGGTCTTTCTTCGGTGTGGTGTGTGCATCCTCCGTCAACGCCATCAAGTGAACCTTTCATTTGCTCCTCGGCTACACCGTACGGCGGGCGCTCATAGAGTTCAAGGGGGTATTTAGTTTGGTTACATAGATGATTGTCTATGCAACGCGATCGACCCCTCGCGCCCGTCCCGACCTCGAGAGCACGAACGAGGCAAAGCTCGCCACCGAGGGGCGCACCGGCCCGACCGCCGATCGCAGCAGGTACCACGACCGCTTGGCGGGCACGTCGCGGAGCCGGAGCTCGCCCAGCAGGCCGGTCTCGAGCTCGGCCTCGACCGTGGCGCGAGACAGCAACGAGATGCCCAGGCCGGCCCGGGCCGCCTGCTTGATGGCGCCGTTTGAGCCGAGCGTGAGCGTCGAGGGCGAGAGGCCGTGGTCGGAGAGGAAGCGCTCGTTGAGGATCCGGGTGCCCGAACCCGACTCGCGCAGCAGCCACACCCGATCGGCCAGGTCCGCGGACGCGAGACGCCCGCCGGCGGCGGGATCGTCGGGAGCGGTGATGCAGACGATCTCGTTGGGGATCAGCGGCTCGCAGACGAGCCGCTCATCGGTGGGCGGCTGACCGCAGATCGCCACATCCACCGAGTGGTCCAGAACCTGCGCCAGCACCTCGTGGCGGTTGCCGACGACGAGCGTCAGCTCGACGCCGGGGTCTCGCGAGGAGAAGGCCTGCAGAAGCGGCGGAACGAAGGACTCGGCAGCGGTCGTCACCGCCGCGACCTGGAGCCGGCGGGCGGTCATCTCGGCGGCCTCCAGAGCCGCTGTCCGGCCCTGCTCGAGCAGCCCGATCACGTCGGTCGCGTAGGCGGCGAACGCGCTCCCCGACGGCGTCAGGCGCAGCCCTCGGCCCGACCGCTCGAACAGCTCGCATCCCAGCTCGCGTGACAGCGCCGCCAGCGCCGAGGAGACCGACGGTTGAGTCACCAACAGCTCGTCCGCTGCCGCCGTCACAGAGCCACCGCGGACCACCGCTAGTAGGGCCCTCAGCTGCGTCACTGTTATAGAGATGATCTAATCGTAGACCGGCGGCCAGCAGGCGACCTCTGGCGCTCGAAGGGGTACCCGTGTATCAGCGCTCGGTGCTGATCACCCGTCCCGAGTTGGCGCGCGGGGTCGATCGGGCGATGGGCGAACGCTCGCTGTGCATCATGCGCGGCCACGGGGGCAGATCATGCGTCGATGAGGCGGCGCAGGAGCTCCATCAGCGTCTCGCGCTCGGCCGGCCCCAGGGGGTCCAGCAGCGCGTTCGCCGACCGCGTCGACCTTGGGGATCATGTCCTGCACAAGGCGCTCTCCGGACGGGGTGACGCGCAGCCGGTAGCGCCGGCCGTCGGCCGCTGAGCGCTCACGCTCCAGCAGCCCGCGATCTGAGAGGCGTAGGCACACGTCGGCCAGCGTCGAGGTGTCGATCGCTAGCGACTGCGCCAGGGTCCGCTGATCAAGCCCGGGCCGCTGGGCCAGCAGCGCCAGGACCGCGAACTGAACCGAGGTGATGCTGGCGCCCACCAGCTCCGACCACCTGTTCTGATGCTGCTGCTGGGCACGGCGGATCAGATGGCCGGGCGCGGCCCGGAGGTCGTAGTCGGCCATGTCGAGGCGCATCTGCTCCTAGTTGGGCGATGCCACGTCGCTCATCGGTGCACCACTTTCGTACGTCACGGACTAATGCTCGATCGTAGGGATCCGAGCGCGGTCCGCCAACCCTACGCGCAACAAGTCGCCGGGGTGCGAACTTCCGTGCTGGGGAAGGTGGCTGAGGGAGCTCCAGTTGCCCCGCGTCCGGCGGACGCCGCCAAGGTGGGTACTCCCGATCTCGCACCGCGCCTCGTTGCACTGCGAGATCCCCAGTGCTCGCCATGCGGGTGCTCTCGATCTCGCACCCGGAAATCGGCCATCGCGAGATCTGGAGTGCTCTTTCCGGGCACCCCCAACGCGAGGTCAAGCGCACCGCTGGTTGAGGGCTTAGGATCGATCACCGGCGTGACTGACGAGCACGACCTCTACGGCCTCCCCCTCGAGGGCTTCATCTCCGCGCGGACGGAGCTGGCCAAGGCGCTGCGCAAGGACGGGCACCGCGAGCGGGCCGGGGAGGTGTCCGCGCTGCGCAAGCCATCGGTCGCCGCGTGGGCGGTCAATCAGCTCGTGCGCACCCGGGGCCGCGACGTCACGGCCCTGTTTCAGGCGGGCGACGCGCTGCAAGACGCGCAGTCGCGATTGCTGGCCGGGCGCGGAGACGGGCATGCTCTGCGAGAAGCGGTCACATCGGAGCGCCAGGCGGTCAGCCGGCTCGTCGAACAGGCGCGTGGACTGCTCAGCTCCGACGGCCATGAGCTCACGCAGACCACGCTCGATCGCGTGTCAGACACGCTTCATGCCGCGGCGTTTGACGGCGATGCCCGCGCCCAGTTCGAGGACGGCTGCCTGGTCCGTGAGCTCCGCCACGTCGGACTCGGTCAAGGCGACGCGCTGAGCCCGGCCGCTTCATCCCCGTCCACTTCACCCCGGCCCGCTTCGGGCTCCTCCGGCGCCGCCCGTCGCGCCGATGCCAAGCGAACCGAGCGGGAGCCCGCCGAGGCCAAGCGGACCAAGCGGGAGCGCGCCGAGGCAAAGCGGATCGAGCGGGAACGCGCCGAGCGGCTCAAGCTGGCTCGCAAGGCCGAAACCGACGCCCGTCGGGCCGCCGAGCGCGCCGAGCGCGAGCTGCACACCGCGCAAGCCCGCCGCGACAAGGCGGCCGAATCACTTCAAGGAGCCGAGGACGCGCTCGCCGAGGCCCGCGAACACGCCGACCGGGCGACCCTCGAGCGCGACCGCGCTCGCCACGAGCTCGACCAGCTCTAACTCAGACCCTTACCGCCGCGCCCTCGTGCCGGCTCCCGTGCCGTCGGTGAACGGGTTGAACGGTCCGTTGTATCCCGACAGGCGCTCGGGCCAGAAGGGGATGAACGCGGCGGGGCCGAGATTCAGGCTCGTCGCGCTGGCCTCAAGCTCGCCGGGCTGCGCAACCGAACCCCAGCTGCCGGTCTGGAGGCGCTGCTGGACGGCGTGCACGCCCGCGATCAGCTCCGGCGGCGTGAAGTTGCAGTGGTTCTGACGTTCGACGAAGTCCTGGCGCAGCAACGCCCGGTCGCCGGCCTGGGACACGAGGTGGGCGTAGTAGTTCTCCTTCTGGACCGGCACGAGCTGATCGGAGATCGTGTGCAGGTCGAGCTCGGGAACCTGTAGCCGGCCCGTGGACACCGAGGTCCGCTGCAGCCACCGGATCGCGCGAGTGCTGGCGCGGATGTCGGCACCGCGAGTCAGCGTTCGCAGGTCGGCCCTGAAGCTGAGGCCTGCCTCCTGGTACATCGCGTGCACCTCGGAGTCATACGAGGAATGCGCCAGCAGCTTGGCGTAGTTGACGCCGACCGTCCAGGGCCCACGTCGAGACGTTCAGGAAGGCCATGGCAAGTCGCAGCGGCCGAGCCTCTATCTCCGCGGTGCAGCCTATGTAGGGACAAGTGCCTTGTCAATGAGCTTTCGCGTGAGCTTCAGGTTCGGGCTCGGAACCGCCACCGCGCGGCTTCAGGAGCGCCACTGGTGTGGGTACTGTTGGAGCATGGAGCCGGCAGCATCTGCGTCGCCGATCAGTGGCCGGGAAAGTGTGGTGCCCCGCGTCGGCTACCTCATCTACCGCGTCGAGCGGAGGCTGAAGGTGCGCCTCAACGACGCCGTGCGCGCCGAAGGAGTGACGACTACCGAGTACGTGACACTCAGCGTTCTGCGCGATCGGGACGGCCTTTCGTGCGCCCAGCTGGCGCGGTGGGCGTTCGTCACCCCGCAGGCGATGAACTTGGTGATCTCGGCGCTCGAGCGCCGGGGGCTGGTGCGCCGCCGTCCCGATCCCGACCACGGGCGCGTACTTCGATCCTCGGTCACCTCGAAGGGGTTGCGGGTGCTCGAGCGCTGCGACCTGGCCATGGACGTGATCGAGGCCGACATGCTGGACCGCCTGTCGCCAGACACGGTGGACACCGTTAGCGACGCCCTCTGGTCCTGTGCGCATTCGCTGGAGGCGACCCGGCCGCTGCCGGAGCCACGACCGGCTTCTCAGCCCTGAGAGCTCGGCTCAATCTCCCGCCGGCTTGCGACACGAGCCGAATCGAGCAGCGGTCCTCGGTTGCGCCAGCTCCACCACAGGATCCCCGCGCTCGCGCCCGCGGCGATCAGCCACAGCGGGGCGCTGGGCCGCCGGCGCCGGGAAGCGCCGCGCGCAACCGGCCGGACGGTTTACCCTCCGCGATTTGGTCGACTTCACCTCTCAAGATCATGATCATCGCGGGCATCGTCTGAGCGGGCGATGCCCACGTCGCGGGCGCACGCTCGCGGCGCTGCCCGCCGTGGTGGTGGCGCTGCTCGCCGCGGCGGTGGCGCTGCTCGCCGTGGCGGTGGTCCTGGGCGTCCCCGCGGTCGCGACCGCCGCGCCCCTGCCCGCACGGGCGCAAACAGCCCGGGCGGTGGCCAGGCCCAAGGCCGCCCCGCCAACGGCCGCTCAGGAACTGGCGAGGATCACGGCCACGTCCAGGAAGACCGTCCCCGGTCCGACTCTCGCCAAGGGGCCACTCGTATGGGCGGCGCCAATCGGGATCGACAGCCACGGCCTCGACGGGCTTGCCTGCCCGTCAATCTCACTCTGCGTCGCCGTCGACAACGACGGCCGGGTCTTGAGCTCGACCGACCCGTCAGGCGGAGCCAAGGGATGGCAATCCGACGACGTGGACGCCAACAACTCGTTCACCGCCCTCTCCTGCCCCTCGGCATCCGTGTGCGTCGCCGTCGATGGCGTCGGCAACGCGGCGGCCACGGGCGACCCAGCCGGACCGGCCTCGGCGTGGACGGTTGCTCGCGTGGACAGCAGCATCACCGAACCGAGCCCGTACGGCGGCGGACCGGGCCTGTTGCGCGGCGTCTCGTGCCCGTCGGTCTCCTTCTGCGTCGCCGTCGATTCGGTCGGCAACACCGTGTATTCGGGCGACCCGACCGGCGGAGCGGCCGCGTGGGGCATCGCCCACATCGACAACAACTCCGACTATGGGTGCGTGGGCGGCGGCCTGACCTGTCAGGCCGCCGCTGATGGGCGTCGCATGCCCGTCGCTCGTGCTCTGCTCCGCAGTCGACTTCACCGGCAACGTCCTGCAGACGACGGCTTCGTCGGTGCCGTCCGGGTGGCCAAGCCAGGCGATCGGTGGCGCGGGGCCCCAGTCTCTGTGGAGCGTCTCATGCCCGGCCAACAGCTTCTGCGCCACGGTTGACGGCGTCTCCGGAGACGTGATCAGCTGGAATCCGGTCACGCATTCGGGCCTGACCAAGCATCGGCTGCCGATCGACGCCTTTGGCATCTGGTGCAGCTCGGCGAGCCTGTGCCTGGCCTCGGGCGAGGGCCCAAGCGGCGTGGCCGAGCTGGTGGGCTCGACAAATCCGGGGGCGAAGTCTCCCGCCTGGAACGCGACCGATTTCGGAGACATCAACGCGCTGTCGTGCCCCACCCAATCGACCTGCCTGGCCGCCGACGACGAAGGCGAGGTGATCCCCGGAGTCACCGTGAAGAGCCTCGCCGCCGCCCTGCGACGGGAGGCGATCGGCGGTGTCCCGAAGATCGGCGTCCTCGTGCGCCGGCGCGGCTACGCCCTTCGGTTCACGAGCCCGCTCTCGGGTCAGCTGAAGATCGAGTGGCACATTGACAACACGGTGCTGGCCAACGCGTCGGCGGGCTTCACCAGCCCCCGGAAGCAGACCGTCCGCCTCAAGCTGACCGGCAACGGGAGAGCCCTGCTGAAAGCCGCAAGGCGCATCTCGGTGACCGCGACGGCCACCTATCAGACCAACACCGGCGCGGTCGTCTCAAAGCGCAAGCTCACCCTGAGCTCGCGGGGGTGACGCGCTCGGGCCCGCCGGGCGGCCTTCGCAGGACCCGGAGCCCGGCTACAGGTGCTTGCCCGTCTGGGCGGTGACCCTCAGGTTGACGCTGGCGCTGCCCAGGGTCGGATGGCTGGCGGTCACGGTCACGACACCGGTCCGGTGCGCCTCCGAGCGGATTAGCGCGCCGCCGACCCCGCCGTAGCCGCCGAAGTCGAACGGGTTCTGGCCGATGAGCACCGCCGGCCCCTTGAGCGACAGCGTGACGTCGCCGCTGACGTAGGGCCGCTGGTTGCCAAAGGCGTCCAGGGCTCGGAACGTCAGCCGGGTCGCGTCCGAGCCGTCGGCCTGGATCGAGGAGTCCTCCAGGTCCAGGCGCAGGTGGTCGCTCGCTGGGTTCGACGACATCTGCAGCGAGGTGACGAGCTTGCCTGCGATGTAGCCATCGATCCGCAGAGTGGGCAGGCCGGCGCCATCCACCGTCAGGTCCACGAACGCCGGCGGGTAGGCCAGGCTCCCGTAGCTCGCCGTGTCGGGGGCGGCGCTCGTCAGCAACTGGCCGTTGAGATAGATCTGAAGCACCTCGCAGTTGGTGGCGATCATCGCGTTGTCGCCGGGGCCGGTCGCGGGGGAGCTCGGCCCGAAGTCCCAGTAGAACGCCGGAAAGATGACCGGGCTGACGGCCGGGTTCAGCTGCGAGCGGTAGAAGGAAGCTCCGGGCTTGGGGACGCGGAAGGTATCGAGCACGCCTCCCCACTTGAGGGAGTGCCAGAGGCGATCGCCACCGCTCAGGGAGTCATAGTCGATGCTGCCGAAGGCGAGCAGCCCGGCGTACGCCTGGTTCGACCGCGCGATGTCGTGGACCTGGGCGTGCATGCGCGCCTGCGTGCCCAGTGTCTGGGAGCTGTCGATCCAGCGGTACAGCGGCGGGCCATCCAGCGAACCGACCGCCTCGCTGACCATGTAGGGAACACCGGTCAGCGGCGGCTCGAGGATCGCGTTGCCATCGGAGGTGTGGTAGTCGTCGTAGGCGAACACGTCCTCGCTCCAGCCCGCCGTCGACTGCGTGTCGACGGCGCCCGTGGTCTGGCGCGTGCCGTCGAATCGGTAGGCGAGAGCCCGGGCCTCGGCATACAGCTGGTCGTAGTAGCTCGACGTCTCGTTGAGGCGGGTCGCCCACACGATCACCGAGGGACGGTTGCGGTCGCGCACCACCAGGTCTCTGACGTTCTGCAGGACGAGCTGCTGGAAGTGGGCGTCACCCACGTATTGCCAGCCCGGGGGCTCCTCCCAAACCATCAGCCCGACCTGATCGCACGCGTCCAGGAAGTGCGGCGACTGCGGATAGTGCGAGCAACGCACCATGTTGCAGTTCAGCACGTTCTTGATCAGCTCGGCATCGCGCGCCTGCAGCCGCTGGGATGCCGCCATTCCGGTGTACGGAAACGACTGGTGGCGGTTGAGCCCGAAGATCTGCAGGCGCTCACCGTTGAGATAGAAGCCGTCAACCTCGAACGTGGCCTGGCGAAAGCCGGTGGTCACCTCCAGTGTGTGCGACGGAATCGATTTTGCGCTGATCGTGGTGCGAACCGTGTACAGCTTGGGTGTGTTGGGCGACCACAGGGTGATGCCCCGGATGCTGCCGAGGGTGAGCGTCGCGACCGTGGTACCTCTCCTGATCGAGACCTCGACCGAATGCTCGGCCAGCTTGCGCGAGCCGTCGAGGAGCTCGACCGTCAGCTTCACCCGCCCGTGCGGCGCCGCCGCGGCATCAACGGTGGCCTGGACCTCGAGGCTCGGACGGCTCGAGAGCACGTCCTGCGGCTTGGCGAACACGTCGGAGATGAACGCCTCCGGAACCAGTCGCAGCCTCACGTCGCGGTAGATGCCGGCCGGCACCAGGTAGTCGATGTCGCCGGGGCCCCCCGGATTTCCCTCCGGCGGCACCTGAAGCCAGCGCCCGTCCACGACCACCGCGAGCACGTTCTGGGCGGGCAAGAGCTCGTCGGTCAGCTCCACCGACCAGGGCAGAAAGCCGCCCTGGTGCTGGGCCATCTCGACCCCGTTCAGGTAGACGGTGGCATCGGTCATGACGCCGTCGAAGTCGAGGAACACCCGGCCACCGGTCAACGCGGCGCCCGAGAAGTGCTTGCGGTAGATCCACGTCCGTTCCCAGGTCGCGGGGTTCCAGTCTCCCCAGGACAGCGGCGTCACCGTGTGGGGCAGCGTGATCAGCGGGTAGCGGTGGTCGGGGTATCCAGGCTCCTGGGAGCCGTCCCCGTAGACGCCCCCGAACCGCCAACCCTGGTTGAAGTCGTAGGTGGCGCCCGAGAAGGCCGTGGCCTTCTTGGTGGTGGCAGCGCGGGCCGCGGCGGGGGTAAGCGTGAGCGACGCGCCGCCGAGCGCGCCCGCCCGCAGGAGATCACGTCGCGAGACCCGATTCATCGCCTGCGCTGTCGGAGAGCTTGCCTGTCCATTCCAGAGCCGAGCATGATGGCGCAGGCGGACGTCGGTCGGCGCCACATCGGCAGCCGACCGCTCTCGCCTCGCGCCCGCCACCGGCGTGGCCGAGCTGAGCGATGCGCGCCTACAGGCCCGTGGCGTCCGCCTTGGTGCAGCTGTAGAGCTCCGAGGCCGCGGCCCCGCCGGCGGGCCGCCCGGCGGATGCGCCGGAGGCGCCGGCAGCCGGCCGGCCGGGAACCTTCACCGACTGGCAGTGGGCCTGCACCCACTGGGTCCGGGCCTCGGTCTGGGCAGACTCGCCCCGGCCCGCGATGCGCGCGGTGCGATCAGCGCCGCCCGTCCTGCCGCTGACCGACGCGCCGGTGGCGCCTCGGCCGCCGACGCCGCCAAAGCCGCCACCGAGGAGTACGTAGCGAAGCTTCCCCGAGCGGATGAGCGATTGGAGCTGGGCAACGGTCGGGGACGGGTCGGCGCCCATGAAGCCTCCCATCGTGATCACCGGATCTCGGGTGGTCAGCGCGATCGGGCCCGCCGTCTGCGAGCCGTTCGCGGCCACCAGGTAGACCGCGCCGTCACGATGCGAAACCAGGTACTTGACCAGCGCCGGGCTGGCGACGTCGCCCGAGCTGCCGCGACCGGTGGTCTCGTCTCCGCTGAGACCGCGGGCCGCGAAGCCGCCGAAGCCGCCGCCGGCCACGCTCGCCGGACCCGCGGTCGGATTGCTGCCGGTCTGCCCCTGCCCCACGGTGGCGATCGAGTAGGCGGCCGGACCGCCGAGCAGGGCGATCGCGCTTCCGGCCAGGGCGAGCGCAAACGCGACGCGCCGGGGGAGCCGGCCGCCCAGACGCATGAAGACCACGGCCACGGCCGCCAGGGCCCCGGCGATCAGGACGGCCCAGCGCAGCCAGGGCACGAACGATGGGGTGCGCCCGAGGATCACGAAGCTGAGCACGCCGGTCCCGGCGAGAGCAGCGGCGAGCAGCAGCGCCCATCCCCATGTCCGTCGCACGCGATCGAAGAGCATGATCGCCCCGGTGCCGGCCAGCGCAGCCACCGCGGGCGCGATCGCGCTCGTGTAATAGGAGTGAAAGGTGCCCTCAGAGAAGCTGAAGACCGCGTAGCCGGCGAGCGCCCAGAGCCCGAACAGGACGAGCGCGGCCCGGCGCAGGTCGGTACGGGGCGCGCGACGGGTCATCCACAGCCCGGCGACCAGGCCGACCGCGGCCAGCGGCATCAGCCAGGCGATCTGCCCGCCGATCTCTGCTCCGAACAGCCGGAGCGGGCCGGTGCCGCCACCGCCGAGGCCCGCGCCGCCCATTCGGTGGGCGAACTCGGCCGCGTGGGTCGACAGGCCGCCGCCCCCCGCGGCACCGTGCCCGAAGAGCTCGGCGACTCCTCCGCCGCCTCCGCCGGCGCCGCCCGAGCCACCGCTGCCAAGGCGGCCGGCGAAGTGGCCGGCCGACCCGCCGCCGAACCCGCCGCGGCCCCCACCCGTCACCCGGGAGAAGCCGTTGGCCCCGAAGATCAGCTGAAACCACGAGTTGTTGGTGGAGTCGCCGACATAGGGGCGGTTGGCCGCCGGGATCAGCATCATCGCCCCGTACCAGGCGACGCTCACGAGGACCATCGCCGCTCCGCCGGCGGACAGATGGCCGAGGCGCCGGCGCCAGCTGCCGCGCGCAGCGAGCACGAAGACGACGGCCAGGGCGGGCACGATCAGGTATGCCTCGAGCATCTTGGTGTTGAACGCCAGCCCGACGAAGACGCCGCACAGGATGATGTGTCGCAGGCGCCCCGACTCCAGTGCGCGCACGAGCGCCCAGGCGGAGGCCACGAGGAGCAACGCGAGCAGCGCGTCCGGGTTGTTGTAGCG
>Ga0182024_10018169_pt1 | contig 13121 bp, 9 predicted proteins | sample P32metaG_FD_120480 | JGI IMG/M metagenome (GOLD analysis project Ga0182024, IMG submission 120480) | Permafrost microbial communities from Stordalen Mire, Sweden - P3-2 metaG (Illumina Assembly) | ecosystem: Environmental > Terrestrial > Soil > Wetlands > Permafrost | place: Sweden: Stordalen...
AACGAGCTGCTGAAGGCGATCAGCCGGCCGGACGATCCGTTGTCGGCGACGGAGATTTCCAAGGACACGCAGAAGAAACCGCGTCTGCGCGGTCGGCTGAAGAAGCAACTGTCGCTTGCCGGTGATGCTGCCGAATTGCGGCAGCGGCATGACTCCATTCAGCCGGGCGGTGAAAGAGACGGGATGTAGAAAAGGAATGGTCTATGTTCGATGACAGCAAGCATCAGGAGCGATTGCAACAAAAGTCCCGTCCGACCGGGCACGCCACGGCATCGCCGAACAAGGAGGCAGAGGCCGAGGCAGGCGAGGCTTCCTGCGGAGCATTCGGCTATCTGCGGGGACTCCGCGACCAGTCCGCCGCGTTGGAGTTGCGTTTCCGGGACGGCAACAGCATGTGGTTCCCCTACGTCTGGATGGGAAACTGGCAGTACAAACCGTCCGACGGATTGCTGCTGAAATTCACCGGCGACCTCGTGTACCTCGTTCTGATCCGGGGCAGCAACCTCGACCGGCCACTGAATGAGGGTGCCATCAATCTCACCCATGCCGGTCTGCAAAGGCATCGGGTGCTTTGGGTCCGCGAAATGAGCGCGGAGGAAACTCGGCAAGTCGGCGAGACCGGCCCGACTATCGACAGCATCGAGGTGGCGGAATTGGAGACGCATTCCGCGCTCAAGGAATGGCTTGGCCAACATGCCCCAGAGTTCTTACAATAAGGTTGGCTGAAACAATGTTTCCGACTCGCCACCGGCTTTGCCGTTCCAATGCGCTGGTCGATCAAACCGACGCACGCAACGACGAATTGCCCCTAGCCTCAGCGATGAAAGGTCGCCGAGCTGATCGAAGTCAATTTGGCGTTCTAACCACTACGGCAGCCTGACGTCGAATTACTCCGAAGGATCATTCCGTAATGCCACGGCGGAAGATCAATCACATCTCCTGACGCCAATCCGGCCTGCAATCCCCATTCCGCAATTTGACTCGGGTCGGGCCGAATGTCCGCTGCCGGACCGCGCGGTGTTGATATATCGGGTCGCCAATGAATCACAAGCACTTCACCGCCGTCGTTTAATGCGTCCTTGGCGTACCGCAGCAACTTAATGGGTTGTTTGCAGTGAAGAATGTTGAACAGCAGCACGGCGTCAACGGTGGCGTCAAAGCCTTGCTCCATAACATCGCGTACTTGGGCGATAATGGGCAACCCGGCTCTCCGCTCCAACGTGCGGGCAACCATCGCCGGATCAATGTCGAAAGTGTAGAGCTTGCCGCGAATCGCCCTTGCAACTGAAATCGAAAACGTGCCATAGCCGCAGCCTAGTTCGGCCACGTCGCCGAATCGCTCAATGCCGAGTTTCGACAAAATGAGCGGCACGTCGAAGAGCGTTTCCCAATAGCTCTCTTCCGGCATTCCGCTATCGCGTATTCGCATCGCGTTGGATCAATTTCGATGAACGCCCGACGATGTTTGGTTTAGCAGCGGTAATTTCTGTCTGCGGCGATCACTGGAAATAGCATCAATCAACAATACAATATAGTTGAGACCGATTCCATTGGAGTTGAACCGTTGAAAACACCGATTGCCGCAGGGTATCTAATTGAATCCGCTCCGCCACCGTACCCTCAATCGCGGGCGGCGGATATTGCCTGCGCTCTGTGGCTCACCTACATCACGCTGGGCTGGATGACTATTGAAGGGGCAGCCTCGTTGATCCTCGGCTGGTTTTCCAAAAGCCTGCTGCTCGAAGCCTTCGGCATGGACAGCGTAATCGAACTTCTGAGTGCGGGTGTCCTTCTATGGCGTCTCAGGGTCGAAGCAGGTGGGCTGGCCGACGAGACCAGAATCGAGGGCGTCGAGCGACGCGCGGCGAGGCTGATGGGATACATGCTTTATGTGCTGGCCCTGTGCATCATCCTAAACTCGGCCTACGGATTATTCCTTGCCCACCGTATCACCGACACGCGCGAGAGCGTCTGGGGTATTCTTATAGGACTCGTGGCCAAGATCGGGATGCCGATTCTAGCTGGCTATAAGTTGAAAGTTGCCGCCCGATTGAATTCCCGTGCATTACGGGCTGATGCCATGGAATCGATCACCTGCGGCTACTTGTCGATCGTGCTGATGATCGGTTTGGCGGCAACCCGGCTGTTTGGCTGGTGGTGGCTCGACAGTGTCGCCGCACTCGCCCTGATTCCATTTCTCGTAAAAGAAGGTCGGGCAGCCGTTAAAGGCAAGGGCTGTTGTTGTGCGGATGCGGGATGCACGACCTGACTCGCCACTTTGCGAACTCGGTTTGCTCGGCCGAATGTGATCGCGCGTTGTGGATTGCAATCGCGCCTCGCACTGACACCTGGAAATCGGCGTCCGTCAGCTCGATTCGTGCATCGGTTGGGGGGCATTCCGTGCATTGCATCCGTGCCGGGCGTGTTGAATGTTCACGATCTTCACGTCTGGACAGTCGGGCCGGGCGCGGTTGCCTATCTGCCACTTCTTGGTTATTGAATTGGGCGCATGACCGCCGCATCGCCGAAATACTAAGGCGTCTCTTCCGTGAGTCCTCTCATCTTGAGCCAGCGGTATCGCCGGACCCAATAGAATCGAACCGGCAAGAACAGATCGACGACTTCGTCGGAAACCAGTAGACCGCCGAGAACGGGAGCCGCCATGGCCGATAGCACCTCGTGCCCCACGCCGGAAGCCCACAGCATCGGTGCCAGGGCGACGATTGCGACGCCTTCGGTCAGCAGCTTCGGCCGCAAGCGGTGTACTGCTCCGTCCACCACGGCTTGCTTCAATTCTTCCAGCGATTTAATGTTTTCCAAGCCGCCGCGCCGTTCGAGCGATTCCCGCAGATAGACCAGCATAATGATGCCGGTTTCAGTGGCCATGCCGAAACAGGCGATGAAACCGACCTGCACGGCCACGCTATAACTGTGTCCGGTCAGCCAAAGAAAGAACACGCCGCCGACCAGGGCCTCGGGCACGGCCATCATCATCAGCACGGCATCCATGAAGTCGTTATAGGTCAGATACAGGATTACGAATATCAAGATCAGCACCAGCGGCATGATCCATCGCATGGTTCTATCGGCACGGAGTTTATGTTCGAACTGTCCGCTCCATTCCAAATGCATGCCGGTCGGCAGCTTCACTTGTAGCTCGACCTGTCGCTGAGCTTGCTCGACGAAACCGACCAAATCAGGCGTGTTGACGTTGAGTTGAACATAAGCGCGCAACATGCCGTTTTCGCTTTTGATCTCGGAGGGTCCTTCGACGATCCGCACATCGGCGACGCTTGCCAAGGGAATTTGCAGCGGCCGGGCGGGCGTGCCGGTTTTTCCTGTGCCGCTGCTCATGCCGCCCATCGCCGATGAAGAATTGCCCACGATACTTCCGCCGGCGCCGGCGGCATTGATCAGCAGATTCTTGATCTGCTCCACGTCGGCGCGGGCATAGCGCGCGTAGCGAATGCGGACCGGATGGCGCTCGCGGCCTTCAACGGTTGAAGTGATTGGCTTGCCACCCAGGGCCACCTCAATCACATCCTGCACGTCGCCGACATTGACCCCATAGCGCGCCGCTCGCTCCCGATCGATCGTAATCTCCAAATAACCTTTGCCGATGATTTGATCCGGCACAGGCGACAAAGCGCCGGGCACCATCTTCAAAACGTCCGCGACCTCCTGCGACACCGTTTGAATCTGCGTCAAATCGGTGCCAAATACCTTCACCCCGATCATCGTTCGCACGCCGGTGGCCAGCATGTCGATCCGGTTGATAATCGGCTGGGTAAAGATATTGCTCCAGCCGGGCACTTGAATCGTGCTATCCATTTCCTTAACCAAGTCTTCCTTCGATGTCTGCCAAAGTAGCAATCCTCGGCCGAATCGCTTGTCTAGGTCTGCACGGAGCGATTGCAGCTCGGCGGTTTGCGCGGCGGTATCTTTGCCGGTCTCCTTCGGGCCGCTGGTCGCTGCCGAAGCCGGATGACCAGCGGTCGCCCGTTCGGCGGCGCTCTTGCGCAATTCTTCGATGCTATACCAGTCGAAAGCACCGACTGCCTGATCGAACACTTCATAGTCCAATTGCTCGACCATTTGGCTCCAAGCTTTCTCGCGGCGTTGTTGGATGAACTGCTGCATCGATGTAAACAAAGTCCACGGCTCGACGCCCATTTGTTGAGTGATAGAACTCCAGGCCGTCCCGATCGGGCCGCGAGGCAGGCCCATCAGTGTGGGCTGGCGCAGATCGACGATCTTTTCTTGATTCAGCGTTTCAGCAGTCTGCCGGATTAACTGATTCACGTCTTCCTGGGCGGCTCCCGCGGCGAGCCAAGGCCCGGCCTTTGCGGAAAGTTGATGCGCGAGCCGATCGATTCGCGCGTCGTCGATTGGCTGCAAGAGCTGGCCGGACGATCGCCATGTGTCAACCAATTGGGCGACGAACTCACGAGTCAGTTGAAGTTCCAGCCGTTTCTCGAACTCCGCATATCGATCGAGAATCAATCCGCGAAGCGCGGTATCTAGGCGGCCGGTGGCCGCCATCGTGGCGTCGTTGATTAAATCCTGACGGTCGGCGGGATTTGCGGGCGCCCGGATTAGATTCCGGTTTTCCAAGGCCGTGAGTACAACGCCCGTCTGAGCGATCGCGTCGGCATATCGCAAATGCCGCTTCGGCCAAAAATCCTTCGGCCGCAGATTCACGACTGTCTCAATCATGTCCAACGGTGCCGGATCGGTCGGAGTTTCCGCCCGGCCGGCTTTGCCGACGACTTGTTCGACCTCGGGAAACTGCCGCAACATCCGATCGCGGGCTTTCAGATCGTCGGCTGCTTCCGTGACCGACACCCGCGGCACGCTGATCGGCATGTCCAAAATGCTTCCCTCATCGAGGGGCGGCATGTATTCTTCGCCGATCCGCCGGAAATCCGACGCGATTAACCCGAGAATAGCCAGACTTGCGAACGACAGCAGTTGCCATTTCCGGCCATTGATGAATGCGACGGTGAGGATCGTCACCAAGGAGAAGACGATCAGGTATGCCGTCGCCCAGGGAATGCCAAGCAGCGCGTTGAGCGGAAATAGGCCGGCGCCCAGGATCAACAGCACGGCGAACAGCCATAAAACAATGTTGCGATGTGGCATCGCCCAATTCAGCACCGGCTTGTAGATATCGATCAGCGTCCGGACCAACCAGCTTTCTTCCTCACGCCGTAGCCGACCGCGAATGAAGGTCGGAATCATCGCCGGCACGAGTGTGATCGACAAAATGGCCACGCCGATCATCGCAAAGCTTTTGGTGAACGCCAGTGGATGAAATGTCTTGCCCTCCTGGCCCGTAAGCGCGAACACGGGAATGAATGAAATCAGAATGATCATCACCGAGAAGAAAATCGGCCGGCCCACGGTCCGGCAGGCCGGGATGACAAGCTCGCGAATATCGCCGGTCACGCGCCGGCCGCCGAAATGGTCCGTCAGATGATGCGTGGCGTTTTCGACCATCACGATCGCCTGATCGACCAGGATTCCAATGGAAATCGCGATCCCCGACAGCGACATGATGTTCGACGCGATGCCGAATGTTCGCATAAGGATGAACGACACCAAAACCGACAACGGCAGCGTGAGGCAAATCACCAGCGCACTTCGGAAGTGCATCAGGATCAAGAGCACGGCGACCGAGGCAATGATCATCTCGTGCGTGAGCACTTCGGCGAGCGTGTGGATGGCGCCGTGAATCAGCCGAGTGCGGTCGTAAAATGGCACGATCCGCACTCCCTCTGGGAGGCCCGGCTGGATTTCAACGATCTTCTGTTTGATCCGCTTGGTAACGTCCAGCGGATTTTCGCCGTAGCGCATCATCACCACGCCGCCGACGGCTTCATTCCCATTTTTCTCAAGCACGCTACGGCGGAACTGCGTTCCCAGCGCAACCGTGGCAAGATTCGCCACGGTGATTGGCGTGCCGGTGGCCGCTTCGGTCTTGATGACGATTTGTTCGATGTCGTGCTTTGAGGTAATCCAACCGACGCCGCGAATCAGATACTCGGCGTTGCCCTCATGGATCACGCGGCCACCGACGGACGAATTCGAGCGCTCGACGGCCGAATACAATTCGCCGAGCGTGATGCCATAGGCTCGCAACTTTATGGGATCAACGTCGATCTGGTATTCGATCGGATAGCCGCCGACCGAGGCCACTTGGGCCACGCCCGGCACAGAATTCAATTGATATCGCACATTCCAATCCTGGATCGCCCGCAGCCGGCCCAGGTCTTGTCCGCCCCCTTCCACGGTGTACCAAAAAATCTGGCCTAGCGCAGTGGCGTCCGGCGCCAAATAGGGGACGACTCCCTGCGGCAAAAACGTGCTCGACAGGGCCAACCGCTCGGAGACTCGCTCGCGGGCAAAATAGAAATCGACTTTGTCGTCGAAAATAATATCGATCATCGAGAAGTTGAACTCGCTGGATGCACGAACCGCTTTGACGCCCGCCAGACCTTGAAGATTGACCGATAGCGGGTACGTGATCTGATCCTCGATCTCGCGCGGGCTGCGGCCCATCCAATCGGTGAACACGATGACCTGGTTTTCCGACAAATCAGGTATGGCGTCGATCGGCGTGTCGATCACTGAATAGATGCCCGCGGCAATCATCGCCAGCGTCGCGACGATCACGATAAAGCGATTGCGGATCGAAAATTCGATGATGCGTTCAATCATAGATAAATAGCCGAGTCAGAGGTTTGGAGAGCCGACTTAACAGGCCGTTTGACATCTTTCAATCCGCGTGCGGCCTTGCACCTGCGTTGTCGGGGCCGCCGCTTGCGCCGATGTATGTCGAGCCCGCCGCGGGATTCAGGCGAGTCTCTGCGTCTACTAGAAACGCTCCCGCTGCGGCGACTCGCTGTCCCGCGCGCAGGCCCTTGACAACCGGATAGAAACCGTCCGACACGGGCCCAAGTTCCACGCTGATTCCGTCGAATACGCCCGGCTCTTTTTCGATGTAAACGATTTTCTTCAAACCGGTATCGATCACTGCCGATTCAGGAACCACAAGCACTTCTCCTTCCGGCGGCGCGCTGAGTTCGGTGCTGAGCTGGGCGAGGTATTTGTCCTTTGACTGGTCAAATTTCTCGATGCATGCCGGGCAACAAAGGAACACCACCCGCGCGCCGACCTGCCGCCTTACCGGTGGACCCATGCTTCCCAGATCGTTGCCAGTGACGGGGCAAGTTTTTTGGAAGGAAATCAACGTCTTGTCGTCCGTCGCCTTGGCTTCGCGAGGCATCGGCGCCGGCCGGCTCTTGAACGGCTCCAGCCCGGCAAACGGCACGTTGATTCGGACCGTGGCATACATACCTGGCCGCAGCAGGTGCCCTGGATTGGGCAATTGGACGCGAATCCGGTTGGTGCGGGTGGCGGTTTCGAGGTGCGGATGGACAAGGATGATCGTGCCGGTAATCGTCTGGTTTGGAAGGGCTTCGGCGGTAATCTCAACGGTTTGCCCCGCCTCCAATAGCGGGATGTCTCGCTCGAAGACGTCGGCCTCGACCCATACTTGCGTCAAATCGGCGATTTCGAAAAGCGTCGTGCCGGGTTCGACGCGATCTCCTTCCTCGACATTTTTCGCGATGACATGGCCGGCCGAGGGTGAACGAATCACCAAACCTGTTGCGGCACGCCGGGTGCGCGCCAGTTCGTCGATTTCCGTTTCCACGACGTTCAGTTGCCGCAATCGCTCTTTGGCGGTTTCGATTCCCGCGGCGATTCCGCCGTTGACGGCGCGAACCAATTGTTCGCGCGCCACGATCTCATCGATCTCCGGCTGCTTGATTCCCAGCAGCCGCAGGCGTTGCTTGCCGCTTTCGATCATGTCAGCAGTGCCGCGCGCAAGTGCAAGGTCTAACTCTTGCACGGAGCTGTACAACTCAGGGCTGTAGAGCACCGCCAACGGTTCTCCTTTGCGGACATTCATGAATGTCTTGTCGACGTAGAGTTTCTCGATATAGCCGCTCACGCGCGTAACAATCCGCGACCTGCGGCTCTCGTCGTAATCGACAAACCCAACGGTCTCGATTTGTTTGGCCAATGGCTGATAGGCGACCTCCGCTGTCTTGAGGCCCGCCATTTCGATTCTTTCGGGCGAAAGCTGCACGCGACTGAGCACGCCTTGCGGCAGCACCGTCTTCTCCCCTTTCTTTCGTTGCGACAAAGGCATCCCGCAGATCGGGCATTTCGGCACCGAACCGTCGGGCTCCAGCGACTCCCGGACCACGGATGGATGCATCGGACAAAAGAACTCCGTATCGGAATTCGCTTTAACGACATTCGCGCTGGGCCGAGTCCATTTTTCCCAGTAGTTCTTGATTGTGTCCCATTTGCCGATTAACACGAACGTCGCCACGAGAATGAGAATGAAACGCAGGCGGATTTCCGCCACTTTGAATAGGAACCTAACTCGCTGCCAACCTGTCAACGGGACTGCTGTCGCCTGAGGCGAAGTTGGATTTTCTGAAATGTCTTCCGCGACATCGATTTGTGAAATCGAAGTCGCGCCGTTAGTAATTGGATCGTTTTGAGTCATAGACGGAACCTACATCCTGTTCAGTTTGAAAGCCGGGCCGCTGAGCAGCGGTAAACGCCGAACGGTACGGCTGAATCACTTCGGTGGCCCACGTTTTATCGTTAGATGAGATCTGATCGTCATCTTGTCCTGATAAACCTCATCCGTCGCGGCTGATGTGGGATGGCCGACGATCGCCTGCTCGATGGATGCGAGCAGACGACCGCCGCCGTCCTCGATTGCGATTGGAACAGCCATCGCAACCGGATTGCTGCTCATTTGGGGGCAGCGCTATTTCTTTTCTAACTCCTTCTTGACCTTCGCTAGATAGAAATCTGGATTCGCCTTGACCTTCGCGACGCAGCCGTTGCAGCAGACGTAGATCGTCCCGCCTGTCACCTCGACCGCGATTGGCCGGCCCATAGAACCCAGCGCCTTTCCGGTCACCGGACAAACTTTTTGTCCGCCATACGACTCGGTGAATGCCTCACCAGACATCGACACTTGGTTTGCACTCACAGTCGTAGAAGATTTGTCCGTGCCAACGCCCTCGCTATCGCTGAAACTGCAATTGCAGGTACTTCCCTGATCGCGGGAATTCCCGCAACAGCTAGCGCCGTTCTTGCCCTGCGGCAGGGCCACAGCGGCGGCGAGCAAGCCAGAAAACAACAATTTAGGTAGCAACTGTACAAACATCGTTCGTACCTTTCCTTAGTAGGATCAGTCTCCGCGAATCAGCACCGCGCCGATTCACTTGGCCTGACGGATCGAATCCCAAAAGAGATTGTTCAAACGCTCACTTCAACACGTATTGGAAAGACGAGGCCTCGGACCACAACCGGACCGGGGACCCCCTCAGACCACAACTATCCGTAGTGTTGCGCAGACAACGCCAACAGGTTGTCGGAGGCGGAGGAAGGTGTCGGATTTCAGACTTCGGTTGCTGAATGTCGACGATTGCCAGTCGACCGCAGCCACAATCTGATTCGCGACACCGAATGCGCGACTGAAAGAGCGCAGTCGCGCTAGAGTTCTCAGATCACTAAGCGATTGAGAGTCAACACAAGGTCAACGGGAGGACCGCTGTCGATTTCAGCGGTTCGATCAACTCCCCAGAGCGTTCCAAATGATGGAGTTGCCGAAAATAGATCGACCACCAGGACTAGCTGTTTGTCCGCGGTTACCATCGTCGTCGGTATGCACACTACTGCCGCGATCGACACCCGGCAATTATTCGACGGTGGCGCACCGAAGCCTTTTCCGGCGGGATGCTGAGAAGTCGATGCATTGCTGGTACCCTGTTTGCCCTTGCAGCAACCACAACAGCAGCATGCGCCCGAACAATGTCCACCGCAGCAACATGGACAATGACAAGCTTGGTGAGTTGATTCGACCGCATCGCCGCCTGCCGACCCACATTTCCCGAAGGCACAGGCTGACCCGCAATGGCAATCCACGCAGGCACAACTTACGGTCGGAATTCCGCTAGCAACAGCAAGCGGAATCATCGCCCATATCACGCCAGAATAAAACCGGCGATTCAGAAGCTTGAATAGAGAAGCACCGACCATATTTGCCGTACCGAGATTGTGCGAACGACACCTAATGCGCTATGGACGGAGCCAACGACCTGGCCATTTTACCGGTAGGAGCCAATTGGGGCAACTCCGGGCCTGGCAAGCGTCGCTTGCTTGCTAATTCGGCATTAGGCAATCTACCCGATCAATTCTTTTCAAGACGAGCGGCCAGTGCAGCAGAAATCCTCCATGCACGATAGCGAGCGTGGGACTGAACAATTGCCTTGGAAAACGAATTGCCGGAGCTGCGAAACTGCGACTAAACTCAATGCCAAACAGCACTTAGCTCGCAGATATTTCTGGGTCGTCTTCTTTGGCCTGTGCGAACAAGCCGGCAATTCCGTGTTTATTGGCAGGTGATTCTAATTCCAGCGAGACACAGCGACGGGAATCTGTTCCGATCGCATTGACTTGTCAGGCCGATAGGCGACAAACCCGGTCGCTTGGCGCGCGACTTTGCGGGCCTTATCGAAAAAAATGATGGTGCCGTAAAAAGCGGACCGAATTGACGCGAAGGAACGGGTTGATTCGGATTTTAGGGTTAGCACGGCTTTGGCGCCGTCAATTGATGGCTTCGCGCCGCACCTGTCAAAGAGCCTGACTATGGCAAGATCACTGCTTCGTATTGCGCAAGATTGCGCAATCTGCTCCATCCTGATGGCCGTTTGTGCGCCTGGTTGTCAGACCGTTCCGCCTTCCGGAAAAGAAGCGGCCCTAGACCAGCAACCTGTTCAAGCAGTTGGGCCGCCGTCTCCAAACTCGGCTCAAAACAACCCGCCCGGAACGCTGGCGGCCGAACCCGTGCCGCGTCAAGCCGGCTCACAAGCGGTCGTGTCTCTCCTTGCCTACCAGCAGCCTAATGCTCCTGCTCCATGTGCCGCCGATTTGGATGATCCGTTTGCCAACCAAACGGAGCTTTCCATGGGGCAACTCGTTGACGAAGTTTTGAAGCGAAATCCATCACTCCAAGCAATGACCGCCGCTTGGCAGGCGGCGGCAGAGCGTTATCCCCAGGTAATATCGTTAGAAGATCCCATGCTCATGGTGGCAATGGGACCCGGCACATTTGGTGACCCGACGCACGACGTGGCTTGGATGGTCGAAGGATCGCAAAAAATTCCATGGGGCGGCAAACGGGAGTTGCGCGGGCAACAGGCTCAGGCCGAAGCAAACGCAGCCCGGTGGGAAGTCGAAGATACCGCATTGCGGCTGAGCGAATCGACGAAACTGGCGTTTCTCGATTACTACCTGGTTCGTCGCGACCAAGCACTCAATTCGGAAAATCTGAAGGCGTCACAGGAGTTCCGCGATTCGGCCCAATCCAAATTCCAAGCAAACCTTGTCACCCAGCAGGATGTATTGCAAGCCGACGTCGATTTGGCCGATCTTAGCCGCCGACAATTCGAGTTGCAACGAATGGATCGCGTTGCAGTTGCTCGAATCAATACGCTTTTGCACCGTGCTCCGGACAATCCGCTTCCTTCTCCGCCGAACGAACTGTCAACAAGGGGTCAGCTTCCGCCGATTGACCATTTGCAGCTACTAGCGGCCCAGCAACGCCCGGACTTGATGGCCCTGGGGGCGCGCTTGAGCGCGGAGCAAGCCGCCATTGCATCGGCTGAGCGTGATTATTATCCCGACGTGACTGTTCTCGCCCGCTACGATGGATTTTGGCAACATGCCGATCGCGATTTGGCACCGATGGTCGGGGTGAATCTGAATGTGCCACTGCATAACGAACGCCGATGTGCGGCGGTGCGAGAGGCACAATTCCGAGCCAGCCAAGGCCGGGCCGAATACGAATCGAAGCTCGACGAAATTCACGGCGATGTCGAAGCGGCCTACCAGCAACTCGTCGAGAGCACGCGGACAATTGAACTCTACAGAACGACGATCCTTCCCGTTATCGAGCAGAACTACGCTTCCGCTCGCGGCAACTACAATGCAAACAAGATCGACTTTCTGCGACTGACCGACGCCAACCGGCAGCAGATTATGCTCCGGGAAAAATATCAGGAGACAATCGCAGATTATCACCGTCGTTTAACTGAATTGGAGCGCGCGGTGGGAGGGCCTATCGACGCTGTGTCCGCGGAGGAGATATCGCCGCCAACATCGCACCCTAATCCTTAGCGCGAATGTTCGGCGAGTCGGTCCGTCCGGACTGTCGCACGCCAGGAAACACGAGGTAGGCGATCGGGTGTCTCGCTAGGCATGTCAAAGAAACATTGATCTACACGGGAAATTCCACTGCGTCACGCCATTGTGCCACGTCTTCGACTCTTTCCCGCTGGTAGATTTGGTGAATCAATTCGGATGAATGATTCACCAATCGCATGGCCGCCTCACGCGGCACGCCGGCACGGCGCAGACGGTTGACGTAGGTGACGCGTAGGCAGTGAAAACAAAGGTGCGGCATATTGATTTTGATGAAGAACTGCTGCCACCGCCGCGACGGCTGAAATGGAAATTCAACGGTGAATTTCTTTCTCGACTTGCCGATGCGCTCAAACAGCGGGCGTAGCGCCGACGGCATCGGCACGGAGAACGCCCGATCTTCGCCGCCTTTGGGGGACGGGAAGGTGATTTTGTTCTCCGCAAAATCAATGCAGTTCAGCGGCAGCCGCGTTTCTCGCAACCGGCAGCCGGTGTGCAGGGCAATATCGAACGCGGTTCGCATCCATTCGGGATCGCTCTTCAACGCTTTTCGGATGATCCGGATTTCCTTGTCAGTTAGTTCCGGCCTTTTCGCAGATTTGTCCCTCCGCAGCTTGAGGCTTACCAGCGGGTTGGCGTCGGCGTGGCCCAGCCGCACCGCCTCCCCCATTATCATGGCGAGGAGCTTCAATTCCATGATGGCCGTGTTGCGTCCCGCCGTCTTGCCTGTTTTCTTCTTGTAATTGGTACGCCAGTCGATGTATTCAAGGGCGTTTCGGTAGGTAATGACGCGGGGTGAGTGGTAATGCTTTTCTTGCAGCCAG
>Ga0182024_10018170_pt1 | contig 13121 bp, 9 predicted proteins | sample P32metaG_FD_120480 | JGI IMG/M metagenome (GOLD analysis project Ga0182024, IMG submission 120480) | Permafrost microbial communities from Stordalen Mire, Sweden - P3-2 metaG (Illumina Assembly) | ecosystem: Environmental > Terrestrial > Soil > Wetlands > Permafrost | place: Sweden: Stordalen...
CCACGTCGGCGATCAGGGTCCGGCGCGCCGATTCGGCGCGGGCGAGCGCCCCCCTCACCTCGTCGATCCGGCCACCCCAGTTGGGCTTCTGCCCCACGCCGACGTTGAATTTGGGTTCATCAACGAGGAGTTGGAGCAGCTCGAGTTCGGTGCCGCCGGCCGTCAGGCGGGCTCTCACCCCGTCCAGCTTCTCGACGATATGGAGTGCCAATTTGTCCGTGTGGTCGGTGCAGTGGACGAGTTCGGCGGCCGCCTCATCCAACGCGTCGCGAACCGGCCCCACGTCGACCGGCACGGCCTGGCGCGCGCCCCAGCGCAGGTCGGCGACGAGGTCCCAGTTCTCGTTGAACTGGTCGGCCACCGCTCGGAGGTGGTCGAACCTGACCCCGCATACGAGCGCCCGCAGCACGGCCTGGCCGTGGGCGGGATGGTCCAGCAGCTCGTCGACGAAGGCGGACCACCGTTCGTCGAAGGCCACAGTGGAGCGGATCTCGTCGAAGACCTCGATCGATGGGGGCAGTCCGGCTTCGAAGGGGTGCTCGGTCAAGATCCGTCGGGCGAAGCTGTGCAGGGTGCCGATGGCCGCCGCGTCCACATCGGCCAGCGCCTGATGAGCCCGTTCGGCCCGTTCGGCGCGGTCCCCCGCGCCCGGGGGGACCGCCGGCTCATCACCACCGGTGCCCATCGCCAGGCGCTCGAGCTGCTCGGCGATGCGGTCACGGAGCTCGGCGGCGGCGGCTTCGGTGAAGGTGATCGCCGCGATCTGATCAATCCGGGCGGTGCCGGTGACCACCAGCTCGAGGATGCGACCGACGAGCGCGTGGGTCTTGCCGGTCCCGGCGCCGGCTTCGACGAACAGGGTGCTCGAAAGGTCGCGGCCGATGGACCACCGGGCCGCACCGTCGGAGGCCGGCTCTTGGTCGAAGAGCGTCGGAGTGTCGGTGGCTGGCGTCACGCGGTCCCCGGTGGAGCGGGTTCGGCCAGCGCCACGTAGTCGGCCAACTCGGTTGCGCCGCGGTCCCTTGTCCAGGCGCGCCCGCGATCGGTCGGACAGATCGCGTCGAAGTCGCAACGGCGGCAGTTCTCGTAGCCGACGTTGGTCTCATCGCCCGGCCGGCCGGGGAACACCCCGGCCTCGATGCCATCGACGACCACCCTGAGCACATCTGCGAACCGACCGAGTCGCTCTTCGGTGACCTCGTAGCCGAGCTGGACAAACCCGCCTTTGTCGCTCACGAACCAGTACCAGGCGTCGACCGGCACTTTCCCGAACCGGCTCTGGGCGGCCATCGCGTAGATCGGGAGCTGCAGCTTGGTCCCACGGATCACCGGGTCGTCGTCGAGTCCCTTCAGGCCGAACTGGGCGCCGGTCTTGTAGTCGATCACCACCAGCGAGCCATCCTCGGTTCGGTCGACCCGGTCGGCCATCCCCTTGAAGGTGATCCGGCGGCCACCCGCCAGTTCAATGGCGACCGGCGCCCCCTCGACCCGCCCGAAGGCGAGTTCGACCGCCTCGGGAACGGCGTTGCGGGTCCGCCGGTGTTCGTCGTCGTTGCGGAGAAAAGTGTGCAGCTCTCGGGTAATGGTCGCCCGGTCGAGCTCCCACAACAACGGTCGGCCGACCAGCCCGGCGCGCTCGTACTCGGCGAAGACCGTTTCGGCGATGGCCCCCAATTTGTCGTGGTCCACGCCCGACCACGGCGTGTACGGCGCGATGCGTTCGGCCGCCGGGCGCTCGGTCTGCAGCGCCACAAACCGCTCGAGCACGGCATGGACCAGGCTGCCGCGGTCGAGCGGGCTGATACGCACAATGGCTTCGGGTTTGGGTCGTTCGCGGATCCGGAGCAGTCGACCGAAGAAGTAGCGGCGCGGGCACTGGGCGTAGGCCTCGAGGCCGGTCGGAGACTGGTCGGCACCGGTCGCCGGCGAGGGAATGTTCACCAAGGCGGGGTCGATGTGCCCGTCGAAGCGGGAGAAGCGGGCACCCCGGCGCTCCCGGCGGGTCCGCAGCGCCGAGGAGAGCACGGGTTCGGTAGCCAACAGGTAGTGCCCCTCGAGGGTACCGGTATCGCTGCGGAACAAAAGGAGGCTGCGCAGATCGCGGTCGGCCACCGAGGCCGGCTCACCGGGCGCGCCGACGGTGGCGCTGAAAGACGGGAGCACCCGGTACACCGGCGTCTCGGCGAGCGTCTCGAGATCGCCGCTGTAGAGGCGCCGGCTGCCCGTGAGCGCGCCGAGGGTGTCGAGCAACCAGCGCGAGGGCCGCTGCGCACGCCCGTGGTTCTGGTCAGCGCGGGCGTAGGAGAGGATCCGACGGGGGGCGCTGGCGAGAGCGCCCAGGTAGTCGCGCTGGCAATCGGCTGGGCGACCGGCCCGCAGGCGCAGGTCAGCACCTGCGGCCGCCCGCTCATGGTCGGGCAACGTGGGGTCCTCCCGAGCCGGCGCGGGGAACGCGCCGTCGCTCATCCCGAGCACGAAGACCACGTCGAGATCGAGGCCAATCACCTCGGCCACCCGGCCGACCAGTAACCCGCGACCAAAGCGGGTGGTCTGCGGGGCCGGCGCTTCGAGCTCGACCGCCAGGGCGGAGCGGAACGTGACCGCGTCGGGGGCCCGGTGGATGCGGTCCAGCACGCTCAAGTGTTGGAGGATCTCGCGCACCGCGGTGAGGGCTTCGGCCTCTTGGAGGGGCCACGCCGCGATCCGGGTGGGACCGCCCAAGGAGTCCTCGAGCAGATCTGCGGCCCAGTCCGCCCAACCCGACCAGCTCTCGGGCGTGCGGGCGAAGCGGCCGGCCAGTCGCTCGACGAAGGCCAGCAGGTTTTCGCTGTCTTCGATGTTGGTCCGACAACGCTCGCGGTGGCGGTCGGCCGACTCGTCTGACTCGAACCGCTCGGGGTTCGAGAGCCGGGTCCGCTGGGAGATCGCGTAGGACTCGAGATGGGTCACCCACCCGTCGAGCCCCGAGATCACCCCTGCTTCGCGCGAGATGAGGTCCCACACTGTCGTCGGGATCTCACGCCCCGCGTCGCGGATCGGGGCCGCGGCCATCCATGCGAGTACCGCGTCGCGGGCCCAACCGCCGTCGGCCAGCTCGAAGGCCCCGAGCAACGTCCGCCCGGCGACGGTCGAGGAGAGTGAGCGTGTGCCGGCACCGTTGAAGGGGATGCCCGCCTGCTCGAGGGTCTCGCTGACAAGGCGCGGGTACGGGGCGCCGGCGTACGCGAGCGCCATCCGTTCGAGCGCGACACCTTCGGCGTTGTAACCCATCACGGTGCGCATCGCGTCGAGGACCTCGGCGTCAGCGGTCGGCGCGCTCACCACCTGGGTCCCGGTCGGGGGCTCGGTTGGCGTCGGCGGTTCGGCGCTGCCGCCGAGCCGATCGAACAGCGCCCGGGCGCTCTCGTCGGCCGCCCCATCACCGGTGAGACCGAGCAGCACCGGCACCGACCCCACACGCGCGAACGCCTCGAGGAGGCGTTCCTCGTGGGGGGAGAGGACGACGGGGAGGTACCAGACGAGCTGTCCGAGCGTGTCCCGGGCACTCCCTTCGCCCAACACGGCGACCGCCTCGTCGAACAGATCGACCTCGTCGTAGAAGCCGTCAAGTAACGGCCGGGCCTCATCGACCAGGCGGAGCACCTCGGCCGCCCGCACGCTCTGGGCGCCCAGGCGGCGAAGCGTCTCGGCCGACGCGCCGCGCAGGTCGCGATAGGCGGCCACCATGGCCCGGACCGTCGCCGGGTGCTCGCGCGCCGGGCCGAATACCGGCCCGGGAGCAGCGGCCAGGGCGGCGCGCACCGCAGCGTGGACGATCGCGTCGGTGGCGGGCAGGGACCCGGCCGCACTGAGGGGGGCGCCACCGAGTTCGTCGGCCAGCTGGGCTCCCGTGACAAAGCGCACGTTGAGGACCCCGGGATGGCCGTCATCGCGCTGGCCGAGCGTGCCCGAGGCGAGCCAGCGCCGGGTCGCCAGGCCGAGTGCGCCGCGGGGCACCACCACGGTGACCGGGGCTAGGGGATCGAGGGACTGCGCCTCGGCGATGACCTCGCGCAGGGCGCGCGCCGCGTCCTCTCCGAAATGCACCACCTGGACCGAAACCGCCACCGCGTCATCGTACGGTCAGGCTGCGACACGGCGACCCGAAACCGCCGGGTGCTCAGCCCAACCCGGCAACCCCGGGGAGTTCGGGCAGGGCGGCCAGGGCCGCCCGGCCCTGCGAGCCTTCGTCCTCCGAGCTTCGGTCATCGGGCGCCCAATCGGGCCCCTCGGCGCCGGTCAACTCGGCCGCCTGGGGCAGCCGGGGGGTGGCCATCACCGGGAGTGCCTCATCCAGCTCCTTGGCGCCGGGTCCCACCACCCCGAGCTCGGGGAAGCGCCGGGCGGTGACGAGCACCCGGGACTCGAGCGATCCGACCGTGTCGTTGAAGGCCTCGACGGTGGTGGTGAGCCCACGGTGGAGCTTGGAGAGGTGGCCACCGAGCACCCGCAGCCGTTCGTAGAGCTGGGCGCCCAAGCGCTGGACGGCCCGGGCGTTCTCGGCCAGCTGTTCTTGTTGCCACCCGAGGGCGAACGTCCGCAGCAGGGCGATCAACGTAGTGGGCGTGGTGAGGAGCACCCGGTTCGACACCGCGTGTTCCATGAGGTCGGGGTCCTGCTCAAAGGCCGCGGCCAGCAGGGGGTCGCCGGGAACGAACGCCACGACCAGCTCGGGCGAGGGGTCGAACTGGTTCCAGTACTCCTTCTTGGCCAGCTGGTCGACGTGGGTGCGCAGCTGTCGGGCGTGGGCCACCAGGTGGACCTTGCGCTGGTCCTCGTCGTCTGACTCGGCGGCACGCAAGAATGCGTCGAGGGGCACCTTGGCGTCGACGACGACCTGGGCCCCCCCGGGCAGCCGGACGACGAGGTCGGGCCGGAGCCGTCCGTCGGCCGACTCGGTCGACACCTGCACCTCGAAGTCGCAGTGCTCGACCATGCCGGCCATCTCGACCACCCGGCGGAGCTGCATCTCGCCCCACCGACCGCGGGTCTGGGGGGCCCGTAACGCGGTCACCAGGCTGCCGGTCTCCTTCTGGAGCCGCTCCTGGGAGATGCTGAGCGCCTTGACCTGCTCGGTGAGGCCGTCGTAGGCGCCGCGGCGGTCGAGCTCCAGCTGGCGCAGTCCCGTTTCGTACCGGGCCAGGGTCTCTTGCAACGGGGTGAGCAATTGGGAGATGGCCTGCTGGCGCTGGGTCAGGTCCCCCCGGGCCGCCTCCTGGGCCTCCTTCAAGCGGGCGTCGGCCAGGGTGAGGAACTGCTCGGCGTTTCGCTGCAGGGCCTCCCCGGACACCTCGGCGAAAGCCCCGACCAGGCGCTGACGGTCGGCCTCGGCCTGCCCGGCGCGTTCTTCAGCGCCCCGGCGGGCCTGGTCGACCTCGGCGCCCAGGCGGGCGGCGTCGGCCCGGGCGGTGGCCAACGCCAGGCCGGACTGTTCGAGTTGCTCGGTCAACCGGGCGGCGCTGTCCTGGGTCTCGGCCAGGCGGGTCGCCAACGCGTGGGCCTCGGCCATCAGGCGCGCCTGGCGCTCGGCCTGGGCCAACAGGCCGACGGCCACGCCTGCGGCGGCGCCGACCACCAACCCGATCACCAGTCCGAGCATCATCGGTTCGCTCCCCGGGCCCGATCCGTATCCCGCCGGCGCGATCGCCGGTGACGGGGCCCGTTGGCCACAGTACCGATGGGGTGTATCAGGACCGGGGGACCGTGCCCGGGCTGGACCGGAGCCCGGACCGGCACGCCCGAGCCCCGGTCCGCGGGACACCGGATCCCTCGCCCGGGCCGCGCCCGGCCCCAGCCGGTACCGTGGGGCGGTGGCATTCCGCATCGGGGGCAGCGCCCGCCGGTCGGGCACCGAGGAGTCCCGGGCCGGGGGCAACGGGGTCGGCCGGACCAACGGGGCAGACGTCGACGACGCAGTCGACGAACCGGTGGACGCGGTGCGCCCCCACTTCCAATTGGGCCTTGAGCCGATGCTCGGGGCGGCCGGGTGGCACAAGCCGTCGTCTCCGACCCTGATCGAGATCGACCGGATCTTCGTCCAGGTGTTCGCCCTGGTCGGCGAAGCCATCGCCGGGGCCACCCACGCCCTGCTGGCCGGCGACCGCGAAGCAGCCAAGCAACTGGTGCAGCGCGACGAGATGGTCGACGTGCTGATCGGACAGATCTCCCAGGTGGCCCAGCAGCAACTCGTCCACGGCGAGACCTACGCCGACGAGCGCCGCGAGCTCGTGGCGGTGCTCCGCATGTTGCCCGACCTCGAGCGGAACGGGGACCTGGCCGAGCACATCGCCCGGCGGGCCGCCCGGGGGCTCGGGGCCGAGATGTCGGCCCGAAGCCGCGGGCTCGTCGAGCGCATGGGCGAGGTGGCCACGACTATCTGGTCGAGTACGGCCGACGCCTTCGCTGAGCGGTCGGTGAGCGGGGCCAACTACGTCGACGACCTCGACGACGAGCTCGACGACCTCCACGTCACCCTCACCGCCGAACTGGTGGCCGGCACGATGTCGCTCCCCGTCGCCATCGAGCTGGCCATGGTGGCCCGCTTCTACGAGCGCTTCGGTGACCACGCGGTGAACCTGGCCCGGCGCATGGCCGCCCTCGTGACTGGCGGACCCGAACCGGGCACGTCGGGGGCGGACTGAGCTGGCCTATCGCCGCCCAGCACCGGCCCGCGTTCAGAACCGGAGCTCGAGCAGCGCTTCGGCGATCTGCACCGCGTTGAGGGCAGCCCCCTTGCGCAGGTTGTCCCCGACAACGAAGAAGGCCAGCGCGTGCTCGAAGCCCTCGGCCCGGCGCACCCGTCCGACGAGGGAGGGATCCCGGCCCGCCGCGTCGAGCGGTGTCGGCAGCTCGACCACGGCCACGCCGGGGGCGACCGACAACGCGTCGAGCGCTTCTTCGGGGGAGAGATCTCGGGCGAACACGGCCACGATGGCCGCCGAGTGTCCGGTGAACACCGGCACCCGGACACAGGTACAGGTCAGTGGCAGATCGGGGAGGCCGAGGATCTTGCGGGTCTCGTTGCGGTACTTCTGCTCCTCGTCGGTCTCGAGCGACCCGTCGTCGGCCAGGTGGCCGGCCAGCGGCACCACGTTGTGGGCGATGGGGGCGGGGAACTCGACGGCGGGCGGGAACTCGACGGCCCGTCCGTCAAAGGTGAGCTCGGTGGCCCGGTCGACGGTCTTGGCCAGTTGTTCCCCCAGCTCGGCCACCCCGGCCCGCCCCGCACCCGAGACCGCCTGGTAGCTGGCCACGATCAGCTGGGTCAGCCCGGCGCGGTCATGGAGGGGCTTGATGACCGGCATGGCGACCATGGTCGTGCAGTTGGGGTTGGCCACGATGCCCTTTTTGATCTCGGCCAGGGCATGGGGGTTCACCTCGGCCACGACCAGGGGCACGTCGGGGTCCATGCGCCAGGCCGAGGTGTTGTCGATCACCACGGCGCCGGCCTCGGCCAGACGGGGAGCCAACAGGCGCGAAGCGGTGGCCCCCGTCGAACACAGGGCGATGTCGATGCCCGAGAACTGGGCGGCGGCCGCGTCCTCGACGACGATCTCGCCACCGGCCCAGGGGAGGCGGGTGCCCGCCGAGCGGGCCGACGCGAAGAAGCGCAGATCGTCCGCGGGAAAGGAGCGCTCGGCCAGCACCGAGCGCAGTACCGACCCCACCTGTCCGGTCGCCCCGAAGACCCCGACGCGCATGTCCCCAGCCTACGGCCCCCGAGCGGGCGCGGCGCGCCCCGGGGAGCTCAACCCAGATCGAAGGCGGCGTGAAGGGAGCGCACGGCTTGTTCGACCTTGTCGGTCGCCACGATGCACGAGATCCGGATGGTCGATGTCGAGATCATGTCGATGTTGATCCCGTCGGCGGCCAGGGTCTCGAACATGGTGGCGGTGACCCCGGGGTGGGACTTCATGCCCGCGCCGATGAGCGAGACCCGGGCCACCTCGTTGTCCGAAACCACACTGGTCGCCCCGAGCTCGTCGCTCAGCGCCTGACAGACCTCTTCGGACACGGCCAGGTCCACCTTGGGCACGGTGAAGGAGATGTCGGTCGTGCCGTGGATCGAGGTGTTCTGCACGATCATGTCGACGTTGACCGATCGGTCGGCGAGCGCCCGGAAGAGCCGGGCGGCGATGCCCGGGCGGTCGGCCACGCCGGTGACCGTCACCTTGGCTTCAGAGGCGTCGTGGGTGACCGCGGTCACCATGGCCTGCTCCATGGACTCATCCTCCTCTACGACCCAGGTGCCCGGCTCCCAGGTGAAGCTGCTGCGGACGTGCAAGGGCACATGGTGGTTGCGCGCGAACTCGACCGAGCGCAGCTGCAGGATCCGGCCGCCGGTGGCGGCGATCTCGAGCATCTCGTCGAAGCTGATCTTTGAGAGTCGGTGCGCGTCGGGGACAACTCTCGGATCGGCGCTGAACACGCCGGTCACATCGGTGTAGATCTCACAGGCGTCGGCCCCGAGCACCGCGGCCAACGCCACCGCCGTGGTGTCCGAACCTCCGCGGCCGAGTGTGGTCACGTCCCGGTCCGTCGACACGCCTTGGAATCCGGCCACGACGGGGACCTGGCCCAAGGCGAGCGTCTCGCGCAACCGGTCGCCCTTCACGTCGAGGATCTTGGCCCGGGTGTGGTCGGTGTCGGTGATGATGCCGGCCTGGCTGCCGGTGAACGACACCGCCTCGACACCGAGGCCGGCCAGGGCCATGCAGAGCAGCGCCATCGAGATGCGCTCACCCGAGCTGACGAGCATGTCGTACTCGCGTGGGGGCTGGGTGACACTGACCTCGTTGGCCAGGCGGATGAGGTCGTCGGTGGTCTTGCCCATGGCGCTGACCACGACCAACACGGCGTACCCGTCGCGCCGGGTGCGCGCCACGTGATCGGCCACGGCCCGGACCCGCTCGGCGTCGCCGACCGAGGTCCCCCCGTATTTTTGGACGAGCAGTGGCACGGGCCTGACGCTATCTGGCGACGGGGCGGCCCCGAAGATCTCAGGGCGCCCCGGCGGCGCCCACCGCCCCGTCGGCCGGTGGTGACGACCGTCGGGTCCGGCCCAGCGGTTAGCATTCCCCCCCGTGCCCAGCGACAAACGAGCCAGACAGCGAGCCGGCCGCGAGGCCAAAATGGCCGCCGAAGCCAAGGTGCAAAAGCGCAAATCACTCCTGCGCAACACCATCATCGTGGTGGTTCTGGCCGCCGTCGTGGTGGGGTCGGTCTTCTTGGTTTCCCACCACGCCAAGCCGACGGCCGCTTCGACGACCACCTCGAGCGCACCGGTCACCTCGACCACGGCGGCTGGGGCGGCGACCACGACGACGCCCACCACGGCCCCGGTCACCACAACGACAGTCGCCGCCGCCAACGCCGCGGCCCAGACGGCGGCCAACTCGGTGGCAGTCGCCGCAGGGTGCCCGGCCAGCACGTCGGCTACGGCAAACAACCTGGTCAACCACTGGAAGTCAGCGCCGCCCCTGACCATCGACAAGACCAAGACCTACACGGCCACGGTCAAGACGACGGCCGGCACCTTCGTCATGACCCTCGACCCGGCGACGGCTCCCCAGACGGTCAACAACTTCGTCTTCCTGGCCCAGCAGGGCTTTTACCACTGCGTGATCTTCCACCGGGTCATCCCCGGGTTCATGGACCAGACCGGCGACCCGACGGGCACCGGAACGGGCGGTCCGGGCTACACCATCGCCGACGAGAACCCGCCCAAGGCGTCCAACGCGGCCGTGCAGTACCCGGTCGGCTCGGTGGCCATGGCCAACACCGGCCAGCCCCACACGGGCGGCAGCCAGTTCTTCATCGTCTCCGGCAGCCAGGGCGAGAGTCTCCCGAACTCCTACGCGCTGTTCGGCATGGTCACCTCGGGTCTGAACGTGGTCCAGCAGATCAACCAGCAGGGCTCTGCTGCGGGGATTCCCCCTGACGTCACCCAGCGCATCCTGTCGGTCACCATCACCGAATCCTGACCCGGACCGGCCGCCGCGCCGCGCACCACCAAGCGGTCCCACCAAAGGAGCACACCATCACCATGACCACCCCCGAGGTCCCCGCCGCCGACGGCTCGAGCCCGCAGCGCCGCAAATTTCCGAGCGAGCCGCCGATGGTCATCGACCCGGCCAAGCGCTACACGGCGACGATGACGACCTCGAAGGGCACGATGGTGATCGCACTCGATCCGATCGCCGCTCCCAAGACGGTCAACAACTTCGTCTTCCTCGCCCGGTACCACTACTTCGACGGGATCGTCTTCCACCGGATCATCCCGGGTTTCGTCCTCCAGGGGGGCGACCCCGAAGGGACCGGGACCGGTGGCCCGGGATACCGCTTCGCCGACGAGCTGCCCCAGGCGGGGCGCTACCAGATCGGTTCGTTGGCCATGGCCAACGCCGGGCCCGATACCAACGGCAGCCAGTTCTTCGTCATCAGCGGACCCGACGGCGCCCGGCTGCCTCCGCAATACTCGCTCTTCGGGGCCGTCGTCACGGGGGGCGACGTGGTGGCGGCCATCGACGCCCTGGGCACGTCGTCGGGAAAGCCCAAGGAAACGGTGACCATCGAGTCGGTGACGGTCACCGAGGCCGACTGACGAAGGCCGCTCAGCGGGCCAACGCCCCGAGCCCTGCGTGTGCGGGGGCGCCGTCGACGAAGACGGCCACCGAGCCCACGCCCGACTGGCGCCACGTCCCGTCGGGCTCGCGCAACAACGCGGTCCGCTCGGGGATGCCGACGACAGGCACCCCGGCGGGCGCCAGGGCCACCGACCGGTGGAGCTTCTCGCCGTGGGCGTCCTCGTGGACGTCGCCGAAATGGGGAATGACGGCCAGGCGGTCCACCAGGCCGAGGCCGACGGTCAACGCGCCTCCCCGGGGGTCGACCATCGGGTCGGTCAAGACCATGGCCCCGGCCGCCGATCCGGCGAGGACGGCGCCCCCCCGCCAGGCCTCGGCCAGTGCAGCAAAGACAAGCGAGCCCTTCAGCACCGAGCGCAGGTGCAGCGGTGAGCCCCCGCCGAGGTAGATGAACCGGGCCTTTCGGACGACCGCGGCCGCCCCGGGATCTTCGGCGTCGGCCCGGCCGAGCACCATGAGGCCCTCAACCTTCCCCCCGAGCTCGCCGAACCATTCGGCGGCCGCCATCAGCGTCCGCTCGGGGTGCTCGTAGGCCGCCGCGGTCGGCAGTACCAGGACCTCGTCGCCGCCCGACGCGGCCAAAAGCTCGGCATCGAAGCTGCAGCCTTTCGTCCACTCCGCCCCGCCGACCAGCGCCATCAGGCCCGTGTGTGCATCCATTCCGTCACTCTGGCACGTGCCGGACGGCGGCGGTGATGGACCGGCGCCAACCCACGGCCGCGCAAGGGCTAGCGGAGCTCGACCTGGTCGAGGTACTCCTCGCGCCAGTAGTCGGCCCTCTCGTCGGGGAGCTGGAGGTAATGGGTCGGCTCGAGGGCTTCGACGAAAGAGCGGTCGTGGCTGACGACGACCATGGTCCCGGGCCAGCGGCTGAGCATCCGGCCCACCGCCTCGATGGAACCCGGATCGAGATTGTTCGTGGGTTCGTCGAGGATCAACACGTTGGCCTGGCCGGCGGCCAGCATCGCCAGGCCCAACTTGGCCCGCTCGCCGCCCGAGAGGGTGGGCGGTAGCTGATTCGCCGCCTTGCCGGACAACCCGAAGGAGCCGAGCAGGGCGCGACGCTCGGCGTCGGTGGTGAGAACCGACTGGTCGAGGTTGTCGAGCGACGTGCGCGTCGGGTCGATCTGCTCGTGTTCCTGGGCGAAATACCCAAGCACCACGTTGGCCCCGAGGACCACCTCGCCCCCGGTGGGGACCTGGGTGCCGGCCAGGCAACGCAACAGGCTCGACTTGCCGGCACCGTTGCGACCGACCACCACGATGCGGTCGCCGCGCACCAGTTGGAAGTCGATTGCCCGCAGGACGACGTTGTCGCCGTAGTGGACGGCCAACCCCACGGCCCGAAGCGGCACTTCGCCGGATCGACGCGGGACGGGCAGTGTGAAGACGCGCTTGCGCTCTCGCTTGTGGACCTCGGTCCGCTGTCCTTGGAGGCGGTCCACCCGCTTGTCGAGGGTCTTAGCCTTGCGAGCCCGGCTCTCGGTCTGGCCCCGCATCGAGTCGGCCAGTGTGGAAAGGCGCTTGATCTCGCGCTCTTCGAGCACCGATGCCCGCTCGCGCTGGGACTGGTCGGCGGAGGACTGGCGCAAAAAGGTGGTGTAGGTGCCCTTGTATTCGGCCAACCGTCCGTCGGCCAGATGGAGGATCTTGGAGATCGAGCGGTCGAGAAGCTTGAGGTCATGGCTGATCAGCAAGAGGGAACCGTTGAAGGCCGCCAGCTCTTCCATGAGCCACTGCTTGGCCGACAGGTCGAGGTGGTTGGTCGGTTCGTCGAGCACCATGATGTCGGGGGACCCGAACAACACCCGGATGAGGTCGACCCGGCGCCGCTGGCCCCCCGACAGGCTGTCGATGTCGTCGAAGAGCAGCTCCTGACGTAGGCCCAACCCGTCGGCCAGCCGGGCCATCACTGACTCGGCCTCGTAGCCGCCGTTCTCCCGGTACTGCTCCTCGAGGTCGCTGAACAGCCCGATGTTCTCCTCGGTCGGGTCTTTGGCCATCATCGTGCGCGCCTGGTCGAGCGCGTCGTCGAGCACGTCGAGGCCCCGGGAGCTCAACACGTGGGAGAAGCCGCTCGGTTCGAGACCGAGTCCTTCGGGCAAAGGAACCTGGGGTAGGTGCCCGAGGGTCCCGGTGACCCGCACGTTGCCCGAAGATCGCAGGTGGGGCGGTGCGTCGCCGATGAGGACCGACACAAAAGAGGACTTCCCGGTCCCGTTGCGTCCGACCAGGCCGACCTTCTCGCCGGCACCGATGACGAAGGAGGCGTCGCGCACGAGGGCGCGGTCACCGAGCTCGATGGTGAGGGAGGAACCGACGATCATGAGAAGACCTGGCCACGAGGGGGCCACGGGCGAAGGCCCGGCCCGGCGGCGGTCCCTCATTGTCCCACAGCGAGCGACGGCCCGAGCCCCGCCGGGTGCGCGCACCTAG
>Ga0182024_10018171_pt1 | contig 13120 bp, 9 predicted proteins | sample P32metaG_FD_120480 | JGI IMG/M metagenome (GOLD analysis project Ga0182024, IMG submission 120480) | Permafrost microbial communities from Stordalen Mire, Sweden - P3-2 metaG (Illumina Assembly) | ecosystem: Environmental > Terrestrial > Soil > Wetlands > Permafrost | place: Sweden: Stordalen...
CAGGTAGACGAACTCGCTGTAGCCGCCCCACAGCGACGGCATGACGTCGATCCCGGTCGTGCCGTAACGCAGCGCGCCGGCGCGCGTGTTGTCGGTCAGCAGACACGAACGGTACTCGCCGGCGCGGCAATCCGCACAGTGGCCGCACGGCAGGTACTCCTCGAGGGCGACGAGGTCGCCTTCGCTCACGCCCCAGCGCTCGCGCGCGAGGTCGCCCAGCCGTTCGATCACGCCGACGTTTTCGTGGCCCAGGATGCGCGCACCGCGGGACATGTCCGCGTACGCGGGGATGTCGCTGCCGCAGATGCCCGCCGCCAGCACGCGCAGCAACCCGGCGTCGCGCGAGATCTTCGGCAGCCCGAAGTCGCGGAGCTCGGTCTGGTTGGGCGCGACCTGCACGGCCGCGCGAACGCGCATTGCACTCATCGCTCCGGCGGGCGTTACGCGATGCGGCCGCCTTTGCCTGGTGTCATCCCGTTCGGTCGCCGATCAGCTTGTCGACCCGGATCGGGAGCTCGCGGATGCGGACCCCGGTCGCGTGATACACGGCGTTGGCGATTGCGGCAGCGGTGCCGACGATACCGACCTCGCCGATCCCCTTCGCGCCCATCGGGTTGACGTGCGGGTCCTCTTCGTCGATCCAGCTGACGTCGATGCGGCCGACGTCGGCGTTCACGGCGATGTGGTATTCGGCGAAGTCGCGGTTGACGTAGTCGCCGAAGCGCGGGTCGAGCACGCTCTCCTCGTGCAGCGCCATCGAGAGCCCCATCGTCATGCCGCCGAGGAGCTGCGAGCGACCCGTCTTGGCGTTGACGACACGGCCGACGCCGAACACGCCGAGCAGTCGAGGAACGCGCACCTCACCGGTGTCGACGTCGACCCGCACTTCGGCGAACTGCGCGCCGTAGGCGTGCATCGAATACTGCTTGGCCATTGGGTTCTCGCCGGCTTCACCGTGCGCTTCGAGCCCATCCGGCGGCACCACGCCGCCGTAGTCGTCGCGCAGCCGCGCGCGCAGCTTCTCCGCCGCGTCGCAGACCGCGGTGCCCCACGATGCGAGCCCCATCGAGCCGCCGGCGTTCGGGGCCTTCGGCAGCGCGCTGTCGCCGATCTCGAGCCGCACCCGCTCGAACGGTACCTGCAACGCGTCGGCCGCGATCTGCGCGAGCGCAGTCCACGTGCCCGTTCCCATGTCCGATGCGTCGATCAGCGCGGTGTACTTCCCGTCGCGGTCGACGCGGATCAGCGCTTGCGACGGACGGCGCCGCGTCGGATACGTCGACGCGGCGACCCCGGTGCCGACGAGCCAGCGACCGTCGCGCCGGACGCGCGGTCGCGGATCGCGCGTGTTCCAACCGAAGTGCTTCGCGCCTTGCCGCAGGCACGCAACGAGCCCGCGGCTGCTGAACGGGTGCTTCGTCTCGGGATCGGTCGCGGGCTCGTTGCGCACGCGCAACTCGACCGGATCGATCGCGCACGCGATCGCCAGCTCGTCGACGGCACATTCGAGCGCGAACATCCCCGGGCACTCGCCGGGCGCCCGAAAGATGGTCGGCGACGGCAGATCGAGCCGGGCGAGGCGATGCGTCGTGCGGCGGTGCGGCGCCGCGTACATCATGCGCGTCGCGACGGCGGTCTGTTCGGCGAACTCCTCGATGGTGGAGGTCTGCTCGATGACATCGTGGGCGATCGCGGTCAGCGTGCCATCGCGCTGCGCGCCGAGCTGCACGCGCTGAATCGTCGGCGTCCGATACCCGACCAGCGCGAACATTTGGCGGCGGGTGAGCTGATACTTCACCGGCCGTCCGGCGAGCTTGGCCGCCATGACGGTGAGGATCACGTGCGGATGGGTGAACGCCTTCGAGCCGAAGCCGCCGCCGACGTACGGCGAGATGATGCGTACGCGTTCGGGCTGCAATCCGAATGCCGTTGCGACATCATCGCGGATTCCGTGCGGGCCCTGGTTGGTGTCGTACAGGGTGACGCCGTCGTCACTCCACGCCGCCGACGTCGCGTGCATCTCGAGCGGATTGTTGTGATACGGCGGCGTCACGTAGGTGCGGTCGACGCTGACGGGAGCCTCGGCCAGCGCCCGATCGACGTCGCCCTCGGTCGTATCGGTCTCGAAGTTCGGGTTGACCTTGGGCGGCTTGTAGAGCGCTGGGTGGCCGGCGCTCAGGACGACGTCGTGCGGCTGTTCGTCGTAGCGCACCATGATGCGCGCCGCCGCGTCGATCGCGACCTCCGGCGTATCCGCGACGACGGCCGCGACGATCTGGCCGTGATAGGCCACCGCATCGCTCTGCAGCACTCGCAGCGCCTCGTCGTCGGTCGTGAGGCGCGGCGCGTTCTCGTGGGTCACAACGGCGACGACGCCGGTAAGCGCGTGGGCGGCGGCGGCGTCGATCGACACGATGCGTCCCTTGGCGATCGTGCTCTGCACGACCGCGAGGTACGCGACGTTCTCGACGGGTTGCTCGAACGCGTACCGTGCGGCGCCGGTGACCTTCAGCGGACCGTCGACCCGATCGAGCGAGGCGCCCATCGAATGTGCCGCGAGCATCAGCGCTCCTCCGCGAGGTCGAGCAGCGTTCGCACGATCACGTTGCGCGCAAGCGGCACCTTGAAGGCGTTCTGTTCGAGCGGTTCCGCGTGCGCGAGCTCCGTGTCGGCGGCAGCGCCAAAGGCCTCTGCCGTCGCGGGCCCGCCGCGCAACGCCTGTTCGGCACGCAGGGCGCGCCACGGTTTGTGCGCGACGCCGCCTAGCGCGATGCGGACGTCACGAACGATGCCGCCGGCGACATCGAGCGCCGCGGCGACCGAAACGAGTGCGAACGCGTACGATGCACGATCGCGCACTTTGCGATACGCCGAACGTGCGGCGAACGAGCTGGGCGGGAGCTCGACGGACGTGATGAGATCGCCGTGCTCGAGCACCGTGTCGCGCTGCGGCGCGTCGCCGGGCAGGCGGTGGAACTCGACCAGCGGGATCGCGCGTTCGCCGTGCACGCCCTGCACGTGGACGATCGCATCGAGCGTGGCCAGGGCGACGGCCATGTCCGAAGGGTGCGTCGCGATGCACGCTTCGGAAGCGCCCAGGATCGCGAGGCTACGATGATACCCGTCGCGCGCCGAACAGCCGCTGCCGGGATTCCGCTTGTTGCACGGCTTGGTGACGTCCCGAAAATACACGCAGCGCGTGCGCTGCATCAGGTTGCCGCCGGTGGAGGCGAGGTTGCGCAGCTGCGCCGAGGCGCCCGAGAGCAGTGCCTGCGCGAGCACCGGATAGTGCGATCGAATCGTGCGGTCTGCGGCGAGCTCGCTGTTCTTCACCGCTGCGCCGATTCGCACGCCGCCGTCGGCCCGCACGTCGATGCGATCGGAGGGCAGACGCGCGACGTCGACCAGCAAGTCGGGAGTCGCGACGCCCAGCTTCATCAGGTCGACGAGGTTCGTCCCGCCGCCGAGATACGCGCCCGTCGGGGCGGCGGCGAGCGTGGCGACCGCGGCCCCGGCGTCGCCGGCGCGCTCGTAGCGAAACGGGTTCACCGGCCCGCGACCTCGGCGATCGCCGGCACGATATTCGCGTAAGCCGCGCAACGGCACAGGTTCCCGCTCATCCGTTCGCGGATCTCGTCGTCGTTCAGCGTGATCGGCTCGGCGCCAAGATCGGCGGTGACGTGGCTGGGCCAGCCCCGCGCGGCTTCGTCGAGCATCCCGACCGCCGAGCAGATCTGACCCGGCGTGCAGTAGCCGCACTGGAACGCGTCGTGCGCGATGAACGCCGACTGCAGCGGGTGCAGCGCATCTCCCTGAGCGAGGCCTTCGATCGTGGTCAAAAGGGCGCCCTGGTGCGCGACGGCCAGCGCCAAGCAGCTGTTCGCGCGGCGCCCGTCGATGAGGATCGTACACGCGCCGCACTGTCCGTGATCGCAGCCCTTTTTCGGTCCGGTGATCGCGAGATGCTCGCGCAGCACGTCGAGCAAGGTCGTGCGAGTGTCGACGGTAAGGTGCCGCACCGCACCGTTTACGGACAGACTGATCTCCGCGTCCATTGGAGGGTTCTACCCGCGAGCGGGCGGCCTCATCACCGAGCAAGCCGCCGAACGCGGGCAGGGCGCGAAGCGGGAATCAGGAGGGCGGAACGCCGCGCACGCGAAGCCATCGATAAAGGAGACCGTGTTGCCCGATTATTATCTCATCCCGATCCTGCTCGTGATCATGTCGCTCGGTCTCACCGCCCTGCTCTACTGGGGCGGCTTCGTCGAAGAGCGCCGCAACCGACGCGCCTAGGCCCGGGGAGGTCGAAACCGCGTTTCGACCTCGTCCAGCGCGACGAGTGCCGTACTTATCCGCTGACCCACCGTCGCCCCGAACGCTATCTGCGGCTCACCTCGAAATGCTCCCGCGGGGCCTCGGCGGGGTTGACCACGGGATAGTCCGGAGGTGGGCAAATCGCCGCCAGCGTCGGAACGTAGGTAGTCGGCCACGGTAACCCATTTGCGGTCAATCTGACGAGCTCGCTGACGCTTGTCATCGTGACCGAATACGGATTTGCGAAGTCGCCATGATGGTAGGTGCACGACCCGAAAGGGATCGGTGCCTGATATGACGGCGAGTACACGAACGGGCCGCTCGAGCCGCCGTAACCATTGAGCCACTCGTCTACATGCTTGATCCGAGCAACGTCGGTTACGTTATCGGCGCGCGATTCCAGGTCCGCGACGGTTTCCGGAGTTTGGAATCGAGCCATGCCGATGAGCGGTTCGTCGGCATACCGCGCGGGCTCGAAGATCCCTGAGACCGCATAAAGGAGCGACTTGTCATAGAACCGTGATAGCAAGGTCGTGCGGCTCTCGAGGTACTCACTGAGAACCCAGTCAGCCTGTTCGTAGTCGTCTTGCATCGTGAAGATGCGCAGGTCCGCGACCCGACCGCCGGCCTCGTCGATCATCTGGCCAAGGGTCTCGTACGTGACCGCCGGCGCAAGCAGAATCACGTTGACCTTCTGTGTTGCAGCCGTGCCGTGGACCCACAGGCGATGTGCCTCTCGTATCAGCTGCGTGATGTAGATCGCGCCGGTGCTGTGTCCTACGAGGACGATCCGGGTGACGCCACCATTTCTAGCGCGCGCCTCAATCAGGTCTTTGAGATTACAGAGAAACGTTCTCGCGCCGGCGCGTCGCGGGTCGTAGATACCGGCCGCGATATGCGGCCACGGATCTTGCTCGTCGCTCGTATATTGGTCGCACGGCTCACCGGGCGAAAGCACCGCAGCCGGTCCCGATTCGGGATGCGTGAGATCGAGACCGTCCACGATCGACTGCTTCATATATGCCCAAGCGAGCTGACCCAAACGGCCGACAATCGATTCCGGAGGCATTCCGATCCGAAACCAGTCTTCGCGTTTGGTCATCTCCTGATGCTCTCGCGCATCGTTGTGCCGAAGGTCGTCGAGGCTCTCGGCCTGGGGAATCCGCGAGAGAAGCCCCGCGGCTTGGTTGTCGGCAAGCTTGAAGAGTCCGCGAGAGCGATCACCCTTACCGATCGATTCGAAGATCCCGACGTTGTAAATGAAGAAATAGGGGACTGCTCCCTGCGCGGCATATTCAGGTGCTAGCGCGGTCGCCCCGGACAAGCCGCAGCTGAAATCGACGAGGCCGCCATGAAAGTGCACGACGATCGTCAGTGGCGTCGCGGCCGGTTTGTTGGCCCATTCGCGAAATGTGTCCACCAGCGCCGCCGCCGCTTGGTCGTTCACCTGGCCGTCTGCGATGTTCAGATAGCTGCTGGGCTCGAGCGGCGCCGCCGGCGTCGGGCATGAGACGTTGGGCAATATTCCGGCAGGCGCAACTGAGCCGCGAGGCCGCGGCGTTCGCCGCAGCCGTCTGGCTTCGGCTCGCTGCGCGCGCAACTGCTGTAGGTCGCGATCCCTCCACGACGGCTGCTGCGCAATCGTTGGCGGTGCGGGCATGGCCATAACCTTTGGTCCGGGCATGCTCAACGCCGCGATCATGATCGTCGTGAGAACATAACGCGATCTCATGTATTTAAACCTCGTCTGACGTGATTGACCCGGTCGTCCGGCGGTGGTACGCGCAGGACGGCCGGATCGACACCGTTCATCGTACCTGTCGATGAATCGACGTTCACGCCGCTAGCGGGAGTAGGGCTGATAGAAGTATCTGTCGCCGATCCAGTACAGCGGCACAATCACGTGCTTGGTAAACGGCGGCGGATCGGGAAACATGATGGTGAGATCGAACTGCACGTTGCGGAGGTTTGGCCCCCACGGCGCCGGGCCATTCTTGTCGTAACCTTGCAGATTGCTGATGTACGCCTGGTAGACCGTATTGAAGCCAAGCCGAAGCTCGAACGGTCCGTCGTGGAGCGGTGTCTTCACCTGTCCGTAGCCGAGTTGAATGTCGTGCAGCCGCCACGAGCAAATGAAGTCGAAGCTCAGTCCGACGTCGGCCGGCGGGACCTCGAAGTCTTGATGAACGAATGAACGAAGCTCGTAGTCGCCGGCGAAGTGATCGACGGCGCACCAGACCTGCTGGGTATTGGTCGTCATTGAAGCTCTTTCTGCGAAGTGCATCAAGCCGTTTGCTTGAATGACTCGAAGCTATCGAATGACGGTTAATGAGCGGTAAACGCCGGCCGTGTGTCCTATCTAGGCTACCCGTGTCCGTCGTGAAGTTTCCGGTAGACCTTTCCGGCGTTGTTAATGTAATAGTCCGTCGAGCCCAGCGTCGCTCGGACGAACGCGTAATAGGGAGACATCGATTCGTGGCACGGCCTCCACACACGCCTCGAATGAACGACCGCGGTCGACGGATCGAGTCCACCATCGATAACGTCGGAATCATTTCGCAACGCGGCGACAACGAACTCATAGAGCTCGATAGGAATGGGCGTTTCCGAAGGCGGCGCTTGGATGCCGAGGAACTCACCCGTGACCGCATCGACGAACCCAACCGCAACCTGCGGATCGTCAGGACGTGCAAGATTCACTTGCCAGTACTCGTCACCGTCGTGGGGATGGGACTCTTCGCAACTGGCGTCGCCCGGCAGCACTCCCGCAAGAAAGCACTGCAGCGGTCCAGCCGCTGCGAGACCGTGCTCCTGAATTCCTTCGGTCACGGCGAGTTTCGCTTCGTCCTCAGTAATCGTGCGCTGTGGTTCGCTGCACTCAGCCGAAGCTGCTACGCTGGACGGCCCAAGCTCGGCAAGCCCGGTCGGTTCAAAACAGACTGTCGTGTAGATCGGTGCGTCGACCGTGCCCGCTGCACGAAAGGGCGAGTACCAGTAGTGCTTCTTCCAACCGAAGGTAGTGACGTATGTGCTTGGGCTTCCGTAGCGTCCGCCCAGCCCACAGTTGTCATCGGGGCCGTGCGGACACGGCGGCCGGTATTTCGGATTCTTATACAAAATGCTCGCGGTGACCGGATCGGGATCTTGAATGAATACGCCGGCGATCGCGCTCTGGTTGTCCCCGATCGCATTGACGCCGGAGACCACAACCCAATGGTCATTCCAGACGAGCGTTGCAGCACCCACGCCTCCGCCGGCAAGGGCCGTACTGATCCGCTGAAGCGCGGCCTCTGCCGTAGAATCGTGCCGGTGCGCGAAGGCGCCTTCCATCGATTGGGGCTTGTAACGCTGGAGGAGATCCCGAAGCCACTGTGGCGACATCGTCTGCGGGTTTCCCGGTATAGCTCCGAGGGCTTCGTGAAGCAGACGCTGGTCATACGTTGTTCCCGTGATTTGCGCGAGGATCATCTGAGCGCACGCAGGACCACACCACGTGCCGGTATCCGGCTGGTGATAGCGTACTGGGACCGTGGTGATGCTCATTTCAAAGGCGTCCTTTCTCAGGTAGCGTCAGGCCGACGATACTGCCACGGGTAGGGTACCGAGCGGTAAATGGACGGGGTTTGTCGTAAGTCTGGGGACGGCGCGGCAGGGGGAGCACCGGGCTTTGTTCACGAGAACGTCCGAAACGTCGCGGTTTGCGAACTCGATCCGCACCCTGTGTGGGAATAGCCCGCGAATTCTCGTTCTTTCCGCGCCGCCGGGCTACGGCAAGCGTGAGTTTCTGCGTACGTACGCAGCGCAACACGGCACTTTGGTTTGGTGCGATCTGCGAGGCACCGGGGAACTGTCGCGGCTCGTTCTCGATGCGTTGGTTGCCGACGATCCCCAGCGTGCCCCCAGAATTGCGGCTGACCGACTTGCACTCCGCCCCGACGCGGCCGCGGCCTCGACGCGGTCGGCGCTCCGAGCCGAGTGGACACGACAGTCCGGGCCCGGATTGCTCGCCTTTTATGACCCCGAGATGAGGCTTTCCAGTCCGGAAGGAGCGGAACTCGGAACGGAGCTTCTTCGTACGCTCCCGGCCAGTCGAACAATAGCGCTCTGCCTGCGCCGGCAACTTCCGCCGATATTGGCGGGACGGTTCGAACAGCGGAGCTCTGCGTTTCTCGGACCTGTCGACCTCGCGTTGACGCTGGAAGAGTCGACCGAGCTGCTGACGCGGAGGGGATGCGACCAGTCGGACGCGAGCCGGATGTATGAACGTCTTCGCGGCTGGCCGATGGTGACGCGACTGGCCGGTGGCCTTTTGCAGCACGAGACGTTGTCCGATGTCCTTGCTGCGCTCACGACCATTCAGCCCGAGTCGTTCTTGGCTTTTACCGTACATCGCACGATCGGACAGATGCCGGCTCTGGCGCGAGAAGCTCTTATCGTGACGATGTTGCTGGGTGCGGCCGGTTACGGCGAGCTGGTTCGATTCGCGGGGGAAGGGCTTGACGATGCGGCATTCTCCGAGGTCGCGAACTCCTCTTTGGTCGAGCCCGCCGGCGACCGCTTTCAGGTCCATCCCGCAGTGTGCGACGTGCTGCGCTCGCGCTTCGTTCGGTCGGTCGAGCGCATCTACGACCGCACGCTCGAAGGCTTGACGAGCGACGGCCAGCACCTCGCGGCGTCGCGCATTGCCCTCGAAGCTGGTGATTCGTTGCGAGCGGCGGCGATCATAGACTCCGCGCCTCCATATCCGACGTCGTTTGCGCCGCTGCAGGACTATGCGAGAGTCATCGATCGCCTCGATCGAACGCTCGTCACGCGCTACCCAAATCTTTGGGTTTCGACGATTCCGTACCGTTCGTTCTCGGTCGATCCACAGACGCATGTTCGTGAGGCTGAGACGGTGTATTATTGCCTGTCTCCGGCTGCCAGCCTCGATCAGCGAGCGACGGCGCTGATGCTCGTCGCCTCGGCATACGTAAACAGCGGCAGAACGAATGAAGCGGACGCCTTGGTGAACGAGGCATTGGGCGGCTTCGCAAGGGAGCCGCTCTCGCCCCGAGCGGCGGTCTTGAACTTCGCTGCCTCGTTGCGCGGAATCGAAGGTCGATTCACGATGGCGCGCTCGCTCGCGGAAGAGGCTGCAGGAATTGTTCGCGGCGGCTTCGGCGAGGCGCAAACTCTGCTTTACATCGAGTCGCACCTTGCAGCGTATCGAGGCGATACGCTGCGTATGAAGGTCATCATCGATGAGCTGCTCTGCCGCAGGCAAAGCGATGCCTTGCCGTTGTATACGGCATATGTTGCGGTCAGCGGCGCGCTCTTCGCCTGGGTAGCCGGCGACGACGCTGCATTCGACCGCTATGTTCGCGCGCATGAAGAAGCAATGACGCCCGGGCTCGAGGCGGGCTTCGCTCCGATCATCGACGCTGCGCGTGGACGAGAACCGCGCATCGATCCTGGCCGGCTCTGGCCTAGCGCCGTTGCGATAGCCTCGATCTACGCTTCTGCAAACGCGAAAACGCCCGCTGCTGCGCTGCAGGCCGCTCGAAATGCCGCGGTCGCCGCGGATCTTCGACAGGATCCATACCTGCAAGTACTGGCACACACAGCCGTCTTTCTTCATAAGCACGATTCGATCGAAACGGCTGCGAAGCTCCGCGCAGTCGTGGGGCAGATCGAAAGCGTGCCGCTTCAAAGCGCCGTGGAGGATCTGATCTCCGGCGGCGAAGGCGGAATGCTCGCGGCGTACGTCGCCCGCCGGGTCAAACGACAACGCCAGAATGCCGGGCCTTCGACAACCATCGAGCTGATGCGAGGCCGCGTGGTCGGACGTGACGGGATAGTCACACTTACCGCGAAGGAGTTCGAGCTCGTCGCTCTGTTGGCGTCGACGAAAGGCGTCGTTTCGCGCGAGCGGCTCGGCGAAGCGCTGTGGGACCACCTCGACCCCGAGGAGTGGGGCAACAATCTTAAGGTAACGATCTACCGAGTGCGGAAGAAGGCCGGCCTTCGGGACGTCATCGTCGGCGATGAGGCCGGCTATCGAATCGGCCCGAGCGTGGAAGTTGATCTCCTGCGAGCCGAGGCCTCGCTGCAGAAGCTTTTCGCGACGCCGGTCGCTGACGCCGAGCGCGTCCGTCTCAAGGCGATTCTCGTAGGTTTCACGACGGACAGCATCCTTCGATACGATCGCTTCGCTTGGGGGCACTCGCTGACCGCGCGCATCGCCGATGTCGTCGCCTCTGCAGGGTTGGCGCTGGCCGAAGACGCGCATGAGCGACAAGCTCTTCTGGAGGTCGCCGCTTTCACGGAGATCGTTCGCCAGGCCGACCCCTACAATGAGAGCGCATGCGCACTGCTGATGCGCGCGCTTCGCGGCGCGGGAGACGCGGACGCCGCGAGGCGCGAGTTTCAGCGCTACGCCTTGGCGCTGAGGCGCGACCTGGATGTTGCTCCGTCGACAAGACTCGTGGAGATACTGGAGTCGCTTCATCGGTCGCCACAGACACCCGGCTAGGGCATCGATAAGCCCATCGGCCCCATGACCGAACCGCCCTGGCCCGGTTTCGGGACGGGTGGAGGCATGACGATCGAGGCCGACTGCGTAATTTCGCTAAGGTCGACGATCGGCATCTCCGAAACCCACTCGACGCGGAAGTAATTCGGAGGTGCCAGCTCTTGCACGAGGACGAACCCCAATTTTCGGTCCGTGTCTTTTGCTGACGGAGTCGCGTACAACGAAAGAATCGCGGTGTCGAGTCCGCTGGTCAGATGCATCTTGTAGGTGATGTCCGACTTCGGCGAAAGGGTATAGTCGATGCCTGTAAAGGCGACAGTCGTGGAAGGCGTTCCATACGCGACTGTGACGATCGCCGTACTAACGTGACCGTCCACGGGCAACGTCGTATCACCATCGGCATCCGGCGCATCAGTGATCGTGATCTCGAGCGAATCGTCAACGAGATTGAAGAAACAGTTCAAGGGAGTACCGTCGTAGTTGAGGATCGGCTCGGGAACGTCTTGTGAAGACGGTTCCGGTAACCCGAAGGCGACGGTAACCTGGGAAATCGTCGCTTTGAGAGGGTATCTTTGCATCATGGTCTCCTCTAGACAGGTTCGAGTTGTAGATGTTTGGAGGTTGACGTTTCGTCAGCTTGCTGGAGGTTAGTGAACGCTGCGACGACACCGGCGATCGCGTCTCGCGCGTGCTCGGAGATGATGCGCATCGCGGTGTCGTCGCGCTGGAGGGCGACGCAGGCCTGGCAGATCGTTGCCGATGGCGGAAGCGCATATCCAGGAACGTATCGCGCAACGAACTCGGCGATTCCGGATGGCCCTGCGACGTGCAGCCACATTTTTAGCAACTCCGGCGGGGTGCCGCCGAGGACGCTGTCGAACGCCATGTTCTCGATCGAGCCTAACCGCAATTGTGGAAGCGCCTCCTGCGCGATTCCGCAGCAGGCGATGACGTCTTGCGAGGGCGTCACCGAGATAACGGTCAGAATCTGCTCGCAGCGGCCGTGCGCCCGGGTGGGCTGCTTTTCGAGAAGGTTCTCGTGGGTGAGCGTTGCAGTTCCCCGCCCTTGCGCATCGGTCGTCCAGGGGTCTTCGCCGATCGTGATCCGCGCGGACTCGACGAGATCACTCAGAGCGCTTCGAAGACCGATAGCATCGAACGTCGATTGATCGCAGACCTCAACCGAGACGCGCGTGACCATGCCTGCTTCGGCCGCGGCTCGGGCGCCGGCGATGATGCGCGCGACCGGCACGAAGCGCTGATGGAAGTCGCCCGTCGAGAACATGATCTCGTCGAGTCCGTGGCGCCGCAGCGAGGCCACCCGTTGCTCCGCCGCAGCGTCGCTGGCCGCCCAGTAACCATTCGTGATGGCGCGCGTTCGGAAGCCCTTGGCATGAGCGTGAGCGACGAGCGCGTCGAGGTGACGCCCGAGCGTGAAGCACTCACCGCCCGTGAACCCCACGACCTCTATCGAAGGGACGCGTGCCGCCTCGTCGATGAGCTGGTGGATGCGCGCCACCGGAATGGCTTCGACGGCGCGCGGGCTCGCCCCGACGCAGCAGTGGTCACAGGCGGCCGTACACCGGCGCGTTGTCAGAATGGACAGATAGCGCGGGCGAAAAAACATTCGGGCTCCCCGAGTCAGCCAGGGCGGAACATTTCCGTCCACCCCAATCATCCGGAGGCCGGGTTAATCAGCGGTAAATTGGCAGCGCTTGTTCATACCGAGCTTTCAACGGATCCAGTCAAGCGCCGGGCCGCCGAACTGCGCGAGCGGGAGATTGGACGGTCGGTGCGGCCCGAGCGCGCGACGGAGCACCCGCCCGAGACTGGATCCGGGCGCGCGATGAAAAGAGGCGTCGCACTGGCGACGCCCTCTTTCGTGATGTGAAGAACTATGCGACGTGGGCCGGGGCGAGGTCGTGCTGTTGGAGCACCAAGCCGGGCGTGATGATGTGCTTGTTCATGCCGAGCGTCGAGGGGTCGATGCCCAGCGCTAGGCCGACGAGCTGCGGCAGGTGGAAGATCGGCAGATCGGTGCGGCCCCAGCGCGCGACCGAGTCGGCCTGGTAGCCGTCGAGGGCGAGGTGGCAGAGCGGGCACGGCGTGATGACGGCTTCGGCGCCGGCGTCTTTGGCCATGCGCATGTTCTGGCCGACCATGTTCGGCGCGATCCCGTCCTTCTCGAGCTGGACGTGGAAGCCGCAGCAGCGGGTGCGGCCCGCGTAGTCGACGGCCTCGCCGCCCAGCGCGACGATGAGGTCCTCGAGCGAGTGCGGGTTCCGCGCCGAC
>Ga0182024_10018172_pt1 | contig 13120 bp, 11 predicted proteins | sample P32metaG_FD_120480 | JGI IMG/M metagenome (GOLD analysis project Ga0182024, IMG submission 120480) | Permafrost microbial communities from Stordalen Mire, Sweden - P3-2 metaG (Illumina Assembly) | ecosystem: Environmental > Terrestrial > Soil > Wetlands > Permafrost | place: Sweden: Stordalen...
GCCCAATTGGCAGCCGTGTACAATGTAGTCTGCCTTTCAAAATATGCCGCCGCGGTGGGGGCATTCTGTATGTAGACCAGCCAACCGGAAAACCAGAGCATGGCGATTTCGACGATTAGGAACATCCAGACGTACTTCCTCTTGTACGGGATTCGTAGCGTCAGAACTATGATCACCGCCGTCACCACGAACCTCACCAGTGCGATAATCGCGTTGGTGGTGAGGCCGAATATGTAGTAGATGGCCACAGTGTCCATGGCCAACATACTATCCGATGCGCCTAACCAGCAGATTCGACGCCCCTGATCACTGTTTCCGCGGCCCACTAAATCGTCTGTCCCGTATTTAGCCTAGTGAGGCTCCCTCACGAATGCCCAGGAATTTTTCCGGACCCAGGGATATTGCGAGAGAAGGAACGTCATACCCGGCAGGGCACTCCGCGCCGGATTGGTCGCACAGGCGCCTCCAAGTGGTCTTGCCCCCCGAATTTATCAGCACAATATTGTTATTGTCGTGACAGGACCGACGAGAGCCGCCTCAACTTCCTCCAGTGTCCGCCTTTCCAGTAGAGCTTTCTGCAGTCAGGACACCTAAAGTAGACCCTGTGCCGGCGGACGATACCGCTCGGAAGCGCGGAGCCGACATCGGCCCGTCTCAGCGACTCGAGAGGTTTGTTGCAGAGCGCGCACCTTGAGATACTTTGCGTCAGGACGAGGGATTCCTTCAGCGCTGCCACTTCCAGCGACGCAAGCCTCTCGCGCTCGTCGCGCCCCTCTATCAGTAGCGCCACAACCAGGCGTTTCCTCGCGTTCGCGACGAGTGCTCGGTCGGAGGTCAGGACGACGCGCTCCTCGGCTTTCGCGAGCGCGAGCAGCTGGGAGTCAGGCCCTTCTCTGAAATAGACCGTGTCGAACCCGAAGATCCTGAGCTTCCGCGCCAGGCTCCCCAGCATCGCGTCAGCGGCGAATTTTGGCGACTCCGACACGGCCAAAATGGGGCGCGGCTGGGCTTTCTGTGTTGCTCTAGCTGGGCTTCTTATCGTAGATGTGGATGTAGACGCCCGCCACGACCATCACGGCGAACAGGGCGGTGGCATTTGCGAGATGAAGCGCGGTGATCACGGCGTTGAGGTTCGAGTTGATGACCACGGCCCCGAGCGCCACTTGCACCACCAGCAGAGCCAGTGAGAGGATCAGCGCTCTGAAGGCTGCGATCGGGCGAGGCTTCATGCGCGAGACCGCGACAATCGTGGCAACCAAGATGACGGACACGACGACGCTAAGTGTCCTGTGGATGTATTCGACTAGCGCCCCGTAGTTGACCGCCGGGTTGGGTATCGCGAGGCTCCCGTTGCAGTAGGGCCAGTCGCTGCTGACGAGAGACCCGCTCGTCCCGCAGTCGCCCCCCCAGTTTCCAGCCGTCAGGTACGCCCCCCACACAATCAGGAAGAAGGTCGAAAGAATCGTAGAGTAGACCAGGTACTTTCCGAGGCTCATGGTTCTTTGGCACGCCGCCGTGAAACATTAGTTAAGAGTTTCAAGTTAGACCAGCACCGCTACACATCCAAGGATGAAGATGACCGCGAGGTACGGGCTCGAGAACTTGAACGCGAGGAACGCGTTGGCCTTTGTGGGCTTGAGCAGCAGTTTGATGTTCGTGGCGAGTATGCCGGCGTCGAAGACGAAGGCGCCGACGAGGTAGATCAGCTCCCCCGTCCCGGCAAGGTAGAGATAGAACAGCAGGCTAATCGGGATGAGGAGCAGCGTGTTGGCCACGATGAACTGCGCAGCCTTCTTGCTCCCCACCACCGACGGGAGCATCGGGATACCTGCGGCCGAGTAATCAGACTCGGTGATCACGGCCAGGCTCCAAAAGTGACTGGGCGTCCATACGAATACCAGGGCAGCCAGGACCCACGCTATCAGGGGGTCCGACAGCGTGACGGCATACCATCCGGCGAGCGCGGCGCAGCTGCCGGCGAAGCCTCCCAGGACGATGTTCCAGCTCGTCCGCGGCTTCAGGAAGACCGTGTAGACCTCGATATAGATGACGGCGCCGAGGGCTATGAAGAGCGTCGCGTACACGGTCAGCGTCAGATAGGAGGTCACGACGCCGAGCGCCAGAAGGGAGGCACCGAAGGCCAGGGCGTTGCGCTTCGGGACGCTCTTCGAAGGGAGCGGCCTGCTCATTGTCCGTTTCATCTTGGAGTCTATATCTATCTCGAGGTAGCTGTTGATGGCGAGAGCTCCTGCAGATGAGAGCGTCCCGGCGGCAAAGAGGCCGACCAACGTAACCGCCGGCGGGATACCGCGCTCGGCGATGATTGCCGAGGCGACGGCGACTAGGATCAATAGTGGTATGATCTTCGGCTTTATCAGACGGACGTAATCCCTAAGTGTCAATAGCCAATCTTACCAGCGAAACTATCCGCGGCCCCATCGCTAGTGATTTAAACAATTTTCCACTTCAGATCTTGCCGCTCCCCGTAAGCACGGGTATCCTGCAGCTGGCTTCATAGGACCTCTTTACGCTCAGCGCCGTGATCAGCGGTCCGAAGAGCAGCACCGGCAGGGTGATCGCGACGAAGAGAAGCTGGAAGGGTGCGAGCGCGACCGCCAGGGTCGTTCCCGCTCCTCCGATTGAGCCCGCAAGAAACAGGCCGGCGCAGGTAGGGCACGCGGTGAACAGCCCGAAGACAGCCCCGGAGGTCGCGAGCCATCTCCCACTCTGCGGGAAGGATGAGAGGCGAAGAGCGTAGAAGCTGAGCACCACGTTGAAACCGACCAATATCGGGACCAGGAAGAAGAACAGCACGCTCAGCGGCAGCAGCTGCATCCCGAGGTGCTGTGAAGGGAGATAGACGTACATCTGAGGGGCGGCGCCCGTGGCGCCCTCGGTGAAGTAGGCCAAGCTCGGCTTGGTGACGGCGTAGGCCGTCGCAAAGTCCACGCTGGGCTGATAGACGATGAGGCTAGAGGCGAAGGCGTAGAGGACGGCGTAAGCGACCCCTACTGCGATGCCGACGCGCACGGCCTTCTTGGAGGAGAACGCGTCCTTCATGACGGAGAGTATGGAGGGCGTCGCGTCGGACTTTGCGGCGAGCACCAACCTGTAGAGCTGGTATAGGCCGACGACGACCAGCACGGTGGAGAGAGCCTGTGCGAGATAAAAGTCCAGGACCAGCTGCGACGGATTCTTGACCTCCGTCGCGACAAAGTATTGGACAGCCGCCCAGCGGAACATGTTGAAGAAGGCGACGGAGACTCCGAGAGCGATTGAGACCGACGCGACCACGATGCTTCTCGAGACCACACCCGACACCCTACGAGGCCCGAGCCCCTGACTGGGCTTAAATCCGTTCCGACATCAGGCTCCGTCCGTTAGAATTCTAAGTGGCGGTTATATGCTCCGGCGCTCTGTCTCTTGTTTGTCGACCATCGGGAGTGCGCGGAGGTTGCGTTACCTGTTCGAGGACGCGGCGCCGGGAGGGAGGGAGCGCTTCGTCTTCTCCTGCTCCGCCTGCTCCTGCATCCTGAGGACGTCGAAGACGCTGAGCGGCCCGGAGCGCGTGATAGAGGCGCTGGAGAACCGCTGCCCGGGGTGCGGCAGTCTACTGGAGGGCGCGATGCAAGGGAGCTCCGCCCACCTGTCCGAGGAGTTCTCGGAGATCGCCCTCTCTTCGCCCCAGGTCCGCAGCGAGCGAAAAAGGAGCTTCTTCCGGACCGCCCAATCGCTGCGCGGTTTCAGGTCGGGCCTCGCGCGGCTCGACTGCCTCATGGAACCCATGGAACCCGGTCGGCTGGCCATCTTTCGGGGCTGGCCCGCGGGCGTCCTCGCCGAGCTGCTCTGCTTCAGGGCTCAGCTGCCGACCGCCGCCGGAGGGATGGACTCTACCACGGTGTTCGTCGACGGCGGGAACTGCTCCGACCTCTACCTCTTCTCTTCCTTCGCCAGGCGCGCGGGCGTCGACCCGAGGAGGGCGCTCAGGAGGGTGTCCACCAGCAGGGCGTTCACCGTCTACCAGCTCGCAGACCTGCTCGCGCGCGAGCTTCCGAGGGCGGTCGAGGACTTCGGCTCGAAGCTGGTAGTGGTCTCCGAGCCGCTCTCGATGTTCGGGGACCCGAGTCTCAGCCTCGTCGAGGCGAAGAGGGTGGTCGGGGCGATAGCCCAGGGCCTCCGGAGGGCGAAGAGGCCGGATGTCCTAGTGCTCGCGACCCTGGCCGCGCAGTCGCCCCACGACTCCCAGCTCGCCTCCATCGCCGACATCCTCCTCGACCTGGAGCAGCAGGGATCCACGGTCAGGGCGAGCCTGCTAAAGCATCCGACGAGAAGGCGCTCTTCGGTCAGCTTCGCGCGTCAGGAAGTCTTCGGGCTGACGGGTCACCGGGAGGTACCAAGATATGGGAAGAACCGTCCCTTCGTTCAGGATGGCGCAGGTCGCTGAGTTCCAGAGCTGGAAGCGGTTCAGAGCCGCGCTTCCCAGGAGCCAGCGGAAAGCCTTCGACGAGATGCTCGATGAGGCGAGGCACTTTACGTCGGCCTCCTCGATGGCGGTCAGGACGTCGGTCTTCGAGGGCGTCTTCATGGCGATCCTCTTCCAACACTACAAGGAGATCGACAGTATCTTCGGGGATGTCAATGGGGACAAGGCCGGGGAGGGCGAGATGAGCCTCGACGACGGGGACATCGCACGGGAGGCGCGCAGCTGGGAAGCTTTCGCCGGGGCCCTAAGGGAGAAAGACAGGGACCTCTTCCGGAGGATGCTCGCCTCTGCGCGCGAGAACGCGCCAGCGATGCAGGCGAGGGCCTCGCCGTTTCCCGTAGAGTCTCTCTTCATGAGCATCCTGCTAGCACAGCACAGGCTCATCGAGAAGCTGCAGTGCGAGGACGCGAAGCACAGGGAGGCCGCACCGGATGAAGGGCTGGATACTTGACCTCTACCCCGGCCGACCCGGGGAGATGGTCGTCTGGCTGAAGCTGGAGGATGGTCGGACGCGGAGGCTCGTCGACAGATGGTCCCCCTCGCTCTTCGTGGCCTCAGACAGCAGGGCCGACCTGGTGAGGCTCGCTGAGAGCGCAGACGTCCGGAACTACGGCTCCTTCACCAGGTTCGTGAACAAGCGCGAGCGGCTGACTGACAGGGAGGCGAGCGAGGTCCTGGAGGTCTGCCTACTCGACGCGACCAAGACCATGGAGCTCGCTCGCAGAATAGAGCGCACGTCGTCGTTCGTCGGCCTGCGCATCTACAACTGTGACGTCCCTCCGGCGCAGAGCTACCTCTACGAGCTCGACCTGTTCCCGATGGCCTTGTGCGAGGTCGAAGAGAGCCGGGACGGGCTGCGCTGGAAGCTGTGCGACAACGCTTGGGCCCTCGACTACGACATCCCTCCGCTGCGCACGATGAAGGTTGACCTCAGTGTGAGGAAGGCAGGAGCGATAGCCAAGCCGGGCGACGCGCTGGAGAGCATAAGGCTGGACGACGGCCGTGAAGTGATCGACGGAGGCTCAGAAGAGGATAAGATACTCGGGCTCGTCCGGCGCGTCCGGGAGGCGGACCCCGACATCCTGCTCACGCGGGACGGCGACACTTTCCTCTTCCCCTACCTCATCGCGCGGGCCGCCGAGCGCGGCGTGGCCGACATGCTGGCGCTGGGCAGGGACGGCGACATCCTCAGGCCTCCCGACAGGCCCGGGACATCCTACTTCAGTTACGGCAAGATCCTGTTCAAGCCCTCCTCGTTCAAGCTCTACGGGCGGGTGCACCTGGACGCCTCGAGCTCGTTCTCCTACACCCAGTCCGGAATGGACGGGCTCATCGAGCTGAGCCGGGTCTGCAGGCAACCGCTGCACACCTCGAGCAGGGCGAGCATCGGGAAAGCCCTCTCGAGCCTGCAGTTCTACCACGCTACCAAGAAGGACATACTCATACCCTGGAAGCCGGTGCTCGCGGAGCGCTTCAAGAGCAGGGCGGACCTCCTCGTCGCCGACAGGGGCGGCTTCATCTTCGAGCCGCGCGCGGGCGTCTACGACGACGTCGCGGAATTGGACTTTGCTAGCCTCTACCCGAACATCATGCTGAAGAAGAACATCTCGGCCGAGACGGTGAAGTGTCCGTGCTGTCCTGAATCCTCTAACAGGGTCCCGGAGCTCGGGTGGAACGTCTGCGAGAACCAGGGGATAACCGCCAAGACGATGGAGGTCATAGTCGGGAAGAGGCTGGAGTACAAGAAGCGGAAAGCGACGTCAGAGGGGGAGCAGTGGAAGCGCTACGACGGCAGGCAGGGGGTGCTCAAGTGGCTGGGCGTGACGTGCCTTCCTAGAGAATCACCAGTCTTTGTCAATCAGGGAGGAAAAGACAGACTTGTCAGGATAGGGGATTTCATAGACAGCCTTGTGGGCGAAAGGACAGGCGTGATAGAGTGTCCGCCCGGTGTATTCGTAGCAGGGCTAGGGCACGACCTCAAAGCGAAATACAGTAGGGTGGCCAACCTGATCAAGAAGCCGAACAATCAGAATTTGTTATCGGTAGAGATGGAAGATGGCAGGAAAATCGTTACCACTCCGGACCACCCATTCTTCGCGCTTGGAGAAGGAGAATTGAAAGTGATTGCGGCTGATCAACTGGAAGTAGGCGAAGCCATACCCGTAGCAAGAAAAATCCCATCCGCCGCCAACGTTATTGAACGCATAGACCTGATTGAGCAACTCGGAAAATTGCTCAACACGGAAGAACAACTGCTATGGAGGGTCTCGGGAGAACGTCTCAAGGAACAGATCCGGGCGAAAAGACAGACGCTCCTCAAGGCAGCGGCCTCCGAAGGTTATTCCTACCAGGCCGTCGTTGCATGGATCAAAAGCGGAATCATTCCTTTGAGGTTCCTTGGATTGATCGAGACCAGCTCAGCCTCCCATGAGGCACTGAGGATAGGGGTCGGGAGAAGACTCGGAGGAAGGATAGCGTGGTTACCCGTCGTGATCAGGATTGATGAAAAGTTCGGGTTCTTCTTAGGATTGTACGTTGCAGACGGGAGCGCAACTAAAACGTACGTCAGGCTGGATATAGCAACCGTAGAGCCCGAACTGTTGAAGATTGCCAAAGAATCCGTGGAATTGCTGTTCGGAATCTCGCCCCGTATCTACAAAGAAAGGAATGCGCAGATGAACGTTGTCCAAGTAAACAGCGCCAGTCTCGTCAGAGTCTTGGAGAAGGTCTTCGGCCTGCCCGGCTCTGCGGAAAAGGGAAAGCTGAAGGTTCCGGACATAATGCTCAATTGCAGAGAGCTCGTCGCCCACAGGTTCGTCGCAGGACTGACGGCTGGCGATGGGCATGCCAGCAGGATACGCAAATTCGTCGACATCGCGACGGCGTCGAAAGATTTCCAGAATCAGGTTGCTTTCTTGGCGGCAAGGCTAGGGCTGACGTTCCGTCTGGCCACCAACCGTGAAGGAGGCAGCCCACTCTACACCATCAACTTCGTCGGGCCTGAGACGATGGGAAGCATCGCGAGCTGGGAATACTCAAAAGAAAACCAAGGACCGACAATCCAGGGGCGGTCTAAAGAATCCCCCTACACCTGTAACCACCCGAGATACATGAGGCTCCCAGCCTCCGAGTCGGGTCTTCTCATTCTGGCCAAGTCCACCCGAACGTCTTCAGAACCTCAGGTGCACGAAGGCGGTCGCACATGCCCTGTGCAGGTGAAGAAGAAACTCGGACGGATGCATTCCAGGAGGCTGGGCGAAGCACAGAGAGAGCAGATGTCCAAGATCGACAGGCTCATGTACTGCGACCTGGGTTTCGTTCGGATACGCAAGATCGAAAGACTCGATTCCCGTCCCGAGTATGTCTACTGCTTCCAGCTCGGAGACGACGAGGTCCCCGGCTTCTTCACGGGCGAAGGACTGGTCTTCACCCACAACTGCTTCGGCTATCTTGGCTTTAACAACGCAAAGTTCGGGAGGATCGACGCCCACATCGCGGTCTGCGCTTGGGACAGGAAGGTGCTGGTCGACGCCATGCGGGTCGCGGAGAGAAGAGGGTTCCAGGTGATACACGGGATAGTCGACTCGCTCTGGCTGAAGAAGGAGGGCGCTGACGAGGGTGACTACCGGGAACTCAAGACCGAGATCGAGTCGGAGACGGGCTTCGACATGTCATACGAGGGGATCTACAAGTGGATTGCGTTCCTGAACTCGAAGGTGGACCCGGCCCTCCCCGTCCAGAACCGCTATTTCGGCGCGTACAGGAACGGGAAGGTCAAGGTGAGAGGGATAGAGGCCAGGCGGCACGACACGCCGCACGCGTTCCTCAGGTGCCAGGAGGACATCCTCATGCTGATGAAGGAGGCAGATTCCGTCCGAGAAGTCCGGGCGGCCATCCCTGGCTGCGTAGACGTCTTCGAGAGGTACGCAGGTATGGTCAGCAGGAGGGAACTCCCGGTGGAGGAGATGGTGTTCAGCAGGAACATCTCGAAGGAGCCACGCGGCTACGTGAACGACACGCTCGAGGCGGGTGTGGTCAGGCTCCTGCTGGAAGAGGGGGCGGCGCTGCACCAGGGGCAGGGCATCAGCTACGTGATATCCGACTTTTACTCGCGGTCGAAGAGGGCGATGCCCGCGGAGGCCCTCGAGGGGAAGAGGTGCTACGACACGAGGAGGTACATCGAGCTCCTCGGCGAGGCCTGCTCGACCATCCTGCAACCGTTCGACCCGGAGATGACGGCGGAGAGGCTTCTGGACATCCTCAGGACATCGTCGCACGAGCGCGCCTTCTGACGGACGGCCTTTCGAGGACTACTTCCACTTCGTGAGTATCTCCTCCCTGCGGAATGTAACCCTGTTCAGGAAGAAGAGGAGGACGTCGAGGCCCAGTAGGACGGCGGAGATTATCAGCACGCTGGCCGCGTCGAGGGACCGAAAGTCGGTCTCGGCAAGGACGTAGAGGCCGCCCACCGGGATCAGCACGACTATCCCGAGCATCTGCGCGGCCCTGATGTCGCTCACCAGGGACGATATGATCACGTTGACCTCCACGCTGAACGTGCAGGCGAGCGGAACAGCTACCAGGAGGATGACGGCGAAGTCCCAGTTGGGAAAGTAGTAGGAGCCGATCCGGCCGTAGGTGACCTGGTCGACGAGGGCTACGAATATCGCCGCGCCGAGGTACGTCGCCAGCAGCGAAGGGATGAACGCCGCCAGGCTCTTCCCGAGTAGGAGCTCCCCGTCGGTGACCGGCGTGGCCAGGAGCGGCTCAAGGCTCCTGTCGAGCTTCTCGCCGACGAAGCTGTAGGAAGCGAGCACCGTTGGAAGGAGGCTCGGGAGGATTATGAAGAAGAACGAGAAAGCGTTCAGCAGCGCTTCCAGTTCGAGGGCTGTTATCGCCGCCCTCTGAATCAGCAGCCAGACGGTGATGGGCAGGCCGATGGAGAGCACGACGGGGAGAGCGATGAGCGAATAGAAGACGTACTTCTTGTGCCTGAAGACGCTAAAGTCATTCGCCGTGACGGCCCACGCCCTCCACAGTTTCATCTTCTCAGTTCCTCACCAATTTCAGGTACACGTCCTCAAGCGTCGGGCTCAGCTCGGTCACGTACAGGATGCGGCCGCCCGCGGCGACCACCGCGTTCACGATCTCCGGGTTCTCCCTCTCGGGGTCGCTCACTTCGACGAGCAGACTGTCGTCGGTAGACTCCACGCTCTTCGGCCCCAGCTTCTTCACGGCCGCGACGACCGGGTCGCTGACCCTTTCGAGCTGGATCAGGGTCTTCCTGGGCCAGAGCGACCCCCTGAGCTCATCCGGCGGCCCCACGGCCAGCAGCCTACCCTTCAGGATGCCGACCCTGTCGCAGACCCGCTGCGCCTCGTCCAGGTTGTGCGTGTTGAGGAAGACCGTCCTCTTCTCCCTTTTCAGCTCCAGTATGAACTCCCTGATCGTCTTCGAAGACTCTGGGTCGAGGTTCGCCGTCGGCTCGTCCAGAAACACGACCTTGGGGTCGTGGACCAGGGCGCGCGCGATCGCGACCTTCTGCCTCATCCCCTTCGAGAACGTCCCGACGGCGAGGTCCTTCTTGTCCCACAGGTCCAGCATCCTGAGGAAGCGCTCGATGCGTTCCGCCCGCTGCGCCTCGCTGCACCCGTGGAGCCGCCCGTAGTAGTCGAGGTTCTTGTATGCGCTGAGGTCGTCGTACATGCCGACGTTCTCCGGCAGCAGGCCGATGATCTTCCTGATCTCGTATGCTTCGGAGCTCCTGCTGATGTCGTGGCCGTCCACCTTCGCCTGTCCGCTCGTCTTGGATATGAGACAGGTCAGCATCCTCACGATGGTGGTCTTCCCAGCCCCGTTGGGCCCCAGGAACCCGAAGACCTCGCCCTCCTCCACGCGGAGGGTCAGCCCCTCGACCGCCGTGACGCCGTCGAACTTCTTGGTGAGGTTCTCCGTTTCGATCAATTGTGACTATTGCTCTTGGAAGATGAGCCCAGACTCGGGATAAGTCTTCTGGCCCCCGGCTCAGAAACACGGAGGTTCGATTGCGAAACTCGAGCTTAGCTAGACAAGCTTGCTCGGACGGAATCCGCGTGGTGGTTATATGGCAGGTGCGCTTTTGAAACCATGGGAGCCCTTCGGGAGTACAGACACAGAACGCTCGAAGAACGCCTCAAGCTGTATTCTCAGGTCAGAGAGCTTCACGCGACTGGGCTCCGACCGAGCGAGATCGCCCACCAGCTCGGAATGAACACTGAATATGTCCGCTATTGGCTCAGGGTCGATCGACCTTGTCGCAACGCATATGTGCCTGACCTTACTCCGAGACCTGAGCTCGCTTATCTTGTGGGCGCATATCTTGGCGATGGTCGGACGGCCGGACCTCAGGACAAGAAGGTAAGGTTCAAGGTCGCGGATCCTTCGTTCGCAGAACTGCTCAATGGAGAGGTCGCCAAGATTCTGCGGACTGGAGTCAGACCAATCACGAGGGAACAGGGATTCTATTGCGTGAATTATGATTCTGCGGTGCTATACGATTACCTTCAGCAGACACTGGAAGGTCAAATTTCTCTCATAGACGCGTTTCCAGCCATGTTCCTCCGTGGCTTCTTCGACGCTGAAGGCTACGCGACCCAGTCCCTCTACCAACAATCGCATACATTGACCTCTATCAGTGTGGGCGCGGCGAATTGCAATTTGGAGTACCTTAACCTCGTTCGACGATTACTGTCGTCATTAGGAATTGATTCAGGGTTGAGGGTGACCAACAAGGCAGGACAAGTCATGGAAATTCGAGGGAAGGCATACTTCCGAAAGCGCGACGTATACCATGTTGAAGTTGTGAACTTGGGATGTGTCAGAGCATTTCGGAGTCAAGTGGATTTTTCTATCCCCGCAAAGAGAGAAAAATTGCAAGATCTCCTTGCCATAATGTCGATTCCGGACCCTATGGATCGCTACGACTTGTTCACGGAGCGCTACGAAAAAGTCGGCCGCAAGTGGTTTCGAAAATCCGGTATGTCTCACGTCGCGTTGTCAGCAGGTCAAGAATAACACAGTATCACGATTATTCTTATAAGAATCCCGCGGGTCGGATTTGAGCCGACGACAATCCGGTCACTGTGGCCTAATAGGCTGACGGGTCAGCCGAGAGCCGACCTCTACAGCCGGAAGCTTTTGGTTCCGAGTTGGATCTACCAGGCTGAGCTACCGCGGGACGGTAGCACGCCCGATTTGCGTTTCTTAAGCGTTTCCGGTGTCCGAGGAACCCCGGAGAGGCTACTCACTCCCCGAGCCTGCCCCTCTCGGTCTTGCTGTACCGCTCGACGCGGCGCAGCGTCCTCTTGATATCTCCCGACTCGCTCTTCCCCTTGTCGTGCTCGACAGGCCTGGTGGAGGCCCGCGTGCGGAGCTCCTTGGCGACAGCGACGACCGCGCGGTACGGGGAATCCGGCTTGCTGAGACTGTCGAGGTGCACAAGACAGACAGCGACCCTTCTTTCCTCTCCACCGTTGGTCGGTGTGATCGTCACCATGCGGTCAGCCGGCTCCTCGGACCTGCCGTCTTCCTCCTGGCAGAGGACACAGTATCTTTCGTTTGCTTGCTTGCGACTGCGGGCCGGCTTCGGCTTCGGCTGCTTCTTACTCAATTGCTGCTCGACCGAACAAGGGCGCGTGGCTCGAATAAGTAGTTTGAGTATTCCCGGTCAGAAGCAGCCCGATTGCGGCAAGCGGGCTATCGACCTACTCCCAGGTCGCGGAGAATCTCTCTTGCCTCGTCTCCCGACGAGACCCCCTTCACCAGCGCGCCCCCGCCCCTGAAGAGCGAGACCTCCGCCCGCCCGTGTGCGATGAGTATTATCGAGTCGCCCATAGCCCTGGCGTCGGCCCGCAGCTTCCGGGCCAGCACAGAGAAGGAGCGCGAGGGGAAGGCCCTGCTCACGTAGAATTCGCCGTCCCCGCAGAGCTGCACGACCCGCCCGCCACCCCCGGGCGGACGGGAGCCCGAGCCGCACACTCCACAGCTCTCTCGCTTTTCCAGGTCCACGACGCGCGAGTCCCCCGTCCTGCCATCGAAGAATAGCATGCGGCCCGCGAGCGAGGGGGGAATCCCCGCAAGTAGCTTCACCGCCTCGAGAGCGCCTACCGAAGCAGCGTACGACGTGACGGCGCCCAAGACACCGACCTCCTCGCAGGATGGCAGCTCCTGCTCGTCAGCGGCAGCTGGGACGAGGCACTCGAGGCAGGCGGCTCGGGGGCTCCAGAAGACGGCCGCCGAGGCCTCCCAGCCGATCCCTCCCGTGTGGACGAGAGGCACCTGGCGCCTCACGCAGGCCTCGTTCAGCGCGTGCCTGGCCTCCATGTTGTCGAGACAGTCGAGCGCGAGGTCTGCCCCGCCGAGCAGCCGGAAAGCGTTGCTCCGGTCGAGGCTCTCCGTGTGGTAATCGACCTTCAGCCTTGGGGCGCGCTCGGACAGGAAGCGCGCGGCGACCTCGGCCTTCGACATGCCTACGTCCGCGATCGTGTAGATCGGCTGGCGGTGCAGGTTCTCCAGCGAGACGATGTCCCGGTCGAGCAGGGAAACGTGCCCGACACCCGCGAGAGCCAGGTTGACGGCCGCGACGCAGCCCGTGCCTCC
>Ga0182024_10018173_pt1 | contig 13119 bp, 14 predicted proteins | sample P32metaG_FD_120480 | JGI IMG/M metagenome (GOLD analysis project Ga0182024, IMG submission 120480) | Permafrost microbial communities from Stordalen Mire, Sweden - P3-2 metaG (Illumina Assembly) | ecosystem: Environmental > Terrestrial > Soil > Wetlands > Permafrost | place: Sweden: Stordalen...
CTCGTCGCGGCCGGCTACGCCGTCGGCGCCGGGTTGACCGCCATCATCTACAACCTCGGCCGCCACACGCTCGGGTTCCGGGGCGTCTTCGCCCTGGCCCTGGTGCTGTTGGTGCTGCTGCCGTTCATCGGGCGATCGGTGGCCGAGCCCGACCGGTTCGCCCGGGAGGCACCGGGGGAACACGGCCAGCCGGTCCTCGGGCCGGTCGGCCCCCGATTCCGCCGTCGCCTGTTGCTCGTGTGCGCGGTCGCGTTCGCGGTGTCGGTGATCACCGGCCCCGCCAACAGCTTCGTCTTCGTCTACGCCCAGAACGTGCGGCACGTCTCGGGCACGCTCACCGCGGCGATGGTGGTGATCGCGGCGCCGGTCGGCCTGGCCGGATTGCTCATCGGCCGGTGGATGGCCGACATGCTCGGCCGCCGGCCCACCACCACCCTCGCCATGTTCGGCATGGCCGGCTTCGGCATCCTCTTGTACTCGGGGTCGACCGTGGCCCTCTTCGCCGGCTACGTGTTGGGCGCCCTGTCGGGCGGGATGATCGCGCCGGCGCTCGGCTCACTCGTGGTCGAGGTGTTCCCGACGTCGGTGCGGGCGTCGGTGGCCGGTTGGTTCATCGTGGCCGGGGTGCTCGGCGCGGTGGTGGGCCTCGTCGTCTTCGGCGCCGTCTCCGACGTCAGCCGGCTGAGCGTGGCCGCGATGGTGACGTTCCTGCCGGCGCTGCCGGTGGCGGCGCTCCTGTTCGCGCTGCCCGAGTCCAAGGGGATCGAGCCCGAGCAGCTGTCCTCGCGGGACTGACCCAACGTCCTCAGCGGGCGAAGAAGTGCCAGCCCACCCACATCCATCCGAGGATGACGCAGACGTAGGCGGCCCGGTTGGCCTCGACGCGGCGCACGAGTGTCGAGATGCGCTCGAGACGCGCGCCCGCGAGGTGCGAGATCGCGACCGCTGCGACTGCGCACGCGGCCAACGCCGCCCACAGGGCGTCGGAGAGGGCCTGCGCGCTCACGCGCGCACCAGGGCCGCGCCGAGGCACAGCCACCCGAGGAAGAACGCACCCCTGACGGCCGGCCACCGGGTCGCGGAGTCGTAGAGGGAGCTGATCGTCGGGTGGTCGACCCGCGGGCCCGAGAGGAAGGACACCAGCTCGAGGGCCAGCACGGCCGCGCCGAGCGCGAGCCACGGCCACCACGGCGGCGGTGCGGCGTGGTCCGGATCGCCACCGACGAGCACCGGCCGTCGCCACCGAACGCCCACCTCGAGCGCGACCAGGCCGATCCCGATCGCGGTGACGGTGTCGGCGGCCGAGGTGAACGGGACGGTCACCGCGGCCCATGCCGAGAGGCCGATCGCTGCGCCGAGACCGACGACGGCCGTCGCCCGGTGGCGCGCCCGATCGGTCATGGCGGCCTCAGCGTCCTTCCAGCGCCAATCGGGCCCACACCGGGCGGTGGTCGGAGCCCGACTCGGGCCACACCCCCGAGGCCCGCACGGCCAACCCGCGCACCAACAGGTGGTCGAGCTGGCTGTGGGGGCGCCAGGCCGGCCACGTCTTGCCCTTGACGGCCCGGTGCCACTGGCCGAGCAACGCGTGGATCGGCGGGCCCCAGAGGTTCATGTCGCCGGCCAGCACCACCGGCTCGCTTCCGAACACGCCGTCGAGCATCCGGGCGACGGCGCGGAAGTGCAGCGCCGATCCGTGGGACAGGTGCGACATGTGGGTGCCGGCGAAGCCGATCGGCTGCCCGTCCACCTCGACGCTCAGCGCGACGACGGCCCGGTTGGCCCGGTCCCGCCGGAGCCGCTCGAGCGGGATGACCTCGGTTTCCACGACCGGCAGGCGACTCAGCACGGCGATGCCCCAGCTGCCCGGCTCGGCCCCTTGGAACCGCGGCGAGTCGAGGACCCGCTGTGCGAACGGCCGCTCGCTGTCGAGGAAGATCGCGTGGCTGGTGGTGCGCCAGTCGAGCCGGCGCATCCAGCGACCGCTCGGGTGCGCGTGGGGGTGGGCCCGGCGCCCGTGCGCGAGGGAGACCTCGGTCACCCGGTAACCGAGGGCCGTGCCGACCTCCTGGGCCAGGCTGTCCCCCCCATCGGGCTTCCAGGACTCCTGGAGGACCAGCACGTCGGCGTCGATCTGGCGGCACAGGCCGACGACGTCGTGCGGCCGTCCCCAACCGTCGATGCCCGCGTGCACGTTGTAGCTGGCCGCCACGAATTCGTTTCCGGCCGGAGGCATCGGAGCGAACCTAGACCCCCTCGCGGCCCGTGCGGCCCGCACCGCGCTCGGGGCGGCGGACGCCGAGCCTTCGTGTGGTAGGGAATGCGGTGATGGTTGCGAGGGCCGAGTTGGTGCGGATCGTCTCTTCACACGAGGCCGCCGACGCGCGCGAGGTCGAGGCCAAGGAGCGGTTCATGGTCGAGCTCGAACGGCTGGAGCGGCCGTGCGACCAGCAATCCGACCCCGTGCACGTGACCGCGTCGGCCGTGGTCGTCGGCGTTCGGGGCACCGTCCTGCACCGCCATCGGCTCCTCGGGCGGTGGCTGCAGCCGGGGGGCCACATCGAAGCGGGTGAGTCGCCGCCCGAGGCGGCCCGGCGCGAGGTGGCCGAGGAGACCGGCCTCGACGCGCAGCACCCGTTCGGTGACCCGTTGCTCCTCCGCCTCGACGTCCATCGTGCCGGCGAGGCGCTCGGCCACACCCACCTCGACCTCTGCTACCTGTTGACCGGGCCCGACGAGGACCCGGCCCCCGCACCCGGGGAGAGCCCCGAGGCGAGCTGGTGGGGTTGGGACGACGCCCGGGGCGTCGCCGACGACGTGCTGCGGCGGGCGCTCGACGCCGCCCGGTCGCGCTGGGCCGAGCTCTCGGTGTCGGGAACGGGCCAGGGGGGGGCCCGATGACCGACGCCGCGTCGCCGGGGCCGGCCGCGGCCGACGACAACCCGTTCGCGGTGCTGCTGGCGGTCCAGGACCTCGACACATCGATCGCACAGCACGAGCATCGCAAGGCCGTGCTGCCGGAGCGGCGCGAGCTCGAGGCGCTGCGGGCGCGGGCGGCCGGCATCCGCCGCCGGGTCGCCGAGCTCGACGGGCAGCGAAGCGAGTTCGGGACCCGGCTGAGCCACCTGGAGGAGCAGACCGCGGCGGTGGTGGCCCGGCGCAAGGCGCTCGAAGACCGCCTCTACGGTGCCCGCGGCGCCGCCGGTCGCGACCTGCGGGCCATCGAGTCCGAGGTGGCGCAGTTGGTCGGCCGACTCCACCAGCTCGAAGACGAGGAGCTGGTGGTGATGGAGGAGCAGGAGCCGGTCGACCAGGAGGCGCAACGTTGCGCGACCGAGCTGGCCGAGCTGGCCGAGCAGTCCGAGCAGCTGGCCGAGCGGGTGGCGGAGGCCGACGTGACCATCGACGCCGAGCTTTTGGTCCTCACCGGGGCGCGGGCCACCGCGGCGGTCCGACTGCCCGAAGCCCTTGCCTCGCGTTATGAGACCCTCCGGTCGCGCCTCGCCGGAATCGGCGCCGCTCGCATCGTCGACGGCCGGTGCGGCGGCTGTCACCTGAGCCTCCCGGCGGTCGAGCTCGACCGCATCAAGCACCTGGCCCCCGACGCGGTCGTCACCTGCGACCAGTGCGGGCGCATCCTGGTCCGGCCGTCGCTCGCCGGAGGGCGCTGAGCCCACCGCGTGCTGGTCCTGCTCCGCCATGGCGAGTCGACCGCCAACGCGGCCGGCGTCCTGCTCGGCCGGACCGACGCCCCCCTGACCGAGCGGGGATCACGACAGGCCGCCGCCCTGGCGTCCCTGTTGGGGCCGGTCGTCCGCGTCGTGTCGAGCCCGCTCGCCCGCGCCCGCGACACCGCGGCCGGGCTCGGGCTCGCCCGGCCGGTCGAGATCGACGACCGGTGGATCGAGGTCGACTACGGCGAACACGAGGGCCGTCGGCTCGGCGAGGTGCCGGCGGAGGTCTGGGCGCGCTGGCGCACCGAGCCGACGTTCCGCCCGGCCGGCGGTGAGTCGTTGGCCGAGGTCGGCACGCGGGTCGCGGCGGCCTGCGCGGAGCTCTTCTCGACCGATGGAGCCGGCGCCCGCGACCCCGGTGGCGACGTGGTGGTGGTGAGCCACGTGTCCCCGATCAAGGCGGCGGTGGCCTGGGTGCTCGGCGCCGGTGACGCGGCGGCCCTCCACCTCTACCTGGCCACCGGGTCGCTGACCCGGATCGGCTGGGGCCCGGGCGGCCCGGTGCTCCATACCTACAACGCGCTCCCGGTCCCGCCGATCGACTGAGCTCAGGCGGGTGGTGACGCCGGCGGCTCAGCGGCGCCCGAGCGACTGCCGACGACCCGGCCCGCGTCGAGCTCGACGACCCGGTCGAAACGTTCGATCTCCTCGCGCCGGTGTGAGATCACGAGGACGGTCCGCTCGCCGGCCGCTTGGAGCACGTCGTCGAGCAACGCCGCGGCCATCTCGGTGTCGAGGCCCGCACCGGGCTCGTCGAGCAGCAGCACCGGGCGATCGGCGAGCAGCGCCCTCGCCAGTGCGACCCGCTGGCGCTGGCCGCCCGACAACAACGCCCCGCGCTCGCCGATCGGGGTGTCGAGACCGTTCGGCAGGCCGGCCACCCACTCGTCGAGTTGGGCCCGTCGCACCGCCTCATCGATCTCGGGCTCTCGGGCTTCGGGCCGCGCCAACGCGACGTTCTCCCGGATCGTCCCCGCGAACAGCTGGGCGTCCTGGTCGACCGGCGCGAACAGCGATCGGACATCGGCCGCCGCCATGGCGTCGAGTGCGACGCCGTCGGCCATCGCCCGGCCGGATTCGAGGGGCCAGAAGCGCAACAGCGCGTTGAGCACGCTGCTCTTCCCGGCGCCGCTCGGGCCGACGAGCGCGGTCGCGGAACCGGGCGGAAGGACCAGGCTCACCCCGTCCAGGGCCACCGGCAGGCCGGGGCCGTAGCGGAGGGTGGCGTCGTGCATCCGCACCTCGGGCACACCGGTCGGCGGTGCCAGCGGGTCCGTGGGATCGCTGACCGACGTGGGCAGGTCGGCCAGGGCCAACAGGCGCCGCCCGGCCGTGACCACCTCGGCCAGTCCCGCTGCCGCCGCGGCAAGCGGGGGCACCACCTCGAACGACCCGAGGGCCGTGAGTGGGAGCACCGCCAGCATGATCGGCTCGAGGTGGTGGCCGCGCAGCGCGTCGATGGCGAGCACGAGCACCCCGGTCACCGCCCCGCTCATGCACGCCGCCACGAGGGCGGTCACCGCGCCGCTCGCCCGGGCGCGTCGCCGGGCCATGCCGGCCAGCTGGCCCGTCGCGTCGTCGATGCGGTCGAGTTGGGCCGAGGTCCTCCCGAACGCGATCAGCTCGGGCGCGCCCTGGACGAGATCGACCACGTCCGCGTGCAGCGCCCCGGCGGTCGAGCGTTCGGCGTCGGTCTGCCGGGCCGACCACGCGATCGCCGGCGCGCCCGTGAGCGCCACGACGAGGGCCAGGCCGAGGACGAGCGCGGCCCCGGGGACCAGCACGCCGACGACGCACACGGCCAGGGCCGAGACGACGATCGAGAGCACGAGCGGGCCGAGCGCGCGGAGATAGAGGTCCGAGAGCGCGTCGACGTCGGCGACGGCCCGGCGGGCCACGTCGCCCGATCGCCACGTGCGCAGCGGCGCGGGGGACAGGGGTTCGAGCCGGTCGAACAGCCACACCCGCCACCGGGACAGGGCGCGGAACCCGGCGTCGTGCGCGCTCAGGCGTTCGGCGTAGCGGAGCGGTGCCCGGGCGAAGGCGATGACCTCGACCACCGCCAACAGTCCCGCGATGGCGCCGAGCCCCGGGCGGGTGGCGGCCTTGTCGACGAGTGCGCCCGACCCGGCCAGGAGGCCGATGGTGGCCGCCGACGCGGCGACCCCGAGCGCGAGCGCACCGGCGAGGCGGCCCCAGGGGGGTGGGCTCACCGCGATGAGCCGGCGCACCGTCGCCGCGGTTGAACCGTCGGTTGTACGGCTCACGGTCCGGTTCCCGATGCCGTGGCGGCCGAGAGCGGCGACCCGAGCGTCACCACGCCGTCGAGCCTGGAGATCACGTCGGGATGGTGCGCCGCCACGATCACGGTCCGGTCGCGCAGCCACGGTTCGACGCTCTCTCGCAGCCGTTCGAGGGCGGCCTCGTCGAGGTGGCTCCCGATCTCGTCGAGCAGGACGACCCGGCCCCCGTGGAGGACCGCACGGGCAATCGCGACCCGATGGCGTTCGCCTGCGCTGAGGAGTGCGCCACCCTCGCCGACCGGGGTGTCGAGGCCGTTGGCAAGCCGCTCGGCGACCACGTCGAGGCCGGCCGTCCGGGTGGCCTCGGCCACGGCGTCGTGGCCCGCCTCGGGGTTGGCCAGGCGAATGTTGTCGGCGATGGATCCGGCGAACAGGTGCGGACGCTGGGGGACCCAGGAGACCTGGCGTCGCCAGTCGTCCCAGTCGACGCCCGAGAGATCGACTCCGCCGGCCAGGATGCTTCCCGACGACACCGGGACGAGGCCGAGGATCGCGTGCAACACCGTCGACTTGCCCGATCCCGACGGCCCGACGATCGCGACCCGGCGCCCCGGGTCGACCCGGAACGACAGGCTGTCGAGCGCCGGCCGGCCCCGACCGGGGAGCTCGATCGTCACCTGATCGAAGCGGATCGGTTGGCCGGCGTCTGCGGCCGGTGCCCCGTGCACCCGCTCGGACCGCGCCGGCACCGCCTCGAGCACCGCGGCCACCCGTTCGCCGGCCGTCTTGCCCTCCGCGGAGGTGTGGAACTCTGCTGACGCCCGCCGGAGCGGCAGGAACACCTCGGGCGAGACGAGCAGCACCGCCAGCGCGACATACAACGAGGTGTGGCCGCCGAGCAGGCGGAGGCCGAGGACCATGGCCACGATCCCGGTGCCGAGGCCGGCCAAGCTTTCGAGCGCCAGCGATGACAAGAACGCGACCCGAAGCGTTCGAAGCGTCGACCGGCGGAGTCCCTCGGCGGCCTCGGCGACCTCCCGACGGCCGTAGTCGACCCGCCCGAACGCCCGGAGGGTGGGGAGGCCCTGGATCAGCTCCAAGAGATGGGCCGAAAGAGAGGAGAGTCCCCGCCACTGCCGCGTCGCGGCCTCGGTGGCCCGGCGGCCGAAGAAGATGATCGCCGGCGGCACCAGGGCGACTAACCCGACGAGCACCAGCAACGAGACCCAGTCGGTGTCGGCGACCCAGGCCAGGACGGCCACCGGCGCGAGGGCGGCGAGGACCAGCTGGGGGAGGTACCGACCGAAGTACACGCCCACCGCGTCGACGCCGCTCGTCGCGGTCAGCGCCAGCTCACCGGCCCGCTCTCCGGCCAGCCAGCTCGGCCCGAGGTCGAGGGCCCGGGACAGGAGGCGCCTCCGCAACGCGCCGGTGACCGACGCCGACGTCCGCTGCGTCACCCACTCGCCGACCCAGCCGAGCACCCCGCGGGCGGCGATCGCGACGCCGAGGCCGACCAGCTGCGGGGTCACGTCGCTCGCCGTGGCCCGGCCCCCAAGGCACCGCTCGATGACGGTGGCCAGGAGCACCGCCTGGACGACCACCGTCACGGTCTGGGCCAGGCCGGCCGCGACGGCGACGGCCAGGTGGGGCCGTCCGAGCAAGCCGTTCGTGCCGAGCCGCCGGTCCAACCGGCTGGCCGCGGACCGGCTCGGGGGGGTGATCACGCACCGAGACGTTACCGAGGACCGCCGAACACTCCCGATCGGGGTCGTGGCTCCCCTTCAGAGAGAGCCACGACGGTCCTGAGCGTTTCGAGTTCGGGCCTCCTATGGTGTGGAAACGATGCCAAGGGTCCGGGTCAGGGTCCGTTCGGGTTTCGCGAACACAGCCCTTGACGCGGAGACGGCACGACTGAGGAGGTCGGCGTGAGCAGCGAAAAAGTGGTGGACCCGGGAACCGGACGAGAGTTCTACCTCGACAGCCCCGACGATCTTGGTCCAAACGAGGAGGTCACGTTCCTCCTCAACCTGCACGGGGGCGGGTCCTTCGGGGCTTGGCAGCGCCTCTACTTCCCGGCCTGCGACCACGTCGACGCCCAGCGGCTCGTGGTGGCGACCCCGACCGCGGCAACGTCGGAGCCGATGCGCCGGTGGGTGGCCGAAGCCGACGACGAGCATCTGCACAACGTCGTCGAGCTGGTCTTCGACCGGTTCGGGCTCGATCGCATCGGTTCGTTCTGGCTGGTCGGCCACTCCCAGGGCGGGATGACCTCCAACCGCCTGCTCGCGACGAACTACTTCGCGAGCAGGGTCGACGGGTGGTTGAGCCTGTCGGGGGGACGCCTCGGCCGGGCCGAGATCGCCGAGGGGTTCGGCCCCCCACCGCGCCCGGGCGCAGAGCCGTTCCGGTTCCCCGAGGGCGAAGGGCGCCCCCGGCCTGGCGCCGCGGTGCTGCCCGACGCCGACATGTCGTTCATCTTCGCCACCGGCGAGCACGAGATCACCGCGTTGCCCGAGACGTCGCCATGGGCCGAGAAGTACGGGGCCGGCGACCGGGTTCGCATGGACGACGTGGTCGACACGGAACCGGGCCAGGTCTACGACACCTCGCGGGAGGGGAACTCCTCGCCCGGGTGGGGGCTGTCTCCCCGACCGGGCACGGCGGAGCTCTTCGTGTACCCGGACGCCAAGGGTGGCTGGATCATCGCCGACGTCGTCCGCTTGGACAAGGGTCACACCGAGGGACTCGAGCCGAAGATCACCGAGGCGCTCGTCAAGATGATCGTCGCCGCCCCGGGCGGGAAGGCGAGGGAGGCCGCGCGGGCGTCGTAACCCGTCGTCGGACCGGTCACCCCGACGATTTCGGGCCGCTATGGCGGGCGGCCCGGTCCGCATACGGGTGCGGGCCGTGCCCCATGAGACGTCGCCAGACCGCGACGATCACGATCGTCGCGATGATCCAGCCGAAGTGGGGCGCCGACATTCCCCAGATCGCGGCACCGGCCACCAGTGCCAGGACCAACCCCGATCGCAGTCGCGGACGGGCCCTCTGACGGATCGGCACCCGGGCTCCCGTGTCGGGACCCGGCAGGTCGGTGGTCAGGCTTGCGAGGTCCGAACGAGTCTTGGCGTTGGTCGCCAGTTCGATTCGTTCATTGAATTCGTTCACGTCGAGGCGTCCTTCCGCAAAGTGCTGAGAGAGCGCATCGGCAACCTCGGACCGCTCTGCCGTTGACACCCGAAGATCGGGTCGTGGGTCTGGTCCTCGCCTCATGCCGGCTTGCCACCCGTTGTCGCTTTCCCAATTGGTGCGTCCATCCGTCCTCCTCAACTCGCTCGAATGTGCGCCAGCAGGTCGTCGGCGATGGCCGAGTCCTCACCTTCCTCGGGGACGAGCAACCAGGCGGCGACGTAGAGGGGGACGGCGATGCCGCCCATCACCCCGAGGACGACCAAGGCGATCCGAACGACCGACAGGTCGATGTCCAGGTACTCCGAGAGCCCGGTCGTGACCCCACCGAGGATCTTCCCCTCGCGGCGCCTGCGCAGCTCGGGCCTGTCGTCGTGGGTGGTTGCGGTGCTGCTGGGTGTGTTGCTGTCTGTCTCCATGGATCCATGATCGGGGACGCGGGTCGCCGTTGGTATCGGGATGGACCCCGAATGGACCCTGAGTCGATGCCCCCCCGACCAGGGTTTTCCCCGATCGCGTTCGGAGACCGTCGGCGCGATCATGGGGTTATCGCCGATCCGCTCACACCCCCTTCGCCGCCTTCGGCGGCCCCCGACCCGGGTCCCGACGCGGCTTCGCCGTCGGTCGACCCCGGGTCGCGCGGCCGGGGCCCCTCCAGGCACCGGACGCGCTTGGGTCATGGAGCGCTCCTGCGCAATCGGGACGACCGCCTGATCGGTGGCGTCGCCGGGGGATTGGCCCGGCGGGTGCGGATCGACGCCACGCTGCTCCGGGTCGGTTTGGTGTTCTTGGCCTTGAGCGGCTTCGGATTGATCGGCTACGTGGTCGCGTGGCTGGTCATACCCCTCGAAGGCGACAGCGGGAGCGTGGGCGCACGGGCGATGACCGACCGCAAGGGCATGATCACGGTGGTCGCGTTCCTGCCCGTCCTCGTGGCGGTGCTCGTGGTCACCTCCGCGTTGCGGGCCGGGCTGCTGTCATCGTTCGCGTGGTTCGGCTACTTCACCGGCGCTGGTCTCATCCTCATCTACCGCAACGCCGGCGACGACGAACGGGGCTGGCTCCGCCAATCGTTCGATCCTGTTCTCGACCTCGGCAAGGGGTCGCGTTGGTCGTTCGTCCTGCGCGTCGTGGCCGGTCTGGCTCTTCTCGGCGGTGGCTTGTACTTCTTGATCCGCGGTCGATCCAACGCGGCCGCCCTGGTGCCGCTCGGTGCGGTTGCGATGCTCATCGCTGCCATCGTCTTGGTCTTCGGCCCGTGGTGGTTCCGCCTCACCCGCGACCTCGTCTCGGAGCGCCAGGCCCGGGTGAAGGCCGAGGTGCGCGCCGATATGGCGGCACGGGTGCACGACTCGGTGCTGCAGACCCTGGCGCTGATCCAGCGCTCTGCGGCAGATCCCGATCGGGTGGTCCAGTTGGCCCGGACCCAAGAGCGCGACCTGCGTTCATGGTTGTTCGGGGGGCGCCAGCCCGGCACCACCGATGCCGACGACGAGATGACGCTCGCGGCCGCGGTCGAGGAGCTGGCCCGGGAGGTGGAGGAGGCCCACGGGGTGCCCATCGACGTGGTCGCGGTCGGGGACTGCCGGCTCGACGACGAGCTGCGGGCGATGCTCGCCGCCGGCCGCGAGGCCACCGTCAATTCGGCCAAATGGTCGGGTGCGCCCGCCGTGTCGTTGTTCACCGAGGTCGGCCGCAAGAAGGTCTCGATGTTCGTGCGCGACCGCGGATCGGGTTTCGATCCCGATGCGGTGCCCGACGACCGTCAAGGGATCGCGACGTCGATCCGGGGGCGGATGGACCGGGTCGGGGGCAAGGTCACGATCCGCTCCGCGCTCGGCGAGGGGAGCGAGATCGAGCTCTCCGTTCCCCGGCAGAAGGGGCGGCCGTGACGAATCCGGTCCCAACGGTGTTCCTGGTCGACGACCACGACCTCTTCCGGGCCGGCGTCCGCAGCGAGCTCGGTGACTCCGTCGACCTGGTGGGGGAGGCCGATGAGGTTCGTGCGGCCATCGAGATGATCGGCGAGCGTCTGCCCGACGTGGTCCTGGTTGATGTCCACATGCCCGACGGCGGCGGTCAGGCGGTCATCGAATCGGTGAAGCGGCACCATCCCGAGGTGCTGTTCCTCGCCCTCTCGGTCTCTGACGCCCCCGAGGACGTGATCGCCGTGATCAGGGCGGGCGCCCGCGGGTACGTGACCAAGACCATCTCGGGACCGGACCTGATCGAGGCGGTCATGCGGGTCGCCGGGGGCGACGCAGTGTTCTCGCCCCGTCTGGCCGGCTTCGTCCTGGACGCGTTCTCAAACGAGCTTCCCGACGGCACTCGGGCGTCGGTCGATCCGGAGTTGGATCAGTTGTCCCCGCGCGAGCAGGAGGTGCTGCGGCTGATTGCGCGGGGATACACGTACAAGGAGACCGCCCGCGAGTTGTCTATTTCCACCAAGACGGTGGAGAGTCATGTCTCATCGGTGCTCCGCAAGCTCCAGTTGTCCACGCGCCACCAGTTGGCCCGATGGGCGACCGAACGCCGGCTGATCTGAAGCTCGTCGCAGGTGGCCCCGGTGGAGGCGTTCCAAGGTCCTCCGGGCGGCTTCCCACACACTGCTGGGCGGCGACGGCTTTGCCGCCGCCGTTACAAGACCTATGGGAACCCGGGGTTATCCGCGCGTCCGCCCCACCGGGTGAGGCGTCGTGATCGGGTTCGGCCCAAGGCTGCTCGGCAGTCCGAGTTCGCTCGGTCGGTTCCACCGATAGGTCATGGGGAGAAAACGTCCGGCGAAAAGGCCGCATGCCAGCGCGACCAGGTGCTCCAGTCCGTCAACCCCCGGCGTGACCATTGCTGCGATCAAGAGTCCGATGCAGAGGAGCGACGCGCAGCGGCGCATGCCGAGGACCAGCAGGAGATAGGCCCCGACGGCTGTGGCGGCCGCCGACGGACCGGTGTCCAGCACATGGGCCAGCACGGGTGAGAGACCGAGCACCCCCCCGTGGACGAAGTCGATCATCACGCGGGCGGTCAGCGTGGCGGCAACGTGACCGAGCGTCGCGACCGCAATCGTCAACCATCGGCCGAGCACCAGCTCACTCAGCCCGATCACGACGACGAGTTGCAGCGCCGCGCCCCATACCGGCAGGAAGGGTGTGGGGAGAAAGAGCGACATCGGCAGGCGCCAGAGCTCGGTCGTCAATGGGAGCGAGGCGTAGACGGCACCCGAGTGCCACAATGCCCGCCCGATGACGGCATTCGGCAAGAGCAGGTAGACCGCGACCGATGTCGACCCCAGCGCGACCGCCAACCACGGGCGCCTCCCCCGCGCCAGGCTGTTGCGAGCGAGGCCGGCCAGGCGGCGCAACTCGACGAAACGTCCCGATCCCGAGCCAAGGCGAGTCTCGGCGTCGGCGTCGCCATGAAGCGTGGGCACGCCAGCTGGGGAGGCTTCTCGATTCAACGTCACTGAATACTTCCCCTTCCGCCGGTCAGGCGCAGGGATTCACCCTCACTCGTGCCGTGGTTCGCGGCACGAACAAACGGTAACCCTATGGCCCGGTGCCGGCCAAGGGGTCAGACGCGAAGAGGGAGCGACCGAGGTCGCTCCCATCATTCGCTACCCGAGGTGGAAAGGGGGGATCCTCCTCGGGTCGGTCTGGCCCTAGTCACGAACCTACCGGGATCATGTTGCGGGCCGTTGTCGGAAACCCGACACTTTGTTTGCGTGATTGAGAAGCTCTGGGCAGGGGATCGGACTCACTGCCGCCATCGGGCCAGAGACAGGCGACAGGCGGCAGGCCTGAAAGTGACGGGGCGCCGAGCCTGGCCGCGCTTGCGCGGACATGGCGACGCCCAGAACCGCATGCCGTGGCCATAGCTGCCTCGAGTGGTCCGTTGTCCGCGATTCGATCCGTTCCCATGAGCGCCCCATGCCGAACTGCCATCAACGTTTCTGA